>Ga0315336_1001728_pt1 | contig 38897 bp, 36 predicted proteins | sample ASW5metaG_FD_204512 | JGI IMG/M metagenome (GOLD analysis project Ga0315336, IMG submission 204512) | Ammonia-oxidizing marine archaeal communities from Monterey Bay, California, United States - ASW #5 | ecosystem: Environmental > Aquatic > Marine > Intertidal zone | place: USA: California... | reverse complement strand
AGTTTTTCCATCAGTGGAATAATTTTTTTAATATTATTTGGGTTTTTAGTAGAGGCACCAATAAAAATTCTTGTAGAAGTTGATACAAAGAAAAAGTTGTTTATTCTAGGATATTCAGTTGCATTTACGCTTCCGCCTTCTTCCAAAACAAAATAAGGTTTAATTTGATTTTCAATATCCTGAGCTATTTCGCTTGTTGTTTTAAGATTGTATCCAGGAGGTGGAATCAATATACCAAAAACCAAATTTTTATTTCCTTCTGGTAAATATTCAAGCTTAGGTTTTAGAAAAAAAATTCCAAAAATAGTAACTAGAATAATTGTTGTAATTGTAATTGTTGCTCTTTTTTTAGAGGGTAACATCCATGCTAAATATTTGTAAAACTTATACAAAAAATTTAAAGCAATAAAGTTTAGTATTTTAGGGTTATTAAATTTCCAAATTTTTTTTTTACTATCAGTTTGCAAAAGTTTTAATTTATTAGAAATAACAGGGATCAATGTTATAGCTAAAACTAGAGACAGGCTTATAGCAACGCAGATTGCAACAGATATATCTCTAAATAATTGGCCAGCTTCTACTTGTACAATTAATAACGGAATGAAAACTAAAACCGTTGTTAATGCAGACAAAAAAACTGCTTGGCAAACTTCTTTTGTACCAATCAAAGAGGCATCGTAGTCACTTTTTCCCATTTCTTTATGTCTGAAAATATTTTCTAAAACAACAATTGCCGCATCAATAACCATTCCAACTGCAAAAGCTAATCCAGCTAAACTTATTACATTTAAGGATTTTCCTAATATAGCCATTGCAACAAAAGTTCCAATTATTGTGAGGGGTATAGTAGTTGCAATTACCAGTGTAGCTCTAGCTGAGTTTAAAAATAATAATAATATTAATGCAGCCAACAAACCTCCAACAATTATATTTTGTTGAACTAAATCTATTGAAGAATTTATGTAAATCGTTTCGTCATAAACTTGTTTAAGCTCAAGACCTTCTTTATTTAATAGAGGATTTAATCTTTGTATTGTCTCTTTTACTTCTTTCATTGTTTCTAAGACATTTACCCCAACATCTCTTACTAAATTTATAGCGATCACCTCTTTTCCTAATGACCGAATATATGCAACAGGTTCTTTGATTCCATATTTAACCTCAGCCACATCTTCTAAAAAAATTTTTGATGAAAATTGCGTTTGTTCGTCTTTATTTACTTTAAGTACTACTTTTTTAATCTTTTCAGGGCTATCTAATTGACCTTCAGCTCTGATTAAATATTTTCTTTTTCCTTCATCAACATCTCCTGCAGTTAAAGAAATATTAGATGACATCAAACTATTTGCAATATCTGAAATAGTTAATTTATATAAAGATAATCTTTGAGGATCTACAATAACTTGCATTTCAGTTTTGCTTCCTCCAAAAATATTAGATCTTGAAATTCCAGGAATTTTTTCTAATTCTGTTTTAACTAAATTATCAGCCAAATCTCCAAATTCATTCATTGATTTATTAATTTTTTTAATAGGTCTTAGCATGATCCATGCAATTGGAGAGTCTTCACTACCAGAAGTTTCAATAGTTGGCTTCATAATTTCTTCTGGCATTCCTCTTACTCTATCAAGTGCATTTGATGCCATTAACAAAGATTTTTCAAAATTTTTTGTTGAACTAAATTCTAATTTTATTTCTGATTTTTTATCATATGCATTACTTCTTATTCTTTCTATTCCTTTCACAGATTTTAAAACATCTTCTTGTTTAATAACAATTTCTCTTTCTACTTCGCTAGGCGAACCACCTTGCCAGTTTGTGGTTATTTCAATGACAGGTTTTCTTACATCAGGTGTTAATTGGATTGGGATTTTTAATAATGCTAAAAGTCCGGAAAAAAGAATTAATATTATTAAAGAATAAATTATTATTGGTCTTTTAAGACAATTTGTAATGATATTCAATTTAGTTAGCTTCCTCTATTTGCACTTTTTGATTAGGTCTCAATCTTTCATTTCCTCTAGTTACAGCTTTTTCACCTACATCTAATCCTTCTATTATTTCAATAGAATCTTGATAAGATATCCCAGTTTTAACTGCTTTTAATTTTGCAATGCTATCTTCTATAACATAAACTACTGTATTACCATTCTTAATTAATAATGCATCTTTAACTATTGTTTTTATTGGTTTTTTTGATTTTAAAAATATTTTTAAATTCATATTTTGATTAATTAAAAGATTAGATTTTTTTTGATTAAAAAGTGGTTTAAATCTTACAATAACAGTTCTTGTATTTGGATTTTCTTTCGGAACAATTGATCGAAAGGATGCTTTTAAAGTTTTTCCACCAGGGAAAATAATTTCTGCTTCTTTTTTTTTATTTAACAAAGAAATTTTATCAGAAGGAATATTTGCTTCTATTTCAAATTTTTCATTATTAACTATTTCAATTACTGGGGTACCAGTATTAACATAATTTCCTTTTGTAACTAATCTTTTTGAGATAACACCAGAATAAGGAGCTTTTAAAATTGCATCATCATAAATTATTTTAGCTTTATTATATTGAGATGTAATTTTAATTAAATTTCCCTCAGCTGCTTTTACAATATTTATTTGATCTTCATATTCTGCTCTTTTAAAAGAAGGAGATTTCATTAAAGCTTTCAGTCTTTCAAGTTTTTTTTCTTCCAACTCTAATCTTGCTAAACTTTCTGATAATTCTCCTTCTTTATTATTTTTGTCTGCCTCTAATTCATCATTTTCTATTTTAAGTAATACAGCGCCTTTTTTAATAAAATCACCTACTTCAACATAAACATCTTCTATTGGTCCAGGGCTTTTAACTGATATCATATCACTTTTAAATGGGGCAATTCTTGAAGTAACTATATAAGTCTCACTTATATATTCTTTTTTTACAGTTTTAATTGAAACTTTTGGAAGTTTTTCAGTATTTGCCTGCAAAACTTCAATGTTATAATTTATAAATATAAATATAAAGATGAATAAAATAATTTTTTTCATAATTAATTTAACAATAAATATTTTAGTGAAAGTATTTTCAAGATAAATTTATTTATTATGTCAACTGCCATTGTAACACATAAAGATTGTATTCTACATGATACAGGAATAAATCATCCTGAAAGCAAAGAAAGATTAATTGCTATTATTAAGATACTGAGAGAATTTAAGTCAAAAAAAATAAAATGGTTTGAAGGAGAAAAAATTGAACCAAAATATTTTTTTACAGTTCATTCTAAAAATTATTTTAAAGATATAAAAAACAAATCTCCAAAAGAAGATTTTTTTAGAATTGATGCCGATACAATTTTAAGTAAATATAGTCTTGAAGCTGCGTTAAAAGCTACTGGGTCTGTTTGTAAAGCAGTCGATATTATTTTTGAAGGAAAGTTTAAGAACGCATTTTGTCCTGTAAGGCCGCCAGGGCATCATGCCGAACCTCAAAGAGCTATGGGTTTTTGTTTTTTTAATAATATTGCAATAGCGGCTAATTATGCAAAATTAAAATATAAAATTAAAAAATGTGCAGTTATTGACTTTGATGTTCATCATGGAAATGGAACTCAAAAAATGTTTTGGAATGATCCTAATATGTTTTACGCATCGACTCATCAAGAAGGAATTTTTCCTGGCACAGGTTTTAAAGAAGAAACAGGAATAAATAACAATATAGTTAACGTGCCTTTACCTGCTGGAACTGACAGTTTATTATTTAAAAAATCATACGAGGATATAATATTTCCAAAATTAGAAAAATTTTCACCAGATATTATTTTTGTTTCCGCTGGTTTCGATGCACATATAAATGACCCTTTAGCAGATTTTAAACTAATAAAAGATGATTTTTACTGGATAACTAAGAAATTAAATGATTTTGCTACTAAAAACTGTAAAGGTAAATTGATTTCATGTTTAGAAGGTGGTTATAATATTGAAGCTTTATCAGAAAGTTGTTTAGAACATGTAAAAGGATTAATTTTATGAATAAAAAAAAAATTAATGAAAATAATATTAATAATCTTTCATTTGAAGAAGCTTTAGAAGAATTAGAAAGTATTACTGATAGTTTTGAAGATGGTGATTCAACATTAGAAAACGCAGTTAATTTATATAATAGAGGAGTTTTATTAAAAAAACATTGTGAAAAAAAGTTGCAGGAAGCAAAAAAAAAGATAGATGAAGTGAAGGTTAATAATATTGATTCTACTATAGAAAAAAAACATGATTAATTTAGAATTGAATTTAAAAGATGCACAAAAAGAAGTTGATAAAACAATCAAATCACTTTTACCAAGCGGAAAAGGTATAGAAAAAAAACTTTTTGAGGCGATAAATTATTCAATTTTATCTAGTGGAAAAAGACTAAGGCCTTATCTAGTAATTCAATCAGCAAAATTATTTGATGTTGATCAAAAAAACGCATTACGAGTAGCATCATCAATAGAAATGATCCATGCATACTCATTAATTCATGATGATTTACCTTCAATGGATAATGATATTTTAAGAAGAGGCTTGCCTACAACACATAGAAAATATAACGAAGCTACAGCAATTTTAGCAGGAGATTCTTTACTTACATTATCTTTTGAAATTTTATCTGAGAGTTTAACTCATAATGATCCAAAAATTAGATGTGAATTAATTTATGAATTAGCAAGAGCAGCTGGGGCAAACGGTATGGTCGCAGGTCAAATGATGGACCTTGAAGCAGAAAATAAAAAATTAAGCATAGGAGTTATTACAAGAATTCAAAGATTAAAAACAGGGGCATTAATTGCTTTTTCATGTAACGCTGGAGCAATATTAGGTAGAGCAGAAAAAAAATATAAATTTGCATTACAAGGATATGCGCATGATATAGGATTAGCTTATCAAATTAAAGATGATTTATTAGATGTTACAAGTACAGAAAAAAAAATAGGAAAAAAAGTTAATAAAGATAAAAAAGCAGGTAAAAAAAATTTTGTTTCTATCTTGGGTAAAGATCGATCAAAGAAACAACTAGAAATTCTTGGTAATCAAGCAATAGAACATCTGGAAGTGTTTGATAATAGGGCAGATATGCTTAGAGAAATTGCAACATTTATTGTGGAAAGGAATAAATAAATATAATATAATACGAAATTTATGGAAGATACTAGAACCCCTTTATTAGATAAAATAAATTTTCCGAAAGATTTACGTAAATTACCTAAAAATAATTTGGAGAATTTGGCTGCTGAATTGAGAAACGAAACTGTCAATGCTGTTTCAGTTACAGGAGGACATCTAGGTGCAAGTTTGGGAGTAATAGAATTAACAATTGCAATTCATTATGTTTTCAATACGCCAAATGATAGGCTTGTTTGGGACGTAGGACACCAAGCTTATCCGCATAAAATTTTAACTGGAAGAAGAGATAAAATAAAAACACTTAGACAAAAAAATGGTCTTTATGGGTTTACAAAAAGGACGGAAAGTGAATATGATCCATTTGGCGCTGCTCATGCTTCAACAGCAATGTCTTCTGGTTTAGGAATGGCTATAGCTAGGGACTTAATGAAGAAAAAAAATCATGTTATTTGTGTTGTAGGTGATGGTGCAATGAGTGGAGGCATGGCCTATGAAGCAATGAATAATGCAGGCTCAGAAAAATCAAGATTAGTAGTTATTCTTAATGATAATGATATGTCAATTGCTCCACCAGTTGGCGCGTTAAGTAATTATCTTTCAAGACTAATTTCATCTGGCACTTATCAATCATTTAAAAATCTTGGAGGAAAAATTGTTTCAAAAACATTTCCCGATAGAATTGGTAAAGCTGCTAAAAAAGCTGAGGAACTTGCAAGAAGTTTTGTAACTGGCGGAACGCTTTTTGAAGAATTAGGTTTTTTTTATGTAGGCCCAGTTGATGGACATAATTTGAAAAGTTTAATTCCTGTATTAGAAAATGCAAAAAAATATAAGAATGGTCCAATACTTATTCATTGTGTTACAAAAAAAGGTAAAGGGTACGTTCCTGCAGAAAAATCTGATGATAAATATCATGGAGTAAATAAATTTAATGTTGCAACTGGAGTACAACAAAAATCAGAATCCAAAGCTCCTTCATATACAAAAGTTTATGCAAATAGTTTAATTAGCGAAGCAAAAAAAGATAAAAAAATTGTTGCAATTACCGCTGCTATGCCTGGAGGAACAGGTGTAGATTTATTTCAAAAAGAATTTCCAAGTAGAAGTTTTGATGTAGGAATTGCAGAGCAACATGCAGTAACATTTGCAGCTGGCCTTGCTACAGAAGGATTTAAACCTTTTGCAACTATATATTCTACTTTTTTACAAAGAGCCTACGACCAAGTTGTTCATGATGTAGCAATTCAAAAATTACCTGTTCGTTTTGCGATGGATAGAGCAGGACAAGTTGGAGCTGATGGGGCAACACATGCCGGATCCTTCGATATAGCCTACCTTGGCTGTTTACCAGGTTTTATTTTGATGGCACCATCAGATGAATCAGAGTTAGTACATATGGTAGCAACAGCCGCCCAAATTAATGATCGCCCATCTGCTTTTAGATATCCAAGAGGCGATGGCATTGGTGTAGGAATTCCTTCTGAAGGAGTTCCATTAGAAATAGGTAAAGGAAGAATTGTTAAAGAAGGAAGCAAGATTGCAATTTTGTCTTATGGAGCAAGACTTTATGAATGCCTAAAAGCTGCTGAAATTTTAAATGCAAAAGGATTGTCAACAACTGTGGCGGATGCAAGATTTTGCAAACCTCTTGATACAAAATTAATAAAACAATTAGCTTTAGAACATGAGACATTAATAACTGTTGAAGAAGGAGCTGTAGGTGGATTTGCTTCTCATGTAAGTAAGTTGTTGAGTGACGAAACTTTGTTAGATGGAGGATTAAAATTTAGATCTTTATTTTTTCCAGATATATTTTTACCACATGGAAAACCAGAAGAACAATATGAAGAAGCAAACCTTTTGTCTAAAGATATTGCATATTCAGCCTTGCAGACTCTTGGTAGCAATTATTCAAAAAAAGAAATTGATCTAGATTTGGCTTAATTTTAAGATTGAAAGACTTTATTTCTTAAAAAATGATCAGCTATAACACAAGCTAACATTGCTTCACCAATAGGAACTGCTCTAATTCCAACACATGGATCATGCCTACCAGTTACTGATATAGAGGTTTTTTTTAATTTATTGGTTAATGTTTTTCTTGATCTTAAAATGGAACTAGTTGGTTTAACGACAAATCTTGCAATTATATTTTGCCCTGAAGATATACCGCCTAAAATACCACCAGCATTATTGGATTTAAATTTAACATTCCCTTTTTTCAAAGTCATTTCATCTGAACTTTCTTCACCTGGGATAAATGCAGATGCAAAACCACTCCCAATTTCCACACCTTTAACTGCGTTGATACTCATTAAACCTTTTGCAATATCAGCATCTAATTTGTCATAAACAGGCTCACCAAGACCAACAGGTATACCGCAAGCCTCCAACTCAATAATTGCTCCAACAGAAGAACCATTTTTTCTAATTTGTGTAAGATAATTTTCCCAAATTTTTACCATTTTTTTATCCGGACACCAAAAAGGATTTTTTTTTGTAAAGTTCCAATCCCAATTATCTCTATTGATATGTAAAGAACCCATTTGTATTAAAGCACCACGAATTAAAAACTTATTTCCTAGTTTTTCTGATAAAATTTTTCTAGCTATTGCACCAGCAACGACCCTCATGGCTGTTTCTCTAGCTGACGATCTTCCTCCACCACGGTGGTCTCTAATACCATATTTTTTTTCATAAGTATAATCTGCATGTCCTGGCCTAAATTTATTTTTTATTTTTGCATAATCTTTTGGTTTTTGATCTTCATTATAAATTATAAATGATATTGGCGCACCAGTTGTATAATTGTTAAAAACTCCAGATAAAATTTCAACTTTATCCTTTTCTTTTCTTTGAGTGACAAACTTATTATTTCCAGGTTTTCTTTGATTTAGAAAAAACTGAATTTCTTTTTCATTAATACTAATTTTGGATGGGACACCGTCTAATGTGCAGCCAATAGCAGGGCCATGGCTTTCTCCCCAAGTACTAAATTTAAAAATTTTACCAAAACTATTTCCAGGCATATTTATTTTTTTTCAAAAATATCAGGCGAATCTGTATCTTTCATTCCAATTATATTATAACCTGAGTCTACATGATGTATTTCACCAGTTACACCAGAGGAAAGGTCGCTTAAAAAATAAATTGCTGAACCAGATATATCATCCGCAGTAATATTTCTTTTTAATGGCGAATTATTCTCATTCCATTTTAAAATATAGTTAAAATCTCCTATTGCAGAAGAAGCAAGTGTCTTGATTGGTCCAGGCGACAAAGCATTTACTCTAATTTTTTTCCCACCTAAATCTTTTGCTAAATATTTTATACTTGCTTCTAAAGCTGATTTTGCAATTCCCATTACATTATAATGAGGCATAAATTTTTCTGATCCAAAATATGATAAAGTTAATAACGAACCTCCATTAGTCATTATTTTCGATGCTTCTCTTGCAATAGCAGTAAATGAGTAACAAGAAATATCTATTGTTTTTTTAAAATTTTCTTTTGATGTGTTTAAATACTTACCTTTTAATTCCTCTCTATTAGAAAAAGCAATTGCATGAACTACAAAATCAATAACCCCCCATTTTTTTTTTATTTCATTAAAAACTTTTGAGATATCATTCTCATTTTCTACATTACATTCTAAAACTGTAGACGAATTTATTTTTTTTGATAATGGAGTGATTCTTTTTTTTAGTGCCTCACCTTGATAAGTTAATGCTACTTTAGCTCCTGAATTGTATAAAGCTTTTGCTATAGCCCAAGCAATTGATCTATCATTAGCCACACCCATAACTAAACCTTTTTTATTTTTCATTAAAGATGCGTTAATCATTTTTTTTACTATAAGTAATAAATAATAATTTTATTATTTTATTTAAGTTTATTTTTTTTATGCAGCTTTTTTTAATTTTAATTTTTTCCAGGTAAATTTAAGTGCATTTATTAGATTATCTATCATTTGATCTGTATGTAAAGGAGATGGAGTAATTCTTAATCTTTCTTCTCCTCTAGGCACAGTTGGATAGTTAATGGGCTGCAAATAAATCTTATGTATTTCTAATAATTCATCAGCAGCTTTTTTACATAATTTAGTATCCCCTATAATTATTGGAATTATATGACTTTTAGTTTTTAAGAATGGAATATTTGCTGCAAGTAATTTTTCTTTAATTAACAAGCACTTTTCTTGCAATTTGTCTCTTAATTGTTGATTATCTTTTACGTATCTTATGCTTGCGATAGCACCAGAAGCGATTGCCGGTGGAATAGAAGTTGTAAAAATAAAACCCGGCGAATAACTCCTTATAAAATCAATAATTGTTTTGCTTGAAGATACATAACCACCAAATAAACCAAATGCTTTGGCTAAAGTACCATTAATAATATCAATTTCATGCATTGTTTTTTGTTCTTGAGCAACTCCGCCACCTTGCGAACCATACAGACCAACAGCATGAACTTCATCAAGATAAGTCAATGCATTATATTTTTTTGCGAGTTTTACAAAAGATTCAATTGGTGTAAAATCTCCATCCATTGAATACACAGATTCAAATACAATTATTTTTGGTCTATTGACATCAATTTTTTTTAGAAGAGTTTCTAAATGCTTTGGGTTATTGTGTTTAAAAATAAATTTTTCAGATTTACTATTTCTAATACCATTTATTATTGATGCATGATTTTTTTCGTCAGAAAAAATAGCACAGTTTTTTAGTTTGGAACCTAAAGTACTTAATGAAGCATCATTTGCTACATACCCTGAGGTAAAAATTAGAGAAGATTCTTTTTCATGAATCTCAGAAATCTCATTTTCTAAAGCAATATGGTAATGGTTTGTTCCTGATATATTTCTAGTACCACCTGAGCCAGCACCAATTTCTTTCATTGCTCTTTCGATAGCTTCTAGAACAAAGGGATGTTGCCCCATTCCTAAATAATCATTACTGCACCAAACAACTATATTTTCTTTTTTTATTGAGTCATTGAACTTAGCATTAGGAAAAGATCCTGATATTCTTTCAATATCTCTGAAGACTCTGTATTCACCAGATTTTTTTAAACTATTTATAGAATCTGAAAAAAATTTTTTATAGTCCACTATATTTAAAAAAATAATATAATTATTATAGTCAATAATAATGTAACATAACTTTAACACACGACAATGGTTTTAATTATAGGTGGCGGAATTATAGGTTTATCGATAGCTTGGCGTCTAATAGATATTGGAAAAAAAGTTGTAATTGTTGATAAAAGAAATTTAGGTAAAGAAGCTAGCTGGGCTGCCGCAGGTATGTTATCTGGCAGATTGGATTTAAAACCATCTGAAAAAAAATTATTACCAATATTTGAAAAAAGTCATTATGTATGGCCTAAATTTGCTAAAGAACTTGAAAATAAATCTGGAAAAAGCATTGGGTATAGAAAAGAAGGCACCTTAATGATTGCGTGCGATATTAATGAAGAAAAAAAATTAAAAAATAATTATACTTTTCTTAAAAGTAATAAAGTAAATATTTCCTGGCTTTCTGGAAATGAAATTAGAGAAAAAGAGCCATACGTATCTAATAATGTATTATCAGGTTTTTTTTCACCAGAAGATCATCATGTAAACAATCGCTATATTCTAGACGCATTGATAACAATATTAAAAAAAAATAAAAATAATTGTATTTTTAAAGAAAATACTGAAGTTGAAAAAATTATTACGGATAAGAATCAAGTAATTGGAGTTAAAACAAGAAATGAAACAATAAAAACTAAAGAAATAATTGTTTGTTCCGGAGCTTGGACTAATAAAATTAAAAATATAGAAATAAATGAAGTTCCAATAAGACCTGTAAAAGGCCAAATGGTTTGTCTTAAAATGCCAAAAGCCACTTCACTCTTAAAACATATTCTATGGAGAGAGAATGTTTATTTAGTTCCCAGAGATAATTCTGATTTAATTATTGGAGCAACAGAAGAAGAAATGGGTTTTGATAAAAGTTTAACTGCAGGCGGTATTTATAATTTGTTAAAAATAGCAAGGGAAGTATTACCTGCAATAGAAGATCTATCAATTGTTGAATCTTGGTCTGGCCTAAGGCCAGCAACTAGAGATGAAGCTCCAATCATAGGTCCTTCAAAAAAAATAAAAGGATTAATATATGCAACAGGCCATCATAGAAACGGTATACTTTTAGCCCCATTAACTTCAAGTGTTATAAAAAATTATTATTTAAATGGTAAGATAGAAAGTGATTTTAATAATTTTAAACCTGGAAGATTTGTAATTTAGAAAAATGAAGAAAAAATTGATAATTAATGGAGAAAATACCTTTGTTATTTCAGAAACTTTGTCAAAAGTTTTAAATGAAATTAATATAATTAAAAGACAAAATATTGCAATTGCAGTAAATGAAGAGGTTATTGCAAAAATTAATTGGAAAAATTATAAAATAAAATCTGGAGATATAATTGAGATTGTTAAGCCTCTAAAAGGAGGGTAAAAAAATTTATGAAAAATTTTCTTTCCATTGGAAATAAAAAATTTAAATCAAGATTATTTATGGGCACTTCAAGGTATCCGAATTATCAAATTATGCTCGAATCTCTTAATGCTGGAAGAACGGAGGTTGTAACAGTTGCTATTAGAAGGATAAGTTTAAAAAAATATAATGAAAATATAATAGATATTTTAAAAAAGAAATATTTTATTCTTCCTAATACTGCGGGCTGTTACACTATAAAAGAAGCTGTTTTAACAGCTGAATTAGCTAGAGCAGCACTAAAAACAAATTTTGTAAAGTTAGAAGTAATAGGAAATGATGAAGATTTATTACCAGATGTAGAAAATCTTATTCCTGCTGCTAAAGAATTAGTAAAAAAAAATTTTATTGTTTTACCATATTGCAACGATGATCCAATAGTTTGTAAAAAATTAGAAGATGTGGGTTGTTCAGCTGTTATGCCTTTAGCCGCACCTATTGGATCAGGAATGGGAATTCAAAACCAACAAAATATAAAATTAATTGTAGAAGAATCAAACGTTCCGGTAATTATAGATGCTGGGGTTGGCACAGCTTCAGATGTTGCTATTGCAATGGAATTAGGATGTGATGGAGTTTTGTTAAATACTGCAGTTGCTGAAGCACAAAATCCAAAATTAATGGCAAAAGCAATGGCAGATGCTATAGAAGCTGGAAGAAATGCTTTTTTAGCAGGGAGAATACCAAAGAGATCTTTTGCAAAAAACTCAACAACAAATAAAGGAAGAATTCATTTAATAAAAAAAAATTAATTTTTTTTAGATAGAAATTTTTCAATTTCTAAAATTTCTTCATTTTTCAGACTTTTTTTCTTTTTAAGATTTTTGATAACAAATCTCCAGTTAGTTAGAAAATGAAGTTCTAGATTATTTCTTTTAAAAATTGTATCCGGATAAATATTGTAATTAAAAATAACAAAAATATCTTTTATTTTTCCCCCAGCCTTTTTTATTGCATTACAAAAATTAATTTTACTTTTTCCATCTGTTGACAGATCTTCAATTAACAGAACTCTTGATTTATTTTTAATTTCACCCTCTATTTGAGATAATTTACCAAAACCTTTTGGTTTTTTTCTAATATAAATCATTGGTTTATTAAGTTTTTCTGATATCCAAGATGCATAAGGTATGCCAGCTGTCTCACCACCAGCAATATAATCAATTTTTTTTAAATTGATTTTTTTTTTTAGTAATTTAGATCCCATATTTATAATTAATCTTCTTTCTTTTAGATGACTTATAATTTTTCTACAATCAACATAGACAGGACTTAACTTTCCAGATGTGAGTTTAAAAGGTTTTTTTGGTTGAAAATTAATTGCTTTAATATTTAAAAGAATTTTTGCTGTTTTATTTTTAAAATTATCTAAATTCATATAATATATTAGTATATATATTTAATTTATTTTTAAATATGGCAGAAAATAAAAAATATAAAAGCGATATTGAAATTGCTAGAGAAGCAAAGCTTCAAAGTATAGTAGAAATTTCAGAAAAAAAATTAAATATTCCAGAAAAATTTCTTGAACAATATGGTCATTATAAAACGAAACTTAGTTTTGATTATATCAATACCTTAGATAAAAATAAAAATGGTAAATTGGTTTTGGTAACTGCAATTACCCCAACACCTGCAGGTGAGGGTAAAACAACAACTACTTTGGGTTTAGGAGATGCTCTACGTAAAATTGGAAAAAATTCCTCGGTTTGTATTAGAGAACCAAGCCTTGGTCCTTGTTTTGGTATGAAAGGAGGTGCTGCAGGGGGAGGAAAGGCACAAGCAATTCCCATGGAAGATTTAAATTTACATTTTACAGGAGATTTTCATGCAATTAGTACAGCCCATAATTTATTATCAGCAGCAATTGATAATCATATTAATTGGAGAAAAGAACCATTAATAGATGCAAGAAGAGTAAATTGGAAAAGAACAATGGACATGAATGATAGAGCTTTAAGACAAATTATTTGCAGTATTGGAGGACCTGGAAACGGTTTTCCAAGAGAGGATGGTTTTAATATAACTCCGGCTTCAGAAATTATGGCAATTTTTACATTAGCTGATGATTTAAAAGATTTAGAAAGAAGATTAGGCAATATTCTAGTTGGATATACTAGTGATAAAAAACCTGTCCTTGCAAAAGATTTAAATGTTATTGGTTCTATGTTAGTTTTATTAAAAGACGCAATAAAACCAAATATTATTCAAAGTTTGGAAAATAACCCAGTTTTTGTTCACGGTGGTCCGTTTGGTAACATTGCACATGGATGTAATACAATTATTGCGACAAAAACCGCTTTAAAGTTATCTGATTATGTTATTACAGAAGCTGGATTTGGAGCAGATTTAGGAGCTGAGAAATTTTTAGATATTAAATGTAGAAAAGCAAATTTAGCACCTGATGCAGCTGTACTTGTTGCAACAATTAGAGCATTAAAAATGCATGGTGGCGTTGATAAAGAAAATTTAAATAAAGAAAATGTTGATGCAGTAAAAAAAGGATCTGAAAATTTATTAAAACATATTGAAAATTTAAAAAAATACGGCGTACCAATTGTAGTTGCAACTAATGCTTTTGTATCTGATACTGATAAAGAAATGGAAGTCGTGAAAAAGGTATGTGAAAAAGTTGGAGTAAAAGCTGTTACAAGTAAACATTGGGAGTTTGGTGGTGAAGGAGCAGTGGATCTAGCAAATGAAGTTGTAGATATATTAGAAACAACTAAATCAAATTTTAAAACGTTATATGATGATAATTTATCTTTAGAAGAGAAAATAAAAAAAGTTGCTTCTGAAATTTATGGAGCAAATGATATTGAGATAAGTACAACTGCAAAAAAACAGTTAAAAGAACTAGAAGGGACAAATTATGAAAAGTTTCCTATCTGTATAGCTAAAACCCAGTACAGTTTTACTGCTGATCCTGATAACGGAGGTTTGCCTCAAGAACATAATCTTCCAATTAAAGAAATAAGAGTATCTGCTGGAGCTGAATTTGTAGTTGTAATTTGTGGAGATATCATGTTAATGCCAGGATTACCAAGAGTACCAGCGGCTGAATCGATTTATATTGATGATAAAGGTTTAATACAAGGTTTATTTTAGGTGTCAGATAATAATCATAAAATTAACGAAGCAAAAATACAATATGACAATGTGTTTTCTATTCCTATTGTACAATACCAAACAACAGATACTGATGAACTAAATAAAGAATTAAAGGATATTATTTTAAAAAAAGAAAAAGAAACACCAACGACAACAAAAAGCAACCAGGGTGGGTGGCAATCAGAAGGAGATTTTTTTCGCTGGGGAGGAAAAAGTATTGAAACTGTATATAATCTATTTTTGAATTTAATCGAGTCTTCAACTAAAAAACTTGATTTTGTAGAAACTGTTCCAATGGATTTTAATATTTATGGATGGGCAAATGTTAATAGAAAAGGACATTCAAATATTGCCCACATACATCCAATGTCTACATGGTCTGGAACTTACTATGTTGATGAAGGCGATGATGATCTTGATGAAAACAAATGTGGATTATTTGAAGCTTTTAATCCAAATTTATCACATTTAACGTCTTTTTTCCCTGGTTTATTGCCTGGAGAGCATTTTATTAAACCAAAAACAGGTTTGATGAATTTATTTCCTAGTTATATTAGGCATGGGGTTAGAACTTATTATGGAAACAATCCAAGAATATGCATAGCTATTAATGCAAGCATGAAGATTAAAGCACCATAAAATTTTTTAATATTTTTTATATAAATTAATCAAATCTTTAACTGTATTTTCAATTAAAAAATTTTTTTTTATAAAATTTCTTCCTTCTTTACCCATATCTATTCTAATCTTTTTATTTTGTACAATTTTTTTCATTGCTAGAAATAATTCATCAGTATTTTTTGGGCTTATAATTATTCCATTTTTTCCATCTATAACCACATCTCTACATCCAGTAACGTTAGTTGTTATAATTGGTTTGCCGCATGCCGCAGCTTCTAATAAACCTTTTGGCAATCCTTCCCTATAAGATGGAAGTACTCCAACATGAACTTTTTTATATAAATCATTTATATTATTAACATGACCAAGATATTTTATATAATAAATAGCTTCCCAAGATTTGACTTCTTCATGTGAAATAGATGATGGATTTTGACTATCAATTGTTCCTGCAATAAGTAATTCAAAGTTTTTTGTAACTTTACTAAGTTTTTTTGATGCTTTAATTAATTCTCTAATTCCTTTGTCTTTTAAAATTCTTGATGCAAATAAAAATATTATTTTTCCCTTCGGTTCTTTCGAAATTTTATATTTATTTAAATTTACTCCTGAAGTTGTATTTAAATACAAATTTTTTTTTCTAATCCATATTTTTTTTTTAAAAAAAATATAGTCATCTTTATTTTGAACTAATGTTTGTGAATTTTTAAAAAATAAAGTAAATCTTAATAAATTAATTATAAAAAACTTAAGAAAAAAATTACCGGAAATAAATGCGCTACCTAATCCAATAACCGAGTTAAATGTTTTTTTTACTCCTGCTAATTGTGCTGCAATATTGCCATGAACAATTTGTCTTAAACCAAAATTATGAACAATGTCAGGTTTTACATTTTTAAAAATTTTACTCAATTTATAAATTGTTTTAATAGATTTTCTAAAATTCAAACTACCACGTTCAATTTTTAGTGGAATAACTTCAATTTTATTTTTTTCAATGAGATTCTTATAATGAGTTACATTTGTAACCAATGTTACTTTATAACCACTCTTTTGAATTTTTTTGGCAAGTTCAATGCGGTGATTTAAGAAAACCCAATCTTCAGATACAAAATAAATAACTTTCTTCATTTTAAGAATGCTATTTATTTGATGATAAAAGATTAAAAAATCAAACTATTTATTAATTATTTATCTTCTTCAGTAAGAGGAATATCTAGAAGATTAGGTAGTTCAGGTATTGATATATCCTCAGCAAATTCAATTGGCTCAATTTTTATATTATTTTTTAGATTAGCTTTACTTGCACCAACAAAATTATCTGTCTCTAACCATCTAGTACCTGGAAACTCAATTTCATCATATTGTTTTGAAATTGCTAATTTCCCAACAGAAAGAAGAAAGAAGAATAAAATACCATAAATAGGGTATATTAATTTATTTTTCATAGTTTGTAGAACGTAATTATTAGTAATTTATTGCAAACTTTTTTAATCTATTTTACAAATTACAGGGAATACTTCTTCGTTATTTTCATCAAATGTTTTTTGTTTAGATGCTTTGCAGTTGTTGTATTTTGAAAGAAATTGATCACGTTCTGATTTAGTGTAATAAATTTTAGTTGTTTGATAATTTTTATTTGGTAAATAACTTTTTTGAGATAAGTAAGCTTTATTTGGCATGGTAATAAACCAACCTATTGAAACAAAAGCAAGAATACCAGCGGCTATTTTATATAAATTGCTAAATTTATTTGAAACAAATCTTTTTTTAGTATTTTGTTCTATAGAGATTTCTTTATATAAGCTTTCAGGCATTTTTATTTTCATGTTAGCTTCAGATTCTTCTTTAAAAACATTCTTAAGATTCTTCAAACCATTAATTCTAGATTTTATTTTTTGATTGTTATTTATTAATAATTGAATTTTGTATCTTTCTGATTTAGAAAGATCATTATTAATAAATTTGATTAGAATACTGTCGTCAATTTTCATTTTTTAATATCCTTAATTTTAACAACGTTTTTTTCGTCTAATTCTTGCCTAACTTTTTTTAAACTTCTGTTTAGTCTACTTCCTATTGTTCCTTGTGAAATTTTGAGCTTTTTTGCTACTTCATTATATTTATATCCTTCTATAAAAATTAAAAAAAATATCTCTTTATCTTCTTGGGATAACAATGTATCCATTATTTTTAAAACTTTTTTATTATCTAAGTACAAAGCAAATGGATCTTTTAAACTTTCCTCATCTTTTTCAAGTTTTTGTGATTTATACTCATCAAAATTGACGATTTCGCCATCGTCTGTTTTTTTGTAAAGAGAAATAACATTTGGAGATCTTTTTTCTTTTCTAGTTCTATCTATATATAAATTTTTAACAATTAATTTTAAATATCCTAAGATATTTGTACCTTCTTTATAATTACTTCTTCCTTTATTGTATGAATTAAAAAATCTTAAATATGCTTGTGAAACCAAATCTTCCGCATCATGATGGTTTGAAGTTAAATTAAACTTAGTATAATTTAACAAAGCTCCATAACATTCACGTGCTTCTTTTCTTATTGTGATATTTTTTTTCACATCTCCCTCATTTTTTTTTGTCCCCTAATTTTAATATAACGTTACTATAAGATTATTATTGCATTAATTTTTTCCCCAGCATTCTAATGACACAGTATATTTCTTTGCTTCAGAAATTATCACTTCTCTATCTTTTTTTTCTGTTTTATTAACCGTTAAATAATCAATGTTGTTTTCATCAAGAAAACTTTTAATTGTATAAATGGAAATTGCTTCGTTTTGTCCCTCAGATGTAACACCAACTCTTAATCTTTCCTTAAATCGTTTCCAACGAGTTGCTTTTGCATGTACGCTTCCTACTATTAGGCCTTTTTCATTAATAACAGGACTACCACTAGAATGAACATGTAATTTTCCTGAGATAATAATTTTACTTCTATCACCTTTTTTGGTTAATGAAAGAATTTCTCCTTCAGATGTTTCGCTTTTTCCAAGAATTGTTTGTCTAGGATATCCAAAAACATAAATTTTTTCATTTTCCACTCCTGCTTTTGATGGCAATTCAGCAGAGATATAATTATTGCTTATTCCATTATCACTTTCTAACAAAGCGAGATCATTATATTCATCGATTTGGTTGACTCTTAAGCTTAATTTGTCAGATCTTATTTTTGTACACCCATGTGTAAAATGCCATGCAGTTAAAACATATAAATTATTTTTTTTACCTACCCATATCCCAGTGGCATAATCTGATGGTTTTCCTATTTTAGCATTTCCATTTTTATTTCTATTAGCTAAAGCAGTTGTTAACATATCATTTAATTTTAACCATTCATCATGATTTGTAGGAAACTCAACAGGTAGTCCTTCTTTTTCTTGAAACTGCCTAATAGCTTCAAAAGTTTCAATACCAGGAATATCATCTCGTTTAATTGGATAGCCTAAATCGAAAAGTTTTTCTTGAGCATTTTTTACAATAGACTTTATTAGAGGTTTTAATGTTGAAATTTTTTGTGCACATATTTTTGATCCTTTATCAGAGCAGTATTTATACCAAAATTTTGCTTTGTTTAATCTTTGCTCTTTATTTAAATTAGTTTCTGCCAAACCTTGTTCTAACATTCTTCCAATTTCAAGCATACACATAAAATGATCAGAAGTGCAATCACCACTTTCTAAGCAATCGTAAGTACATTTGTTGAAATTATCATATGCTTGAGCGTATTCTTTATTGTCTAAATTTTTTTTTGCAGTTTCAAAATCATTAGAAAATAAATTTTTGTTAAAACAAAAAATTATTATAATAAGGTATAAAAGTTTTAAAAAAAAATTCACAACTAAATAATTTAATTAAATATTTCTAATACATTAGATTATATTTTTAATTAAAGTGGAACAAAATTTTCATATTTTCGTTAATTCTTTATATAGATTTCTATAAAATCAAGTAAGGAGTCATTCAATTCTCCCTCTAACACATTTGGCTCCTTACTAATAAATTTATATAATTTATATAATTTATTTCCAATTGTGTTTTGAAGCTAAATATATAGCAGATTTAATTTGTTTTCCTATTTCCTCTAATTGAAAATCATCAGAAATAAATTTTCCAAATTTAGTTATTGTTTCTGATGGAGTAACGTCTTTTCTAATAGAATATTCATTTATTTTTTTTGAATATATTTCCTGAGCATTTTTTGAAGATAAAAATTCTAAAAATAAAACTGCATTTTTATAATTTTTGGAATTTTTTATTATTCCTAAACCACTTAAGTTTACATGGACACCAAATGTTTCTTGATTTGGCCAGAATACTGACACTTTTTCTGCAGCCTTCCTATCTTTTTCATTTTTACTGTTTAGCATATTTGCCAAATAATAAGTATTAGCAACAGTAATATCACATTGGCCAGATGATATAGCTTTTATCTGATCCCTATCTCCACCATATGGTTTTCTAGCAAAATTTTTTACTAAATTTTTTATCCAATTTCCTGCTTCTTTTTCTCCTAAGTTTATAATCATATATGCAATTAAAGATTGATTATAAACATTGTTTGAAGATCTCATGCAAATTCTATTTTTCCATTTTTTATTAGCAAGTTGTTCATAATTTTTTAATTCATTTATATTCACTCTTTTTTTTGAATAAATTATTGGACGCGCTCTCACTGATAATCCAAACCAATAATTATCTTTACTAGTATATTTAGATGGAATATTTTTCTTTAAAATTTCTGAATTAACTTTTGCAAATAAATTATTTTCTTTACCTCTTGATAATCTAGCAATATCAGTTGTTAGTAAAATGTCAGCTTTGGGATTATTTCTCTCAAGTTTTAATTTCTCTATAAATTCATCTGATTTTCCAGTTATTAAGTTTACTTTTATTTTCTTATTTTTACCAAACTCTTTTATTAATGGCTCTATTAAATGTGATTTTCTACCTGAATATATGTTTAATTCATTTTTAGTTTTTGATTCTAGAATAAAATGAGAAAAACTAACTATAAAGATTATTAGAATAAAACCAAAAAAAATATTTTTTTTATTAAACATTGAAGATTTTTTATTAATTGATAATGATAATCATTATCATAATTAATTATAAGATATTATTTGGTTTACAATTTTTTTCAATTACTTTTAATAATCGATAAATAAGGAAATTTAATGATAAAAAAAAATATTCAAAAAATGGCATTCATAGATCCGTATGGAAAAAATGTTAAACAAGTAAAAGATTTTATACATAAAATTATAGATGAACTTTTAAATAGGGTTTCTAATGCTGAAAAATTTCCTCCTTTACCAAAAAAAATAAAAAATTTTGATAAATTCAACTTTAATGATCTACCTATTTCTGAATCTAAAATTTTAAAACAAATAAGAATTATTATTGATAATTCAATGAATGCTTCTAACCCATATTATTTAGGTCACATGGATTCGTTGCCAACAACCATGTCTATTGTTGGAGATATAATATGTTCAACAATTAATAATAACATGCTTAGCAAAGAAACGGCACCTGTGCTTACAGAAATTGAAAGCAAAGTAACTACAAATTTGGCAAATAAATTTAATTTGGGACAGGATTCAGGAGGAATTATGCTTTCTGGAGGTACATTATCAAATATACAAGCAATTGCATTAGCTAGAAATCGTATCTTAGACTCATTTGATAAAGGTTTAACAGGACTTAAAAGAAAACCTTATATTTTTGCCTCTGAAGAATCTCATACTTCAATACAAAAAGCAGCAATGCTTCTTGGTTTAGGAACAAAATCAGTTATTCCTATTCAAACAACATGTGATGGAAAGATAAAAATATCTCATTTAGATAAATCAATAAGACAAAAGATTAATGATAAAGGCTTTCCATTTTGTATTGTTGCAACAGCTGGAACAACTATTACAGGAAGTATTGATAATTTAAATGAGGTATCAAAAATAGCTGATAGATATAAATTATGGATGCATACAGATGCAGTATATGGAGGAGCGCTAATTTTTTCAAATAAATATAAAAATAAATTAAATGGTATTGAGAATTCAGATTCAATTGCGTTTAATCCGCAAAAATGGTTACATATAACTAAAACTTGTTCTGTATTATTGTTAAAAAATAAAAAATATCTTTACTCAGACTTTTTTACTCATTTACCTTACGTAATGAAAAATAAAAAAGAAGAATACCATCAAGGTGAAATAACTTTACAAGGAACAAGATATCCTGATATTTTAAAGTTATGGTTGTCTCTTCAACACCTTGGTAATTTTAATTATTCAGAAATTATAGAAAATTCATTTAAATATACTAATTTATTTAAAAAAAAATTATTAGAAATGAACAATATCAAGATCGCTTGCGAACCACAAATGAACATTCTTTGCTTTAGATATCAAACTAGAAATAAAAATTTAAAGAAAAGTAATATAATAAATTTAAACCTTCAAAAATTTTTGTTTAATAAATACAATATTTTCTTTTCTGTTGTAGAGTTTAATAAATTTAAATGGTTAAGAGCAGTTTTGTTAAATCCTTTTTTCAATTTGAGACATATAAAAAAAATTTGTTTAGGAATAAGTGAATTTACTAAGGAGAGTAAAGCTTTAAAATTAATAAAATTCAATGATTAAATCTATTTTAATTTTACTGCTAGCTTTTCTTCTAATTTTTTTATTAATTAAATTTTTTAAAAATCCAAATTTAAAAATCAAGCATTTATTTATTTTTTTAATTCTAGGAGCAATTATTTATTTAATTTATACAGGCAAACTAGGTTTATTAATGTCAGTACCAAAAATTCTAAATTTTTTTAAACCTATATTAAACATATTAGGCATTTAGGCATTTAAAATCTTTTGATGTACAGCCATACTTTCAATAAAACAATATTGCGTGAATACGATATAAGGGGGATTGTAGGAAAAGATCTAAATTTAATAGATGCATTATATTTAGGAAAATCTTTTGCAACTCTTTTAAAAAGGAAAAAATATAAAAATGTAGTAATTGGTTACGATGGAAGACTTAGTTCACTTAAGATTCATAATGAACTTATAAAAGGCTTGTTATCTCAAGGAATAGAAGTATATAAAATTGGCCTTGTTCCAACTCCATTACTTTATTTTTCTATGTATAAGAAAAAATTAGATAGCGGAATTATGATAACAGGATCGCACAATCCTCCTAACTACAATGGTTTTAAAATGTTATTAAAGAACAAAAGTATAGTCGGTAAGGATATTTTAGATATTGCAGAAATCTCCTCTACTGGTAATTTTTGTAAAAATAAAAAAGGAAAAGTTAAAAAATTATTTGTGAAAAATGAATATTTATCTTTCTTAGTTAATTCATCGAATATAAACAAAAATATTAAAGTAGCATGGGATCCAGGAAATGGATCTAGCGGTGAAGTTATTTCTTCATTAACTAAAAAGATTAATGGCATACATTATCTTATTAATGAAAAAATTGATGGAAATTTTCCTGCCCATCATCCTGATCCAACAGTTCCAAGGAATTTAAGACAATTAATAAGTTTAGTTAAAAGAAAAAAATGTGATTTTGGTTTTGCCTTCGATGGTGATGGAGATAGATTGGGAGTTATCGATGATAAAGGCAAAATAATATTTGCTGATAAAATTGTAGCTTTTTTAGCGAAAGATGTTCTTTTAGGAAACCCAAAGTCTACAATTATTTTAGACATAAAATCTAGTCAAACTGTTTTTAATGAAATTAAAAGATTAAATGGCAAGCCTATTTTTTGGAAGACAGGGCATTCATTAATAAAAAAAAAAATGAAGGAAACAAAAGCAGTTTTTGCTGGTGAAATGAGCGGACATATTTTTTTTGCTGATAAATATTATGGATTTGATGATGCTATATATGCATCAATTAGATTTTTGAATCTGTTTTGCGATTCTAATAAATCTTTATCTAAAATATTTAATGATATGGAAGAATCTTATAATACACCTGAATTAAGATTTAATAGTACTGAAACTGAAAAATTTCTAATTGTTGAAAAACTAAAAAAAGTTTTAAAAAAAGACAAAAAAAAGTTTATAGGGATAGATGGTGTAAGATATTCAACTAAAGAGGGATGGTGGTTAGTTAGAGCATCTAATACACAAAATATTATTGTTGCGAGATGTGAAGCTTATTCTAAAAAAAATCTTAAAATTATTAAATCTAATCTAAAAAATAATTTAAAAAAATGTTCTTTTGAAGTTCCTAATTTTTGACTATTTTTTTTTTTGTATTTATAATTTAATTACTAATAATTAATAATTTTATGACAAGCAATATAAAGAACACAAACCATAGCAACGAAGTTGTAATAGAAAAAAGCTTTGAGAAAAGAGTAAAAAAACCATCTTTATATAAAGTTGTTATGTTAAATGATGATTATACACCAATGGATTTTGTTGTTTATTTGTTAAAAATTTTTTTTACAAAGAAACAGAACGAGGCTTCCAAAATAATGTTAGAAGTTCACAATAAAGGCGCAGCTACATGTGGTATTTATACACGTGAAATTGCTGAAACAAAGATATTAAAAGTTATTAATACATCTAGAAAGAATGGTTTTCCTTTAATATGTACTTTGGAGAAAATTTAAAAAAAAATGTTATCTGATAATTTAGAAAAAACTATAAAAAGAGCTATTTCATATGCTAATGATAGGCAACAAGAATATGTTACTTTAGAACATTTGTTACTTTCTTTAATAGATGATAAGGATGCATTAGAAGTATTAAATGCTTGTAATGTAGATATAAAAAATCTTAAGATTAGTTTAATAAAATATCTTGATCAGGAATTAAAAGATATAACATCTGCTATTTCACAAGAAGCTGAACCATCAGCAAGTTTTCAAAGAGTTCTACAAAGAACCGCATCTCATGTTTATTCATCTAGTATCAAAAAAATAAACGGCGCAAATGTATTAGTTTCAATTTTTTCAGAAAGAGAGTCTCATGCAGTTTATTTTTTACAAAAACAAGATATGTCAAGATTGGATGCATTAAATTTTATTTCACATGGTATTGAAAAAAATGAAAATCAAATAGAAAATGACTTGGAAGAAGAAAAAGAAAGTAAAGAAAATGAATTTATATATCCAAACACCTATCAACTTAATGATAAAAAAAATGATAATGATTTTACTATTAATTTAATTGATAAAGCTAAAAATAAAAAAATTGATAAATTAATAGGTAGAAGTAATGAAATTGAAAGAACTATACAAATACTATCAAGGCGTTTAAAAAACAATCCTTTATATGTAGGAGATTCTGGAGTGGGAAAAACAGCCATAGTTGAAGGTTTAGCTCTTAAGATTTTTGAGAATGAAGTTCCTGAATTTTTGAAAAAATCAGTAATTTATCAATTAGATCTAGGTGGATTAATAGCTGGAACAAAATATAGAGGAGATTTTGAAGAAAGATTAAAAAAAGTTATAAAAAATATTAGTTCATCTAAGAACAATATTTTGTTTATTGATGAAATACACACTATTGTTGGCGCTGGAGCTACTACAGGCGGTTCTATTGATGCATCTAATATTTTAAAACCTGTACTATCAAATGGACAAATAAGATGTATAGGATCAACGACGTATAAAGAATATAGAAATTATTTTGATAAAGATAAGGCATTTTCAAGAAGATTTCAAAAAGTTGATGTTGCCGAACCATCTATAAGTGAATGTTTTGAAATATTAAAAGGTATTCGTAAATATTATGAAAGTTTTCATGGTTTAAAATATACTGATGAGGCTTTAAATTTAGCAATTGATTTATCTAATAGATATATTACTGAAAAAAAATTACCAGATAAAGCTATAGATGTTATTGATGAAGCTGGGGCATATAAAAAAAATTTTGAAAATAAAAAGAATCCAATTTGTGCCTCAGATATATTTAATACTATTTCAAGAATTGTAAAGATTCCTTTTAAAAGTATTAATAATAAAAATAATTTACTAGCAAAAAATTTAGGCAGAAAAATAAAAAAATTAATATATGGCCAAGATAAAGCAGTTGATGATTTAGCACGTTCTATAAAGGTTTCACAAGCAGGATTGTCTGAGCCAGAAAAACCAGTTGGTTGTTTCTTATTTACTGGACCTACAGGTGTTGGAAAGACAGAATTAGCAAAACAATTATCAAACTCCTTAGGATCAAAATTTGTTAGATTAGATATGTCCGAATATTCTGAAAAGCATAGCGTTGCAAGATTAATTGGTTCACCACCAGGTTATGTTGGTTACGATCAAGGTGGACTCCTTACTGAAGCTGTTGATCAAAATCCATATTCAGTAGTCCTATTTGATGAAATTGAAAAAGCCCATCAAGATCTTTTTAATATATTACTTCAAGTAATGGATTATGGTAAATTAACAGATAATAATGGAAAATCGGTTAATTTTAAAAATACAATTTTAATATTAACAACTAATATTGGTGGTGAAAATTTAACAAAAAACAAATTAGGTTTTGGAATAAATAAAGAAAAATTAGATAATGAAGAAGAAATTAAATTCTTTTTTAAACCTGAATTTAGAAACAGATTAGATGCCATTATATCTTTTAAAACACTTTCTCCTTTAACAATTCATAAAATTGTTAATAAATTTATAAGACAACTTGAGAGTAGATTAAAAGAAAAAAATATTTCAATTGAACTTTCTAAAGATGTAAAGAATTTTTTAGTAACAAAAGGTTATAGCGAAATATATGGAGCAAGACCAATTGCAAGATTAATACATTCAAAAATTAAGGAACCAATAGCTAATTATTTATTGTCTAATAATTCTAAATCAAAAATTTTAATAAAAATAAATTTAGAAGATAATAAAAAATTGAAATTTAATTTTATAATTGAAAAAAAGAAGGAAAAAGTTATTTAATCAAAAAAATTGCATCAATTTCAACACTTGCATTTAATGGCAAACTATTTACCCCTATAGCTGTACGAGTATGTTGACCTTTTTTTTTAAAAATTTTTTTAATTAAATCTGAAGCACCATTTATTATAAAAGGTTGTTCTATAAAATTATTTTCACAATTTACAAAACCATTTATTCTTATGCACTTTTTTATTTTATTTAAATTACCTTTAAGCGCTATATTTGTTAATCCTAAAATATTTAAAGCACATAATTGCGCTGCCTTATAACCATAATCTTTATTTTTATTATTAATTTTTCCTGTAAATAAAAGTTTATTACCTTTCATTGGTAATTGCCCTGATACGAATAAAAAATTATCTTCTTTTAAAAATGGAATATATGAACCAGCAACTTTAATTTTTTTTGGTAAAGAAAAACCCATGGAATCAAGATTTTTTTCTATAGAGTTTTTCATATTCTTAACTACATCCAGTAGTCCCGCCACATGTATCACATTTCAAACACGTACCATTTCTTACTAAGGTAAAGTTTCCACATTCACCACATGCATCACCTTCATAACCTTTTAATTTTGCTTTTTTTATTAGTTCATCTATTTTTTTTTTGGGATTTATTTTTTTTTTAACCACATTTTTTTGAATTTCTTGATTATTTTGATTTTGTATATTTCCCATACCACCTGAAAGAACATAAAAATTACTTCTTACATATCCAGTACTTGCATATCTTGATATTGAGTCGTTGCCAGCTGAAGCTTTTAATTCTTCTATTTTACTTTTATTTTCTTCAGTAGTAGGCTTTATTTGATCAGGATCAAAATGCGCAAGTTCTTTTTTATTTAAATACGATATAGCTAATTCTCTAAAAATATAATCTAAAATAGAACTTGCCATACTTATAGAATCATTACCTTGAACAATACCTGATGGCTCAAATTTAGTACCTACGTATGCTTCAACAAATTCTTCAAGAGGGACTCCGTATTGTAATCCTATAGATATTGCAATTGCAAAATTATTCATCAAACTTCTAAAAGCAGCTCCTTCTTTATGCATATCTAAAAATATTTCACCAATAGATCCATCATCATACTCTCCAGTCCTCAAATAAACTTTATGACCAGCAACAATTGCTTTTTGAGTATAACCTTTTCTTCTATCCGGCATTTTATTTCTTTTTGTTCTCACAATCTCTGTTACATAATCTTCTGCAATTCTTTGTGCTACAATCATAGTTTTTTCTTTTGTAGAATTATTTTCATCAACAATATCCTCCTCTTCTATGATAGCTGAGCTCAGAGGTTGAGATAGTTTTGATCCATCCCTATAAATAGCATTAGCCTTTAATCCTAATTTCCAAGATTGAATATAAGATTTTTTACATTCTTCAATAGTTGCATTATTTGGCATGTTGATCGTTTTTGAAATTGCACCAGAAATAAAAGGTTGTGCAGAAGCCATCATTTTTATATGACTTTGTGTTGATAAAAAACGTTTTCCAATTTTTCCACAAGTATTAGCGCAATCAAATATCTTTAAATGTTCTTCTTTCAAATGAGGTGCTTTTTCTACTGTCATAGATCCACAGCAATGAGTATTTGCAATATCTATTTCATTTTCAGAAAAACCCAAATGTTCAAGCATATTAAAAGATGGATCATTTAAATTTTCAGACTTTAATTTTAAATTTTTTATACAAAAATCCTCTCCAATAACATATTTGTTGAATGCAAATTTTATATCAAAAGCATTTTTTAAATTTTCTTCAATTTTTTTTATTACTTCGTCGGTAAATCCTTTTTCTTTTAAAGAATTATGATTAATTGTTTTACAATTTTCTAAAGCACCATTTCCTAGGATATATCTAGTTATTTCATCAATTTGAAATGGACTGTATCCAAGATTTTTTAAAGAAATAGGAATTAGTCTATTAATAATTTTAAAATATCCTCCCCCAGCAAGTTTTTTGAATTTAACTGTTGAAAAGTCAGGCTCAATTCCTGTTGTATCACAATCCATAACCAGACCTATAGTGCCAGTTGGCGCGATAACAGTTGTTTGGGCATTTCTAAATCCATATATTTTTCCATTATTTAAAGCATCGTCCCAAGACTTTTGCGCAGCTTTAACCAATTCTTTATCTGGACAATTATCTTTCTCTATTGGTACTGGAATAATAGATAAGCCGTCATAATTATTTTTTTCACCATAAGCAGCTAGCCTATGATTATTAATTACTCTAAGCATATCTTTTTTATTATCTTTAAATCTTTTAAAAGGCCCTAGTTCTTTTGCTATTTTGGATGAAATATTATATGACTCACTAGTCATTAAAGCACTTATGGTTGCGCAAATTGCTCTTCCTTCATCACTATCATAACCATACCCTTGCTGCATTAATAAACCACCTATATTTGCATATCCAAGACCCAAAGTTCTAAATTCATAAGAAAGTTTGGCAATTTCTTTGGAAGGGAATTGAGCCATCATTACTGAAATTTCTAAAACAAGTGTAAAAAGTTTAACTGTATGTTTAAAACGATCTATTTGAAATTTTCCATTATTATCTAAAAACTCTATTAAGTTTATAGAAGCTAAATTACATGCTGTATTATCAAGAAACATATATTCAGAGCATGGATTAGAAGCATTTATCCTTCCACTCTTAGGACATGTGTGCCATTCATTAATTGTAGTATCATATTGTATTCCTGGATCTGCACATGCCCATGCAGCATAACCAATTTTTTCCCAGAGATCTTTTGCATTGATTGTTTTATGGATTTTTTGATCAGTTCTTCTAATAAGGTTCCATTCTTTATTTTCTAAAACAGAATTTAAGAAATCATTATTTACTCTTACAGAATTATTTGAATTTTGGCCTGAAACTGTTAGATAAGCTTCAGAATCCCAATCTGTGTCATATGTTTTAAATTCAATAGATTTAAATCCTTGTTGTGCAAATTCTAAAATTCTTTGAATATAATTTTCTGGCACCATTGATTTCTTTGCATCAATTATTTTACTTTTTAAGATAGAATTACTTTTAGGATCAAATCTTTTTTCTTTATCTAACTCATTGTTCCAGCAAGCATCCATTATTTCTTTTAAGTGCTTTTTGCAAATTTTTGAGCCTACAACTAAAGATGCAACTTTTTGTTCTTCTTTTACTTTCCAATCAATAAAATCTTCGATATCTGGATGATCAACGTCGATAACAACCATTTTTGCAGCTCTTCTAGTTGTGCCTCCTGACTTTATAGCACCAGCAGATCTATCTCCAATTCTTAAGAAACTCATTAAACCTGAAGATTTACCACCTCCTGATAAAGTTTCACCATCTCCCCTTAGATGTGAGAAATTACTTCCAGTTCCTGATCCATATTTAAATAACCTTGCTTCTTTTACCCATAAATCCATTATTCCACCTTCATTAACAAGATCATCACTTACGCTTTGTATAAAACACGCATGTGGTTGTGGGTGTTCATATGCCGTTTTAGACAAACTTAATTTTCCTGATTTATTATCTACATAAAAATGTCCTTGAGCTGGACCATCTATTCCATATGCCCAATTTATTCCTGTATTGAACCATTGAGGTGAATTAGGAGCAGCCATTTGTTGGCATAAAATATATCTTAATTCATCATAAAAATTTTTCGCGTCTTCTTCTGTATCGAAATATTTGCCCTTCCAACCCCAGTATGTCCAAGTTCCAGCAATTCTATCAAAAACTTGTTTTGATGAAGTTTCGCCTTTAAATCTTTCTTTTGAAGGAATTTTGTTTAATTTATTTTTATCAGAAGTATTTTTTAATAACCAATCTGGTATATTTTCCTCAGATACTTTTTTTAAATATTTTGGAACCCCTTTTTTTCTAAAATATTTTTGTGCAATTATATCTGTTGCAACTTGAGACCACTTGACTGGAACCTCAACATCATTTAATTTAAATATAGTGGAGCCATCAGGATTTTTAATCTCTGATATAACTTTTTTAAAGGTTATTCCTTTGTAAGGAGATTCTCCCTTTGTTGTAAACTTTCTTTCAATTTTCATAAATTATAATAGTACAAGGTAACTACTATATATAGTATAACATAAATAAGCTATACAACTATATCTTGATACTTATAACATAATTTTCAAGAAAAAAAATATTTTTTTTATTTTTTTTGCTATTTTTAAATTATTAAAGATATGAAAAATATTTCGTTATATTTATATACAATTTTTAACGGCCATTTTGTAGGAAAAGATCAAGATGATAATAAATACTACAAATCTAATATTAGTCATGGAATAAAAAAAGAGAAAAGATGGGTGTTATATAAAAAAAATGATGATCCTACTAATATAGACCCTAATTGGCACGCATGGTTACACCATATTATAGACGATGTTCCTGATTTAAAAAAAAATAAAAATTATTTTTGGCAAAAAAAAATTTCTCCTAATCCAACCGGTACAGAAACTGCATATTTACCTGTAGGACATATTTTGAATAAAAAAAAAAAAAATACACAGATTAAAAATTATGATTCGTGGAAACCAAATAATAAAAAATAATTTTTTTTTTTTAACCTTCTTTTTTTTTATTTTTATCTTTTTTTATAAAGAAGCTTACCCTACCACTATTCTTGGAGCTTTGAATAAAGTAAGTGGTAAAATATCTGAAATACAAGCTGAAGATAATAATGAAATTTTTTTCGGAACTTTAAAAATTATTGTTAGAACTTGTAAAAAATCTTTACCTGAGGATCCACCTGAAAATTCAGCATTTATTCAAATTTGGGATATAAAATTTGATAAAGAAGAAAAAAAGAATTTTAGTGGTTGGATGTTTTCATCTAGTCCTTCAATATCAGCAATGAGCCATGCAGTTTATGATGTTTGGGTCATAGATTGTATGATGTCATATATTGAGGATTGAGATATTTTTTTATTAAAATTTGTATTTGTTTTCAATGCATTTCCTAACATTTTTAAGTATTTTTTTCTTGGAATTTCTATTGCACCTAATTTTTTTAAGTGTGGATTAACAAACTGGGTATCAAGTAAAATAAACCCTTTAGTTTGAAGATTAGCTATCAAATATATTAAGCAGATTTTACTAGCATTAGACATAGTACTGAACATGCTTTCTCCAAAAAAAGCAGATCCTAAAGAAACACCATAAAGACCTCCAACTAATTTATCTTTAAACCAAGCTTCAACAGAGTGCGCATGACCTATTTCGTGTAGATTTGAATATAATTTAATTATTTCTTTATTAATCCATGTTGTCGGTCTGTTTTTTGTTTTTTTTGCACAATTTGTAATAACTTCATAAAAACTTTTGTTAATAGTTACTTTATATTTGTTTTTTTTTATTTCTTTTTTTAAATTTCTTGAAATTTTAAAATTATTGATAGGGATAACTCCTCTTTTTTTTGGATTAATCCAATATATATTAGGATCGTTGAAGCTTTCCGACATAGGGAATACGCCTAAAGAATAAGCCTTGAGAACTGTTTCTTCATTAATATTCATTTTAATAATTAATAGATAGGAATTTATCTAGCCAATTTATATGATAATTGCCTTTAATATAATCTTTACTGTTCAAAATTTTTAAATGTAAAGGTATGTTAGTTTTGACTCCATTAATAACATATTCTACTAAACATCTTTTAAGTCTGAGAATGGCTTCATTTCTATTTCTTGAATAAATTATTATTTTTGAAATTAAATTATCGTACTGATGAGGAACAATGCAACCAGCATACAACGCTGAATCTATTCTTACACCTGGACCACCAGGCGAATGGTATTCTTTTATTCTTCCAGGCGAAGGTATGAAACTGTTAGGATCTTCGGCATTTATTCTACATTGAATTGAATGTCCCGAAAATTGAACAGTTTCCTGGCTAAAACTAATTTTTTGCCCTGCTGCGATTTTAATTTGTTGTTTTATTAAATCTATACCAGTTACTCTTTCAGTTATAGTATGCTCTATTTGAACCCTAGTATTCATTTCCATAAAATAAAATTTCTGATTTTTATATAACAATTCAACAGTTCCTAGGCTTTCATAACCAATTTTTTTTATTGTTTTAACTACCAAATCACAAATTTTCTTTCTTTGAGAATCTGATAAATTAGGAGATGGTGTCTCTTCGATAATTTTTTGTTTATTTCTTTGTATTGAACAATCTCTTTCTCCCAAATGAACAATGTTACCTTTTTTATCAGCAACTATTTGAATTTCTATGTGGCTAGGATTATCGAAAAATTTTTCTAAGTAAATATTATCATTTCCAAAAGAGTTTTTAACTTCTTGTTTTACAATTAAATATTGATCTACTAATTCTTTTTTATTTTTTATTACTCTAATACCTTTCCCACCTCCACCTGACCCAGCTTTTAATATTACTGGATAGCCAATTTTTTTTGCAATTTTAGTTGCTTCATCAATAGATTCTAAATAATCATCTGATCCTGGAATAATTGGAAATTTATGTTTTTTCATTAATTTTTTCGCATTTATTTTATCGCCATAAATTTTTATTTGTTCACTTGTTGGTCCAATAAAATTTATTTTGTGTTTTTTTACCATTGATGAAAATTCAAAATTTTCAGAGAAAAAACCAGCACCAGGATGTATTGCATCTGAGTTAGTTATTTCTGCAGCAGATAATATTGCAAATGAATTCAAATAACTATTTTTTATGGAAGATTCACCAATACAAACCGCTTCATCAGCAAGTCTTACATGCATTGAATCTTTATCAATTGTAGAATGAACAGCAACTGTTTTAATTCCAAGATCCCTACACGTTCTTACAATTCTTAAAGCAATTTCCCCTCTATTTGCTATTAAAATTTTTTTAAACATTAATTTAAATTATTTAATTACTAATAAAGGTTGGCCATATTCAACTGGCTCGGAATCATTAACTAAAATTTTTTCAATTTTTCCTGATTTTGGTGCTTTTAATGGATTAAATGTTTTCATTGCTTCAATAATTACTAAAGTTTCCCCTTTTTTTATCGTCTGACCTTGTTTTACAAAGTTTTTAGCATTAGGCTCTGGCGCCAGATAAACCGTACCAACCATTGGTGACGTTATTGCATTATCATGTTTAATTTTAATTCTTTTGTTTCCGACTTTTTCTAAATTATCATAATCTTCTAAATTTTTTGCAATGTTGGTTTTTTTTAAAACTTTAGTAAGTTCTTTTACAGCTTTTAATAAATTTTTTAATAAATTTTTATCGTTTAGGTCTTTAGACATTTTTATTTGTTAATAAATTTTTTATTGCCATTATTGCTAGAATATAACTATAAGAACCAAAACCGAAAATCACGCCGTCTGCAACTTGAGAAATAAATGATTTTTTTCTAAATTCTTCTCTTTTATGTATATTAGATAAATGAATTTCTACAATTGGAATTTTAATAGCTTTTAATGCATCAAAGATTGCTATAGATGTATGAGTGTAAGCGCCTGCATTAATTAACAAACCCTTATAATCATTTTTTACACAATCATGAATCCAATTAATGATTTCTGATTCTTCATTACTTTGTTTAAATTCAGCATCTATATCATTGTTTTTAGCAAATTTTTTTGTTTTTAACTCTATATTTTTTAATGAATCTTTTCCATAAATTTCTATTTCTCTTTTACCTAATAAATTGAGATTAGGGCCGTTTATAACTAAAATTTTCTTCATTTTAAAAAATACATACTATAGATTAAAAATTTAATTTTACCATATAAGTTCTTTTATCGCCTTTTATTTTTTTTTAAATTAATTTTATTTTCTAAATCAATTAATTTATTCCAAATGGGTGAATCTTTCTTTGTAATTTTTTTTGCTCTTTCAATAAAACTTATAGCCATCGCATCATCTCCATTTAAGTAAGATGAATAAGCTGAAGCGTATCTTGATTTACCCATTTCTGAATTTTTTCCATGAGCTACAGATAATAAATACCATAGTTTATTGTTTTCCGGTTCTTTTTTTTTTGCTGCTAAAAGAGTTTGAATGGCTTTATCTAAATTTTTTTTTGAATCAAGATTTATTAGAGTATGAGCTAATTCAATTTGCACTAAAGGATCATTTGGCAATAATTTATTTACAATTAAATAGCTATTTAAAGATTCTTTTAAAAAACCATTTTCACGAAGCATTTGAGCTTTTAATTCATAAAAATAAGGGTTATAAGGATATTTTTTTATTAATTTATTTATTAACTCATTTCCTTTTTGTAAGTTAAATGATTTATAATTAGCTATTGCTAAAGCATAATTTTTTTGATCATCATTAAATTTAGAATTATTTTTAATTGAACTTAAAGTATTTTCTGGATCTGTAAAACCAATCAATTTTGCTTGAATAAATTTGTATTTTTCATCAATTGATAACTCGGCATTTTTTATTTCACCATGTTTTTTTGTTTTATTATTACTTTTACAGTTTTCATCTTTAGCTGCATTTTTTGCATCCCTTATTCTTTCCCTTGTTAAAGGATGTGATTGTGTATAAGCATTTTCTTGATAAGAAACTTGCATATTTTCTAAAAGTTCTAAAAAACTAATAATACCGCATAAAGATTTTCCACTATTTTTTAGAAATGTATAGCCAGCCTGGTCTGCAGCACCTTCTTGAGCTCTAGTAAAACTCAAAAGAGATCTTGAAGATGTTGTTAAAGCACCACCTGCAATTGCAGCTGCAGCATCAGGGTCACCAGTTATAGCCGACACAGCACCTCCTAATATAAGCCCAGCTAAAGTGATAGCTCTACTTTTTTCAAGTTGTTTATAAATTTTAACATGATGTCTCCCAGTTATATGCCCAAGTTCATGTGCAATTACTCCCTCAAGTGAATTTGCATTTTTTGAATTTGTAATTAAACCTGAAAAAATAAAAATTTTTTGTCCAGGTGTTACAAAAGCATTTAATTGATCATCATCTATGATAAAAATTTCTAAATTTTCTTTTTTTTGACCTGCTGCATCTGCGATTGGGCCAACAATTTCTTTTATAATATTTTCAATTTCCGAGTCTCTAATAAAACCTAATGAATGAGATGAAATAGATAATAAAAAAAATAATAATAATAAAAACTTTTTCATATAGATTAATAGTATATTTTTTTTTATTTTTTATGAATAAATTTTTATCAAAAAGAGGGCAGGTATCTAATTTCATAGTAATGGACTTATTTGAAGAGGCTCAGAACTTAAGTAAAAAAGGAAAAAAAATTATACATTTTGAAGCTGGCCAACCTACAGAAAAATTGCCAAATTCTGCATTTAAAAAAGCATTAAATAAAATAAAAACAACAAATGTAAGTTACACAAGCCCTTTAGGCTTAAGTTTATTGAAAAAGAAAATAAGCAATTATTATTTAAAAAAATATAGAGCCAAGGTTAACCATAATAGAATTATTATTACATTTGGTTCTTCAGGTGCATTTATATTGGCTTTTTTAAGTGCTTTTGATAAAGGAGATACTATTGGTGTCACAGTTCCTAACTATCCAGCATATAAAAATATGATTAAGGCTTTTGATTTAAAAATGAAACCAATTTTTTGTAATTCAAAAAAAAATTTTGAATATAATTTTAAAAATATTTGTAAACATAAAAATATAAATGGATTATTAATTTCAAACCCACTTAATCCAACCGGCGCAGTTATAAAAAAAGAAGAAATAAAAAAAATTTCACTGTTTTGTAAAAAAAATAAAATAAGAATTATTGCTGATGAAATTTATCACGGAATAAATTTTTCAGAAAATTCTGATACTTTTTTTAATTATAATGATCAATCTATTATTATAAATAGTTTTTCTAAATATTTTCTTTTAACTGGATGGAGAGTTGGGTGGCTTATTTGCCCAAATGATTTATATTCTTCAATAAAAAATCTTGCCCCTAATTTATTTGTAGCACCCCCAACAATATCTCAATATGTAGCAATTTCTGCACTAGATCATGTTAATTATTTAAAAAAAATAGTTAAAACTTATAAACAAAATATGTATTTATTATACAAAAATTTACCTAGAATTGGTTTTCATCCAGTTATAAAACCTGAGGGTAGTTTTTATTTATATGCTGATATAACAAAAATATCTAAAGATAGCGTAAAATTATGTAAAGATTTGTTAAAAAAACACGGAGTAGTTTTAACGCCTGGAACTGATTTTGATTCAATTGAAGGAAAAAAATATGTTCGTTTTTGCTATTCATACCCAAAAGAGGATATTATTAAAGGAATTAAAAAATTAAATTCAATTTTTCTTTGAAAAAATACTTAAATGTTTACTATTTTGATTTTTTTGTCTATAAATTTGCAAATTTGACAAAACAATTTTTACATACAATCTAGTTTCTTTTATTGGGATTTTTTCAATCCAACTAACAGTATCTATATTTTTTTTTCTTGGATCGCCAAACTTTTTTATCCATCTTTTTATTCTTCTAGGTCCAGCATTATAACCAACAAGTGCTAATAAATATGAATCATATTCTTTCACTAAAGAATGTAGGTAATAAGATCCAACTTTTACATTATATTGAGCATCACTTGTTAATCTTTTTTTTGAATAATTTAATTTTATTTGCTTTGACACTATACTTCCAGTAGCAGGCATTACTTGCATCATACCTCTTGCACCAACTCTGCTTATAGCTTTAGAATCGAAAGCACTTTCTTGTTTTATAACGGCATATACTAGTTCTTTTTCAACCTCTTTATAAATATCATTATCATTACTTAGATGAGGATATGCATAGTGATATAAATAAATATTATTTTTTTTGGCATATTTTGCTGCTTTAATTGCCAAATCTAATCTATTAAAATCTTTTGATAACTTTGCTATTATTTGTAGTTGGCCGGGACTGTTACTATTATAAATTAAATGAGAAACAAATATTTTTGCATTTTTTCTTGTTCCATTTGCTAATATTAATTCAGTAGCTTTATAAATATCACTTTTAACAAAATTTAAATCTTCTTTAATAAAAAGATTTTTTCCGTACAGCTCTTCGTTAGTTATTAAAGGTTTAGTTTTTTTTATTTTTTCAAAACTTAATTGGCCATAAAACTCAGTTACAAACTTTGATGAATTTTTATACCATAAACTACTTAATTCTTTATTATTTATTTTTTCATAAGATTTACCTGCCCAATATGCAGCTTTTGCTTTTTCACCAATATGATTTGTATTTTCATAAGAATTTAAAAAATGATTGATATAAATTTCATGATTTAAATTTAAAAACTCATATGCAATCCAACCAGCGTACCATTCTGATTCCGAAATTAAATCAGTAGATTTTGAACTAAAATCTTTAATTAAGTTATAAGCTTTTTTGTATTCTTTATTTTCAATTAATTTTCTAATTATAATTGAAATTTCAAACCACCATTTCTTTTCATATTTTAGATTATTTGGAAGCGGGTCTATCAATTCAAAAGCTGTGTTATATAATCTGCTTTTTCTTCTCCATCTTAATCTTTCATATATTAATCCTGGATCATTTAACAATTCTGTATTTATTAAAGAAACAGCGTAATCAACATTACCAGCTCTTCTTCTTAAAATAATTTTTGCATTGTATAAATTTCTTTTGCTTTTATTAATCAAAGGCAACATTCTTTTTGCCTCATAACTTCTTCCAGACCACGTTAACATTTCAATTCTTTTAAGATGATCCTCTATTCTTAAAATTTTTTTATATTTTTTATAAAAGTCTTTACTTTGTCCTTTTGTAAATTTTCTTGTAACCCATGTTTTTCTTGCGATATCTTTTACATTTTCTAATCCATTTTCTTTTCTTAGAGCATCAACGTAATTTACAGCACCTTTAGTTGTTAAAGGTGGATTTTCTTTGAAAAATTGAATAATTTTTTTACTATTTAAATGGCTATCAATAAATAATTCCTTTTTTTTTCTAAAAAATTTTTTTTCTGGCCAATTAGGATTTTGTTTAATAAAATTGCTGGTTTTTGAAGAAAATTTTGGATTATTATTTTGATATATAAAATTCCATTCTATTATTTTTTTTAATACCTCATCTTTTCTTGCTAATTTAGTTGCTTGATCCCAATTTTTCTTTTTAATTGCATCAAAAACAATTTTTGATTTCTTATATTTTTTTATATTTAATTTAACTTGTTTATGTCTAGTTTTTGTTATAACTGAATTAACAATACTGACTTTTTGTTTTATTTTGAAAACCTGATCTTTTGTTAAACTATTGAGTTCAAAAGATAATGAAAAAAAAAAAAATAATGAGGAAAAAAATATTAAAACATTTTTGAACATTTTTTAATTTGTTTTTATACTAAATGAAACTAAATAAAACTCTATATTTTATAATATTATATTTATTTTTAAATGTTTAAAGGATCAATAACTGCATTAATAACGCCATTAAAAAATGGTAAGGTAGATGAAAAAGCTTTCCAAGATTTCGTTGAATGGCAAATAAATCAAGGATCACACGGGCTTGTTC
>Ga0315336_1001727_pt1 | contig 38917 bp, 24 predicted proteins | sample ASW5metaG_FD_204512 | JGI IMG/M metagenome (GOLD analysis project Ga0315336, IMG submission 204512) | Ammonia-oxidizing marine archaeal communities from Monterey Bay, California, United States - ASW #5 | ecosystem: Environmental > Aquatic > Marine > Intertidal zone | place: USA: California... | reverse complement strand
GCATGTACATCCATTCCCATATATGCCAAACTCATCATCGGACGACCTCCTATGTTATGGTGTTAACGATTTGGATTGGCCTTTAAATCTTACACCATTGGGTCGTCCGCTTTTCATTAAACCGGGATTAGGATTGGGATTAGGATTGAAGAATCAGGCGTACTCTCAGGTTGGATCATAGCGCACGTGCATGAAGAACCCTCCCATTCCCATTTGGACTGATTTTTTGGAGAAGAATGGCACCAGCCATTCGTCATTTCATCCAAGCGGTCCTTGTACTAATCTCATCGCCATTCAGGACTGACCCCCAGGAGGTGCTTCATGCGCGTTGTCGATTCCGGAATCATAGATTCCATTGGCCCGGGCGAGACTTTGAAGGCACGGACATTCCCGTCCGTCGTCCCCCTGTCGGACGGAACCCTGCTTGCCGTCTGCAAGGCCGGATCGACGAAGGACAGCGACGATGGGACGATCCTGGTGTTCCGTTCATCCGACCAGGGGGCAACGTGGGGCAAACCCGAATGTCCGTTCTCCCCCGCGACGGTGGACGGTGTGCGCGGCTCCTATCACCTCTGCTACATGACCAAGCTCGAAGACCGTCACCTGGTGGCCGCCTCTGTCTGGGTGGATCGGGAATCGTATCCGGGCAAACCGCTCTTCAATCCTGATACGGAAGGCTGTCTGCCGATGGCGATTCTTCTGTCGGATTCGTACGACCTCGGCAAGACATGGTCGGACCCGAGGAAGATCCCTTTCCCGGACGACATTGGACCGCCGAGCTTGACTCACCCCCTCATTCGGTTTGCGGATGGGTCGCTGGCCATGAGTATTGAAACCAACAAGCCGTACCTGGACGGTTCGAAGTGGTACCAGAAAGTCGTGCTTTTCTTCTCAAAGGACGGCGGCGAGACATGGGGAGATGCGGCCCTCGTTGCGCAAGATCCCACGGGGCGCATTTTCAATTGGGACCAGCGGATGGGGGTGGCTCCCGACGGGACGATTGCCGCGTACCAGTGGACGTATGACAACGAGACAAAAGCCTATCTCAATGTTCACCGCCGGTTGAGTTCGGATAACGGCGCAACCTGGTCCGGCGCGGACGATCTCGGGTTTACAGATCAAGCCGGGCCTCCGGCGGTGCTCGAGGATGGGCGCGTGGTGCTCTGCTGGGTGGATCGATTCCATTCGCACTCGATCCGCGCCCGGCTTGCGTCGAGTATCCGCGGGCACTTCGACGCGGACACGGAAATCGAGATCTACCGGCACGAACGACCCGAGCCGCGGCAGGCCGGGAGCGATACAACCGGCGAATTGCTGGAGGACATGGGGTTCTGGGCCTACGGGTTACCCTTCGCGACGGCCCTGCCCGACGGAGACGTCATGGCGGTTTATTACGCAGGAAACGGTACGATCATGAATATTCACTGGGCACGGATTACAACAGAATGAAAGAACCTGAGATCACCGGTAAGAATCGCGCCGACCACTACACCCGGCTGCTCACGGAGGTGGCCGCGGACGAGATGGGGATCGTTCGCACATCAATTCATTTCGATGAATTGCGTCCCCTGCGGGAGGGCGACCTCCCCACGATTCCCCTGCAGCGGGAGGGCGGATCCGCGGAGGCGTTTCACGCCTACGAGGATGCGGGGATGACCACGGGGGCGTTCCTGGTTTCGCAGTGCCTGCGGTACCAGGTGACCGGAGAGCCGGAGGCCCGCGCCCATGCCGACCGCGCGTTCGGTGCCATCCGCCACATTTACGAGATGGGGAGCAAGGTGCGGGAAGGCTTCTTCCCCAAACCATACGGCGGGAAGATCAGCGACCAGCTGAGCCGTGACCAGTACCTCTTTGTCATGAATGGCCTCACCGCCTACCAGGCCATCGCCCCCGGGGCGGACCCGGCAATGATCCGGCGAATGCTCGTCCGCATGGCCGACTACTGGGTAGATATTGATTACACCACGAGTTACTTCGGACTGCCCCCTTCCAACCACCTCCACGACTACATGGGAGCTCTCTTTCTCGGCGTGATCCACCCCGCGACAAAAACGGGCGAAGAAGTACGCCTGGCCGAGGAGTACGAGAGGCTGCTCAGGGAAGAGCGCCTCGGCGTTCGAATGAAGGAGACCTTGCGGAACCGCTTTCGCAATGGGGAACTGTATGACGGAGGCACCTACTTCCGGCAGAATGAGAATCCTATCATGATGAAAAGCATGGCGGTGGACGCGCTATGGGACGGCGATCCGGCAAACCGCCCCCTCTGGCGCGAGGCACTGGAGACGTTCCGGGACGATGACCTTGCCATCGCCCTGGATGAGGAGAGCAGGCTCACCTACGCCGTGGTAGGGTACGACGCAACCAGGGACGATACGTACCTGACCGATCCCGGCGTCATCCCGGAGCTGGAAAACCCTCTACACTTTCCGAAACTGACCTGGGGCGGGCTTCGAAAAACTCCGGGCAGCACCCAGGTCGCCTACGCCGCAACCGTGATCGGCCACCGCTTGGAGGACCCCCGAATCGTCCACCTCGCCCGGAACATCCTCGAGAACATGGACATGGAAGCCTTTCGCGCCGTGACCGTCCCCGCTCCCGAGCACCTGGTCCCCGGCAGCGAGTGGGAAGTCCACGACCTGAAGACCTGCTACCTCGCCTACTGGCTGTGGGCGTACTGGCTGGGGAAAGCAAGATCTCTGTGGTGAATCGCCTCGTTACCGGTTTTCGGTTCTCGTGCCATGGGGTGCAGTGCTTCTCCGGGGTTTATGCGCAGTCAGTCCTGGCGATACCCCCCTCGCGCGCCACCGCCGAGCTTGCTCGGTGGAGCGAATGATTGTGCACTACAACTCGCGAGAAGAGAAAACGTGAACCCGATTTGTCCAATCCAACTTTTGGCTGAAGTGCCGGACAAGCCGATGGGGGGTGGAGGACGACAGGTTGGTATTTCAGGCGAAAACCGAAAACCTGAACCGCTACGGTGATTCGCGATTACGGAATCTCCGCCCCCACCCCGTAAAAACCGGTTGCCTCCGCGGCGGCATTCGTGTCCACGAAAGGCGCCCCCGGGGATGGGAATTAGCTTCCCGTGGCAAGAAACGGTGATAATCTGTGGCAGTGATGCATCACGTTCGGCTCGGTACAACCTTCGTCATCGCGGCAGTACTCATGGAAGGAACACTACATGCTTCCGAGACCGCGGACGCCTGGCACGACACCTTCTATCAATACCGCGTCCCCCTGACGCTCGAATTTGACGAGCCCGGATGGCAGGTAGTCCCGGTGACCGCCGCCGACATGGTCGGGGCCGTCAACCGAATCGAGGAATTCACCTTCGATCCCCTTTGGTTTGCCGCGGACTACCTGAAGGTTGTGGAAGTCGGCGGCGATGGGATTGTGACCGATACCGATCCCGCGGCCGGCTTTTACCTTGTGCCCGATCCCCGGGACCTCGCCCTGGCCGGAATGGAGGCGGGAAACGACACCTTCGAGATCCCGACCGAATCCAATGCCTATTATCTTGTGAGCTACACGGCAGCGGGCGGCAAGTCCCCCGTGTTTCGCTACGAACAGATCTTCGACCTGGGCTCCTCAATGCGGAAGAATGCCTACATGGGTTCGTACGAGCCTCCGCTGCTGCCCCTGCAACGAACCGGACACGAATGCCTGCTGCGTTCGGACGGCACTCCCTTGCAGGTGGAGAGAAAGAGCCGGTGGGTCACCGGGGTGGACTCCGTTTCCGTCCACCGCGCGCGCATAGCGTTTCTCGTCCATTCCGAATCCCCGGGAACCAGGGAGTATAGTCTCTATTATCAACCCCTCAACGATCACCACATCACCATCCCCTCGAAACGACACCCGGAGATTCCTTCCCGCAAGGCACGGGTAAAACGCCTGGGCGAGGCCGGGAAATACCTCGGCGACACGCGGTACCCCGTGGCGTCGAACGATCGTGTCGCCGCGTGGTTCGCCGAATCAACGGTGAAACTCACCCCGTCAACGCCCGCCCCGGGCACAGTGGCCCGGCCGATCCGCATCGCCACCGCCGCCAACGAAGGCCAATCGTTCCAGGTGGTCCTGGCGCCGGCAAAGGAGTTCGCGCTTCAAGGGGCCACAGCCACCGCCCTGCGGAGTTCGGATCACACGATTCCCGCGAATCGAATCGCCATTCGGACCGTGGCCTACGTGCCCATCGTGGAAGCCTCCTATACAACTCCCGCCGACTACACCGGGCCCATGGGCGATCCATTGATCGCCGTCGCCGCCGGGCAATTGACTCCAGCAGACGGGAATCATGTTCTCTGGGTGACGGTGCGGGTTCCCCCGAAAACGCCGCCCGGCATATACAAAGGAAGCATTGCCATCGAGGCGGGGAATAACGCCTCGCTCGACCTGCCGCTCGCCCTGGAGGTGTACGGTTTCGAGCTGCCCGAGTTCTCCACCTTCCAATCCGGACTCGGCGGACAATACATGGGACGAAGCGGCGACGGGGAAAACTCGATGCTCGCATTCCACGGGCTCTCCACCCTGTCGGACGTGAAAAAGCTGGCCCGGCTCTACTACGACGAGATGGCGGTGAATAAGTTCTACCCCAAAAGCGTGACCAGCTATGAAGAGATCGGAATGGACTGGGAGGCCCCGCCGGAAGGGATGAACGTCGACAAGCCGAACAATTTTTTCCGATTGAAGAACTGGGACTTCACCGCGTTCAACCGGGCCATGGCGCACTACATCGACGATCTGAAGGTCAACAGCCTGTGCCTCACTCATACCAACCCGAAATGCGCCAACATTTTCATGCATCTGCCCGGCGATCGCCTCGAAGCCATTCCCGACTCCATTCCGTTTTCCACCCTGGGATGGCAGCGGTTCCGGGAGACGACATTCGTTGCCTGGGGAATGCGTGAAGACGACGGGCATTCCGCGCGGACGCAGGAAGTAACGGTCGGCCAGTGGGACCGCCTGGTGCTTGATTACTACCGGGCGATGGCAAAGAATTTCAACGATCACGGCTGGCTGGACAAGGTCTACATCTGCATCGACGAGACGGAGAATCGCGGCCGGCTTCTCCATTTATTGCGGCTGCTCAATTCGGATCCCCTCACCGCCAAAATTCGGGTGGTTGCCTGTATCCAGGGACTGGAATACTTCGTGCACAAGGACAACCCGGCGGACGAACGGGGGACATTCGACGGCCTTCTGACCTACATGCCGCAGTTGGACGAACCCTACAACCGCTGGGAACCCTACTACTTCACCGACTACGGCATCACCCCCGACCGGGACAAGCTGTGGAACTACGGTGTGGAAGGAAGCCGGTTGTCTATCGACGTGCCCGGGGTCAACAACCGGATCCTGGGGCTCGAGATGTTCCACCGCGGGGGCAGCGGGTTCTTCGTCTGGGAGACGATCATGCCCGACGTGGGAAAGTACTCGAGTGCAACCAACCCCTGGGTCAATCCCGCCACGGTCTGGGGTAACGGGGCGCAGGCATTTTTCTACCCGCCCCGCCGGGACGGCCCGTCCCCCGAACCTGATTTTACCATCGTCCCCTCCCTGCGCGTCGAAGCATTCCGCGAAAGCGTGGATGACTACGAATACGCGCGGATCCTGGAAGACCTCATCGGAGAGGCAGGCGCGAAAGGCCTGGATACGACGGAAGCAAAAGCCGCGCTCCGCGACATCTCCCGCTTCTTCCCCAGCATGGTTCACTGGTCCCAAAACGACGCCTGGTTTCTCGAATTGCGCGAGCGGATCGCGCGGGCCATTGAAGGTCTTCGGCGTTCGGAGTAAGGCGGCGTTTGGGCGCGGTTTTCGGTTTTCGGTTCTCGGTTTTCGGTTTTCGAGTTTCATTGGTTCGGCGGTTCATGGGACAATCTTCAAACATGCGCGGGAGCCAGGTATGGGTGGCCGTGTTCGCGGTGGCAGGGTCGATGGGGGCGTCGGCCGCGGACTTTCACGTGAACGGGGTCGAAGGCCGGGACGGCGCCACCGGAACCGCCGGCGATCCGCTTCGTCAGATCGCACCGCTTGCGGGCAAGCTCCAGGGCGGCGATACCGTGCACCTGGCGTCGGGCACCTACGATCAGCCCGTGCGCCTGACCTGCCGCGGCACCGCGGATGCACCGATCCTCATTCGCAACGCCGAAGGCCACGAACCAATCATCCACGACACCACCTGGGAGCTTGCCGGGGCCGCCCACGTCGTCGTCGAGGGTCTGACCTTCCGGCGCTGTCCATCGCCCGCGTTCGTGTTCGGCGAAGAAACCTGTGACAGCACGCTGCGCCGATGCCGGCTGGTGGAGTGCCCGCCGCCCGCCTCCTCGAACCTGACCGGGCGCACGGAGTGGCTCCGAGCCATCTCCGCGCCCGGGCCCAACGCCCATCGCAATCGCATCGAGGAGTGCGAGATCCGGCGCCCCTACGGCGGGTACTACGCCGTCAACGAGGGCCTGAACATCCACGAGGCCAATCATCACTGGGTCGTGCGCGGCAACCGCTTCAGCGGGTACATGTACGGCCTGCAGCTCGGCGTGGGGGCCCAGGGCGATCCGCCCGCCTATATCACCATCGAGAGCAACGAGTTCTCCGAGTGCAATCATGCCGTGCATGTCAAGACGAGCGACAACATCGTGCGCGGCAACCACGTCCACGACATGCGGCGCGGCTACCGTGGGTACGGCACGGGCATCTACCTGCGCGGCGGGGCTCGCACCGTCGTCGAGAACAACCGCATCGAGCGGGCCGAGTGGGCCGGCGTACGCATTAACGGCACGGATCACCTGGTACGCAACAACGTGATCGTCGATACGGCGGTCGGCGTGTGGCTCTCTTCCCATTCCTACGGCGGGGCGGGCCCCGGCAACTGGATCGTGCACAATACCATTGCCGATTCCGTCGTTCCGATCTGGCTGGAAGGCGCTGCCAACGCTCATGTGTTCAACAACATCCTCGCCCCCGGCACGCGGCGCGGCGTGGGCATCTACGTGGACGGTCGCGGTATGACCAATCCCGCGGCGGACTGGAACCCGGCCATGTACAAACGTATGGCCGGCGACCAGCCGGCTTCCGCCCGGTTGCTGGGAGCCGATTACAACCTGTTTTTCAATGCAACACCGCCCAGCTTCGAATGGCTGTTTGCGGAATATCCCGAGTGGCACCGCCACTACCGCACCTACGGCGGGCACAACCTCGAAGCCGACCCGCGCTTCGTCGACCGGGAGAGCGGGGACTTCCACCTGCGCCCCGACAGCCCCGCCCGCGCCGCCGGGCGGCCCCTGCCCAACTGCCCCACCGACCTTGCCGGCATCACACGCCCCCCCTTCTGCCCGGACCTCGGCGCCTACCAGGAGGAGTAGTATCCATCCCTTGAAATATGAACTTCATGAACAAGAAAATGCACAATGAGGGCGCGGACATCATGGACGCGCTCTTCGCGTTGGATCCCCGCGCGCGATCTGTCTTTTCGCCGGAAGCCTTGAACGATTCCGTGGCGGATCTTCTGGAACTCGGCGGTGGTTTCCTCGCCGCCTACGAAACACCGGAGGGAGACATCACGGTCGCGCGTCACGGCCCGTCGGGCTGGGCGCCGCCCGCGGAGGTTACCGCGGGATATCGGCGGCGGGAAGGTGGTCGGTGGGAGCGGCCCCGGTTGATCGTCGGGGCCGACGGCGTGGCGTGGCTTTTCTACCTCAGCGCGGAGCGCCGCATGGTTTTCGCCCACCGGGACCTGGGAGGAACCTGGGGGCCGCGGCTCGACGTGCCGGGAATCCACTACGCTGAACCGTTCAACGACGGCTCCGTCTACGAAGAGCGGGCGCCGCTGGCATCCTATGACGTCGCGTTGGATCCGAACGCCAACACGCTATGCGTTGCCTTGCGGAGTCTCGACGCCTTCTGGACTTTCCCGCCACCCCAGACCTGGCCTCCGGATACCTTTGCCTCCCCGGGAAACGATCCGGCCCTGGAACCGGGCAACAATGAAAACTTCCCGCTTCACGCAACGCGCGAACTTCTGCTCGGCGCCCCCTCCGCCCGCCCCGGTGCATCGGTACTCTTTGTGGACGACCTGGAAGTGGCCGCGGTCGAGGGCCTTGATTGGTCTCCCGAGGTTGCGGAAAAACATGACGCCAATCCTGTCCTTCATGCCGGCGAAAACACGTGGGACAGCATGTCCATCAACTGCTGCGGAGCCTCGGTGCTTCATTATGACGACGCGTTCCACTGGTGGTACACCGCGTTCGAGTACCCGGGTACCGGCGCGGTGCCCAAGCCGGAGAAGCTGGCCGAGAACTGGCAGAAGTTCGGCAAAGCCTGCTACGCCCGGAGTGATGACGGGATCCATTGGGACAAACCCGACCTGGGACTGGTGGAGTACATGGGGAGCCGACGGAACAACATTGTCCCCAACCTGTCGCGAAGTCCCCTCATCGTTCGGGAGGACTTGGAGGAAGACCCGCAGCGGCGATTCAAAAGCGTTCAGCAATTCGAGTTCGATTCCTGGACGCCCCGGCGAATGCGGTACCATACATCACCCGACGGGTTCCGATGGACAACCCGGCCGGCGGAACGACGTTTCCCGGACCTGGTCCCCTGGTATTTCGGTTGGAACTCTTTCTTTCGGGATGACGAGGAAAAAGATCCTGCGCGGCGGTATAAGGCCTATGGGTACATGGGTCTGGGACCCGGCCGACGGGCCAGCGGCATGGCGTGGAGCCGGGACTGCGTGGTCTGGAATGGGTACGGGGAGAATCCCGTCGTGCACCCGAGACAGGTGAGCGGCGACTACATTCATGACCTGGTCGTCTGGCAGGAGAGCGGCCTCTACCTGGGGCTCCTGCAGGTCAGCGACGCGTGGCACAACGAAGAGTTCGAGCTGGTGGTCAGCCGGGACGGGTACCGGTTCAGCCTGGTGCAGGACGGACACAAGTTTATTTCCCGCGGCGAGGAAGGGGCCTGGGACAACGGCAGCATCGCCGGGTGCTCCATGCCGCTCCGCCACGGCGACGAGATGCGATTCTACTACGCCGGGAACAACTGCCCCGGGGATGACGAGACGCCGGAGATGGCCAAGTGGAACGAACCCGGCAAACAGATCATCCACGGGGGCCTGGCCCGGGTCGGGTTGGGGCGGTACGCGGGGTTCCAGCCGGCTCCCGGCGCAGGGACCGCAACTCTCACCACGATCCCCATCGCCCCGACGGAAGAGTTAACGCTCCCATCCCTTTCCGTAAACGCGCGGGTCCGCGCAGGGGGCGGTATTACTGCAGCCCTGCTGGATGCGGAAACACTGGCTCCCCTGGCCGGATACGAGGCCGAAGACTGCGTCCCCATGGAAACGGACGCCGTGGCCGGCCCGATCCGATGGAAAAACCACCCAGTCACCCTGCCCGACCGTCCCTTCCGCATCCGGTTCTATGTTACGGGAGCCGGGACCAAGCTGTTCGGCTTCTCCTGGGAGTGAATCTGAAGAACAGCAAACACTACGTAGTATGCTACGTAGTGTTGCGATAAACGCATGTAGCGATTCAAGACTGGAGAGATGAAAGAAAAGTCAATGAATCGAAAGAACGTCAACAGATCAGCCCTTCGCGGCCGAAAACCCTACATAACCGGCACCCGGCGCGCCACGATGCAGGCCGTCAACAACGGAAGTGAAGGAGTACATCGCCGAATGTCCACAAGCGTTGCTTTTCTGTGTGGCCTCTGAAAGATTCGAACTTGCCGTGGCCGCTTTCTTGCATCAGGCTGACACCATGAAAGCAAATCCAAACACTCATTCGATTCTCAACGTATCCATGCATTTCGGGTGGAGTATTTTATTGGCGGCGAGCGCGCTGGAGGGAATCGCCCAGGGCGATACCGTGATCCATCGGGATTCCGCCCAGACCTTCGTCGCCTATCCGAGTGAGCGGCAGGGATTCCTTGACGTCAACCGGCGCCATGCACAGGGAAATCTCGAACAGCCGCCGTCCTTTACCGTCGGACTCAATGAAGCCAAGGATACGCTCCTGGTATTCACTCGCTCTTTTCGCGATGAGCCTCGTTTTCATGTGAAGCGGGGTGACAAGGGCGACGTCGAAGTCTACACGCTGGACAGAGGCATGCCTCGGAAAGAGCCCGGTTGGATCGTGATCGCCGAAGATGATGGCGTCACGTACTCAGCCATCAGGATTCAGCTGGGTCAGCGCGCACGATTTCGTTCGGCGCTTGCCACGGTCGACCGCGACAAGGGAGAAAGTCTCCTTTTCTCGACGGGCACGGGCGACGAGCCGCTGCAGCGCCCCTTCCGCATTGTCGATCATGCACAGGTGCGCAAATCCGATGTGGAAATCGGCGATCTTAAACCGGAGATCGTCGTCACCATCGTCGCCATGATCGACATGATGCGCGCAACCCGTTGAGGTGACGTGCCGGGCATGATCTCGAACCGGGGATCGAAGTCGGGCGGGTCTGCCGAGGACGGAGGCATTTTATTTTCAGGATCACCTGATTCCGCCGAGCTATCATTTCCAGCGAAACGCGACCTGTGCATTCAGTTCCCGTACGAACACCATGTCACCAGCGACGGCGAGATGTGCCCAGGTGGGGGCGTCACTGATGTGAAGCTTGTCGATCAGGTTGAACGATTTCGAATCCGCTCGAATCAGGAGCAAATCTCCTCTCTCGTCCAGTACCAGGATTCGATCTCTCTGGACGACGAGGCTCCAATACTTGCCGAACGGCTTCGAGGTCCATTGCGTTTCACCGGTCCGCAGATCCAAACAGGTAAACCGCTGGTTTTTCAGGTGCATATACAAGTGCTCGTCGATCACCACCGGTGACGACATATACGCCTGGACCCGGTTTTCCCAGACTCGCTCAACGTGAAACGATTCGTCCCGCAACGCCAACTCGAACAGTTGCGAACTGCCGCTGTGCGCACTGGTAAAGACACGGTCGCCAAGTATGGTGGGAGTGAGAATATTCATGCCCCGATACGCTTCGATGTCTTGCGACCAGAGTTCGTCTCCGGTCTCTTCGTCGACTCCGACCAGCCGTTCGCGCGTCTGCACGACGAGTTGCGGAGATCCCTGGACGGTCGCCTTGACCGGCGAAGAGAACGCGTTGTGAAACATCCCCCCCCCGTCCTCCAACGAGCGCCAGATGATGTCGCCGGTGAGCTTGTCGAGCTTTACGAACGCCCCGCCGGCCTGGACGTAAACGAAATCTCCATCCAGCAGCGGAGAGCACACGAAGCCGAAATTAGGGGAGGGTGAACCGAAGGATTCGACAAAGTCGACGCGCCATATTTCGTCTCCCGATGAGGTGTCGAGGCACACAAGGACGTCCCGGATTCCGCCCACGTAGAGGCGAGGGCCATCGCAGGCCGGGGTGCTTCGAATCCAGCTTCCATTCGCCCGCGCAAAGAAGGGAACCTTGATGGCTCCCGGCCAGCCTTGAGTCCAGTTCACGATGCCTGTCTCTCGATCGAGCGCCCGGACAACCTCTTCCTCTTTCTTCACGGTTTCGGTTACGAACACCTGGTCTCCGTAAACAATGGGGCCGGAGTAACCGGAACCCAGGGGCACGCGCCAGAGTTCAACCAGGGAGTTCGTGTCCAGGGAAGCGGGCCAGGGCATTGCACCTGCAGCGCCTGTTCGCTCCGGTCCTCTCCACTGCGGCCAGAAGTGGCCCGGTGAGGATTCCGCGCCGCACGACAGCGGTTGGAGCGCCGAACAAAAGAGAAGTAACGGAATGATTCGTAATTTCATGGCATGGATTGTTTCGTCTTATTCGGAGATCGGAGAGATTCCTTACATGAGAGTATTCGCAGGAAATGAAACGCGCCGGGCCGGGAAGCCGGCGACAATGACTACGTGGGGAAAGTGTTTCACTGACGATTCATCCAGGGACAGGAACAATTCTCCAAGGCCTGGAAATCGCGTTTCGCCGGGTGCCATGAGATTCCAATGTCGTCAGTGGCTTCCGACCCGCTTTCGTCCTGCTGCACATCGCCTGCCCGTACTGTGTCGAACTCGACGTAGTCCGCTACGAAGTGTTGCAATAGACGCATGGCTGTTCGCTACCCTGCAAGATTGCGTAGCGGAACGAATCCTGGAGTGCGGTGGCAGATCCGAAACGGTTATCGCAAATCAAGCTTGTAGGAGTGCCATTCAGGTCTGCCCCTCATCGATCCGGAGCAATGTTTGCGCTCCTTCGCAGAGGACGGTCTGCTCGTTCAAATAAGGCAGCGGTTTCATGAAGTAGGGATACGCGGTGGGCTCGTAGCCGCCTTCCAGGTGGTGCCGGGCGGTGCAGAGATAGCCGAGCATGTCGTTGGAATAGCCACAGGGCCAGGTCTCTTCGCAGGTTCCCGGCGGCGGGAGAGATTCAATGGCATGCCCGATTTCCTGCACCGGCTCGCCTGGAATCGTCACGATTGCAAGCGGACCAATTCCCAGGAACTGCATCTCCGACGAAACGGACTGGGGCAGCCGGTCCTCCCGAATCATCGACAGCACATCGCGCGACCAGTCGCGCATCAAGGCCGCAACCTTATCATCAGAGTCCGCGGTCGCAAATTCTTCGAGTTCAGGACGTGGCATGGGCTCGCCGAACGGAACCGTGATGTCCTCGATTCTGCCGGTAAGCCCCCGGCGGTGTGCCGTCCGCAATCCGCGGGCCGTTCCAATCACGCTATCGGCCAAGAGTTTAGCTACCCCCCGCAATTCCTCCGTCGTCGCAGAAAGAAATGCTCCATCCTTGTCTACGATCCGGGGCCTCACGTTTCCGAAACAACCGGGCAGAAAAAGCGCGGGACAATCGAGTTCCTTTTCGATGCCGGCTCGCGCCAGTCCCGGGTAGTCGGGCGAAATATACCCGGCCCCTCCTCCCATGGTGGTTGGGTGGCAGGAATAATGAAAGAGGACCGCGAGGGGATCGCCGGATTCCTTGTCCACACGCATGACCCGCGACCGCCGATCTACGATTCCACCATGGTTTGCCCGCATTTCGATACGGCGGCGCCCATCCGGTTCATCGATCACTGCACGGCGGTTGACGTTAAAACCGGCGGAACCTCCCGCACATCCCAAGGTAACATCCTGCAGGTCGCTTGAAGCCGAAACCACCGCATCAACCACCGCATCTTCCACCGACAGTAAATACTTCGGGTCCGGTTTCGGGCCCATGAGATCAAGAGCGGGGGGGGCGCAATGCGTGTGACTGCTCGCCAGCAGAATTCCATGTTCCGGAATGCCGCATTCTTCTCGCACTCTGCGCCGGATTCGACGCGTCATATCGCGGGACGTTCCGATCAGATCCAGCGTTACAATCGCGACCGATTCTTCTCCATCCTCGAAGACGATGCTACGAATCTCGAGGGGAGCCAGGATCTCGCGCGCCGGTCCGGCTCCGGCGTGGCCTTGCGGAATGATTCCCAGGTTCGGCGTGATGTCAGCCGATGCGGACCCTGCTTTCATGGTTGAGTTCTTTTCATATCTGGAATCGGAATGGAAGATCAAACCGACGATCAAGAACCTTGCCAGCGGCACAGACCCGGCCTAGATTCAATTTGATCTCACCGTGGCTGTCGAGGAGTCCGAAATATGAAACAGATTGAGGGCAAAGTTATTGTAACGTGCGCGGTAACGGGCGCCATCCACACCCCCAGCATGTCGCCACACCTTCCGATCACGCCACGGGAGATCGCAACCCAGGCGGTCGAAGCGGCGAAGGCAGGTGCTTCGATTCTTCACCTGCACGCCCGCAATCCTGAAAACGGCCGCCCCACGCCCGATCCCGAGATGTTTCTGCAGTTTGTTCCCGAAATCAGCGCGAGTACGGATGCGGTGATCAACATCACCACCGGGGGCGGGCATGGGATGACGATCGATGAACGTCTGGAGGGAGTGAGGCGGATGCAACCGGAGATGTGCTCGTTCAACGTCGGGTCCATGAACTTCGGGCTGTTTCAAATCCTGGAGAAGCGAAAAGAATGGAAGTTTGACTGGGAGCCCGAGGCGCTCGAGTTCACGCGCGATTTCGTTTTCCGCAATACGTTCAAGGAGATGGAGCGCATTCTGAAGGATGTGGGAGAGGGGTACGGCACAAAATTCGAATTCGAGTGCTACGATGTGGGCCACCTGTACAACCTGGCGCATTTCCTGGACCGGGGGCTGGTGAAGCCGCCCCTTTTCGTTCAGACGATTTTCGGAATCCTCGGCGGGATCGGGCCGGACGTTGAGAATGTCGCTCACATGCGCAGGATCGCGGAAAAACTTTTCGGCGATGACTACTACTGGTCGATCCTGGCGGCGGGCCGCCACCAGCTTCCTCTTACCACGCAGGGAGCAATCATGGGCGGAAACGTCCGCGTGGGCCTGGAGGACAACCTGTACCTCGAGAAGGGCCGGCTGGCGAAGTCCAACGCCGAGTTGGTGGAACGGATTCGGATGATTCTCGAGGGGTTGTCGCTGGAAATCGCGTCGCCGGCAGAAGTACGTGAAGCTCTGGATCTGAAGGGAGCGGAGCGGGTCGGGTTTTAGGTTGAGAGTCCGTCAAGGGCTTGCATACGGCGCGGCAACCAAATAGTCTTCCGCACCAGTGCCATCGACAATAGCAAAACCAACGCTGAGGGTTGACTCCAAGAGGTCGGAAGCGATTCTTGTTCTTGCCGGTGACTGGAAAATCGGCGCCGTTCGCCCTGCCCTCCCCCCTGAGCTGGGTTCCGGAATCCGGAGTCTGGCTTTCGATAGTTCCGGTATCGGCGAATGGGATTCCGGGCTGCTGACATTTCTGCTGGACGCGTCTGATTTCTGTGACGAGAAGGAAATCGCCTTTGACCCGGAAGGGATTCCGGACAACGCGAAACGTCTCCTGGCCCTTGCCACCGCTGTCCCCGAAAAACGTGATGCCAGTCATACCCCGGCCCCCCCCACCGTCGTGGATGAGATCGGCCAGGCGACCATCAATGCAGGCCGGGATTTGGGAAAAATCGTCGATTTCGCGGGCCAATGCTCCATGGGGGCAGCGGACCTGATCCGGAGGCGGTCCCGTCTCCGGTGGCGCGTTTTTTTCGAAGTGGTGGAGGAGTGCGGACCCAAAGCCCTCCCGATCGTGGCCCTGATCAGCCTGTTGGTGGGAGTGATCATTGCGTTCCTGGGCGCATCCATGCTGCGCCAGATCGCGGCCGATTCCTATGTCTCCTACATCGTGGGCTTCGGGATTATGCGGGAACTCGGGGCCTTGATGACCGGGATCATCATGGCGGGCCGGACCGGGGCGGCGTTCGCGGCGGAAATCGGGAGCATGAAAGTCTCAGAGGAAATCGACGCCCTCCGCACCTTTGGAATCTCCCCGATGGAGTACCTCGTGATGCCGAGGGTCCTGGCCATGATCCTCGTCATGCCACTATTGACGGCTTTTGCGGACGTCATCGGGCTCTTCGGAGGCTATCTGATCGCGGACGGAATGCTTGGAATTCCGAGTAAGCAGTTTTTCGGAAGCCTGGTTGATATCCTCGGGACCGCGGACGTCGTCGTCGGGCTCGTAAAGGGCCTGATCTTTGGTGTGATCATCGCCTTTTCCGGGTGCCTGCGCGGTATGCAGTGCGGCACCGGCGCCGGCGCAGTGGGTGTCGCCGCCACGTCGGCGGTGGTCACTGGAATTACTCTCATCATCGTAGCAAACGCAGTGATCGACTGGATCACGATCGTGTATAATATCTGAATCTGCCGTTCTCAATGATTGATACCACCACATCCAAAATCGAGGTGAACGACCTCACCATGGCCTACGGATCGTTCGTCGTCATGAGGGAGATCACCTTTGCGGTGCGCGCGTCGGAGATCCTTGTCATCATGGGTGGCAGCGGTTGCGGCAAAAGCACTTTGCTCAAACACATGATCGGCCTGATCTCACCGTCAGCCGGGGAAATTCGCTATCTCGGGCAGCGTTTTGACAATGCACCGGAGGAGGAACGGGCGAAAATGCTTCGAAAAATGGGAGTCCTGTACCAGCAGGGGGCACTCTGGAGTTCCATGACTCTGCTGGAGAACATCGGCGTGCCGCTCCGGGAGTACACCTCGCTGGGCGATCGGGAAATTCGGGAAATCGCATCGCTGAAACTTGCCCTGGTTGGCCTGAGGGGATTCGAAGACTACTACCCTTCGGAAATCAGCGGGGGCATGAGGAAACGCGCAGGCCTGGCCAGGGCCATGGCACTCGACCCGGAGTTCCTGTATTTCGACGAGCCCTCGGCCGGACTCGATCCGATCAGCGCAAAACGGTTGGACGACCTGATCCTGGAGATCCGGGACAGCATGGGCACCACCATTGTCGTCGTGACGCATGAGCTCGCGAGCATATTTGCCATCGCAGACACCTGCATCTACCTGGATGCGGATACCCGAATCATGCTGGCGCAAGGACCGCCCCACGAACTGCGAGACACACCGCCGGACCAGAAAATAAGAACGTTTTTGACAAGAGGTGAATCGTGAGCAAGAAACCCAATCCAAGAGTCATTGGAAGCTTCGTGGTGGCCGGAACAGCGGTTGCAATCGGCTGCATCATCTACTTCGGCTCCGTTTCGCTGGGTAAGGGCACGGCGAGATTCATGCTGCTCTTTGATGAGTCCGTGTCCGGACTGTCCGAGGGTGCGAAAGTCAAGGTGCGCGGCGTACCGATCGGCTCGGTAAAGCAGATCATGTTGAAGACCCCGAACCAGGAGGACGATGACAACCGGATTCCCGTGGTTATCGAGGTAGACCTGGAAGTAATGAAACGCCTGGGTGTCGAAAAGGAACGAATCGCGGAGACCTCGCTTGAAGAGACCATCAAGCAGCAGGTGGAGCGCGGCCTGCGGGGGCAGCTGGTCCTCTCGAGCATGCTGACCGGCCAGTACTACATCGAGCTCGATATGCATATCGATACGCCCTCCGCCGGCCCCCTGGTCACGGCAACTACGGCCCCGTACATGGAGATTCCCACCTCACCGTCCCAATTCGCGGAGATCGGGCAAAGCGCCGACAAGGTGATTGCGCGGGTTGCCGCGGTTCCGTTCGATCGAATGGGAGATGAACTGGTAAAACTGCTTACCGGCATCAATAAGGTCATGGATGAGTTGGATCGCGGAAACCTTGCGGGCAATCTTGTGCGCTCGATTGACGATCTGCGAAAACAGATGGAAAGCCCGAAGCTCGGCAATGTCATTCAAAGCTTCGGAGCTACGATGAAAGGAATTCAGGAGATCGTGGAAGACCTCAATCCGCGCCTCGGTCCCCTGCTCACGGAGTTCCAGGGGATCTCCAGCGAACTGACCAATACTCTCCAAGTCGCCCGCACGAGCCTCGCGACCCTGCAGAGCGCAGCGGAAGATGCCGAAGACATGTTTTCACCCGAATCTCCGATTCGGTACCGAACCGAAGAGGCCCTTCATAGCATTTCGAAAGCCGCCGAATCGGTGCAGCGGCTCGCCGACCTTCTTGAACAGAATCCCCAATCGCTACTGACTGGAAAAACCGGGAGAAAAGAGTGAACCGATTCCGGACCCGACTGCACTTCGTCGCTGCCGCCTGCCTGCTCGGCGCCGGCTGCATCAACCTCGATCCCCGTCCCGACCCGACCCGGTACTACGACCTGGCCGGAAAAGCTCCCGATTCAGTCGCGTCGGTGAACGGAATCCGGATCGGCCTCTGGCCAACCGAGATTCCCGGTTATTTGAATTCGCGCATGATCGTGACGAGAGGGAATCAGCATAGGATCAACTATGCGGAGTATGAGCGCTGGGCGGAGCCCTTTCCGGCGAACCTCGACCGCGCGCTTAGAAACCATCTACTTGGGGACGAGAGAGTTGAAAGCGTTCTACTGGGACCGTGGAACAAGTCGGCGAAGCCGGACCGGGTTGTGAGGGTCCGATTGATTGAGTTTGAGGGTAGCGAAGACGGATCCATCCGGTTGTCTGCTCAATGGAATATCGAAGACGGCGACGCAGCTCCCGGAGAATCAACCACCCACTCCACGCTTCTGAGTGGTACCTGGAAAGCGGGAGACTACTCGGACCTTGCCGAACAGATGAGCAGCCTGTTGAAGGAACTCTCCGCCGGGATTTTAGCGGGGCAATAGCCCGCGGACCCTCGGGCCGGATCAAGCCCGAGTCCGGGGTGTCACTTACGGATTCGAGCTCTGGCGGTTCCGGAAATAGATCTGATCAACCTCCGGCGGGATCCCGCACCGGGTTTCGTACTCTCCCGGCTCCGATTCGCTGGAACTGAAATATGCCGGGTACCAGGTCTTCAAATCGAGGCTGTAATCAAGTTCGAATCCTTCGCCCGGCGCACCATTTCCAAGAATGGTGACCGGCAGCCTGCGGTTCATCGGTCCGCCACCGCCGCCCTGCCCGCCGGGAGCCGGACTCTGCACGATGATTCCGGAGATACTTTTCGTCGTCGGCCCACCGACGATCTCTGGTCCGCCGGTGTTGGCGGTAACGACCCAGTCGGTTTTGGAAATCTCGGCAGATGTATCCACGCCGGAGAGAGTCACCAGCGTATTCCCAAGGTTTACCGAGATCGCAGTCGCTCCCCGATCGAACTCGTGACCGAGATCGGCCAGCATCTGATCCACGTCGATGGTAAGAGAGCCATTCCATGTACCTTGAATGGGCGTCGGGCCATCGCTCGTAATGTTAAAGTCCCCATCGGAAGGAGAATATGTCATCTGGCCGACGTCCAGATTGATCGTGTTCACGGCAACACCATCGATCTCGAAAACGTCCACAAATACGGTGAGGCTGACGTTGGCGAAGGCGGACGCCCCGGTTCCCTGAAGATTGTACTGCCCTTCCTCCGAGAAGGAGAGGCTGGAGATGCCATAGCCGTCTTTTGCACCGATCCGGAAATTCAAATTCCCGCTGGTCTGGTCCACGCCCAGGTTCCCCGCGGAGGAAGAGTCGAAGCCGGTAGGATCGAGAACCAGAGAGTCACCATCAACCGTAGGAGCGCCGAATGGCGTCTGATTCGCATCCGTGGGAGAATTCTGCAGAATGTTCGCATAGGTTACGGTCTCCCCTTCCAGGGGATCCACAACACCCGCCCAACCAAGGAGCCCGATCAAGCTCATGCTGGCCGCCGCTGCGACGGTCTTCATCCAACGATTACCGAGTTGCTTGCAAAAAACTGAATCTGCTCTCATTATCCACACCTTTCAATCTGCGATCTATGGAGATCGCATGTAACTGGACCCGCTATGTAGCGTGAGGATAAAACTCGAGGACCGTCCCCGATTACCGACGGAGAGTTTGAAGTATTGCTCCTGAACTTCTGCTCCTGACGCGTCCTGCTCCACGCTGCTTATACGGGATCATGTTCGTGGATCATTTGAAAACCGTCAAGGATGAAATGAAACAGAAAAAACTTGCCAAAAAACGAGCGTCTTCTCCTTCTCGCAAGCGAATCCTTCGGGTCTGCATGATCGGGGCGGGAGGCCGCTCTGTCGGGGTGCACTATCCTTCTCTTCGCGATGCTGCCGGGGTGAAAATGACCGCGGTGTCCGATCTCGACGAATCCCGGATGAATGAGGCTGCGGATCAGTTCGGAATTCCCGGCCGATATTCGAGCTACGTCGAGATGATCGAGAAAGAAAAGCCGGATGCGGTGTATGCCATTCTTCCTCCTCATCATCTGTACGACATCGCCGCGACGGTACTGGACATGAAAAGAAACCTGATCATTGAGAAGCCTCCCGGCGTAAAAACCGAACAGGCCAGGCAACTTGCAATGCTCGCGCAGAAGAAGAAGGTGGTTACGGGCGTAACTTTTCAGCGGAGATACTCGCCGTTGATTCAAAAAGGCAAACAGTTGTGCGAGAAGAAAGGTCACGTTCATTCGGCGGTGGCCACGTTCTATAAGAACGCAGTGGGCGGTGGCCCCTATTATGCCGGCGCCATCGATATTCTGACCTGCGACGCAATTCACGCAGTGGATACCCTTCGCTACCTGTGTGGTGGTGAAGTGGTTTCGGTTGCCTCCGATGTACGGAAACTGCTCTCGGATTTTCACACCGCGCACAATGCGCTGATCCGTTTTTCGTCGGGAGCAACCGGGACGCTGCACACGAACTGGATGACCGGCCGCCGATTGTTCAGCGTCGAGATCCATGCCCCGGGGATTTCGTTCTATGGAGATCCGGAGGAAGAGGGCGTCTTGTATGCGGACGGGGACGTAAACCCCAAGCGAACACTGGATCCTTTTCAGTTGGCGAAGAGCAAGGAAAGTTACCGCGCTTTCGGCGAGTACGATATGAACCTTCATTTCATGAATTGCATTCGCACAAAAAGACAGCCGAGTTCCTGCCTGGCGGACGCGGTCAAGTCCATGGAACTCGTGGACGCGATCTACGCCGGTCAGATCTGAACGGGCCTGCGGGCACGGTGCGGGTCGGTTACAGGGGGCGTTGCATCCGGGAATGCCTGATCACTCCGAAAAGCATGGGGCCCACTCCTCGTATCCTGTACCCCATGCGAGCGTAGAATCCTACCGCCTCCTCCCGCGCATTCAGAACGATGCTGGTGGCGCCGTGATTCCGGGCGAGGAACTCAAGGCGTTCCAGAATCGCCCGGCCCACGCCCCGGCCACGCCAGTCCGGTTCGGTTGCCATGTATCTGACCTGGCACTCTTCCGAAGAGTTGCGATGGAGGCGACCGACAGCGATGAGGCGACCCAGCCGGTCGAGGGCATTTACATGGTCCGCTCCGCTCTCGTGTTCATCCCTTTCGGACCCCCGAGGCTGGCCCCAGGGCTCACGCAAGATTCGCCAGCGAAGGTCATAGTATGATTCAAAATCGGCCGGAGAATCAGGAGAAGAGATTTCGAATGGATGATCCGGCCTCACGCACCCATCATGGAGAAAGCGAATCGGGCGCGAAAGAGCTTTCCATCGGGGGGCGACGGTTGCTGCTTGGTTGCTTTGGAGCTCTTTTGGGCTACGCCCGGCTTCCGAGTCGCCGATCGGAAGTCTCCGCGACTTCCGCTACTTGATGCGGGGGCTAGATCCGATGATTCAGCTTGCCCTTGAAACCTGGGCGGATTTGGCCATAGCATGAATCGATGTACTCAAAACTCACTACACTGACATGTCTCGCGGCCGGACTGGTACTGACGTCGACGGCCGCGCGCACCGACTGGCCTTCGTTCCAGGGACCGCGGGGAAACAGCATCGCGGATGCGAAAGGCTTGATGAAAGAGTGGCCGTCGGCCGGACCGAGAATGGTCTGGTCCCTTCCCGTGGGACCCGGCTTCGCCGTCCCGGCCATTCAGGACGGCAAGGCGTATCTACTCGACCGGAAACCCGGAGAACAGGACATCCTTCGTTGCATCGAGCTGGAATCCGGAAAGGAAGCCTGGAGATATGCCTACGATGCACCCGGAAACATTGATTACGCGGGGTCACGAACCCAGCCCGCGGTCACCGGCGACAGCGTGTTCACCGTGGGCACGTTCGGGCATGTACATCGCTTCCGCAAGAATGCGCAGAAGCCGGTGTGGCAGAGAAAACTGACGGAGGACTTCAAGGTTGGCCAGCCGGGCTGGGCGTTCAGCCAAAGCCCGCTTCTTTATAAGGACCTGGTCGTTGTCGCGCCGGTGGCGAAGGACGCCGGCGTCGTGGCATACCGCCAGGGCGACGGGGAAATCGCCTGGCGATCCGATCCCCTGGAGGGAGGTCTCGGATATTCCTCACCGGTCCTGGCGACCATCGGTGGCGTGGACCAGGTTGTGGTCGCCACCACCGCGGGACTCAGTGGAGTCGACGCGGGGGACGGGACGATTCTCTGGCACAATGGAGACTGGAAGTGCAGAATCCCCATTTCCAGCCCACTCCCGATAGGCGACGGACGCATCTTCATCACGGGCGGTTACGGCGCAGGAGCGGCAATGATCGATATCCACAAGCATGGGAAATCGTTCCACGCTGAAACCGTGTTCAAGACCGACAAGTGCCAGGGGCAGATCCAACCGCCGATTCTATACAAAGGCCACTTGTATCTGAACGGGAACGACAAGGGCAAAAAGATCGGCTTCATGTGCATGGACCTGGACGGAAACGTGAAATGGCAGAGCGGGAGGTCACCGGGATTCGACTGGGGCGGCACGCTGTTGGCGGACGACATGCTCTACGTCGTGGATGGAAACGCGGGCGATTTGTGCATGGTGCGCCCCGACCCTGCCGCCTTCACCGAAGCGGGGCGCGCACACTTTCTCGAAGGCGGCCAGATCTGGGGATACATCACGCTCGCGGACGGGAAACTCCTGATGCGTGACCAGTCAAAACTGGTCTGCGTAGATGTCAAAAATCCGTAGAACCATCGAACCCATTCCCGCGCACCGTTGGCATTTCGAGCCACGATCGTGGTCAGGAATGCCAACGGAAAGATTTTCGAAATGCAGCTGATCGATAACACGAGAGGAAACTACCGCTTCCTGAAGGGGATTGCCCCTTACTCCGCCGGTGTCGAGCCGATGCCCGGGTTTGAGATCGTGCATGCCGTGTTTCGGCAGCCTCCCCCCATCGCGGAAGGATTCGACCGGGTATCCCAACATCTTGCCGCGCGGGACTTGCCACGACAACACTTGTGCGCTCTTGAATTGCGCATCCCCCAACCCTTGTCATTCTCCGGCTTCCGCGCGTTCAATGAAGAGTATCTTCGTGTCCTGGACGACTGGGATCTTCCCGTCGGTTCGAACAATCCCGTGGCGAGAACCAATGTATCGCCCGAGCACGCTCCGCCGCGGGAGCCTGCCCTCTATGCGTTCTCCTATACGGCGCCCTGCGACGAAGGTTCTGCCGGCGGAACATTCATCGTGGCCGGCGCCGGCGATCTGAAGGACCAGGCAGACCTGACACCCGGAGCCATCGTGCGCCCGGGCGAATTATCGACGGATGCAATGCGGGAAAAGGCCACCGTCGTCCTGCAGGTGATGACCGACCGGCTGGCGGGTCTGCGCCGATCCTGGAAGGACGTAACCGCGGTGGATGTGTACACGGTTCATCCGATGCGGGACCTCCTGCAGTCGTTGCTGCTGAACCGGATCGGCGACGCATCGATCCACGGCATCCGCTGGCACTTCACCCGCCCTCCCATCGAGGGACTGGAGTTTGAGATGGATGTGCGCGGCGTTCACTCCGAACGCATCCTCTAACTGCATCGACATCACGGGAACGCATCGTCATGATGCGCATTGATGAGCTGGAAACAACACCTCTTCAAAAAGAAGGAAGTGTGGAGGACGACGTGGCGATTCCGGATTGCATTGCTGTGCGCTCTTGCATTGATCCTGATCCCGACTCGTGGCGCATGGCTGAGTTGGATCGGCCGAAGCCTCACCCACCAGGATCAACCGGTGAATTCCGATTTCATCGTGCTCGAATACTACGCCCCGAACTATCTGCTTTTTGAAAAAGCACGAATCCTGATGGAAAACGGCGGCGCAAAAGAAGTCCTGATCCCCACGGAGATTCACGATGCGGATGAACCCAGCCCGATTACCAGGGACATCGTGGAGGCCCTCCTATCCAATTCCCGGCTCCACAATTCGGTGCAGGTGCCGGTCGAGCACCGGGAGCCGATTACTCTGAACGTGGCGCATCAGATCGCCCGCAAGCTTCAGGAAAGAGATGCCCGGTCCGTGACCATCGTTTCTCCGACGTTTCGCAGCCAACGATCCTACCTCGTCTACCGGTCCGTCCTGGATCCCCTCGGTATCAGCGTGCAATGCGTTCATCCTGACGAACCCAAAGGGCCCGATGACTGGTGGACCAGCCTTCACGGAATTCAAGACGTCACGCTGGAAGCTACGAAGTTGATTTACTATCGGCTCTTCGTGCTCTGAAGCGGAACGTATACTTCCCGCGGTTATGATTTTCGCGCGATCGTCACGCTGCGAACTGCGGGCGCGAGTCCATGAACTGGCGGCACCAGAGTTCGAAAGAGAGCAAAAAATAGATCAGGTAATTGAAGTCCTCTTGCCCGCTACGGTTTCTCCCGATTAAATTCGTCACATAGGCCGGATCGAAAAAGCCACGGTTCCGAATTTGGCGTTCTGAAAGCAAATCTTCAATCATTTCCCGCAAATCATGCTTCACCCATGATCTAATGGGAGCGCCGAACCCTGCTTTCTTTCGGTAGATCAGGTCATTGGGAATCACACCTTCCATTGCTTTCTTCAAAAGTACCTTGCAATTCCGGCCATTGATTTTCAAGTCCGTTGAACGAATTGCCATGAACTCCACGATTTCCCGGTCAATAAGTGGTACGCGAACTTCCACGCCGAAAGCCATGCTCGTTTTATCCGTGTAGTTAAGATTCAGTGAAGGTAGAAACGTGTTCGTATCGAGATGAAGCAGCCGGTTTAGATAGTGATACTCTTTCGACTCAGAGAGGAATGCCGAATGATACTTATGCGGGAGCTCTCCCCGGGCATGCGCTTCGATGGAATTGCCGAACAACCCCCTCAATTCAGGTGCGCCTGCGTATGACAGAAATCCCAGGAGGGAGGGCTCAAAATCCAACGATGCACTGGCGGAAAATTTGCGCAATCGACGGAAGGTACCCGTGAGTCTTCCGCCCCGCGTGGCGGGCAACAACCGTAGCATCCGCTCGATGCCGGAGCGAACCGGCAGGGGAATCTTCCGGTATTGAAGTCCAAGATGCGCACCTAGGTGCCACGGGTACCCACAAAAGACTTCGTCCCCCCCCTGACCGCTCTGCAGGACCTTGACGCCATGCTCTTTAGCCTGTTCACAGATCAAATAACTGGAAATTGCGGCTGGGTCCGCGACCGGTTCGTCCAGGTGCCAGATCACTTTCGGCAGCGAATCGATAATATTCGGACTCAGGATGATTTCGCGGTGATCGCACTCGAACATCTCGGATACGCGTCTTGCATATTTCAAATCGTCCGGCTGCCCCTCGCCCTTTTGATCTTCGGAGCGAAATCCGATCGTGAATGTTTTGAAGCGGTTGCCATCATCCCGGGCTCTCGCCAAAGACAACAGCGTGCTGGAGTCAATCCCGCCACTCAGAAAAAACCCGACCTCAACATCCGCAATCATCTGTCTGTTGGTCGCCCGACGAAGCGCATCCTGCAATGCATCTGACTGCGTAGTTATATCTTCTTCTGCATCCGGCTCGATAAATCCCAGCTTGTAATAAGGTTGAATCTTAAGATCGTTTTCCGTGATGGTGAGCGTGTGGGCAGGAGGCAGCTTTCGGATGCCTTTGAAGAGCGTGATAGGTTCCGGACAGTACCGGTAGTTGGCCATCACCACTAGCGCTTCCTGGTCCACTTCGCAGGGGACTTCCGGGTCGCATAGAAGCGATTTGATCTCGGACGAGAACAACAACCGTGAGCCGACCAGGACATAGTAGAGCGGCTTTACACCAAACCGGTCCCGAACGATATGCAGGCATCTCTGTTTCTTATCCCATAGGGCAAACGCATAAATGCCGTCCATCCGATGCACGAGCTCGAGACCCCACTCCTCATAAGCATGAACGATGGTTTCCGTGTCCGTCCGGGATTTGAACACGTGACCTCGCCGGAGAAGGTCTTCTCGAAGCGGCTGAAAATCGTAGAACTCGCCGTTATATGTCACCCAGACGGAACCATCCTCGTTGGACATGGGTTGCCGACCTGCATCACTCAGGTCAATGATACTCAATCGGCGATGACCAAGACTTACAGAACAGGGGCCATCCTGAAAAACCTCAACCCCGGAATCATCCGGACCGCGGTGCCGAATGGCATTCGTCATTGACTCCACGAGTTCGCGGTCAGCTGCGCCCCAAATGCCTGCTATGCCACACATAATTACACAGTCGGGCGTGATTGTACGGCAAGAGAGGCACTTGGCACAACGCTTAATCTGGGAGATTCTTCACATATCGAATCAGAGAATTCGTGTGGGACAGCGATCCACGTCGGGCCTGGTTCTCACTACTGAAGTTTTATTCCGTTACTTCTGCGCCATGATCCAGTGGGGCTTGACACACCAGTGTAGTCGGTTTTTCAGCACGCGAACTTTCTTGAATCCGGCATTACGAAGTGTGCTGACCAAATCGCTGCGCAAGAATCCGATTTCGTGCGTATTCGAGAGTTTGGCAATCCGGTAAGCGATCGAGGTGTGTGCGACGTTTGGCTCGCACAAAATGAAGATCCAACCTCCATCGCAGAGACAGTGATGCGCAGCACGAATCGACTTCCGCCAATCGTGGGCATGATGAAGGGCTTCAAATACGTACACCCCGTTGAACGGTGCATACTCCATGACATGATCGTCAACTTCCTCCATCGGGCTTGCAACATACCGCAGGTTGCAAGAGAGTCCCTTTGCCTCCACGGACTCAACACGGCGTTGCGCATCACGAACGTCAAACGGAGAAATCGTGGTAGCGGTTACGTCATACTTCAAAAGGGCAAAAAACTCGGCCATCCAGCCTGCCCCACAGCCCAGTTCAAGGAGGCGCTGACCGGGTTGAATTCCGACACTCTGCATATAATCCGCGGCATCCGCGAATTTTCTTAGAAACGAAGTCCCGTACTCCCCTTTCCAAAACGGTTTTCGCATGCCGGCTTCAAACGCTTTTTGTTCGTCCACACCGGCACGTGAGGTCCGGTAATCGATCTCCGCCTTGAAGGTTTGCTGCGAATCCTCATATCTTGGAGGAAACTCCCCTACGGAATAGTCCTCAAGAATGATGTACCCCCCACAGATCAGCTTTTCCCACCGCGTTAGAGGCCGACGAAAATTCTTTGAATTTTCCTCCCAAACCCTTCGACCCCGGGCAAATACCGGAGAATGCGCCACGGATCCCGAAACTCGGCGCAACACGGTCGGACTCGTACCGTTTTCAGTCATATTTCCCTCGCTTTGACTCGGCGAAACCGAGATCTCGATGTTCATATCCCGGCGAAGCCGAGACCTCCTTGAAACACGTGATAACGATGAAGTTACAGGCAGTGGGCCACACCTGTCAATAAAGTACCGCAACTCCTGTTGATAAGTGCTCTGGCATCAGTCTCCGCGATACATTTTGGCAATTTCACCCTGTCTGAATTTAAAGAACTCACAATCAGTGGTCATCGGGCCCAGGATTCCAGGTCTTTCCCATTGACGTTCTTCATGCAGGTGGCTCGAGTCCTGGAGGAGACAGAAATGAGAACTTGGATGACCCCTATCGCGGCGATTGAACGGTCGCGGTACGGTCCACGTATGCGTAGGGAATCAACTGATCGTGAGTGGCCCTATTTTGGCCGGGCACGTTTTCGGCAGTACCCATTCCTTGCCTTGGACTCGAACGACGGTTTTACGAATATGAGCTTATTACTCGGACCAGTTCCCGCAAGTCTTCACAACCCATGTCGAGTCATCGACCGCTGTAAGGGTCGCGCTATCACCGGCGACACCTCCATTTGTCAAATTGGTTGTCAGAATTCCGTCAGTGAGAAAGTGATCTCCGGTTTCCGGCTTCAAGGCTACAGTCACCCCGTTGCTCAACGCGTGAAACGAAACGGACAATCCCACTGACGCGTCGGGGAGCAGGTTCGTCGAACTCGCCGCAAAATACCACGAGTCCTGCATGCAGTCATCGTCAAGGAGATTTTGCGCGATAGGCGCCGCAACTGTGTGAACGTCAACTCTCCCGCTAAGGCTGCCTTCAACTTCGATGCGCCCCGAGATTCTCGCGTCTCCGACAACCTCCAGCTGACTAGTAGGCGTGCTTGTGCCCACGCCTAGTTGCCCCGATCCATCAAAGGAAACAACAGAAGTGCTGTTTCCAAAATCAGATAAACTGTCGATCTCATTTCCAAAAACGATATTCGCGAGAATCTTGGCGCCAGTCACGCCGGTTTGAACTTCGATGCCATAATCTTGGGTATTCATAGTATCCACACAAATATTCCCGGAAACCACGACATTCAACGATCCCAAAGCGCCCGGTTCAAGTGATATGCCGGCTCCAACCATCGTTCTAGCATTGTCGTAGCATCCATTGCCTTGCACAACGACGTCCGAACCTGATACGGAAATTCCATCCCAGGCGGCTTGTGCCACTGTATTCCCAACTACGTGGACCCTCTGAAGAGGGTCCGCGGCGTTTCGCTCTTCAATTGAAATACCATAGTTGCCTGCGCGAAAAACATAGTTCCCGGAGACAGTGGCGTCCTTGAGGTCATCATCGGCAGTCAAAGTAATGCCCCGCTGCAAAGGACGATATATAGCATTTCCAGTAACCTGAATGCGACGACCGCCACCGATACGAATGCCCTGTTTTCCTCCGATCGTCACATTTCCCGCGATTCGAATGTCTTGATACGTGCCAGGATCCGCCGTGTGAAAAAGCATAATCGCCATGTCATCGACATCACGAAAAAGGTTGTTCTCACATATCAGTCCAGAGACGATGCCCGATTTCCCTCCTTCGATTTCGTATCCACGTACACAATTTTCTACAATACTGTTTCTAAATATTGTGTTCCGTCCAATTACCGCGAATGCAGCACCATCCGGGGGACCGGAATCAAGGTCCCCCAAGTTCTTGTCTCCTCCATTGGAGAAATAGCAAGCCTCCACAACGACGTTTGAGGCGCGCGACTCACCGTTGCTGATCGGCCCTGTAAAATCTGTAACGCCGTGATTCCCGTAGTTGATGAATCTACATTCACGGACAAATATATCCTGAATGTGGTTAACAAGCTCTACACATCCGTACAGCAGTTCGCCGTTCTTTCCTGCGTCGGGTCGGTTGCTTCGAAACTCGATATTCTCAATTCGAATGTTCGTGCAATCCTCAATAACAATATGTGAACCGCTTGTCGTTGTGCTCATTACAACTCCCTGCCCCATGCCCAAGATCGAGATATCAGTCATATTTGACAGGTATAGATCCGGCGTCTGCGAACCAGGGCTCCGATTCGGTGACCACCCGGGTATTATCGTGTGAGTACCCGAGTAAATATATAGCGAATCGCCGTCCTGAAGATCGCCCCAAGCGTCCAACAACACGGCAGCTCGAGCCGAATCCGAATCTTCCGCGGAATACTCTATAGTGTTCCCAGACCGCTTGTGGATAGCGACATGAACTTTCTTTCTAATCTCTGCGTGATCCCCATCCACAGCGAACAGTTCATCTCCGGCATCACTGAAAACCATGAACGCCGACTCGTTAGTAATGACGAGGTCACCCGACATTACGTCGCCGCCCCGAATGATCCATGGAAAATCATCGGGATCACCGCCGAGGGCCATTTTATCCGACGTCACGGATCCGTTCTCTAAATGCTCCTCTTCGATCGCCCCGTCTGCAATCATGGATGAAATGATGGAGCCTTGATCCACGCCGGCAGATCGCAGGGAATACGGCACGGAAACTATTCTTTCGCGTGGCTGTAGAGTTGTTGCTCCGACCGTTACTTCCAAATAGATCTGATTGTTTGTCAACACGGAGAAGAGTTGCCCTGATAACGACTCAGCTCCGACTCTCACAGAATATAGCCCGTCTACGACGGAGACGGTCTGCGTCTCCTCGAAAATCGGTACGCCGTTGTCGGGCGATGCGTACACTCGAAAAACCAAGGACGTCGCACCCGTGAACAATGCACCACTATCGACAATTCGACCTTGATAATTAATCAATTCTGGAGTTGCTGCCCTCAAGTGCACAACGGAGAACATCAGGGCACAAGCTAGGAGATAGATACATTGTCGATCAAACATCATTTGCCTCTTGCTATGCATAACACCTGGATCACTATGCCTTACGTTCAAGCGTAACAATCCTGTGCTTGCGGCGGAATTTTCGGAAAGGTATCATTTGTATCATTACGCCACTGGACCAATCGATCAAATAACTGCTGCTTGATTCCGGAGAAACCGGCGTTGCCCGTGAGATTCGTAAGCTCATATGGATCCGCTTGGAGATCATACAGCATGGTCACGCTGCTTAGGTCGAGTGGGTCTGAATTATCTACTACCAGCTTGTACTGTTCCGTCACCACGGCCCGCCATGCTTCGTCCTCGCTAGTCATCTTACCCCCACAGTAAAGCGAATCGACAACCTTAGGATCCTCACCCAGCACGGCCCAGGATTTGTCCTCACCGGTACAGGTTCGCGGTGTCGGCAGCCCGCACATGGAAAGAAGGGTTGGCATAAGATCAACGCCGCCGATCATCGTGTCGGGCGTCTGGCCGGGTTGAATCCGTTCGGGCCACCTCATGAAGAGCGGGACATGCATCGACTCCTCCTGGGGACGCCACTTCCCGTTGCGGCCATGAGACTTCAGGAAATCCCCGTGGTCCGAGGTGAAAACCACGAGCGTGTTCCGGTCCAGGCCCAGCTTCCATAGCGAATCCATCAAACGGCCAAACTGAACGTCCAGGGCTTCACATTGGGCATAGTAGTTTTCCACATCGGCAGGGCTCGGGTTTCCGGCAGGAACATTGGGCCGCCGGTCTTCCTCGTTGATCGTGAAGCGTTTGAATGATTCCGGAACTTCATGATACGGCGGATGCGGGGGCCCCCAGGACAAGAAAAGAAACCAGGGCCGATGCCGGTTCTCCGTCATAAAATTGATCGCGAGGTCCGTTTGAAATTCGGGCTCGTAGTCCCCGGTGACGCCTATCGGCTCGCCTTCGTTGTCAAAAGTTGCCGAATTAAAATAGAAATGGGACGTGTTGAACCCTTCATACGTCGTAAATCCGCGTCGTCTCCAACCCTTGGGCACAGGATGTGTCTGGCCCGGCACCAGGTTCGGCCCGTCGTAGTGCGTCTTCCCGATGTAGTGGGTTGCATATCCGGCCTCCCGGAATGTGTCGGCAATACACCGGTTGCCCGGGGGCATCATGATGTGGTTGGTGATCACGCTCGTCTGATGCGGGTACCGGCCAGTCATCAGCGTGGCCCGCTCGGGGGTGCATTCTGGATTCGTCGCGTAGGATTTCCTCCAGCGCGCGCCTTCGGTTACAAATCGATCTAAGTTGGGTGTCTGCACATATGGGTCAGCGAATTCTGCGTGGCTGAACGCGCTGGAGCGCCACTGATCCGGCAGCAAATAGAGCACATTGGGCCGTGCCGAATTGGGTTCTCCAATGGCCTTGCCAATCGCAAACGGAAGCGCCGTTGCCCCCCCTACGGCGGTTTTCAAAAAAGATCGCCTGGTCGTCCTGCTCATTTCTAATTTGCTCCCGGTTCGTAATCCTCTTCGAATCAGTCTTGATACACAATCACTCCGTAGGTGTTTGAAAGTGTCGGAATCTGGTTCGTCAACGCGAAATCACTTAACGGGTTCCCCCCCGCGTACACAACGCAGCCCGTGCTCAGCCCGCCTAACGATGCGTTTACCACCAGGGGCGACAGATTAGAAATGCTGTTCCCACTCACTCCCAGCCAGTCGAGCTTCGACAATCCTTCCAGCCCCGTCAACGTAGTAACATTGTTGGATTGAACGTCCAGTACCCGGAGATTCGAAAGCGTCGCCAACGCCCCCAGATTCGACACGGAATTGCCGGCAAGATTAAGCCAGGTCAAATTCGTCAGGGAACCCAGGCCGCCGAGATCTTCGATCCGGTTATTCTGCAGCCCAAGCCATTCAATCTCAATGGACGCACTCAGCCCGGTGGTGTTGGTGAGGGCATTGTCACTGAATCCAACCCAGGATAGATTCGTCAATCCAGCCAGCGGCGTCAGGTTGGAAACAAGATTCTCGCTCAGATCCAACCAACCCAGCGAAGTCAGGTTGCTGATCGGAGAAATGTCAGAAACCGCATTGCTGTGCAGGTTCAGATATTCCAACCCGCTCATCACTTCGATTCCGGAAAGATCGGAGATTCCGTTCCCGATCAGATTGAGACGGGTAGCGTGAGAGACGGATGCCATGGCCGAAAGATTCGTAATGAGGTTCCCCGAGAGATCAAAACCGGCGATGCCCGTCAAAGGCGCCAGCCCGGTAAGATTCGTAATCAGATTGTCGGACAACCCCACCCAGACCAGGTTTGTGAGAGTGCCCAAAGCGCCCGGATCCTCCAGCGATGTTCCCTGCAGATCCACCCCCTGAAGCTGGGTCATGCCCCCCAACGGATTGATGTCGATGATCGGGTTGTCGCGAAGGTCCAGGTAGAGCACCCCGGAAAGGTTCTCGACACCGGCGACACTCGCAACGCCGGCATCATCTGCCTGCAGCGCGGTGAGACCCAGAACATCCAGGTCGTAGACGTGCGAATCCGGACCCAGCGAATTCAACCCGATTTGCTTGATTGCGGACACCAGGTTTGAATCGGTAAATCCGGACAGCACCTGGAGACCGGTTAGAATTCTGAAAAACTCGTTCTCGGCTCCTGCGATCAGCAACACGGCGTTTGTCGGTACTCCCGAAGAGTGATCGGCGAGCACCGGATTTGAAGACAACTCGGCGATCGTTTCCGCCCGCTCGATGATCCACCGGTTTGTCTCAACGCTCCAGATCATCTCAATGGCCCCCCCGAACTCTTCGAAACCGGTGATTGCCGGACGTGTACCCGCTCCGGAGTTTAACCTCAGAGTCTGCATTGGCCCCGACTGAGAAAGAGAAAATTGATTGTTGAAGGCGCCCTCATTGGCCCCGTCGATGCGGAGTCTCCCGGCTTCCCACATTTCCCAGAACGTATCGAGGGTGCCATGCAAGTTGTCCGTAATCGTACCCTCAGTTAAGATCAGAACGCCTTCGGAACCACTTACAAAATTCACGTACCCCATGGGTCCCAACTCCAACCCGGAAAAGGTCGCAGTACCGGCGCCCGGACCGAACTCGAGAAACGGCCCATCGACATGGCTCGCCTTCCAATCGATCCGCAGTGTCCCCTGCGCCGAGACCATCCCACCGGTAATTCGCAGGAGGGAATCCCCGGCGCGGACAATCAGCGACTCGCCGGGCGCGGTGACCGAAAGCACTCCACCGCTAACATGGAACCATGATGGTTCGAGGCTTCCAGCTCCGATCTGCAGTGCGGTATTCGTTCGTCGAAAAATGCCGCCGTCTAGCCGCCAGGAAGTCGACCGTAGCTCGGCTTGACCCACCAGACCGCTGGAAATCGTAATGACTCCTCCGGTTTGTATGACGTCGTAGCCCTGAACGTCTATATTGATGAACCCATCGACGCCGACGATCCCCTGGTTTGTCGAAGAGGGGAGGCCATTGTCCCAGTTGGCGGGTGAGGTGATGGACCCTCCGCTGAAAACGGTGTTCGATCTCGCGCAGAGGCTGAGCAAGATGAACGAAACCGCAATGGCCCCAATCCTTCGGGTACGAATATTCCAGGCTGCCATGACGCGTCAGTATAGCAGAAAAGCCGGAAATTTAAAGAGTTTCCGGGTCGCGGGAAGGAATCCCCCCGGAAAGTACCGCCCGACCTCCGATTCATACTCGTGAATCAAGGCGTAAATTTTGACTATCATGGCCCAATCTGCGATAATGTAGACTGTCGCGTTGCGGGCGAATGGATCGTAATCGGGTGCAGTGTCGGCCGAATTGTGTGTGTACTGTGATCATCCGAATGAGCATGCCCCCTAACTTCGTTATCTCCTTTTTCCGCGTGAATCCGGGACTGATTTGCGCGGTGCTGCTGAGTGTCGCGAATTCGAACTGCCCCGGCAGTACGATCAGCGTGAATTTTTCGGGATCCGGAGGTTCCTTCGTCCAGGGACCCGCCGGGGTCATGTCCGTCTCCGCCTGGAACAATCTTGCGGGCGGAAATCTCGCGGTTCCCTCTCCCCTGGTCGACTACGGCAACCATTCCACTCCTGCAACCCTGACCTACGCGTCGGCTCAAGCCGGACTCGCAATGAACAACGCTGCGGACGGAGAAGATACGAAGCTATACGATGGGCAGATTTTCGCCACTGAGGGGGGGGACGACGCCACGGTAGTCATCCGGCAGATCCCCTACACGAAATACGACGTGATCGTCTACTACGGTCATGGGCCCAACCATGAAAACAAGACCGTCAGCATTTCCGATGGGGAAACAACATTCTTTGCCAGGAATGAGAATCTGAAGGGGTATAGCGCGCCGGTGTCACTTACCGAGGTCGGAACTACCAACGCACCCGGGTCGCAGGGCAACTACGTCGTATTCGATGATCTCACCAACCTGAACACCACCATCACGTTGTCCTATTTCGACGGCCGCTCAGGAATCTCCGGACTCCAGATCATAGCCACCTTTTTCGATGCAGATGCTGACGGGCTGGATGATGAATGGGAAATTCTGCACTTTCAAACCATCGCGACGTATGACGCGGACGATGATCCGGACGGGGACGGATTGAACAATCTCCAGGAATCGGCTCGCCGCACCGCGCCCCTCAACCCGGATACCGACAACGACGGCCTGAGAGACGATGTAGAGACGGGTACGGGGCTCTTCATCGACGCGAACGACACCGGCACCGATCCGCTGGATCCGAACACGGATGGCGACCGTGTCAAGGACGGCGCGGAAGTGAATCGAGGATACAACCCGACGAACCCCGTGGATTTTCCGTACCTTCCGAATGTGATCATTATTCTTGCCGACGATCTTGGCTGGGGGGAAGTCGGGGTGTTCGGGCAGGACAAAATTCTCACCCCACGCCTGGATCAGATGGCGGCGGAAGGCATGCGGCTTACGCGGTTCTACTCGTCTGCTCCCGTTTGTGCGCCGACGCGGTGTCAAATGCTCACCGGCAGGCACGCCGGCAATGCAGTAATTCGGGATAATTCAGACCTGGGCTTTAGCGGGTATCAGACTCCGTTGCCGGATGGAACCTTTACCCTCGGTCACCTGATGCAGGACGCAGGGTATATCACTTCCTGCATTGGGAAATGGGGACTCGGCGGGCCCGGCACCACCGGGATCCCAAACCGGAACGGATTCGATCACTTTTTCGGATACCTGGGTCAAATCCAGGCCCACCACTACTACCCGTCACGATTATGGCGAAACGAGGAGAAAGCGTACTACAGCCCCACGCTCGCCGGGGTGGAGGGCGGTCTCCTGGAAATCGCGGGCGCGAACAACGACCTCGGCTTTGCGAACCTGGCCGCCAGCCTTGGAAACAAAAGCAACGACGGGAACGTCCATGCGCACGATGCCATGACCGCCGAAGCCTTGCAGTTGATCCAGGACCGTAAGCACGAAGCGTTCTTTCTCTATCTCGCCTACGCAGTGCCGCACCTGGGGATCCAGCCACCTGCGCATATCGACGACCTGACGGATGGGGACGGGATCGTCTTCGACAATTCCATTCGAACCGCGGTGGACGAATTCTATCCCGACCGCCCGTTCGGAGACCCCATCAGTCACCCCGGCAGCACCAATTACACGCCCACGGGAGATCGACGACATGAATACGCCGCCATGATCTCTGCAATGGACCGAGACATTGGCAGAATCCTTGATCTGCTTGCGACTCTCGAATTGGACGAGGACACTTTGATCATTTTCATGTCTGACAACGGTCCTTCCTTCGCAGAGGAAGTCGACACGATTTTTTTCGAATCGACCGGATTTCTCCGGGGACTCAAGAATGATCTGCTTGAGGGCGGCATCCGGGTGCCCATGATCGCCCGTTGGCCGGGTCAGATTCCAGTCGGCGCGGTGGTCAGCGAGCCGGCCATGATCACCGATATTCTACCGACCCTGGCGGAATTGGCTGGGGAACCGCTGACGAACAAAGCGGACGGAATTTCCCTGTTGCCGACGCTCATCGACGCGCCTCTCTGTCAAGAGGCGCACCCTGACTTTTATTGGGAACTCGACAGGAGTCTTCTCAAGCAGGCGGCGCGATCCGGCCCCTGGAAAGGGCGAAGGACCGGCGACATTCATGACGCGCCAAACTTCGAACTGTACAACATGGATACAGACCCCTTTGAAATCCAGGATGTAGCATCCTCCAATCCCGACATCGTGGCTCAATTGGAGCATGTCATGGCCACGGAACACTCGATGTCGTCCTCTTCCCGGGATTTCCTGGGAAACAACGAATTTCTCTATCTCTCGGGGGTGACGGTCACCATTCACTCCATCGGATTCCAACTGGAATCCACATCGCCGTCTTCGGGTCACGTCATGACGCCTTTGAAAGAAGCCATCACTTCGGACGTGCATATTACCACCCGAATCATGATGCAGAATGCGCCCGGCCTGGAGTCGAACGGGTACTTTCTCTGCGGAAGCGGGACGAACGTTGCGAGCGCCATGAAATTCGAAGTGAATGCCGTGGATGAAAAACTCGCGCTCTCCCACGGATCTGACCTCGTGGAACTTCCATTCCAACCCGGCGAGGACCCGCTGCGGGTATTCAATCTTGAAATCGAGTACAGCCCGGACTCCGGCATCGTCCAGCTGACGGAGGGCACCCAAACCATTCAAACAGCTCTGTCCTCGCCGCTGACGAATCTCACTCACATCGGGTACGGCGTGGAAAATGCAATCTCCGCGTTCAGCGTCGCCGACGTAGTACTCACGGTTCTACCGCCGCCCCCGCCGCCGCCGACAGGAAACTGCGATATGGTTGAATTGATCGCCAGCAGGCTCGTTCCTCCACCCGGTCCGGGAATGGCCAACATGGGCCACGCAACCGGCGTTCTGTTCCAGGTCATCTCCAGCATTAATGAGAGCAATGGTGTACCGCCGCAAATTCCCGGCAAGAAGAAGTTCGGGTCAAACGCCGGTTCGATGCACAACGGGTATTTCGTAACCACATTCGCGCAGGACAGCGGCGGCGCGCCCGGCGGCTTTCTTTTCTACGACATTTTCGATCCCTACAATCCGGTGCTGATCAACCAGGTCTATGAACCAAACGATCGAACCAGCGAGTTCCGCGAGTCCCATGCGTTCGGATTCTGCCACGACAAGAATCGAAAAGTTATCGTGCTTCATACCGGCAAGGGCATCGAATTCTGGGACTTGGCAAGGGTCTTGAATCCGGTCCGCTTGAGCAAGCTCGACTTACCCAACGTCAATTTCGGCGACTACGTAAAAGTTGCATGGCAGATCTACTGGCAGGCGCCCTACGTGTACGTTGCCGCGTCCAACCAGGGGATCTATATCGTGGATGCATCCGACCCGACCGCGCCTCGCCTGGTGGATCGGGGTCCGGGAAATCCGAATCCGATCTCTCCCGCATTTCTCGGCGGATTTCGTGTCGGGCCGATTTTCGCCATGGGAAACATGATGGTGATCTCAAGCATGGGAAGGAGCTTTGCGGGATTTTCCGTGCTGGACATCAGCAATCCCATTCATCCCCGGCTGGTATCCACGACCCCCATCGTCCCCCACCAGTACTATTCCACCTGTTTCAATGGAAATCACATCACGTTTTCGGCGCGACTGAACGACGGCCAGATGTTCATGTATAACATACAGAATCCCGTTTCCCCGTTTCTGGAGCCCATCGGCCCCCCGATCGCCCAGCAACTGTATTGCACGTTCCAGGACGATTTCATTTTCCAGGGCTGCCAGTCTGAAGTGGTGAAACTCGACATTTCGGACCCCGCGGCTCCGGCGATCGTGGGACGGGGTAACTTCGGGGTTGGCGATCCGGATCACGGCCAGGTTACGGCCATCGGAAATATCCTGTACGCGGGGAACGATCATGGAACCGGCAGCGGTTTTTTTGTCCACCAATTGGAGCCGGATACGGAGGCACCGCAGGTCCGCGCAGTAAATCCGGCTCCGGGCGCGACGGACGAAGCCCTCTGTTCCCGTGTCGGCGTTTCCTTTTCGGACAACATCCAGGTCTCCTCGGTGGACGACAACAGCTTTGTCGTCCGCCCCGCGGGCGGAAGTCCATTGCCGGGGAAATACAGCGTCTGGCTGGCCATCGCAAACTTTGCCCCCGATGAGCCCCTGGAGCCTAACACGACCTATGAAGTGGTCGTCCCTGCCGGCGGAGTCAGGGACTGGATGGGCAATACGACGGACATGGGATTTTCATCGTCTTTCACCACCGGCACAACCTGCCCCGGCCCACCGGCGGCCCCGCCGGACGGTCTGGTCTCCCAATGGCTCCTGGATGACAACGCAGACGACCAGGTGGGCGGCAATCACGGATCCGTAACCGGGGCGGTATTCGAATCGGGGGCCCTCGTCTTTGACGGTACCGATGACAGGATCACCACCACGGATCCGCTTCACCCCCATCTCGGAGGCACCGCATCGCTGCTGTTCTGGATCCGTACGACTCAGGCGGGGAACAACAACTTCCGGGCGGCCCCGGGCATCGCGGGCGTTGCCGCACTCGTCGGCACCGACGATATCGTGTGGGGATGGCTGGACGCGAGCGGCCACATCGGCGTTCAAGGGCGCGACGGCCCCCCCGCACAGAGCAACGTCCCCGTCAACGACGGTCAGTGGCATCACGTGGGTCTGACCAGGAATGCGGTCAGCGGCGAAGTCTCCGCGTATGTCGACGGAGTTTTGCACGAACAGGTCATCGGACAGATTGGCAATAACGCAATCCCATTCGATGCATTCGCCGTCATCGAGGACTTGTTCGGCGCCGCGAATTATTTTGCCGGTTCCCTGGATGACATTCGCATCTACAATCGGGTCTTGGCCGAAAACGAAATTGCTGAAATCTACAACGGACTGGGAGTCTCAATCGTTTCGCGCCCGCCCAGGGAAGTGGGGCAGACGGTGGAACTCACGGCGGAAGGCAGCGGCAGTGGAACCTTCTATTACTCGTGGGATTTCGGAGACGGAAGCCCCGTCACCCCGTGGTCACTGGATCCGGCGGCGTCCAATGTATATTCCGCGCCCGGCCACTACTCCGTTCTGCTCTCGATTTCGAATGCCGCGCAAACAACGTCAATATCATTTCTCCAAACAATCCATCGCCCTCTTACGGTCCCCCCCCCGTCCG
>Ga0315336_1001726_pt1 | contig 38960 bp, 39 predicted proteins | sample ASW5metaG_FD_204512 | JGI IMG/M metagenome (GOLD analysis project Ga0315336, IMG submission 204512) | Ammonia-oxidizing marine archaeal communities from Monterey Bay, California, United States - ASW #5 | ecosystem: Environmental > Aquatic > Marine > Intertidal zone | place: USA: California... | reverse complement strand
CGACCGGACAACATGATGTGGGGAGAGGGATAGGAAAAGACCGCGTCCGGTTGAGGGGGAGGCGTGGGAGGGTGGTGTGGCTTGGCGGATGTCGGGGCAACTGCCTATCTTTGGCCCGGCGACTCCCCGCCGTGAGCGCCTCCTCGCCCTTGGACAGGATGGCCCCATGGAGCACAATCCGGACGCACCCTGGTACCGCCGACTGCATTGGCAGGTGCTGATGGCCATGGTCCTCGGTGCCCTGGTCGGAAACGTGTTCGGCGAGCCGATGGCCGACCGCGTGGGGTGGATCGGCGACCTGTTCATGAAGCTGCTCCGGATGATCATCGTTCCGCTGGTGCTGACGTCGATCATTTCGGGTGTGGCGTCGGTGGGCGGCGGCCGTGCCCTCGGGCGCTTGTTCAGCAAGACGCTGGGCTACTACGTGCTCTCGAGCTTCTTCGCGGCCTTCGTCGGGCTGATGATGGTCAACCTCATCCGTCCGGGGGTGGGGGCCAACCTGACAGGCACGGACCAGCAGGCGCTCCCCGAGCTATCCACGCCGGATTCACCGATCCAACTCCTTCTGGACATCGTGCCGCAGAACGTCATCCAAGCCGCGGCCGGCGCCGACATGCTGGCGCTGATCTTCTTTTGCATCATCTTCGGGGCTGCGCTCACGACGCTTCCGGACAAGACCCGGGAGCCGCTAGTCGAGTTCTTCGACGCGCTCTTCCACGCGATGATGAACCTCACGTCGGGCATCATCAAATTCCTCCCGATCGGGGTGTTCGCGCTGATCACCCGCATGGTCGCCACGACTGGGTTTGACGCCTTCCGGCCACTCGCGCTGTACGTGCTCACCATCGGATCCGGAGTGACGATCCATTTCCTGGTGACCCTGCCGATCCTGCTGATCGCTCTCGGACGGATCTCTCCACGTATCCACTTCGCCAACATGCGTGAGCCGCTACTGATCGCCTTCTCGACCAGTTCCTCCGGGGCCAGTTTGCCCGTCACCATGAAAGTGGTCGAGGAAAAGGTGGGCGTATCCAACAGGATCGCGTCCTTCATCTTGCCGATGGGGGCGACGGTCAACATGGACGGTACTGCGGTTTTCGAGTGCGCCGGCGCGCTCTTCATTGCGCAGGCCCTGGGATTCGATTTGACGATCATGCAACAAGCGATCGTCGTGCTGACTGCTCTCCTGGCGTCTATCGGTGCGGCGGCAGTGCCCTCGGCCGGACTCGTGGTGATCTTCATCGTGCTCGAGGCGATCGGCCTTCGTGGCCCGGACGTGAACGTGATCGTCGGCTCGATGCTCGCCATCGACCGGCCACTCGACATGTACCGGACCTCGGTCAACATCTTCAGCGACTCCTGCGGTGCGGCTATTATTGCGCGTTCGGAGGGCGAGACCGGGGTGGATACGGAGGTCCGGTAGACGTGTGGCGTCGGGTCGTGGCATGGGCCTATGTGGCGCGCAACTGGGGCGAGAGGTGATGCGGTGAAGTTGAGGGATCCTGCGAAGGGGCTGCTGCTGATCTTGGCGGTGTTTTTTGGAGTCACGGCTTGCTCCCAGGATGTCGCGCAGTCCATCGAACCGACGCCGGTCATCGCCATCGATCTGGTGTTGCGGGCTGCAATGTTCGACGAGGAGGACGCTCGCGGCTCGGGTGGGACGGGGATCGAATCCCTTCGCCAGGGCCTGATAGCGCCCGCCACCGAGCTTCAGCGGCTGGCGGTACGCGCCATCGGCCGCCTGGAGGATCCCGAACTGATCCCGATGACGTTTCCTCTCCTCTTCTCCGACGACGAGGCGGTACGCGCCGAAGCCGTCAACGCGCTAGGGCAGGCGGCGCTGGGAACGTTTGGTGACGATGTCGCGGATGTGCTTTTCGACTACCTGGTTCGTGAAGGCCAGGAGGGTCCCGCGGTACGCGGGGCGATCGGTCGGACCTTGGGGCGCCTGCGGTATGCCGATGCGAATCGCTTTCGGCGCGCCCAAGCAACGCTGATCGAGTTGACGCGCGACGGGAATGCGAACGCGCGGCTTGTGACCCCCCTGGGTGCCACTATGGGCTTGGAATCGATGGCTCGCCGCGCCGGACAGGGCAGGATGTCGGAGGCGTCCGTCGAGAGACTTCGCGAGTTGGCCGCCCTTGGTCGTTTGGCCAACACCGCCGGGACCGGCAACGTCGCGGATCCCCTACGGCTCGGCGACGCGGCGCGTGTCCGCCGTGTGGCTATGATGGCCTTGTCCACGATCAGTGGGTTGGGATCGGACGTCCTTGAGGGCGCCATGCACGACCCGGATGCCGACGTCCGGCGTTTGGCCTCCGTGGTCGTCGGGCGGAACCCCTCGGGGGAGGGACCTCCAGAACTCTTGATCGACGCGCTCGACGATCCGTCCCCACGGGTCCGCGCGGAAGCCGTGAGGGCTTATGCTGTGCGGGTTCCGGAGACCCAAGAGTGCCCGCTCCTCTTGAGCGCTGCCCGGGACGATGATCTCCATGTCGCTCTCACCGCCCTCGATCTCCTGGAACAGGTTTGCGAGGATCGGTCGATGCAGGACGAATTCCTCAGCGGCCTCGCCCTCGGCTTGGAGAATACCGGCCGGCTGGATTGGCACCGAGGCGCGCACGCCCTGGTGGCCCTGGCCACGGTGTCTCCTGATGTCGCGGCGCCTTTGGTGGACAGCGCGTTGCGGAGTTCCAACCCGTTCGTGCGAATGTATGCCGCGCGGGCAGCGGCCCGGATTGGAAACACCGACGTGCTCGAAGCTCTTGCGGCGGATCCGTCGCCCAACGTCCGTACGGTGGCCGTGCAGGACCTCTTCGGTCTCGCTGGCCACGGCACGGACAGGGTGCTCGTCGCGCAACTCGAGCAGGACGACCCGCAACTTCTCTTGACGGTGGCGGAGCTTCTGGAAGGGATGGCCAATGCGTCTGAGGCCCTGGGTCCGCTCGTCGCTGCGTTCGTACGGATTTCGGGGGTACAACGAGAGACAGCCCGGGATCCTCGCATGGCGCTTCTCGAGCGTATCAATGAGGTGGGGGGCGTCGAGCAGGCCACTGAATTGGAGCCGTACCTTAGTGATTACGATCCCGTCGTGGCTGCTCGAGTCGCCGTAATTCTGACCGATTGGACGGGTGAGACGCGGGTGGCTCAACCCGTTCCTCTCGCAAGACAAGCCCTTCCGTCGGCTACGGAGATCGAGCGGTTGTCAGGGACGCGTGTCGTTCTGGAGATGGCACGCGGGGGCGAAATCGAGATCCGACTTCTGGTCGAGCACGCCCCGATCAACGCCGCACGCTTCGAGCGGTTCGCGGCGTCCGGCTCCCTCGACGGCCTCACGTTTCACCGGGTCGTGACCAACTACGTTCTTCAGGGCGGCAGTCCGGGTGCCAACGAGTACACGGGCGCTTACGACTACACGAGGGATGAAATCGGCCTCGTTTCTCACTGGCGGGGGACGGTCGGTACGTCCACGCGAGGGCGTGACACCGGAGACGGACAGATTTTCATCAATCTGGTGGATAATCTCCAACTCGACCACGAATACACGGTTTTTGGAGAGGTCGTGAGCGGGATGGACGTAGCCGACCAAGTCGCGGAGGGCGACGTGATCGTGCGGGCCACGGTGGTTGTCGGGTGAGCTTCTGTTAGACGACCCCGGCGGTGGGATTGCCCGAGTTCCTTAGAAAGGTACCCCGATCGCGTCGCAGAGAAGTTCCACCAATGGTGTCCCGGCGCGGAAGACCTTTACGAGCTCCTCGGGAAGCTTGGGATCGGTGATCACCTTCTGTGGCACTTTGGCTACGCCGATGAAATCCTTTCGCTTGAGATCCTCGACGAGGGGATGGTCGAGGTCGAATCCCCTGGGCGGCCACTTCAGCCGGTCACCCTCCAACACATAGGCGTCACGAAAGCGCTTGGCCCCCACCGTTCGTTTCCAGGCCTGCGGATCCTCGACGATCGCTTCGCGGATCTTCATCAGGCTGGGCGAGTCGGGATGCCACATGCCGGCGCCGGCGAAGCATCCGCCACGATCTATGTGGAGGTAGTACCCGGGTGCGTGGGCGTCCTTTCCGAGCTCGTGCCGGAACTGGATGCCGATGGCGGTCTTGTACGGAGTCTTGTCCTTGGAAAACCGCGTATCTCGATGAATTCGAAACATCGAGCCGCCGACCGTCCGCGGATCCGACCGGAAGTGTTTACTCAAGGTCTTGAGGTGGGCCCCGAAGTCGGTGATGAAGCGGATGGCGGGATCCCTCACGTGGTCCTCGTACCGGTGCTTGTTCTGCTGGAACCACTCGCGCTCGTTGTTCTCCTTCAGGTCCTTCAAGAAGGTGAACGTCGCCTTCGTGAAGTAGGACATGGTGCGTCTCCTAGAAGGGTGAGCGGAAAGGGGGCGGGTCGCGTTGCGGCTGCCACGGTCCACGCAGGGGGTCCTCCCTCAGGTGTCCAGAGGTTCGGCGCCCCAAGTTTGCCTCACGTCATCGGCGACCTCTTCGAATGCGAGGATGAACATCGCGTCTAACTGTTGACCGACGTCCTCATCGAGAAGGCTACGTACCGGGGATGTGGGGTGGTCCAGATCCCAATCTACCAAGGGTCTTGGGCCCTCTTCGAGGACTTGGAGGATTCGGAGGACCAGATAGGTATCGTCGAGTAAGCCAGGCAACCCGAGTGTCATCTCCGGTATGAGATCCACGGGGTGGAGAAAGTAACGGAAGACCCGATCGAGGACCGGTTGGAAGACGTGCGCCAGATTGCGCTCCTCGCCCCCCTGAGTGGCGGCCGCCAGAATGAGCGGGATGCTTTCGATGACCTCGAGCAAGACGGAGGCCGCGTCCTGAACCTCCGTAGCGGACGCCTCTGGCAGGCGGCCCTGGACGTAAGTCGCTAGTTGATCCGTACCCCGAGCCTCGGCACTTTCGATGACGGCCTGGATCTGTTCCAGATTCACGGGGCCCACCGCAGCGTCATCCTCTCCGGAGTCATCCCCCCGGTCGCCTTCGGACTCCAATCCCCGGCGTCGACGGGGAGCCTGTCATCGTTCAGCCGTCGGTAGAGCGCGGGAACTCGGGCCAGGATCACGGAATTGAGTTGCGCGATCGGCTCTGGAGTGTCTTGCCACGTGGTTACGGTGATGACTGGCGCGGGCGGTAGCCGCATCGCACCTACAAACACAGGGCCGCGCGACCCGCGGTGGTCGCACGGCCCTGTTGCTTCTCTCAGCGTAAACGCTGGCCGGAGGGTGGGGCTTTTCCTAATTCCCTCTGGCGACGCCCGTCGACCCACTCGGTGCCGGTCCCATGCCTCTGTAGAGGTGCTTCTGGACCCGCTTCCCTTCGTAAGTCTCCGTCGTGTAGATGTTTCCGTTAGAGTCGGTCGCAATGCTGTGCGCTCCGTAGAACTGACCGGGGGTGCGCCCGCCGTCGCCGAAGTTGTAGATGTACTCCATCCCTTCGCGCCTGACGACGTGGATCTTTTCGTTCATGCCGTCCACGACGTAAAGGAACGTTTGTTCTGGATCCGGTGAGAAGGCGACGTCCCACACGGCTCCGGCTCCCGCGGTGGCCCTCTCGATGAAGATCTCCTCCACGTACGTGCCGTCCGTCTGAAAGACCTGGACCCGATCCGACCCACGGTCACAGACGTACACCAAGCCATCGGCAGAGGGATCGGCACAGTGTACTGGACCGCGGAATTGCTGAGTGGCCATGGTCGGGTCGTAGGCTCCGAGGTTGTCGTCACTCGGTACGTTGCCGTAGGCGCCCCAGAATCGCTTGAGGGTACCATCCGACGCGTCGATGACCGCGACACGCTTGTTCCCGTAGCCGTCAGCGAGGTACATCTCGTTGGCGCTGCCGTCGAACTGGATCTTGGCGACCCGTGAAAAGTGGTTCTCAGCGTTGCTGTTGGGCTGCGCGATGCCGGGCTCGCCCACCTGCATCAGGAACTCCCCGGCACGGCTGAACTTCAGGACGTGCGAGTCCCCGCCGCCGTTTCCGCCGATCCAGACGTTGTCCATATGATCCACGACGATGCCGTGATTCGACGTCGGCCAGTCGTATCCGGTCCCCGGACCACCCCAGGACCCGACCACGTTACCCTCAGCATCGAACTCGAGAACTGGCGGTGCCGGGAAGCAGCACTCCGCCGCGTTCGGTGGATCGAGTGCTGCCGGTATCTCGTTATTCCCAAGGTTCCCTCGGTGGATGATCCAGACGTGATCCCGCGAGTCCACCCCTACGCCGATTGTTGAGCCCAGCAGCCAGTGATTCGGCAGCGGATTCGGCCAAAGTGGATCCACCTCGAACATCGGGGCCATCGACGCGTCGGCGAGCGCCGGGTCGGACGCCATATCGGTTGGCGCACCGGCGTCGGCGGTGGCGCCACCACAGGCGGCGCATAAGACAATAAAGGTAGCTGCTACGAAGTGCTTGGACGCCATCACATCCCTCCTTGGATCAGGGTATCTCTCTGAGGGTGCGGTCATCGGCGGCCGGGCGCAAGTAGGGCCAGGAATCAGCCCCGCAGCCCCCGACCATTTTCGATTACATAACGGCGGTCAATCGGGCCTGACAACACCCACCGACCCACTCGGCGCCGGGCCCATTCCTCTGTAAACGAACTTCTGGACGCGCTTACCCTCGTAGGTCTCCGTCACGAAGATGTTACCCTGTGAGTCCGTCGCGATGCTGTGTGCTCCGTAGAACTGGCCGGGCGTACGGCCGCCATCACCGAAGTTGTACACATACTCGAGCCCTTCACGCCTGATGATGTGGACCTTCTCGTTCGTGCCGTCCGCCATGTAAATGAACGTCTGGGCCGGGTCGGGAGAGAAGGCCACATCCCACGCTGACCCAGAACCCCGGGTGTTTCCTTCGACGATGATTTCGGCAACGAAAGTCCCGTCCTTCTGGAACACTTGAATCCGATCCCCGGGGCGGTCACAGACGTACACATACCCATCATCGGTGGGGTCGGCACAGTGGACCGGATTGCGGAATTGCTGAGATGGGGGTGCGCTGGGATCGTAGGCTCCGAGGTTGTCGTCGCTCGGTACGTTGCCGTAGGCGCCCCAGAATCGCTTGAGGTCCCCAGTTGTCGCGTCGATGACCGCCACCCGCTTGTTCCCGTAGCCGTCGGCGAGGTACATCTCGTTGGCCTCGGCGTCGAAGCTGAGCTTGGCCACCCGCGAAAAGTGGTTTTCGGCATTGCTGTTGGGCACCGCGTGGCCGGCTTCGCCCACCTGCATTAGGAAGTCGCCGGTGCGGCTGAACTTCAGGACGTGCGAGTCCGCCCCTCCGTTTCCGCCGATCCAGACGTTGTCCATGGGGTCGACGACGATGCCGTGATTCGATATCGGCCAATCATACCCCGCCCCCGGACCACCCCAGGACGCAACCAGTGTACCTTCAGCATCGAACTCGAGAACAGGCGGTGCCGGAAAGCAGCACGCCTCCGCGTTTGGCGGATCGAGTGCGGCCGGTATCTCGTTGTTCGCGAGGTTGCCCCGATGGATGATCCACACGTGATCGCGCGAGTCCACCCCTACGCCGATCGTCGAACCGAGCAGCCAATGATTCGGTAGCGGATTCGGCCATAGCGGATCTACCTCGAACAACGGAGCCATAGAGCCGTCGCTGACCGCCGGGTCGGATGCCATGTCTATCGGCGCACCACAACCACCACAGGCAACGCACAGAACGACAAAGGCAACGGTTACGAGGTGCTTGGACGGCATTGCATCGCTCCTTGGCTCAAGATTACCGCTGAGGGTGCGGTCAATGGGTGTTGTGCGCAAGGACAGCTGGGATCGGCTAGGACTCTCCGTGCGGCATACGGTCGTGGCCGTTGGCGCGGCTCACGTCCTAGAGCTCCGGCGTTTCCCCCTTCCCCCGTAACGGAACGGGCCCCAATGACTCCTCGACGTACTCGGATCCGAGCTGTAGCTGATCCATGAGCTTCGCAGACACGAGGAGTCTGTGACCGAGCTCGTTACAGAGCGCTTGGATACGGACAGTCGTGTTGAGCCCGTCCTCGTTATGGACGATCTTGCTCTTGAGCTCACCGATCTGGGCGGTGAGCACGTCGCCCGCGTATACTCCGGCTGAAGTCCGGTACCGCAACGTATTCGGCCTGGAAACGCTCCCTGTGCGCCTGGATCTGGTCCTCGATCAGGAAGAACACTCGGATACAACCTGCTTCCTTAATTCCGGCCTTCATCTTCCAGGGGAGGACGATCTCATCGCCGACGTATTGAGTAGATCTCGGCGCTGGTCTCGAGAATTGGCTCGGACATCTCCGTCAAGTACTCGTGGAGGAAGGCGAAGTACCGGTCCGGGTCCATCACATCAGACAGAGAAGTCGAGCCCTTCAGGGCCAGGATGTCCATCTCCTCGGCGCCACTAGGCCATAGAGGCGTCAGTGGGTCAGCCCGTAGATGATGTAGTTCACCCCGAGCCGATACGCGTCGTTGGTGGGATCGACCGCGAAGAGCCCCGAGGCGGACCACTCCCAGTACTCCGCCAGGTCCGAGTTGTGATTGGCCAAGACCATGACACGCTTCCTCGGATCGTTGTCCTCGAAGATGGCCATGTACCTCGGGTGCACGTTGACCGAGGGGTGGGGCACGTAGATGTCCTCCACGTAAAAGAACGTTCCGAAGATCGGGTGGGTATCGTCCAACTCGATCCACTCCCGCTCCGGAAGCGCTCGGATTAGCTGGGCGTCCATATTGTTCCACTGGCCCGCCTCGAAGTCGTCGAAGATGAGGAAGCCGCCCTTGAGCAGGTATTGCCGGAGATTCAGGGCCCCCGCTTCGGAAATACTCCAGAAGCCGGGTTCCGAGATGTAGATGAGCGGGTGTTGAAAAATTCGAGGGTCCTCCAGCACGACCACATTACTCCCGCTCGTGTTGGGATCCAGGGTGGTGTACTCGGCGAGGATCGTCTGGATGTTGCGGTCGGCATCCGGGTAGTCATGGGACCACGACGAACGGCCGAATCCCCGAAACCCCGGCCCACCGTACCGGATGCGGGTGAACGTGAACTTCCCGTTGTAGGGAACCTGGTAGAGTGGGTCGTCCTGGATCATCGCGATTGCGCCTGCTGCCCCTGCAGTTACGGAAGACGCCAAAAGCACCCCTCCCAAGAGGTGGAGCGCTGGCCCGCCGACTTTGAGCACCGCTCAGGCGCCTCTCACGAAAGAACGAGCTTCCGCCATGAGCTCTGACCACCGTTGGTCGTCTCGTTTCGGAACGAGCACCCATTCACGAAAAGACGCGGCCGGCCGGGGCGAACGCCTGGCCGACTCCGAGGTCGATCAACTCCTGAACCCCAGCCTGTGGCAGTTTTATGATGAGGTCTCCAGTCCGATGGTCGCAGGTTGCGAAGAACTCTCCCTCCATCCTTAGACACGGAAAGCCCATGAGGGCTCCCTCGGTGGCCCCTCCGGAGGAGAGAAGGGGAGCGGCCGTCCCCCAGAAGAAGTCCGTGGCCGCTGGCTTCAGGTCCTTGGTCATCGCGCCCGCTCTTCCCCTTCGTGGTGGCCGTTGATTAGTCCGGGCTGGCGTAGGCCGTCTATTTGATCCGGGTGAAGTTAGGGCCTAGCTACAGGAGGTGACACGTGAAGGTGATCCGCCGAAGCGACATGGTGGAGGCTTCGGAAGCCCATAAGTCGGGAGTAAGCCACCATCAGGCCTCCAGCCTATGGTGGGAAGATCCATCGCATGGACGTATCGGTCCTCGAGCTTGAAGTGGAGGGACGCCTCATTGATTGGAAGGCCCATCCGGAGGTAGTCCTCGGGCGTCCGTCCGAGATCCGTGACCACCGCCTCTCTGTCGAATAAAAAGTAGGTGCTAGCGCCGAGCCTCATGAGTGGATGCAGAGAGGTGTAGCCGTCGCTGAGTTCCGGGCTCTTAGCGTTTCCGGACGACAGGTAGAGGAGCCCGTAGATGCTGGAAGCCGCGACAACTGCGATCAGCATGTGCTGCACGATTCGGGCAGGCGGCGCTCACCTGTAACGCGGCGCCAGAGCCACGTCGCGTAGGCGGAAAAGACGACCACTGTACCAAACACACCCAGCCCGATCGATGGCCAAGTGCCCCAACCCATGCTCATCGATCCACGGACCAGCACGAAAAACGGTAGAGAAAGCGCGGCCAGCCATTTGACGGCGGGCCAACCCAAACGCCGTCCCCAACGCAATCCACCCCGCAGTCCGACACCCAATCCGATCCGCCGTCGCGACTTGGCGGCCCTCAGCCAAAGAAGCCTCTCGTCCATCCTCTTCTCCCCTGCACCCTTATCGGGTCATCCACCGCTAGGCGCCTCGACGTCCGATTCCCGGGGGGAGGCGCATTCCGCCGGTTGATGACATACCTTGGGCCGGCAGTCGGAGATCCTTGCCGCCCGGCTCGGGAGGCGATACGGATTCCCGTGGAGACCATGCAACGATCAAGACCGAGGTTACGCTCATGATTAAAAAACGGACGCTTCGCTCACCTCTCCTTATGGGCTCGTTTTTTGCGAGCCTCGCTCTGGGTCTTGTTGTGGACCTCGTGCTGCCCGGGATGGCTTCGGCCGCCCAGACAAGGGGGTTCGCTCAGGCTGGAGTGACCGCACTGGTCGGCGCTCGTATCTGGGACGGAACGGGTTCTGCGGCCATCCCGGACGGCATCATGCTGGTTCGGGATGGGCGGATCCAGTACGTGGGGCCGCGCAGCGCCATACCGGTCCCGGCTGGCGCGACGGTCGTGAACCTCAATGGCCGGACGATCATTCCGGGCCTGATCAACACGCACGGACACGTCGGTGGCACGTTGGGCCTGGAGGGCGGGCAGTACAATCGGAGCAATCTGATTCGACAGCTACGCCTCTATGCGGAGTACGGAATCACCACCGTGAACAGTTTGGGTGGTGACGAGCGGGAAGGGTTCGCGCTACGTGACGAGCAGTCGATGACTGGTCTCGACCGGGCTCGGGTTCTCGTTGCGGGGGCCGTGGTGACCGGCTCGACCGTGCGGGAGGCGCTCGCCCAGGTCCAGCAGAACGCGGACATGGGTGCCGACTGGATGAAGCTTCGCGTGGACGACAACCTGGGCGCTTCCGAGAAAATGTCCCCGGAGATCTACTCGGCCATTATCGACCGGAGTCACGAGCTCGGCTTGCGGCTGGCCTCCCACCTCTTCTACTTGGACGACGCCAAGGCGCTCATGAGGGCAGGTACGGACTTCATCGCCCACAGCGTCCGGGACAGGGACGTCGACGACGAGTTCCTGGGGATGCTCGCCCAGAGCGGCATCTGCTACACGCCGACGCTGACCCGCGAGGTCTCCACATTCGTCTACGAGAGTCGCCCGGACTTCTTCGACGACCCGTTCTTCCTCTCGCACGCCGACCCGGGAGTGCTCGAACAGCTCCAGGAGCCGGACCGCCAAGCGAGATTCGCCAGGGCGCAGCCTTACAAGACAGCCCTACAGGTGGCCCTGAGGAACCTCAAGACGATCTCGGACGCGGGTCTACCGGTCGTGATGGGCACCGACACGGGGCCGGCTGCACGGTTCCAGGGCTATTTCGAGCACATGGAACTCGATCTCATGGCCGAGGCGGGGCTCACGCCGGAGCAGATCCTCCGGTCGGCGACCGGCGTGGCTGCCGAGTGCCTCCGCTTGGATGACGAGATCGGGACGCTTCGGCCCAATCGGTGGGCTGACTTCATCGTTCTGACCGAGAATCCGTTGGTGGACATCCGGAATGCACACAGTATCGAGTCCGTGTGGATTGCGGGGGAGGCACTGCGATAGGGCGGGCGAGCGGCGCTTCCCACGAGATTGATAATCACTCAGAGCGTTCGCCTGCCCGCATTGATCAGCCGCACCGATCTCTCGAATTCCGGCGTGGATCGCACGGGGTCCCACACGGGGTCCGTCGGGAGCCAGACCAGGGACGGGGAAGGGATGCGTAGCGCCTGCTGGAGAGACTCGGCGGCTCCGACCCGGCCTCCAAGAATCAACTGGAGGGAGGCCATGTTGTAGGGCGCGTCGTCCCTCACAATATCTGTACGGCATCCATACAGACTGCGGGTTCTTCCTCGCATCAAGCCTACTTTTGAAGGATTATCCTCGTGCACGTCGGTGTCCAGAAAATACCGCAGCCTTGCGGCTCAGCGGGGCTTTGGATCTATTCCGGCGCATCGACTCCGACCGGTCGGTTTTTCGTCCCGCCGGACGCGTAGTTTCAGCCCAGGCTCATGGAAACGAAGCGCCCCACTAACCCGGCCGCCGAGGAGATTCTCGGGGGATATTTCCCAGTGTTGGACCACGGATTCGTCTCGCTCGTGGACTACATGGGCTCCGACGAGGACGTCGAGCGGGCCGCGCGGGTCAGCTATGGGTACGGGACTCGCAAGGTGAGCCAGACGCGCGGACTCATTCGCTACCTGCGTCGCCACCATCACACGACGCCCAGTGAGATGGTCGAACTCAAGTTCCACTGTGCCATGCCGATGTTCGTGGCGCGCCAGTGGATACGGCACAGAACTGCCTCGGTCAATGAGCTGAGTGGCCGTTATTCGCTGATGCCCCTCCTCTTCTACAAACCCGAACTGGATCACTTCGCCCTGCAAAGTTCGGATAATCGCCAAGGCCGGCGGCCCGACCCCGCCTCGACCGAGCTGTACAACCAGGCTATAGAGCGCTGGGACCGTGTGCGTGACGAAGCGTCCAGCGGGTACCGATGGATGGTCGAAGAGGAAGTGGCGCGCGAACTGGCCCGCATCGACCTGCCCCTTTCCACCTACACGCAGTGGTATTGGAAAATCGATCTCCACAACCTCTTCCACTTCCTGACGCTGCGGGCGGACCCGCACGCGCAGTGGGAGATACAGGAGTTCGCGCGAGTGATGGCGGGCATACTCAAGAGGGTGGCCCCCCTAAGCTATGAAGCGTGGATCGACTACAATGTCCGCGCGCAGCCCATGAGCCGTGGAGAGATGGACGTTCTGAGGCATTTGTTGGAGGCCGATGCGGAGGGCGTCCGGCCGCGGGAGGGAGGCGAGAGCCTCGCGTTGAAGTGTTTTCAAAAGTTCGGCCTATCCGGACGTGAGGCCCGTGAGTTTGTCGAGAAGCTTCAGGCTACGGACGTCCCCGATTACGAACTCGACCTGACCCTCATGCGGCGAGCCGAGGACATGGCCGCCGAACTGGAGGAGGCGGTTCCCGGTGCATTTGAATAGTCGGCCTGGTGAACGCCGAGTGGCGAGGGTCTGTCCTTGCTTGGCCACCTCGTGCCTCGTCACCTTGGTCGGGGCCACTTTGGTCCTGCTGTCCCCCGCTCCGGCCTCGGCGCAGCTCGAGTCGCGATGGTTTCCGGCCGTCGAGCCGTTTGCGTCCCTGATCGCCACTCCGCGCGAGGTACAAGTACGAGCCTCGTTCGTCTATGCGGAACGCCCCGGGAACCTGCTCGACGGAGACGGATACGGGGGACGAAACATCGAGGCGGAAGTTGCCGTCGGCCACACGCTCGGCCTGCTACGGCTCGACGATGGGTCGGCGGCGGGCCGGGCGATGACTCTGGGAATCGAAATGGGGATCTTCTCCCGCTTCTTTATGGAGTTGGCCCAGAGGGACCTCATCAATAGTGATTTTCGCATAGGCCTCCCCCTCTCGATCCGGATTGGTCCCTGGGGGTCCAGGCTGACGCTCCGGCATGTCAGTTCACATCTCGGGGATGATCACCTCGTGCGTTTTTTCAACGTGACCGCCTTGGGTGGCTTCGGGCAGACTTCGAAGGACGGGTTCGAGGGGATTGTGGCCCGCAGGGTCGGGGAGAGCGTGCGCCTCTACGCGGGGGGTGATTGGAACTTCCACACCAATGAGCAGATGTCCCAAGCCACGGCGCGCTTCGGGGGCGAATGGGAGCCGGTCCAGCCTGGAGAGGACAATGGCTACTGGCCGTTTTTCGCGAGCGACTTCGAGTACGGGAGCTTCTCCGAGCAGTTAGGGACCACTCTGGTCGGGGGCATGGTGTTGCGTGTGAGCGGGCAACGCTTCCGGCTGGAAGCCAGGGCTCGCTTCGGATCCACGCCAATGGGCCATTTTCGCCAGTCGAACGAGACGTTTTACGGTCTCGGCTTCGCGCTGGACCTTTAGGGCTTTTTGAGCGCGGACTGACGATGGAAGATTCTTTTCAGATCGCGGACCAGCGGGCCGCGGCGCGCCGGACGCTGACGACTCTTCTCATCATGGTGTCCGCACTCTTCGTTGGTTCAATCCTGTTCATGGTGGTGCGGGGTGACCAAAGCGCCCCCGAGGGAAGGCGGGTCTTGGCCGTGCTTCCGTTCCAGGGACTGGATCCGGCGGATGGATCGAGCCGGTACTCGGGGTTCGGTGAGGGGCTGGCGGCCTATTTCGGTCGTGCCGACCCGAATGTCCTGGCCGTGTTCGGACCGGCCAGCACGTCCCAGTACGTCGAGGCCGGGGCTGATCCTCTGGCGGTGGGGCAGACGCTCGCCGCCGACATGGTTCTGGTCGGGCGTGAGGTTCCCGGGGGCCTTTCCGCCACACTCGTCGTGGAGTTACTCCGCGTCGATGATGGTAGCAGCCTCTGGCGAAACGAGTTCGAGGCCAGCTCCGCGGAGGAAGGGGAAAGAAGATTGTTGCTGACGCGGGTGGCGACGGAGGTCACCGAGGCTCTGGACCTTCCCCGCTGAGGGTAGACGGAGCCGGCCGGCGCGAGTCGCATCATGACCCGCCCGGCCCGGCTCGACGCCGAGGGCTTTGGTGAGTTCGGCCTATTGACCGGTGACTACCGATCGCCCCCGGTAGCGAACGGTGTGCCGGTCCCGTAGCCGACGTGCTCGATGACGAACACCACTCTCCGATTCTCCCAACCCGCCTCCGGCCCGCCTTGGCCAGTTGCGACGAGACGACCCGCGTCCTCACCATAGCTTACGGCCCTGACGAACTCCGGCGCGAAGTCCTCAGAATCGATCAGGTAACGCTGGACCACTTCGGCTCGGCGCTGACCGAGTGCGAGGTTGTACGTCGCTGAGCCGGATGGATCCGTGAATCCCTCGACGGTCAGAAGGGCATCCGGGTAGTACTCGCCCATCACACCGGCGAAGCGGTCGAGTACCGGGAGATCCTCCGGTCGCAAGTTCGCCTTGTCGAAGTCGAAATACACCGGCATGTCGAAGCGAACCGACGTTTCGAGTCGCTGCACGGTGACGTCGAACTCCCGTTCGAGCTGTGAGAGACCTCTGGCGAGCCCGTCCAACTGGGCCTTCAGTTGGGCCAACTGCGCCTGTGTGCGACGGTTCGAGTCGCCGCTGTTCTGCTCGATCTCAGCCCGAAGGGCGGCGATCTCCGTGTCGAACTGTTCCTGCCCTACGTGCGCGCACGCCGCCGTGAGGCCTGCAAGCGTTAAAGCGGCCCCCATGATCATGCGTGGCCGTAAACTGGTGCGCCTGTCCATGTTCTATCCTCCCGTGATTAGATCCCAACCGGCAATCCACTGCTTGGGGTCATTAGAAGCAGGAAGGATGCCAAACTCCACGGACGCGTAATATGTCCGCTTTTGTCCGCCTGATTGTGGTGATCTATGCCCGCCCGATGATCGAGACGCAGATCATTCGGCTGCAGAAGCACCTGGATTGCGTGTTCGTTCCCGGAGCGAGTGCACCCTTCACGGAACTCACGTCCGAACTCGAGCGCTACTTCCGGGGAGACCTGACGGAGTTCAGTGTGCCGCTCCTCACCCCCGGCACCGAATTCCAGCGTCTCGTGTGGAGTCGGCTTCGAGCCATACCCTCGGGGGCCACGCGGAGCTACGGAGGCATCGCCGCCGAGATCGGTCGCTCCACGGCGGTCAGGGCCGTCGCGCGAGCGAACGGGGACAACCGCATCGCCATCCTGGTCCCATGCCACCGAGTGATCGGACCCGACGGGAAGTTGACGGGATACGGTGGGGGCCCGTGGCGCAAACAGCGCTTACTGGAGGTCGACCAAGGGGCGTAGCAACATTACTTGCCAGCCTTGCTCGTCTAGTCGCTGGGGAAGAGCTGGTCGGTCTTGGCGGCCATGATGAAGTCGTTTTGGTGGAGACCACGGATTTTGTGGGTCCACCAGGTCACCGTGACTTTCCCCCACTCCGTCAGCAGCGCTGGGTGATGGCCCTCCTCCTCGGCCACACGCCCTACGGAGTTCGTAAAGGCGAGTGCTTCGGCGAAGTCCCCAAAGTCGAAATCCCGCTCGAGACGCTGAATGCCTTCTCGCTCCACGAGCGCCCATTCGGGGATATGCGTGTGTAGCGCTCGACTTTCCTCTGCCGTGACTCGCGGGGCCCCGCGCTGGCAGGCCTCACATTTCATGTGTTTCAGTTCGCCCATATCCGATCCGGCCTGGAAGGCTGTTGAAGAGTTCTGGCCTGGTTGAGGCTCAGTACGATCCAGAGAAGATAGGTACACCCGAGATGGCCTCTTGGACTCAGTCTGTGTGGCTTCTTGGGTGCGATCATTTGCACGGTCACTCGTCAGCGTCGATCTTGCCGCATGAAGATCGGCTACATCGATGGTCCGAGGCTGCGGCGGGCTCTCATCGCGGGCTGCTATTGGGCGCAGCAGCAGCGTGGAGAGCTCAACCGTATCAACGTGTTTCCTGTCCCTGACGGAGACACCGGGACCAACCTGTCCCTCACGGTGCAGGCGATCGTGGATCATCTCAGACAAAGCACCGAGAGATCAGTGGGTGTGGTGGCGCAGGAGGCGGCGCAGGCCGCCGTGATGGGGGCCCGCGGAAACTGCGGCATGATGCTGTCCCACTTTCTTTTGGGTTTCGCTCAGAGCCTTGAGGGTCAAACCCGGATGGATGCTTCGTCTTTCGGTGGCGCGCTGGAAGGCGGGGTCCAGAACCTTTCCGAGGCGCTCGAAGCCCCGGTGGAGGGTACGATTCTCACCGTCATGCGAGATACTGCACGGGCTGTATCTAGCGCGGAAATCCAAGACATCGCCCCGCTAGCCGAGCATATGCTGGACCGGGCCCGTGACTCCTTGGAGCGGACCCCGGAGCTCCTGCCGGTGCTCTCCGCGGCGGGTGTCGTCGACGCGGGCGCGAAAGGTTTTGTGAGTCTCCTCGAAGGCGTCGTCATGTTTCTGCGTGGGGATCCGTTGTCCATCGGAACGGATGCGGACTACACGGCCGGTCCCTCGGTCGTGAGTTCCATCGAATACCCGGATCGGGTCGAGCAATATCGATTCTGCACCGAAGCTCTCGTCCGCGGTGATGACCTACCCGATCAGAAAGAGGTTCGCGGCAACTTACGCACCCGCGGTGACTCGATGATCGTGATCCGCTCCGATGACGTGCTCAAGGTTCATATCCACACGGATGAGCCCGAGGAGATTTTCTCGTATCTCAAGGGTTTGGGAGAGTTGATCACCCATAAAGCGGAGGACATGAAGGCTCAGTACGACGCAATCGAGCGTGCTTCGAGTTCGCATCTTGCCCGCGCGCGCCGTCCTGTCGGCGTCCTCACGGACAGTGCCGCTGACCTTCCAGAGGAGATCATCCGCGCCCACGGTATCCAGGTGGTCCCGATGATGTTGGTCGATGGTGACAACGTCTACAGGGACGGGGTGGACCTGACGGCGGAGCGGTTTCACAAGATGTTGGCCGCGCAGGAGCAGCTACCGACGACCTCGCAACCTCCACCCGCCTCGTTTCTGGAGGGGTTCAAGCGGGCGGCGGCAGATGCCGAGCAGGTGGTGGGTGTGATCGTGAGCTCGGCTCTCTCCGGCACCTACCGGTCTGCGGAAGCGGCCGCTGGCCAGGGGCCGGATCTGCCGATCCATCTCGCGGACTCTCGGGGAGCCTCTCTTCTTCAGGGGCTCTTGGTGCTGAAGGCCACTGAGATGGCGGAGATGGCTGTGCCCGCTGATGAGATCGTCGAGGAGCTGAGCCGCATCAGAGACCAGTCGGGTGTCATGTTCACGATCGAGACGTTCGACCGCCTCTTGGCGTCCGGCAGGGTCAGCCGGAGCAAGGCATTCTTTGGAACTCTGTTGAACGTCAAGCCCATCTTGGCCCTCGATCGAGAGGGCAAGGTGGTGCCCCGCGCCACTGCGGTGGGTCGAAAGCGCGTCATCATGGCACTCCTGGATGCCGTCGCAGAGGAGATGGAGCGTGTTCCGGAGACGGTTCGCTTCGGCATCATGCACGTCGGCATTCCGGAGATCGTACCCGAAGTACAGGAACTGCTGGTGGCCCGCTATGGGAACGTCGAAATCCTCAACGCGCCGATCACGCCTGTGCTCGCGACGCACCTCGGCATCGGGGCTTGGGGTCTCGCCTATATGGTGGAGGACTAGGGCAGAGCTTCTCCGATGGCCACGATCGAGTGCTCCGGCACGAGATGTAGATCGTCCTCGACCAGCCGCGCTGCCTCATGGAGGATGATGACGAGTGCCCCCGGCGTTAGCCCCTCGTCCTGCCCGGGGATGTCGTACTCGTCACTCGGTGTGTGGAGAACGACTTGTCCTCGCCGAAGGCTGCGATCCGCGCACGTTCCAACCAGGCGCACCGTCGCCCATCCCGGGCGCGGTGCCCAGACGAGGTTCATCGGAGTTCGAAGTCTCTGTTCAGACATCATAGTTTTCCGGGCTTCCGGCTCCTTCATCGCGTAGTTCTTGGCGGCCACCGACCAGAAGATCATAAGTAGCCAACTGCGCCGCGGATAGTTCCGGCGGGAGCCCCACCACGAGCGCACGGCCTCTCGTGCCTTGGGGTACGTGGAGCACCATTCGATCGGAGGGCGTGGGCGGCGCGTATGGGAGCCTGCGCCCGGTCGCATCGACCTCTATGGGCGTTCCGGCGACCGCCAGCTCGGCCACGCGACACCCGAAGCGCTGCCAAGCTGTCAAGGGGTCGTCGCCGGCCTCGGCAATCGAGGGTACGAGATCGTTCTCGTAATACGCCACCGCCTCACCGTAGGCTTCCGGGTTGTCCGCCTTCATTTCACGAAGGCGCTTCCGATAGAACTCCCTCGGGTCCTTCGCGCCCGCCTGCACCAGCGCCTCTTCGAAGATCTGGTCGGCCCGGTCTTGCATTGCTTGATCCATCGCTCCAGAGTCGGCCTTGTCAGGCGCCCTCGGCCATGGAGTCCAGGAACTCCTGGTTGGTTTCGGTCCGCGACATGCGCTCCAACAGAAACTCAATGGCTTCCGTGGGCGGGTTGTCGGACAGGAAGTTCCGGAGGAGGTACACGCGGTTGAGTTCGTTGGAGGACAAGAGGAGCTCCTCTTTGCGGGTTCCCGACTTGTTGATGTCGATGGCCGGGAAGATTCGCTTGTCCGAGATGTGCCGGTCCAGAATCAATTCCATGTTTCCGGTGCCCTTGAACTCTTCGAAGATAACCTCGTCCATGCGGCTACCGGTGTCGACCAGAGCCGTGGCGATGATCGTCAAGGAGCCGCCTCCGTCGATGTTCCTCGCGGCTCCGAAAAATCGCTTGGGCTTGTGAAGTGCGTTCGCGTCCACGCCGCCGGAGAGAATTTTCCCCGAATGCGGCATCGTGGTATTGTATGCGCGGGCGAGGCGGGTGATGGAGTCGAGCAGGATGACCACATCCTTCCCCGTCTCTACGAGACGCTTGGCCTTTTCCAACACCATCTCGGCGACCTGCACATGCCGGACTGCGGGTTCATCGAACGTTGACGAGATCACCTCCCCATCGACGTTCTCCTCCATGTCGGTAACCTCCTCGGGTCGCTCGTCGATGAGCAGCACGATGAGGTGCGAATCGGGGTGGTTCGTCGTGATGGCGTTCGCCATCCTCTGCAGCAACACCGTCTTTCCGGCCTTCGGTGGTGACACGATCAGACCGCGTTGGCCCATGCCGACCGGTGCGACGAGATCCACGACCCGCATCGACAGGTCCGTGTCGGCAATCTCCAACTTGAGCCGGTGTTGCGGATAGCGAGGACGCAAGTTGTCGAAAGCGACCCTTTGCTTGGCGTTCTCCGGTGCGTCTCCGTTGATGCTCTCAACCTTCAGCAGTGCGAGGTAGCGCTCTCCCTCCTTCGGAGGCCGGACCTGGCCGAGCACCGTGTCGCCGGTGCGGAGATCGAAGCGTTTGATCTGCGATGGACTGACGTAGATGTCGTCCGGTCCGTACAGGTAGTTCCAATCCTGTGAGCGCAGGAAACCGTAGCCCTCGGCCAAGATCTCCAGGACACCCTCGCCCCTGAGGACCACCTCGTCGTCGAGCAGGCTCTGTTCGATCCGGAAGATCAGATCCTGTGTGCGGAGCCCGACGTATTTGGAGATCTTGAGTTCCTCCGCCATGTCGTGGAGGTCTCCAAGGCTCTTGCTTCTCAACTGGGCGATATCCACGGACTACTCCGGGGCCTTACCCGCTAACGGTTGGGTGGCCGATACGATGGGTCGGTGGCTGGAAGATTCACGGGGTGCGGTACGCTTGCGACCTGCGAGGAAGTGCGGTGAATTCCGCGTTGGCGGAATACCTGGAAAGACATGTGGGGCTTACGAGGAAGTTGATCCGATTGTAATGAGCGAGACCGGGGGGGTCAAGAGTTTTTCTAGCCTCCAGCCCGAAGATCAGAGGGTCCTACGAACGTCAACCTTGGCATTTTGCATCAGTCCCATACCGGATCCAAGACGGCTCTAATTTGACGGATTTGGGGGGAGCCTCGTGGGTCGAAAGATGTTTCCCGGAAAGGAATTCCTCAACTTTCGCAACAACAAGAACATTGACATTGTTGGCATCCCGAATAAACATTCGTTTACCTCTAGTTTTTTCGTAATTCTTCGGAGGTTATATGGGGCGGCACAACCGGGAGGGTAAGGGGGCGGACCAGCAGGGGTACGAGTACCAACTCAACTATCAGCCTGATTGGCTGCGGTGGATAAAGGTCACACGTACCCTCGACAGTGGGCGCCAGTCCACCAAGACGCTCTTCCGAAACCCGACATCCAGCAGGAGGGAGGAGCCTTCCGAAAAGGTCCGCACGAGGATCGTTTCGCCGGGACAGGGACTGGACATGGAAGTTGCCGTGTTGGATCCCGCCGGATGCGTCCACCGGGTCCAGGTCACCTGCATGATTCCAACAGGGGACGGCGGCCTGGAGGAAGTGATCTACACGCTCGAGGACAGCGTACCGGCTCCCTGAGGCCGAAGGCCCTACCTTTGAGTCATGAACGGTTTCGTGTTGACTCCGGTCGAGTACTTGGGCCGCTGGTCGATCTATAGCGTTCGATCGCTCGGAAAGACCAAAGGCCGGCTACCTCACCACCGGGGCGCTGCGCGCGCTCAGAAACGTCGGCATTCCTTTCGCTAAATCGCATCACAAGCAGTCTCGGGGGTGGGGAGAGGTCGCTCGGACGACTGCTTTCCGATACCCTACTGGCGAGTCGCGCCGAGAACCTCGTCGAGGAGTTGAACCTTCTCATGGAGGATCTTCGAGCGAATCCACAGAAGTACGTGCGTCTTTCGATTTTTTGATTGAGACCCCCCGCCCTGTGACCAAACCGAAGGCGAGAATCGAACACAGCTCCGGCGGCGTAGTCGCTCGGCATATGGACGGCACCGTGCACGTGCTGTTGATCCGTGATCCATATGGAAAGTGGGGGCTACCGAAAGGCCATGTCGAGAATGGTGAGAGTTCCCGTGAGGCTGCGTTGCGAGAGGTGCGTGAGGAAACCGGGTTGACGAATATCGATGCGGGTCCTTCGCTCGGCACCATCGACTGGTACTTCAAGTTCAAGGGTGACCTCGTGCACAAATTTTGCGACTATTTCCTGATGGCCTCTCCGAACGGAGATACGACCCCGGAAGTGGCGGAGGGGATCACCGGGTGTCTGTGGCTTCCCGTGAAGGAAGCGATCGTGACGGTGGCGTACGATAACGCCCGGGAGATCGTGGTGCGTGCAGTGGACGTACTGAACTCGGGCGAAGCGGACGCATTGTTGTGACGGAGGGGCGACTTCAGGTCTGGCAGGTGCTCCAGGCGGTGGTCGCGCTCCTCGTCTTCGGTGTGTTGCTCGTGAATGTGCGGGGACTGCTGAACCCGTTCGTCCTCTTCTGGATCCTGGTCGTTGTACTACTTCCCTTTCGGGGAATGCCCGGGCACGGTCTGCTCGTTCTCGTGGCAGCCATCCTCACGCTTTACTGGCTGCTGGTTACCACGGGATTCCTGCTGGCTCCCTTTGTTCTCGGCTTCGGCTTCGCATACGTGCTCGACCCGCTCGTGGACGCGTTGGTGGAGCGCCGCGTGGGGCGGAGCGCCGCGATCGTTTTATTGGCGTTGCCGGTGGTGGGGGCGGGAGCGGCGGCCGTTCTGTTTGGGATCCCGGCGGCTGTGGGCCAGGTCGACGAGCTCGTCCAGGCCGCTCCCGAGTTGCTTGCGCGAGTTGAAGAATGGTACAGCGGGCTTCGAGAATTCCTCGTGGGCATTCCGGGCCTCGATGAAAATGCCATTCCCGATCTGGCGGCCCTAGATCCCGAGCAGATCGTCGCCCTCCTTCAGGAGCGCCGCGAGCGGTTGGTCAGCGGCGCATGGCGAGGTATTCTGGGGCTGGGCCGTGGTGTCGGGTCCGCCGCCACCGTGGCCGGGTACGTGATCCTGACACCGGTTCTCACGTTCTACCTTCTTCGCGACTATGACCGCATCCTCGCTTGGTTGCGGGGGCTTCTTCCGCGTGGCCGTGAAGCGGGGGTTGTGGAGTTCGCTTGCGCGTACGACACGCTGCTCGCAAGGTATCTGCGCGGGCAGTTGACGGTGGCGCTCATCCTCGGAGCCATGACCGGCACGCTCCTGTTCGTCGTGCGTTTTCAGTACCCCTTCCTCTTGGGAGCTCTGGCCGGAGTCATGGGGCTCATCCCCTTTCTGGGGCTGGTCCTCAGCATCATTCCTGCGGTGATCGTCGCCCTGGTCAGCGGCAGTGTGCTGGTGTCCCTGGTCAAGGTCGCCGTCGTCTACGGATCGGTTCAGATCCTGGAGGGGGCCCTCATCAGTCCTAGGATCGTCGGCGAGTCGGTGGGACTACATCCAGTTTGGATTGTCCTGGCGCTGTCCGTAGGAGGATTCTTCTTCGGATTCGTGGGGCTGCTGATCGGCGTTCCCCTGGCTGTGGGTGTCAAATTGTTGGCGGGTCGGGGACTGGAGCGGTACCGGCTCTCGGAGTTGTATGAGAGCACGGAGGAGAGTACTACGGGCTGATCTAGAGGCCCGCTGTACTTCCTCAGCAGGCCTCTCATTCGGTTGGATGTGGTTCGACCGGGGGTTATTCTTGGAGGCCGTTTCACCCGGCCATCTACCAAGCTCGCTCTTTTCAAGGACAGGTAGACTCCGCCCAACTCCGGGAACTACCACGGGTTAGGCAGATCGAAGCGGGTTCGCCGCTGAGGTGCGGGCCAAAGTCATGCTCACTCCAGGAAAGTCGTACGATGTCTGAGCATCAGCACGAACAAGTCGTCATCATCGGATCAGGGCCGGCAGCTTGGACGGCTGCCATCTACGCGGCCCGTGCCGATCTTTCTCCCCTCGTCGTGGAGGGCACCGGCAGCCGCACCATGGTTCCCGGAGGTCAACTCATGTTCACGACGGAGGTCGAGAATTACCCCGGTTTCCCGGAGGGCGTGACTGGCATCGACATGATGGCCGATTTCAAGGCGCAAGCAGTGCGCTTCAACACGCGTGTGATAACGGAGGACGTGGTCGAGGTGGACTTTTCGGTGCGCCCCCTCCGGCTGAAGACCAGCGGCGGCACGGATATCGAGAGCGACGCGGTGATCATCGCGACGGGGGCCAACGCCAATTGGATCGGCCTGGAAAACGAGGAGCGCCTCGCACAGAGCGGGGGCGGCGTGTCCGCGTGCGCGGTCTGCGACGGTGCGCTTCCCCACTTCCGGAACCAAGTGATCGCGATCGTCGGTGGGGGTGACAGCGCGATTGAGGACGCTCTCTACATGGCTAAGTTCGGCAAAGAGGTGGTCGTCATTCATCGGCGGGATGAGTTACGGGCGTCCAAGATCATGCAAGAAAGGGCGTTCGCGGAAGAAAAGATTCGCTTCGAGTGGAACCGGACCGTGGTAGATATTTTGGGAGACGACGTGATCACCAGTGTGCTACTTCGGGACACCGTTACCGGTGAGGAGCGGCAACTCGAAGTCGGCGGGTTGTTCGTCGCGATCGGGCACGATCCCAACACCGCTTTCTTGAACGGCCAAGTAGCGCTCAAGGAAAACGGCTTCGTCGAGACGGCCACATCATGGAGGACTGCCACGTCCGTTCCAGGCGTATTCGCCGCTGGCGATGTGATGGACGATTTTTTCAAGCAGGCTGTTACGGCGGCGGGGACCGGTTGTATGGCGGCCCTCGAGGCCGAGCGTTGGCTCACACACGGTGGACCGGCGGACGCAGCAGCCAGCTAGGCGCCCCAAGAAAGCGGTTGCCTAATAGTGCCCCGGTGTTTCGTCGAGTGTCCCGCCGCCGTCCACCACGATGGTCTGACCGGTGATGAACGGCGACTCCACAAGAAAGAGCACGGTGCGCGTCACGTCCTCAGGAGTTCCGGGTCTTTGGAGCGGCGTGGACTGGATTTCTCTCTCCAACGCGGCTTCAGACATGCTCTCCCGCGCGAGCACGAGGCCGGGGGCCACGGCGTTGACCCTCACTTCGGGCGCCAACGCCACGGCCTGGATGCGAGTGAGATGCACGAGCCCCGCTTTGGCGATCGAATGATGCGCGTACCGGACCCAGGGTTTCAGGCCCATGTGGTCCGCGACGTTCACGACCGCGCCCCTCGAGGAGCGAAGAAGGGGCGCGAATTCGCGTACCAGCAGGTGTGGACCCTTGAGGTTGACCCCCATGACGCGATCCCACTCCTCCGACCCGATTTCGAGTAGCGAAGTGGAAATAAAAGTCGCTGCACTGTTGACGAGCACGTCCAGGCGTCCGAACCGCTCCCGGACGGCCTGCCCAATCCGCTCGACCGCCGAGGCGTCCGAAACGTCGCCCGGCGCCAAGAGGACTTCTCGACCCTGGCTGATGAGTTCCGCCTCGAGAGTTCTGGCGGGCGCCTCGGACGAGTGGTAGTTCACAACCATGTCATAGCCGGCATCGGCCAGGGCGAACGTGATGGCACGTCCGGCGCGGACCGCACCACCTGTGACGAGAGCGACCGAAGACATGGGCTGGAAGCTACGACATGGTCCATGGTGAGCAAGCGAACCGAGACCCGCATACTGGAGATGAGCAAGATGGATTTCACGGGAAGGGCGTGCCTGGTGACCGGCGCCACCAAGGGCATCGGACGCGCCATAGCTGAGGCTCTTGCCGCGGCAGGAGCGGATGTGGTCGTCAGCGCGCGGACTTCGTCAAACGTCGAGCGCGTAGCTGGGGAAGTGGACGCCGATTCCGCCGGCCGGGTGGTCGGCATCGCCGCCGATGTGTCCCGGACTGAGGATTGCCTCCGCCTTGTCCGGGAGACGGTGGATGCCTTGGGCCGCCTGGACGTTCTGGTGAACAACGCCGGTGTGGGGGTCCTCCAGTCCATCGAGGATCTGTCCATCGAGGACTGGCAGACCCAGATCAATACGAATCTCAGGGGTGTGTACTGTTGTTCGAAGGCGGCTGTGCCGCACCTCAAGGTGACGGAGGGGTGGATCGTAAACATCGGATCTCTCGCTGGCCGAAACCCCTTCGCCGGCGGTAGCGGGTACAACGCGAGCAAGTTCGGGCTGGTAGGAATGACGGAGGCCATGATGCTTGATCTTCGGCACTCGGGAATCCGAGTGAGCATCGTAATGCCAGGGAGCGTGGACACGCGCTTCGGCGGGGACTATCCCGAAGTGGGACGTGCCTGGGCCTTGGGGGCGGACGATGTCGCCTCAGCCGTGCTCCATCTTCTTTCCTACCCGGACAACGCCCACGTCAGTCGGGTGGAGATGCGGCCGAGCCGCCCGCCGAAGAAGTAGGACGGATAGACAGGTAGGATAGATGAAGAAGTAGGGTAGATTTAGATCCACCCATCACGAATGAGGCAGCTATGCCGGACGGCTATCGTATAGAAAAAGACTCTCTCGGCGAGGTCCGCGTACCCACGGACGCGCTGTACGGCGCGCAGACCCAGCGGGCGGTCGAGAACTTCCCCATCAGCGGTCAGCGCTTCGGGCGTGGCTTCATCCATGCGCTCGGCCTGCTGAAGAAGGCCGCAGCGATCACCAACAAGGAACTCGGCCACGTGGACGGGGAAATCGCCGAGGCCATCGCCGCGGCAGCTACGGAAGTGGCCGTGGGTGAGTGGGATGATGAGTTCGTTCTGGACATCTACCAGACCGGATCGGGCACTTCGACGAACATGAACGCCAATGAGGTCGTGGCTCACCGCGCCAACCAGATTGTCGGAGGCGACGGTCCGGTGCATCCCAATGATCATGTCAATTTTGGGCAGTCATCGAACGACGTCATTCCCTCTGCCATCCATATCGCGGCGCGTGTTGCGATGGAGCGAGAACTCATCCCGGCGCTTATCCATCTGAGGGACGCGCTCTCGGTGAAGGCCGAGGCGTTCGATCGTGTCGTAAAGTCCGGACGGACCCACCTGATGGACGCCACCCCCGTACGGCTTGGCCAGCAGTTCGGTGGTTATGCCCACCAACTCACGAGGGGGATCGAGCGGGTTCATCGCGCCTCGGAGGAGCTGGCCGAGCTCGCGCTTGGCGGAACGGCCGTCGGCACCGGCATCAATACACACGCCGAGTTCGCCGCGCGCACCATTGCGCTGGTTTCAGAGGAGCTCGATGTGGAGTTCTGCGAGGCCGCGAACCACTTCGAAGCACAGGCAGCCAAGGACGCCGCTGTCAGCGCGGCGGGTGCACTGAATACGATTGCGACGAGTTTCTTCAAGATCGCCGATGACGTGAGATGGCTGGCGAGCGGACCGACGTCCGGAATTTCGGAGATCCGGCTTCCTGCGGTTCAGCCCGGCAGCTCCATCATGCCAGGTAAGGTGAATCCGGTGATGTGCGAAGCGATGATGATGGTGGCGGCGCGCGTAATGGGGAATCACGCTACCGTGACCATCGCGGGCCAGCGGGGCAATTTCGAGCTGAATGTGATGATGCCTGTACTCGCTCAAGCGCTGCTCGAGTCCATCACTTTGCTCTCCAACGTGGCGATGACGTTCGCGGATCGGTGTATCGCAGGCATCGAGGCCAATGAGCCGCGAGCGAAGGAGCTTCTCGAAAAGAACCCGTCCATCGCCACCGCGCTCAATCCCTACATCGGTTACGACAAGGCGACCGAGGTGGCTAAGGAGGCTGCTCGGGACGGACTTTCAGTCCGTGATGTGGTGGAAAAGAAGGGACTGCTCACGCCGGAGGAGATCGACGGGGCGCTCGACGTCCGGGCCATGACCGAGCCGGGACTACCGGGCTCCTAGAAAAGAGTCACCCGACGTGCCGAACTGGCCATTCGCAACAGCATCCTTTGCCTCGAGGAAGTAGTCACGGTGATGACGCAGCCAACGCGCCGGGCTAAGAGACGCTAAGGCCGGCTCGGGCGCTGACGCAGTTCAAGCACTCTTCAATTTGAAGTGGAGTTGCTTCTTCCCAAGCTCTTTGTTCGCGACTGGAGCAGGCACGCCACCGTTGGGGGAGCACCCGCGTGACGGAGCCGTCCAAGTAGAGCGGGAAAGCCCAAGGAGGTTCCGTAGCGGACCACTTGTACCAATTTCGGCGGGCTCGAGGCCTTGCCCGGTGCGATCGGCTCAGTGATGCGGCGCCAAATCCGATCGACGAGACCCATCCGCTCACTTACAGGGTCGGCCCACATCGCGAACTGAATCTGCTTCCGGTCGGAAATCGTCATGGATCGAACGATTTTTCGGTGGCCCGGAAAGGTGTGCGAAAGAAGGAAAGAGAGGGCCTCCGCGTCCGGTGCGGGGTCTACGCGTACCTTGTCATTACCGGGCGTGCGCACCTAACGGCCGTCGGAGATGTCCAGAAAACCATCTGCGTGAACTCGAGTCTTAATGCCAATGAGGCCTTTCGATCGAGAAAATTCCATTGTGGTTAACGATCTGTTTACGACAACTCCTGTGCCGTTTCGATTCCAAGAGCGCTCGGACATTGTATCTTGGTCACAAAGCCTTGTGTTACAACGTGTTATAGGTATTTCATACGAATCGTGTGGCTTGACTACAGCCCCGCAGGGTTGGATAAATTGTGTTGAGTGCGGCAAAAATATCCATGGTGAAGCCGTAAAGTTGGAAACAAATGAGGGTTCAACCACCGAGGCTTCGCTGGACAGCCGTGGAGACGGCGGCCTATATTGAGCCGTGCGTACTGGGGGGCTCATTTATTGAGCCAACACCCGTGAAGCCGGGACCGGCTCTTTCGTCCCACGTCACGCCCCGAAAGGGGAAGGCGGAATTCGAGAGGAGGTCACCTTAACAGTGTCCCTGGGCTTCAATAATTCCCCCCTGGTGCGTTTTCGAGAGGCCGGGACCCAAACGGTTCCGGCCTCTCGAAACATCTGAGGACCTTTTGATCCGCCCCGAGTGGGGAGAGCAGATGGGTAGCAGATCCACGTGGCTCGCCCTCAGCCTAGCTTTGATGACCGCCAGTTCCGCCTGTGCCCAGGAGGACGAGCACCTCGAAAAGGTGCGGCGGGTCCTGACCTCGACGCCCCTCGCTTGGGGGGCGTCGGAGAACGCGGCGGCGCGAATCCAGGGGCGACGCGGACCGCCCAACGCCACAATAGAGGAACTCGACGGACGGCCTTCAGCCCAGGACTAGTCCATCACAGTCCGCGGCACGCTGGGCAATGGCCGTAAAGCACGAGGTCGTGTGAGTCGACCGTAAAACCCGCGGGCGCCAGCCGCTCCACGTCCTCCGGACAGGCAGCGACGTCGAACGCCAGCCCGCACCCGCGACACATGAAGTGGTGATGGTGAGGCTTTCCGCACCGCTCGTAACGGGCCGGCTCGCCGGGCAACTCGACGGAGTGGATCCATCCCTCGTCCGCCAGAGAGTTGATATTGCGGTAAACCGTGGCAATACCGAGGGACGGCACGAGCCTGCGGCCCGCCGCTAGAACTTCGTCGGTGCTCAGCGGTCTGCGTTCACGCGTGAAGATCTCACGTATGGCCCGCCGCTGCTTGGTGTCGCGTTCCACCAGAACCGGTCCTTGTCATTTCCAGAGTCGCACCCTTGGATCGGTACTTCAGATACCTCTTGATAATCGGTTATCGTTTAGCCATCATCAAGTGTGTCCCTTTTGGTTCCTCACAGCGGGCCAGGAACGTGGAATCAGGAACGATCTGGAAAGACGTCCAGGACCCGCCGGATGGCTCGGTCGAGGGTCAGGTCACCGGTTGGTCCGGAGTTCTTCCGGCAATCTGCGCAGTGCACTGCCTGGTGATGCCCATTCTGGCTTCGACCCTTCCTTTCTTTGCGGCCACACACACGTGGGAGGCGTGGCTTCTGGCTCTTTCGGGCGTGTTGGCGACGGTCGCTCTGGGGACTTCCTGGCGGCTTCACGGCCGGTGGGTGGTCTGGGGCCTCGCCTCGCTGGGATTCGCTGTTTGGATCGCCGCGCTCGCCGGATGGCTCGGCACGTTGCCGGAAAGTCTCATGTCTCCGTTGGGTGGCGTGCTAGTCGCGAGTTCACTGTTTTGGAACGGACATCTGAGACACCAGGCCGTTTGCGGATCCTGCGCCTGCCCGGTGCACCCAGCGTAGGCGCGAATTCCGCAACCGCAGCGGGTCCGATAGCCCAACAAGAGTTTTCAGAAATTTGTCTGCAGAGGGGTGGGTGAACACTCCACTCACTCGTTCTCCTGGTGATCTTAAAAGAGATGGGTGCATGAAGAAGCCGAACTTCCCTTCGCTATTGTCCTGGTCCGCCTTGATCGCCGTCGCGACCGGTTGGTCGTCGGTTTCGGCGGCGGGCCAGACTGAGTTTTCCTCCGACGCCAGGGAGAACCCGCCACCGCCGGTGGCGCCGGCCACCATAGCGCGTACGGAACAGGGACGGGCCACGGTGCGTGCCATCAGGCTCACTGAGCCGCTGAGCATGGACGGGGTTCTGGACGAAGCCGTGTATGAGGCCAACTCGCCGGCCGACGGTTTCATCCAGACCGTTCCCCTGGAGGGTGAGCTCGTGTCGGAGAGGACCGAGGCGTGGGTCATGTATGACGACGAGAACATTTACCTGGCATGCCGTTGCTGGGACACTGCGCCGCCCGAAGAGTGGATCGCGAATGAAATGCGCCGCGACACGAATGGGTTGCGGCAAAACGACTTTTTTGGTGCGCTCTTTGACACGTTCCACGATCGTCGCAATGGCTTCAACTTCTATACGAATCCACTTGGGGCGCGGGCCGACCAGTGGATCACGGATGAGGGAAGTCCGAACACGGACTGGAATCCGGTCTGGTCGGTACGGACGGGCCGGTTCGAGGGTGGTTGGACCGTGGAAATGGCCATTCCCTTCAAGTCGCTCCGGTATCTGTCCGGAGACGATCAGACTTGGGGGGTCCAGATTCGCCGGTCAATTCGGCGTAAGAACGAGTTCGCGCATGTCACATTCGTTCCGGCCTCGACCGGCGGCGTGGGGAGTATCTTTCGGGTGTCAGCCGCAGCGGATTTGGTCGACCTGGATCTGCCTCCGGCAGGCAAGAACATTGAGATCAAGCCGTATGCGACCTCGAATCTGACGACCGATCTCACTCAGACACCGGCCATAGAGAACGATACGGACGGAGACATCGGTGTCGACTTCAAGTACGGAATTGCGGCCAACATCACAGCGGACCTGACGTACAACACCGACTTCGCGCAGGTGGAGGTGGACGAGCGTCAGGTGAACCTGACCCGTTTCAGCTTGTCGTTCCCCGAGAAGAGGGAGTTCTTTCTCGAGGGCCGAGGGACTTTCGACTTCGGCAGGTCGAGCGGCGGCGGTCGTGGTGGAGGCGGAGGTGGAGGCGGACAAGGGGGAGGCGCTGCGCCCACGGCTTTCTACTCCCGGCGGATCGGATTGAGCGGTGGCGAGGCTGTTCCGATCCTGGGTGGCGGTCGGGTGACGGGCAAGGTGGGTCGGCTCGGTTTCGGACTCATGAACCTCCAGACCGACCGCATCGTGGGTGTTACACCGAAGACGAATTTCAGCGTCGTGCGGGTCAAGCGGGACATTCTACGACGTAGTAGCATCGGTGCGCTCTTCACGAATCGGTCGAAGTCGACGCTGGTGGATGGCACCAACCAGGTGTACGGCGTCGACGGCAATTTCAACTTCGGCCAGGACGTCAGCTTCGGGGGTTTCTACACACAGTCGAGGACTCCCGGGATGAACGCCGACAACGAGAGCTATCTCGGGAGAGCCAACTATGGAGGCGACCGGTATGGGCTGACTGGGGAATACCTCGTCATAGGAGACGAATTCAATCCGGAGGTCGGTCTCGTACGCCGTAAGAACTTCCGCCGGTATTCTTCTTCGGCTCGGTTCAGCCCGCGCCTCGCTTCGGTCGCGTCGATACGCCAGCTCAGGTTTCAAGGAGGCTATGAGCGAATCGAGAGTTTGGACGCGGGAGTGCTCGAGACGGAAGTCTGGAACGGTAGCTTCAATGTCGAACTCGAGAGCAGCGACCAGATCTCAGTGCGGGGGTCCGTCAACTTTGAGAGCCTCGATTCGCCTCTAAGAGTTTCGAGTGCCGTCTCGGTTCCAGTGGGCGACTACGACTTCAAGAGTGCCAGGTTTCAGTACAGCATCGGTGCGCAGCGTCGGGTGTCCGGGTCTCTCTCGCTGGAGGTCGGTGAATTCTACGACGGCACGATCCGGAGCATAGGGTACAACCGAGGGCGCATCGCCGTGCTCGATCAGTTCTCTCTGGAGCCGAGCGTCTCGTTCAACGATGTGAAGCTGTCCGCCAGTGATTTCACGACCACCGTGCTGCGCTTGCGCGCCGACTATGCTTTCACGCCGCTGATGTTCGCGGGAGGGCTGATCCAGTACGACTCGGACAGCGACTCCTTCAGCAGCAATCTCCGTTTCCGTTGGGAGTATGCCCCTGGCAGCGAGTTCTTCGCGGTCTACACCGATGAGCGGACCACCGTGGGAAGCGGCTACCCGGAGATCGAGAACAGGGCCTTCGTTCTGAAGATCAACAGGCTCCTGCGGATCTAGTCCAACGGATCTGGTCCAACGGCCCAGAGGACTTGCCCGCTCGCTAAGGGAACCTGTATTCTCAGTGCTTCCCGCGAGGAATCCCGTGGTCGCGCATCGAGTCTGGAGGGCCCTACCTTGAAGGTGAGTGTACCGGTTGCTCTGGGCGCGGCACTAGTCCTGACGGGGGGCGCCGTAACCGGTCTGCGAGCTCAGGCACCCGCGACTTTCGTCGTCGAAAGCCCGACGATGGCGACAGGCAGGTTCATGCCTCGGGACTATTCCCCCGACGGGAGAAACCTCTCTCCGCCCCTCACGTGGAGCGGTCTCCCACTTGGAACACGCCAGCTCGCCGTGATCTCTCAGGACTACGGCGCAGGACGTCCGCCACCGTGGGTGCATTGGATCATCTATAACATTCCCAGTAGTGCCCAGGGGCTCCCGGAGGGTATTCCATTCGACGCGGATCATCCGATGCCCACGGAGATCGCCGGGGCGGTCCAGGGGAACAATGGGTGGGGTCTGTCCGCCTACCGTGGCCCAGCCCCCCCGGTCGGCAGCGTGCATCACTATCACTTCGCTGTGTTTGCGCTCGATGAGGAGTTCGACTTGCCGCCGGGTCTGGATAGGAGCGAGCTCCTGCAGGCGATCGAGGGGCACGTGATCGGACATGGGGATATGGTCACGCTGTATGAGCGGCAGCCCATGAGCGAGTTACCCGGATGACGCTACCCCCGAAAGATCCGCGCCCTGCCATCTCACGGAGAGATTTGCTCAAAACCGCTGGAGCGGCAGGAGCGGCAGCGCTGATTCCCGATGCTGTGGGCGCAGTGACGGAGGAAGCGCCGGCGACGGCACCGTTGCTCGCTGGTCCGATGACGAATTTGACGGCTAGTGAGACCGAGATCCTGAGCGCGATGGTCGATCGACTGATCCCCACCGACGAGTTGGGCCCGGGTGCTCTCGACGCGGGTGTTCTCCAATACATCGATCGCGCCTTGAGCGAAGCTGAGTCCGATGCTGCCGCGGCGTATCGGTCGGGTCTGGCGGCCCTCGACCAGTACAGCCGCTACTCGCGAGGTGGCCCGTTCATCGACCTCTCTACGGTCGATCAGGACTCAGCGCTCATCGACGTCCAGATCGGGGCGGCGACCGGAGCGGGCACGGGCTTCGTGGGCAGTTCCGCATCTTTCTTCAACATGGTGAAGAGCCACACCTGGCAGGGCATGTTCGGCGACCCCAAATACGGGGGCAACGTGGACTTCACAGGATGGGACCTGATCAACTATCCGGGCGTACGTTTGGCCGTGAGCCCGGAGGACCAGAGGAGCCTCGAAGCCGACCAGTTGGAACGGGCGCGGCGATCTGCTTACGACTTTGGCTTATTCGAATGACGGCCACAATGTTGTTCGACGAGAGCTCTAGAGGGCGGTTGAAAGAGTACAGCGCCCCCGCGGGAGGAATCTGAGGTCATGCCGACGCAGCTTGGAGAGACCGATGTCGTCATCGTGGGCATGGGTGCCGCAGGTGGTGTCGCCGCCTACCCGTTGGCGGAGGCCGGGTTGAACGTGGTGGGGCTCGAGGCTGGGACGTGGCTTGACCAGCGCGACTTTGCTCCCGACGAGATCCGAAACAACTATCGCGATTGGCCCATGCTGGTGAAGAAAACCGAACTGGAGCGGCCTACGTCACGGGCGACGTCGGCTACCACGGCGACCCGCGTTGGCAGCCACCCCATGATGAACGCAGTGGGTGGGACCACTCTGCATTACTGGGCCCAGAGTTGGCGGCTCAACCCTTGGGACTTCAGTGTGGTGACCGAGACTGCGAGGCGCTACGGAGCGTCTAGGATTCCGGCCGGCTCCACCGTCGAGGACTGGCCGTTCGGATACGACGAACTGGAGCCTTACTACGATCGGGTGGAACGTGAAGTGGGTATATCCGGGCAGGCCGGAAACGTTCGCGGGGACATCGACTCACGCGGGAATCGATTCGAGGGACCTAGACAGCGTGAGTTTCCCATGCCGCCGCTGCGCTGGACGGCCTTCCATGATCGCATGGCTGCGGCCGCTCGCACGTTGGGATGGAGTCCGTTCCCCGGCCCGGCCGCCGTCAACAGTGAGGCGTACGATAATCGTCCGGGATGCGGCTACCATGGGTTCTGCAACAAGGGTGGTTGTCCGGTCAACGCCAAGAACGCGACGCATATCACGACCATTCCCAGGGCCGTCGACACGGGCAACCTCAAGGTGGTCACGCGCGCGCACGTCACGACGCTCGAAGTGGGCTCGGACGGACGCGTGAGCGGGGTCAATTACGTCGTGGGAGGCAACGAATACTTCCAGCCGGCGAGGGTCGTGCTGGTTGCCTCCTACACCTATGAAAACGTGCGCCTGTTGCTCTTGTCGAAATCCCGTGCCTATCCCGACGGACTGTCGAACAATCATGGACAGGTGGGGCGGCACTATTTCAGTCATTACACGGGCGGGGGTGTGGGAGCGCTCTTTCCGTATGACCTCAAGGCGTGGTACGGCTTGCCAGCACAAGGCGTCGCAGTGGATGACTGGGCCGACGACAACTTCGACCACTCCGATCACGACTTCATCGGGGGGGGGAACCTCTGGGTCATGTCGGACCGCCGCCCCATTTCGGCAGCGGGAATGAACACATACGGGCGAAGCCGGAATTGGGGATCCTCCTGGAAGCGATTCATCCGCGAAAACTCTGATCGAAGCCATGGCTCCTACATTCAGAAGACGACCCTGCCCTACGAGGACAACTACCTGGATTTGGACCCCCAGGTGACGGATCCTCTGGGTTTCCCAGTCATCCGTATCACCGGGCGGTACATGGACAACGAGCGTGCCATCGGCGCGTTCACACAGGATCGGATGGAGGAGTGGTATCGGGAGGCCGGGGCCGTCGAAGTCAACCGGGGCGGTCTCGGCAACGCCATGGGTGCTTCCACCCACGCGTACGGGGGTACGCGCATGGGCGACGATGCGGAGACCAACGTTGTCGATCGTTGGGGATTTTCGCACGAAGCGCCCAACCTGGGGGCCTTGGGCGCTTCAGTGATGGGCACCAGCGGGGCGCATAATCCCACCCTGACGAGTCAGGCACTCGCTTGGCGTACGGCGGAGCACCTCGTCGATAACTGGGGCGATATCGCCGAGTAGAACAAGCAGCCCCGTAAGGACAAGAAGAGGACAGGCTTTCTACGGCGTAACGTTGACCCTGACGTAAGCGTTGGTCCAGCAGCACTGGTCCTGCGTACCGCTGTCGGGCGCGGCAAAATTGTCCACCTGCGCTAGCATGACGTACTCACCCGGCGTCGTGAACGTGACGATCACGTTGGCGGTGCCCTGCTCCCCTGAGAGCCGGGTAACCTGGGGTCCGGCGGGGGCGCGGGCGGGGTAGCGGGGGGGGGCGGAAGCACCTCCAGCGGCTATCGCCGGACGAGGACCCCGGGACTGCTGCGGCTCGTCAGGGAGCGGGTTAGACTCGTGCCGCGTGTACTCCACCGGTGCGGGGCCCTGCAAAAGGGACCACACGACGCGAAGGGGTACGTCCACACTCCGGCTATCCTCCGGATCCCTCTCCGACGGGTCCATCACGTTGACCGACAGAGTGAGGGGAGATCCTACCGAGGCGGTGTGCCTTCGTTCTGCCATGATACCCGGGGGTCCCCGGCCCACGCCGGACTCCCCGTCGAAGGAAACGCTGGGGGTGACACTGCCATGAGGCCGGGGCATCCAGTCTAATTCGTACGCCACCGCACCGGTCCGGCCGGGCACCCTCGTAGTGTGGCCGTACTGCGTCGTAAGAGTCCACCAGACGCTCGTGTTCTCCATATCCGCCGGGAGAGTAACACTCCAGACTCCCCGGTGGCGTCCGGGAAAAAAGACCGTGGGTTGCACCCCGTCGAACTGTGCCTGGTCGAGGAAATTATTCTCTCCTAGGGGGATGTACAGCGTGTCCAGGTTGGTATTCACGTACCCGAACGAGAGGCTGAACGTCCCATCATCATTTGCGTACCAGCCCTCATTGAAAGGGGCAAGCGTGTTGTCTCCGGGGGTGGCCGGCTGCAGGGGCCAACGTCCATCAGACGCCCCAGGTACTACTACCTGGGCCTCAAGTACCGGTGGACCCATCAAGCCCCCACCCCAAAGAAGCAGCGCGAGGGCCACTCCGCCCACGGTCCTACGAAACGGGTTCATCATGTACTCCTTCCTCAATGCTCAAAGGTCCTATCGGAGGCGGGACTGAAAGAAACGATGGGGATCGAAGGAGCCGCGGCTGCTCCGAAGCGTCCCTCGATCCCCATCAGTAACGATCCAGCATGTCGACCTTCCCGCGCGATCAATCCCTAGCGGCGATCCTTTCAGCTTCCTCCTTCATCTCCCTAGCCTCGACGAGCTCTTCGTAGCCTTCTTCATCGAGATGGGTCACCGCGATCCAAAAATGTGACATCTCGTCAGCGGTCCGCTGTCCGTAGTCGACCCATTGGTCCGGATCCGGGTTGTTTGGGTTGGCCGCCGTGTTGTCAAACCACTGCTTCATGATGAGGACCGCTCCGGCCGGGACGAGGGGCGCGGCATCATCCTCGAAAATGTGGCTCTGGTGCCAGACGGCGCTCCAGTTGGAGATCATGCCGATGATCTCGGTCCGGTTGGTCTCCGGATAAAAGATTTCCAGGGACGCGGACCGCAACCGTAGATGCCCGTGCGGCTGGAAGCTGTCGATGCGGACGGGATGATCGAACGAGACCATGCCTTCGGTCATGAACCCCGTGTTCGGCGGCAGGAGGAGCTCACGCTGACCCTCCATGAAGTTATAGCTGACCAAATCCTGCTTGTACTCGTACTGGTAGTTCGCCGGATGGAGCCAGATGCCCAATTCGACCACGTTGGCCTCGATCACGTCGTTCGCGGCAGTCGCTCCGAGCCCACCGGGGTACAAGTGGATGCTCCAGGCAATATAAGCTTCCGCGGGCATCACCCGGCAAACGCCGTCGGGAATGATCTCACCGAGCTTGCCCATGGCGTACTCGGTTGCCCGGTCCCCGGTCCCCTGGTAGCTGCCGTCGTCTTGGAGGAGCTGGAAGGTGGAGTTGGCGTGGTGGACCACCGTCACGGCGTCTCCACGGGGCTTCACCTGAAGGGCCTTGATGCAGCGTTCCTGTCCCTGGCCCTCAGGCAGGCCCTGCATTTTGACGATGGGACTGTGCCACAAGTCGAGGCCGGCGGCCGGTACATCGATCGGTGTCGAGGGGGCGAGGATGTCCGGAGGACCGAATTCGGCCGCCAGCGACCATTCATCTGTGGCATGCAAGTCAGCTGGCGGCGGCATGTCGTCCGGATTGCCGAGCGGCGCTCCCTGGTCCACCCAGGCAACGATGGTGTTGATGTCTTCTTGAGAGAGACGCCAATCGTGCTGGAGCTCCTGGATGCCGACGTCGTTGTCGTAGTAATACGGCGGCATCAGGCGGTTCTCTACTTTGTCCTTGATGCGGCTTGAATACCGCCTGACGTCCTGGTAGGTCACGAGTTCCATCGGCCCGATTCCACCGGCTCGGTGGCAGACCTGGCAGTTCTCCTGGATGATGGACGCCACGTCCGCGGCGTAGGTGACATCTGCGTCACCTTGCGAAGACGCGAAGTCGGCCTGGGCCTGCGCTGTACTCTGGAAGGCGAAGGTCGCGACGAGCGCCAAGATGGCGCCGCCGGTCCAGACCGTCCACGAGCGCAAATGCTGGCTCCGATTCTGCAGGTCCATGGTGGTCCTCTCCTAATGCGGGTGAACTACACATACTGCGCCTTAAGCAACCCAGGTTCCGACCCCTGGGAATTTACCCCTCCGAATTTACGGACTGATTCGAAGGGATACAATAGACGAGATGTCGGATTGAAAAAAGAAACATGTGGGACTGAAAGAAACGATGGGGACCAAAGGCGCCGCGACTGCTGCGAAGCGTCCTTCGATCCCCATCAATACTTCAGCCAACGTCAAGCAGGTAAAGCAACCCCGGGAATCAGTCCCTGGCGGCGATTCTCTGCTCTTCGTCGGTCTTCCGTGCCTCGACCAGCTCTTCGTAGCCCTCTTCGTCGAGGTGGGTCACAGCGATCCACGCGTGGGACATCTCGTCAGCCGTTCGGCTGCCCCCGTCCACCCACTGCTCTGCGTCGGGGTTGTTGGGGTTACCCTCGGTGTTGTCGTACCACTGCTTGATCACGAGGACCGCACCGGCCGGGAGCAGAGGCGCAACGTCGTCACCGTAAATGTGGCTCTGGTGCCAAGTGGCGCTCCAGTTCGAGACCATGCTGATGATCTCGGTCCGTCCGGTCTCCGGATAGAAGATCTCCAAAGACGCGGACCGCAGCCGCAGATGCCCGTGGGGCTGGAAGCTGTCGATGCGGACCGGATGGTCGAAGCTGTGGAAGCCCTGGGTCATGGCCGTCCCGTGGGGAGGCATGACGAGCTCGCCTTCGCGGATTCCGTAGCTGGCCAGGTCCTGCTTGTACTTGTACTCGTAGTCGGCCGGGTGGAGCCAGATGCCCAGATCGACCACGTTACCCTCGACCACGTCGTTCGCGGCAGTCGCCCCGAGCCCGCCTGGATACATGTGGATGTCCCAGCGGATATAGGCATCCGCGGGGAGCACCCGGCAAACGCCCTCGGGAATGATCTCACCTAGCTTGCCCATGGCGTACTCCGTGGCGCGGTCCCCTGTGCCCTCGAAGCTTCCGTCCTCCTGCATGGCCTGGAAGGTGGAGTTGGC
>Ga0315336_1001724_pt1 | contig 38981 bp, 34 predicted proteins | sample ASW5metaG_FD_204512 | JGI IMG/M metagenome (GOLD analysis project Ga0315336, IMG submission 204512) | Ammonia-oxidizing marine archaeal communities from Monterey Bay, California, United States - ASW #5 | ecosystem: Environmental > Aquatic > Marine > Intertidal zone | place: USA: California... | reverse complement strand
GCGCCGCTCAGCGATCTGGCGCTGGCCGGGCCGCCCAAGCCGCCCAGAACGAAGATGCCAGGCGACTGGAACGGCACGAAATTGTTCCAGCCGGTCGCCGTCGCCGCCGGGCTGATCGAGGGGAAGGGCTACGCCGTTGCCGTTTTCGGCGTGGACGTCGTCAAGGCGGATGAAACCTGCAGCGACGACGGCAGGCGCTGGGCCTGTGGTGCGCGCGCCAGGACAGCCTTTCGCGCCTTCCTGCGCGGTCGGGCGGTCGCGTGCGCGGTGCCGCCCGAGGGCGGCCGCGACACTATTTCCGCCGAATGCCATATCGGCAACCAGGACATCGGCCAGTGGCTGGTCGAGAACGGCTGGGCGCGTGCCGCGCAAGGCGGTCCCTACGTCGAGGCCGAGAACAAGGCCCGCACCGCAAGAAAAGGTATTTTCGGGCCGGCGCCGAAGCTCGGCGGCCTGCCGGCGCTGCCGGCCGCAGCGGAACCGGCGCCCGCCGCGCCGGATTCGATCCTGCCGGCCGATGGCGGCGACGTTACGCCGCCAGCTGACCAGCCAGCGCCCGGTCAATGAGCGCGCGTGTCTCGGCGATGCCGTAAAGTGCCGCGAACGAGCCGAAGCGCGGCCCGCGCTCCTGGCCGATCAGCACCTGGTAGATCATCTGGAAGAAGGCCACCGACACGCCGGGTCCGCCTTCCGGGCTCTGCTTGGAATGGTCCTGATAGCGCTCGATCTTGCGCGCCACGTTGAGCGCGGCGTTCTGGATCGCCTCGCTGTCGGCGCCTTGCGGCAGCCTGCCAAGCGCCTCGGAAAGCTTCGCCAGCGCATCGCGCTCCACCTCATCAGCGGCACGGTAGACCTTGGCCGGCTTCACGAAGTCGTCGAAGTAGCGAATCGCGTAGCCGGTCAGCCGGTCGAGCTCCGGGTGCGTTGCGGGCGTCACGCCCGGCGCATGGCGCGAGATGAAGCCCCAAAGCACCGCCTTGTCATGCGCGTTGGAGGCGCTCACCAGGTTGAGCAGCAGCGCGAAGGGCACTGGCAGGTCGATGGCCGGCGGATTGCCGTCATGCATGTGCCAGACAGGATTGCCTAGCCGCTCCTTCCAATCCTGCCGCGGATAGGCGCCCAGGAAAGTGTAATACTCGTCCACGGCCTTCGGGATGACGTCGAAGTAGAGTTTCTTCGCCTGTCGCGGCCGCTGGTACATATAGAGGCCGAGGCTCTCCGTCGGCGCGTAGGTCAGCCATTCGTCGATGGTCAAGCCATTGCCCTTCGATTTCGATATCTTCTGGCCTTCTTCGTCGAGGAACAACTCGTAGACGAAATGCTCCGGCGCGCGTCCGCCGAGGATGTTGCAGATGCGGTCGTAGATCGCAGCGTTGGTCTGGTGGTCCTTGCCGAACATCTCGAAGTCGACGCCGAGCGCAGCCCAGCGCATGCCGAAGTCCGGCTTCCACTGCAGCTTCACATGGCCGCCCGTTACCGGCAGCGTCGTCTCGGTGCCTTCGTCGTCGAAGGTGATTGTGCCGGCCTTGGCGTCTACATTTATCATCGGCACGTAGAGCACGCGGCCGCTCTTGGGCGAGATAGGCAGGAACGGGCTGTAGGTCGCCTGGCGCTCCGGCCCAAGCGTCGGCAGCATCACGCCCATGATCTCGTCGTAGCGTTCGGCGGCGCGCAGCAGCACCTCGTCGAACCTGCCGGCCTTGTAGTATCTGGTCGCGCTGGCGAACTCATAGTCGAAGCCGAACGTGTCCAGGAAGCGGCACAGCATCGCGTTGTTGTGGTCGGCGAAGCTCGCATAGTCGCCGCCGAACGGATTGGGCACAGCCGTCAGCGGCATATGCAGATAGGGCTCGAGCGCGGCGCGGTCCGGCACGTTGTCCGGGATCTTGCGCATGCCGTCCATGTCGTCGGAGAAGCACAGAAGCTTGGTCTTGACCTTGTCCCCCGTCAGCACCCGGAAGGCATGCCGCACCATGGTCGTGCGCGCCACTTCGCCGAATGTGCCGATATGCGGCAGGCCGGAGGGACCGTAGCCGGTCTCGAACAGGACGGTCTCGGGAAAGTCCTTACCTTTGTATCGCGTGATGATCTTCTTGGCTTCCTCGAACGGCCAGGCCTTGCTCTCTGCCGCCGCGGAAAGCATCTCGGGATTGAGATCGATGATGTTTGATCCCGTCATGTCGAAGTTCCAGTCATGGCCGTCTGCGCGGCGGATAAGATTTGTCGACCGGTCTGTAGGCGCGCGAGACCGGAGCGTCAACGATTTGCGGTGGTTTTCCTTGCGGCGCCACAACGGCGCTCCTACGTTGGAGCGCGATCATACGGTGCATGTCGCCCCCAAGTGCCTCGTGCCTTGGTGGCAACGAGATGCACGGCCCTGGAGTTTTGAATGCCTTCATTGACGCCGCACGAAGCCCTCATCCACCTGATGGTCATCACATCGGCCTCCGATCGCGACATGACCGATGTCGAGCTGGCCCGGATCGGCGACGTCATCCGATCCTGGCCGGTGTTCGTCGACTTCAACCAGGATCGGCTGGTTGCGGTGGCCCAAGCCTGTCAGAAGGCGCTGCATGAGAAAGACGGCTTGGAAGGCGTACTCGATCGTGTCACCGCGGCGCTGCCGGAGCGGTTGCGGGACACGGCTTACGCCGCCGCCTTCGAGGTCGCCGCGGTCGATCTCGAAATGCGCATGGAGGAAGTCAGGGTGCTGCAGCTCATCCGTCTCAAGCTCGATCTCGACACGCTGACGGTTGCCGCGATCGCGCGTGCCGCGAAAGCCCGCCTGCGCACGCTCACCTGAAGGCGCATCGCGTCGCCGCGCCTCCCGGACGCCTTAGAAGAAGCTTACGGGGAAATAGCGCAGGTAGAATTCGGCGAAGGTGCCCTTGATCGAGATTTCCTGCAGGGCGTAATCGAAGGCGGCGGCAAGCGCGGTGTCGCTCTTGCGGGTGGCGATCGCCATGCCCGAGCCCAGATATTCAGGCGCCAGGTACGGACCGCCGGCGAACCGGCAGCAGCCGGCGGCGTCCGAGCCGGCCAACCAGAAGGCGAAGCGCATGCCGTCGCCGAAAGCGGCGTCGATCTTGCCGGCCTTGAGGTCGACGTAGAGGTCTTCCGGCGTGTCGAAGGTCACCACCTGCACTGTGGCGAAGTAGTCGCGCAGCATCTTCTCATGCGCCGAGCCGGCGACGACGCCGACCCGCTTGCTGCGCAGCTTGTCGAGAATTGGCTCGGCGAAAGCCTTCGCCTTCGGCATGATGAAGCGCGCCGGGAACTGCATATAGGATCGCGAAAACGCGTACTTCTCGCGGCTTTGCGGCGTCGCGGCGATGCCGGCGATGATCGCCTCGCCCTCGCCTTTCTGGAGGGCGTCCTCCAACTCGTTCCACGGCAGGGCCTGGACCTGGCATTTCTCGACAACGCCCAATTCCGCGCAGATCGCCCGCGCCAGATCGATGTGGAAACCCGAGAGGCGGCCCGAACCGTCGAGGAAGTTGAAGGGCGGAAAATCGGTGGTGGTGAGGAACCTGAGCCGCGGCAGCGCGGTGAGGTCGGGTTTCGGCAGCCGCTCCTTGGCATCCCACAGCACCGGCACCTGCGGCTCCGCGCCTTGAGTCGCGCCGGCAAAGGGCAGTGTACCGGCAAGTGCGGACATCAGGGCCAGAAATATCCACCGCAAGGTCACGATCTGGCTCCGCGCACATCCCCGATCGGAGGCTTTTGGTATGAAAATGATGCAGGCACAACGGTTTTTGATTTCACGCGGCTAAATTAAGCGTATCATTCCCAGCGTTGCAAATGACCCCGTGCGCCGGAAGGGGGAAGCTACCGGCGTTGTGGGAAGGTTGCGGCTTGGGGTTGATGGCGAAGGGGTGTTCGGCCATCTACCCTGGGTAAGGAAAAAGCAGAAGCAACATGGGGTAGATGTTGCGATGGGCCTGTTCGACAGAACTTTGGAATACATAGACCAGTTGCAGAATGCTGGCACCGCGGCGGCGGTTTGCGAGAGGCTTCTGGGCGTCACTTCGAATTTCGGCCTGACGGCGCTGATGGCGGGAACCGTGCCGCAGCCCGGCACGCCGCGTGGCCAGCAGAAACAGCACGTGCTGCTTTGCGATTGGCCTGGCGATTGGCTTGAGCGCTATGTCGCGCGCAACTATGTGGACCACGATCCGGTCGTCAGCCACATGAAGCAACTACAGGCGCCGTTCCAATGGCGGGATGCTTCCAAGAGCGCCTTGATCGACAAGGGCAGCGACGAAGTCATGGGTGACGCGCGCGAGTTCAAGTTGCGCGACGGCCTGGCGCTTCCGCTGGTCACGCTCGACGGCCAGATCGTCATGGTATCGCTGGGCGGCGAGACCGTTGAACTGTCGGATGCCGAATTCGGAATGGTGTCGCTGGCGTCGACCTATGCGATCGGTCGCGCCATGCAACTGCATACCAAGGCCGAAAGGGTCGTTGATCACATAGAATTGACGGCGCGTGAGCGGGAATGCTTGCAATGGGCGGCCGTTGGCAAGTCCGAATGGGAGATATCTCAAATTTTAGGCATCTCGGAACACACTTCGGAGAAACATCTTCTTAACGCCAAGAGCAAACTGGGTGCTGCGAACCGGGTTCAGGCTGTCGCAGAGGCGATTAGACGTGGCTATATTAGCTAGGTCGGCCGTGCCGACCTAGAAATTCTTGCCTGCGCATTCGCGCATATTTCAAGGGACATCACGGCCGTATCTTCCTCTCACGCCTAGGAGACGGCTAATGCTCTTTGCCCTTACCACTCAAGAATTGATGGAACGCCCCGACCTTTGGGAGGCCGTCCACCGCCTGCGCTACAAGGTCTTCGTAGAGGAAATGGGATGGACCGATCTCGATCGTCCTGACCAGCTCGAGATCGACCAGTTCGACCATGACGAGGCAGAGCACCATCTGGTCATTCGCAACGGTGAACTGGCCGGTTACCAGCGCATGCTGCCCACCACCCGGCCGCATCTGCTGACGGACGTGCTGTCGGACCTCTGCGAGGGTCCGTCCCCCTCGGGTCCAAATGTCTGGGAACTGACCCGCTACGCGGTCGCTCCGGGTTTTCGTGACGGCAAGCGCGGCGTCTCGACCGTCGGCACGGAGCTGATCGCCGGCTTCGTCGAATGGGGCCTCAACCGCTCCGTCAACCAGGTCATCATCGAGTTCGAGCCGATGTGGGTGCTGCGGGCGCTGCAACTGCACTTCCTGGCGAGGCCGCTCGGCTACCAGCGCACCTATGGCAACCAGCAGGTCGTGGCCACGCTGCTCACCTTCACCGAGCACACGCTCGATGTCGTGCGGGCTCGCCGCAATCACTACCTGCCGGTGCTGAACCGGGGCTATCCGGGTCAGCTCGGCCTTAGGCAGGCTTCGTGATGGAGGCGGTCATGAGTTTCCATCCCGAACCGGAACTGCGCGGCCACACGCTGGTCGTCACCGTGTCCTCGCATGACGGCCGGCCGGTGCTCGACAGGCACGCTTATGCTAGTCTCGCCAGGACCTTGCACGAAGCGGCAGTCGACGACGAGGTCCGCGTCGTCATGCTGCGCGGCCTTGCCGGGTGCTTCTGCCTCGGCGGCGACTTCTCGGAGTTCCTCGACGCCACCAAGCACCGAGAGCTGATCGCCGCCGTCACCGACATGTTCCGCATGCTGGCGACCTTCCCCAAGCCGGTCCTTGCCTGTGTCGACGGCGATGCCGTAGGCGTCGGCTGCACCATCCTGTTCCATTGCGATATGGTGATCGCATCCAGGGGCAGCACCTTCAGGGTGCCTTTCGTCGATTTCGGCCTGGTGCCGGACGCGGCGACCAGCATTCTGGCGCCCCAGAAGCTCGGCTATGCCGGAGCCTTCCGCTTCTTCTGCCTGGGTGACACACTCGGCGTGGAGGACGCAAGGGCGCTCGGTCTCGTCGGCGAGATCGTGACGGAAGGAAGCGCCGAGGAAGCAACGCTGGCGAGGGCGAAACATCTCGCCAAGAAGCCGGTGGCGGCACTGCTGCAGACGCGAAGCCTTCTCAAGGGCGATACGGACGTTTTGTGCGATCGTATCGATCACGAGATCACGCTGTTCCAGCAGGCGCTCCAGGATGACACCACGCTGAAGCGGCTGCAGCGGATCGCTCGCCTGGCCGCTTGAACTGTCACGACAATCTCAGCGCCGCGCCTGCCGGAAGGCCCGCGGCGCTGTAACCAGCGGCCTTGATGCATGCCGCCGCCCCAACCCGTCTCGGGCCTGAGGGCAAGCTTCTTGGGCGACATGCATCAATCTTTCAGGAATTTGGGCCCTTCGCCGATGATGTTCCTGTCGGGCTTGCCGACGGCATCTGGATTGCGGCCCTCATAGGGCAGCGACAGCAGGATACGCTGGATAACCGCAAGCCGGGCGCGGCGCTTGTCGTTGGCGCGCACGATGATCCAGGGCGAGAACGCCTTGTGTGTGCGCTTGACCATCAGGTCGCGAGCCTTGGTATAGTCGTCCCATTTGTTGACGGCCGCGATGTCGATCGGCGAGAATTTCCAGCTCTTCAGCGGCGACCAGCGGCGGTCATGGAACCGCTCGAGCTGAGTCTCGCGGCCGATGTCCAGCCAGAACTTGAAGAAATGAATGCCTTCGTTGCAGATCATCCGCTCGAAATGCGGCGTCTCGTCGAGGAATTTCTCGTGCTGCTCGGGCGTGCAGAACCCCATGACGGGCTCGACACCGGCGCGGTTGTACCAGGAGCGGTCGAAGGTGACGAATTCGCCCGAAGTCGGGAAATGGGCGACATAGCGCTGGTAGTACCATTGCCCGGCCTCCGTCGACGTCGGCCTGGGCAACGCCACGTTGCGGGCCGTGCGCGGGTTCATGTACTGCCGCAGCACGAAGATCGTGCCGCCCTTGCCGGCCGCGTCGCGCCCTTCGAAAAGCGCCATCACCCGCCCGCCGGTGGTCTGCAGCCAGGCCTGCGCCTTGACCAGTTCGATCTGCAGCCGCTCGAGCTCCTTTTCGTAGTCCTGGTCTTGCATCTTCTTGTCGTAGGGATAGCCGCCGGTGGTCAGCTTTTTGTCCTCGATCCAGTCCGGAAGCACCGGGTTGTCGATATCGAACTCGCGCTCCTTGCCGCCGATCTTGATCTTGATTGGTGCCGGTGCCGGCACTGCTTCAGCGGTTTCCGGGGCTTTTTTCATCCAGACGAACCTTTCCAGTTTGGGGACTCATGCTATGGGAGCCAGTGCGGCGTGCCCATCCGGGCGCAAAGGCGCAGTAGCATTTTGATTTTGCGCATGAACCTTCGCGAAAATCGATCCCGATTTTCAGGCCGCATGCGCCAGGCCGGTCAAGCAGCGAGCCGCTGATCGGTCGACAGGATGCGGGGTAGCACGGGCCTATGGCAGAGACGGGCGCGGGGCAAGACAGCAGAGGGCAGGCCGTGGCGGCCCGGCTTTGGCGCAACCGCCGGCTGCTGGCCGCGGGCATCGCCGCGATTATCGCCGTCTACGCTTTCGCCGGCGCCTCCGTTTATGTGCCGCTGCTGGCCCTGGCCGTGCTGGCGATCGCGGCGATGCTGCCTGCCGATGCCGAGCGCCAGTCAGCCGCCGCGTCCGCCGCGATCGAGGCCAGCGGGCTGCAGCAACTGTCCGGAGAGTACCTGGCGGCTGCTGTCGCCGATCCGCTGATCATCTTCGACCATTCCGCCGCCATCGTTCACGCCAACGCCGCCGCTTTCGCGGCCTTCGGCGGCCTGGCGCCGGGCATGTCACTGGCCTTGAAGTTTCGCGCGCCGGAAATGCAGGCGTTGCTGGACGGCATCCTGTCGGGGCAGGTCGCCGCCAATGCCGTCGACTACACCGAGAAGCTGCCGGTGGAACGGACTTACCGGGTCAGCGCGTCCACGGTCGGCCATGCCACCGGCCTCTATGTGTTGGTATTCAAGGATCAAAGCGAGACGCGGCGCATCGATCGCATGCGGGCCGACTTCATCGCCAATGCCAGCCATGAGTTGCGTACGCCGCTCGCTTCGATCGCCGGCTTCATCGAGACGCTGCGCGGGCCTGCCCGCAACGATCCGGCGGCGCGCGACCAGTTCCTGCAGATCATGCAGAACCAGACCGGCCGCATGGCCCGCCTGATCGACGATCTGCTCTCGCTCTCGCGACTGGAAATGAAACCCTATCTGAGACCCGGCACGGAGGTCGATCTTCGCCAGACGATCGACAGCGTCATCGATTCGCTAGGGCCGCTGGCCGGCGAGAACGGCGTCGTCATCGAGCGGGAGTTCGCCAACGGGCGGCTTGTCGTTCCCGGCGACCGCGACGAGCTGTTCCAGGTCTTCGAGAATCTCCTGGAGAACGCCTGCAAGTATGGCCAGTCAGGCGGACGTGTAACCGTATCGATTGTCGGCACGGAGGACAGCCAGCAGCCGGGGTTCGACGTCACGATCAGGGACTACGGCCCGGGCATCGCCGAAGAACACATCCCGCGCATAACCGAACGCTTCTACCGCGTCGACGTCGAAAACAGCCGCACGCAGAAGGGCACCGGACTTGGCCTTTCGATCGTCAAGCATATATTGACCCGTCATAACGCAAGATTGTCGATCAAGTCGGAGGTCGGCAAGGGCGCGGCGTTCACGGTTCATTTGCCGGCTCGCTGATCCGTGTATTGTCGCCGACCCAGATTTTCTTCTTTCTGTCACGCGGTTCGCGTATCAGCGGCGGATTGAGGGAACGCACAAGCCGGCACAAACCGGGAAGGCATCTAAATGCAGTCCGTCCACACTGTCAGTGCCTATGATGAGGAACTGAAATTCCTGTCGAAGCGCATTGCCGCGATGGGCGGTCATGCCGAGCGCATGGTCGAGCAGGCCATCGCGGCCCTGGTCAATGTCGACCATGGCCTTGCCCAAAAGGTCATCCAGGATGACCTTGTGCTCGACGAAGCGCAGCGTGAGATCGACGACAAGGCCATCATCATCATTGCCAGGCGCCAGCCGATGGCGACGGATCTCCGCGAGATCGTCGGCGCGATCCGGATCTCGGCCGATATCGAACGTGTCGGCGACCTCGGCAAGAACGTTGCCAAGCGTGTGGCGTCGGTCGGCGGACGCCAGCCTAACAGCCTTTTCCGTGGTCTGGAGGCGCTTGCCAACCTGGCGTTGACGCAGCTCAAGGAAGTGCTCGACGTCTACGCATCGCGCTCGGTCGAGATGATCGGCTTCGTGCGCGACAGGGATGACCAGATCGACGCCATGTACACCTCGCTGTTCCGCGAGCTTTTGACCTACATGATGGAAGATCCGCGCAACATCACGCCCTGCACGCACCTTCTGTTCTGCGCCAAGAACATCGAACGCATCGGCGACCATGCGACCAACATCGCCGAGACCATCTACTATATCGTCACCGGCGACCAGATGCCCCCCGAGCGGCCGAAGGGAGACAAGACCGATAAGGTCGTGCTTCCCGGCATCGTATCGGCCAAGTGAAGTCAGGCCCTCTCGAAGGGCTTTCCGATTTTAGGCTGAGCTCGCCTGGATCGGGCTGCTCGAGTCCGATCGTAAACTGTTGCTGAGGGTGTAGGCGCAGTTCCACCTGCATGACCTGGCGATCGAGGATGCCGAGCATCCGCACCAGCTGCTCATGATCGAGCAACATGGCGATGCCCTGTTCATCGTGCCCGCACCGCGCAACGGATCGTCGGCCGCGTCGCCTCAGGTTTTCTGCTGGTTCAGCTTGGAGCCGCCATCGCCGTCTTCCTTGTCCATTTCCTTGACGATATCCTTGAAGGTCCGGAAGAAGCGTTCCATGTAACCCATGGTCTTGTTGAAATCCTCTTCGCTGGGCAGCTTCGATTCCAGCCGGGCGGAGAGCGAATTCTCGAGCTTGGCGACACGCGCGTCGAGCGCCTTGACCGAATTGTCCAGCCGGTCGATCTCGTCCTGATAGGCGGCTCGCTCGTCCGCCGCCATCTTGCAGACAAGCTGGCCTGAGCGTTCCTCGCAGATAGACATGGCCCCGGTCCTTGTGTCCATGCGGACATAACCGTTGGCCGACTTCTCCAGGCGGAAGTGATCGGTCTCTTCGGAATAGGCGGAGACGGCAACCAGCGAGCAGAGCGCCGCCGGGATCAGGATGTGGTGAAGACGCATATTGTCCTCCATGAGCGACTGAAGGCGGGCTATCATAGGTTTGCGCCGGAAATGGGGAAGAGTCGAGCTCGGGCCTTCCCCGTGCCTTCAGTTCGGACTATAGCGCGACAATGTCTCAGATTATCTACAAGATCGCGCCCGAGGCGCTGTGGCGCGAAGCGGAGAAGGATGGACGCTTCACCGGAGCGCCGATCGATGTCGCCGACGGCTTCATCCATTTCTCGACCGCCGCGCAGGTGCGCGAGACAGCGGCCAGGCATTTCGCGGCCCAGACGGGCCTGCTCCTCATCGCCATTGACGGGAACAAGCTGGGCGACGCGCTGAAATATGAGGTATCGCGCGGCGGCGCGCTGTTTCCCCATCTCTACGCCCCGCTTGCTCTCGATGCCGTTGTCTGGGTGAAGCCGCTGCCGCTCGGCGCCGGCGGCCACGAATTCCCTGCGCTGGAGGGCGAATGAGCGTGCTCGACCGGATCGGCCAGAAGCTGCTTTTCTCCTTCGATCCGGAAACCGCGCATGGCATGTCGATCGCCGCGCTGCGCTGCGGACTGCCGGTTGGCGCGACGGCGCCGCGCGACGCGCGGCTCAAGACCAGTCTCTGTGGCCTCGATTTCCCGAACCCGCTCGGCATGGCCGCCGGCTACGACAAGAACGCCGAAGTGCCGGACGCGCTGCTTGGGCTCGGCTTCGGCTTTGCCGAGGTCGGAACCATCACGCCGCTGCCGCAACCGGGCAACCCGAAGCCGCGCATCTTCCGGCTGACGGCGGATGAGGCAGTGATCAACCGGCTGGGCTTCAACAATGAAGGTCACGCGGCCGCCGAAAAGCGGCTTGCCGCGCGCAAGGGGCGCCCAGGTATCGTTGGCGTCAACATCGGCGCCAACAAGGACAGCGCCGACCGCATCGCCGACTATGAGCGGGGCGTTGCCCGTTTCGCGCCCTATGCGAATTATCTGACGGTCAACATCTCCTCGCCCAACACGCCGGGCCTTCGCAACATGCAGGCGCGCGAGCAGCTTGGGGAGTTGCTGTCACGAGTGATAGCCGCGCGTGCGGCGGCCCCCGTGCAGCCGCCCGTCTTCCTCAAGATCGCGCCGGACCTTGTCGAAGCCGAGTTGGAGGACATCGCCGCCGAGGTCGCCGAGAAGAAGATCGACGGCGTCATCGTCTCCAACACGACGCTGTCGCGGGCCGGATTGCGAAGCGGCGGAGTGGCGAATGAAACCGGCGGTCTCTCGGGAAAACCGTTGTTCGAGCGTTCGACCGCGGTTCTTGCCCGCATGCGCAAGCTGCTCGGCCCTCGGATCGCCATCATCGGTGTCGGCGGTGTCGATTCCACTGAAGCCGCACTGGAGAAGATCCGCGCCGGCGCCGATCTCGTCCAGCTCTACACCGGCATGATATATGCCGGACCCGCGCTACCCGGGCGCATCGTCGCCGGCATGGCGCGGTTTATTGAGCGCGAGCGGCTTGGATCGATGCGGGATCTACGCGACTCCGCTTGCGAGCGCTGGGCGGCGAAGCCGATCATTTGAACGCTGTCCGCACCCTGAGCCTGAGCATGGCAAGTAAGCTCATTCCCCGCACCAGCAGGAAGACATGCAGCGACGCCCACAGGCCGTTGTTGCCAAAGGCCGGCGCCAAGGTGATGAGCGCGGCGCTGAAGGCCAGGAACGACAACAGCATCATGTTGCGCATGTCGCGCGACCAGGTGGCGCCGATGAAGACGCCGTCCATCTGGAAGGCCAGCACGCCGCTCAGCGCCGTGAAGGCCGCCCAGGGCAGATAGGTATCGGCGACCGCGCGGACTTCCTGGGACGTCGTCACCAGCGCCACCAGGCCAGCGCCGGCCGTCAGCAGGATGAGTGTGGCGATGCCGGCAAGCCCAAAGCCCCAGATCAGGGTAAGCCGGACGGCTCGCCGGAACGGAGCCGGCGCATGCGCGCCGATGGCGCGGCCTGCAAGTTGCTCGGCGGCGGTGGCGAAACCGTCGAGGAAATAGCCGGCGATGAGGAAGAAGTTCATCAGTACGGCATTGGCGGCAAGTGTCACCGTGCCGAACTGTGCGCCCTGCCGGGTGAACAGCGCGAAGGCGCCAAGCAGCGCGAAGGAGCGGATCATGATGTCGCGGTTGAGCGACAGCATGCGCCGGTAGGCGGGCAGGTCGAGGATGCGGCGACGCGACGGCCGCTCCAGCTTGCCGAAACGGCTGAGCACGATGGCAAGGCCAAGCAGCATGGCCAGGAATTCGCCCGTGACCGTCGCCCAGGCCACGCCGGCGACGCCCCAGCCGAGTTCCAGGCCGAGCAGGAAGCAGAGCACGATGTTGATGCCGTTGAGCACGGCCTGCAGCATCAGCCCGAGCCCGCCCTCGCCGCGTCCCAGCACGTAGCCCAGTATGGCGTAGTTGATGAGCGAGAAGGGCGCCGACAGCAGCCTGATGCGGATATAAACCGACATCGCCGCGCTGACGCGCGGTTCGGCGCCCATGAACCATTGGCCGGCCACGGCAAAGAGCGGGGAAAGGGCTGCGAGTACGACCCCTGCGACGACCGCGATCAGCACGGCGCGCCAAAGCACCGCCTGTTCCTCCAACGGATCGTCACGCCCGAAGGCCTGGGCGACGAGGCCGGTGGTGCCGGAGCGCAGGAAGTTGAAGGTGGTGAAGACGACGTCGAAGACCAATGATCCCGCCGCCAGGCCGCCAAGCAGGGCCGCGTCGCCGAACTGGCCGACCACCGCAGTGCCGACGATGCCGAGCAGCGGCGTCGTCAGATAGGCAAGCGTCATCGGCACGGCGATCGCCAGCACCGAGCGGTTGGTAACGGCGAAGGCTCTGCCGCTGGTCTGGGTCGCATCCAAGGGGATTGCTGCCTGGCTGATTGCCGCTTGATCGGGGACCCGATGTGCCCCAGTTTGCCCGCGTCGCGCAACCTCCATCCACCCGCCAACCGAACATCAAGGTTGGTGCAGACCGCTCCGATCCATGTCGCTGCAGATCGTCCATCACCCCGACTACGATGCCGGCTTTGCCGCCAACCATCGCTTTCCGATGAGCAAGTATCCGCTGCTGATGGAGGCCTTGCGCATGCGCGGGTTGGCTGCGAAAGGGACGCTTTCGATGCCGGAGCCGGCGCCGGCGGCCTTGCTGAAACTCGCGCATGCGGCGGACTATGTCGACCAGGTGATCGCCTGCCGGGTGCCCGAACGAATAGAGCGCGAGATTGGCTTTCCGGTCGACCCGCGCGTATCGCTGAGGGCACAACTCGCCACAGGCGGGACGATGCTGGCGGCACGGTTGGCGCTGAGATACGGCCTTGCTTGCAACGCCGCCGGCGGCAGCCACCATGCACGGCGCGCGCAAGGCGCCGGCTTCTGCACCTTCAACGATGTCGCGGTCGCCTCGCTGGCGTTGCTGGCAGAAGGCGCGGTCGAAAACGTGCTGATAGTCGATCTCGACGTGCATCAGGGCGACGGCACGGCGGACATTCTGAAGGATGAATCGCACGCCTTCACCTTTTCCATGCATGGCGAGCGCAACTACCCGGTGCGCAAGATCGCTTCCGACCTCGACGTGGCCCTGCCGGACGGTACCGGCGACGACGCCTATCTCGAGCGGCTTGCCGCGATCCTGCCGGAGCTATCCCGGCAAAGGCGCTGGGACATCGTCTTTTACAACGCCGGCGTGGATGTCCACGCCGAAGACAGGCTCGGCCGGCTGGCGCTGACCGACGAAGGTTTGCGCGCCCGCGAAGACATGGTCATCGGCCATTTCCGCAGCCGCGGCGTGCCGCTGTGCGGCGTTATCGGAGGCGGCTATTCGAACGACGTGCCGGCGCTTGCCGCGCGGCACGCCGCTCTGTTCGAGGCGGCGGCAGCCTTTGCCTGACTCTCGCCGGGCTACTTCCTGTAGCTTGCGATCCTGAGGAGGATGAAGGCCGGCACGACGATCGCGGCGCCGAGCAGGATATAGCCCAGGAAACGGTCGACGGCGTGGAAGCCGAGGTTCCACAGGTCGATGAAGAACTGGCGGATGCCATACAGCACGTCCATCGGGCTCCAGCCGAAGGCGTGCATGACGAGGCCGACCAGGAAGGAGACCACGAGCAACTTCACGAGCACCCTGAGTGGCGTATCGCCAAGGAAGCGTGTCAGTGCGGACAAGGCCGTTCTCCGGTTTGAGCTGCCCCGATTCGGCGGCACGGTATCAGAGATACGCACTCGATAGTCCGCCATCAAGCAGCCAGAGAGCGATGCAGCTTTGCCGATTGATTGAGGCCCTGCCATCATGGTAACGAGGCGGCTGCGCGGGTATGATGTAATGGTAGCCTGTCAGCTTCCCAAGCTGAACGCGCGGGTTCGATTCCCGCTACCCGCTCCATCTGCGAGCTAAAGGGTTCGGCCTGACTGTCAGGAAGACACGCGCTACGCGCATGTCAGCGCCGACGCAGCGACGGTGCGATCTCGCTGGTCACGGAGCAGCTTGCCGCGCTCAAAGACAGCGGCTCGACGCACGCAGGGTCAGTAGGTCTCGAAGCGCCAATCCTTTGGACTATGCCTATCCATTTGACAATAAATCGGTATTCGCCGGAACTAAATCCGCCTGACTGGCGTTTGGGGTCGCTTGAGGCGCACAGGATGACAAACGGGGCAATACTGGTCGTTGAAGACGAGACAATGATATTGCTCGACCTCGAGTCGGCGCTTGAGGAGGCGGGCTTCGAGGTGGTGTCGGCCAACAGCGGAACGGCCGCCTTGGCAGTCTTCGACGCAGATCCGGACAAGTTCAAGGCGCTGCTGTCGGATATAAGGCTCGGGCCGGGTGCATCAGGTTGGGACGTGGCTCGTCACATTCGCCAGGTCAATTCCACGATCCCGGTTGTGTATATAAGCGGCGACAGCGCCGGTCAGTGGGGTGCCGAGGGTGTGCCTAACAGCATCATGATAAGCAAGCCGTTCTTCATGCCCCAGATCGTCACCGCCTTATCGACACTGATGAATGACCAGCCGCCAAACCCAGACCAGCCAAACCCAGACTAGGACGCGACCCCAAGTTCCGGCTGAAGCCGGAAAATCAGCAGAACCTGAGCTCTCCGATCGCGTGTCACGACTAGGCTCTTCCGATACGACTTTGGCCGGCGGCAGCCGATACTTACACTCGCACACTGTTCATGCGCAGGTGTGATCTGTCAGGCGGAAGATGTCAGATGCCCCTACAGCCGTGGTCAAGAGGCCACCGTGAGGTTGCGGGGCTTCAGTTGCTGTCGCTGGACCGTTCCGCGCCATTTGCATCATGTAAAGCAATCGCCGGGACTGGCACTGCCGCGGCACTCAACCGGCCAACCGACCCATGCCTTCACCCTTTCGCAGGGAGCGGGGCTGTCAGTTAATTCCGGTGAAGTAGATGGAAATGCCGGCGCCGATCGAAGCAAGGCCGATAATGAAGGCCATGAATGCTTTGAATCCGTTGCCGCCGTTGTCAGTTCTGTCCATGGAAATCCCCGCAATTGCGATGCGAATTTGAACGCACGACACGGCAAAAAGGTTGCGTGTAATCGACACCTCGATCATTGCGTGCCCGGTCCACCCGGAGTCCGAGCCGAGCTCGCAAACGTGCAAACGGTGCGAGTCTTGCACCATCGGTTCAAGCCGGCGACACAGCTTCATCCCATTGCTGTCGTCCAGGTAACGGATCGACGCAACATTGGGTCTCGCACTGCCGTGCAAGACCCAACTTCGTATCATCGGTGGTAGAGGATTCGTCTACAGCCAGACGCCGACCCACACGCGCTCGCGCCAGCAGCGGCGGTGCCAGCGGCCATGGCGCCAGACGCGGCGGCAGACCCTTCTCCAAACGCGCCGGCGGTGACGCCGGCGGCGCCAGCGCCAATGTCCATGGTGACGGTGGTGCGATATCAGGTCCACCTGGGCCGGATCGTCGCTTTCAAAGACGGCATTGTCCGGCTTGTCGAGTTCGTCCAGTATCCCGTTGCCGCCGGGAATACCGGCAACGGCCTTGCTGGGGCCGGCCAGGCTCGCAAGTGCCGCCGCCCCTGCAACGCCAAGCATTCCGGTCAAAAACAACCGACGTTCCATCAAAAACCTCCCGAGCTGTTGAACATCGGCAGCTCTTCCCTCACCCGCAACGGGCTCCAGCGAACGACCGATCGGTTTGAACGTACAAATGGCTTTCTCGTTCCATCACCCAACTTCGCGCAAAATGAAGTCATGCAGCATTTTCGCGGCGGGCGAGAGCGCGCGGTTCTTGACGGTGATAAGGCTGTATGGCCGGACCTCGATATCGAACTCGGTCTGGACCACGTCTATGGCGCCGGCCAACCCATCGGCCCCCTGGATGAACCTGGCGACCTGGATTGAGACTGGCGCGATGGCGTCGGACTGCGCCACCATCACCAACGTGAGCAGCAGCGACGAGGTGTTGAGGATACGGTCGGGCAGCGGAATGTCGCGGTTCAAGAAGTTGCTTTCCATCGCCTGACGAAGCGGCGAACCGCCGGACTGGAACACCCAGTCATAACCCGCCGTGTCCTCCAGCCGCACCATCTTGCCGCTTGCCAGCGGATGGCCGCGGCGCACGATCAGACAGGCCTTCTCGACGCCGATGACGCGAGATTCGAAGAGGCGCGGGTTAAGGTCGTCCGGGATGCGCGCGATGATGAAGTCGTGGCGCGAGGCAATCAGCTCGCGGGCGAGGACGTTCGAGGTCTCGACCTGCATGGTGATCTCGATGCGCGGATAGATACGGCGGATTTCGCGGATTGCCGGCACGGCCAATTCGATGGCCGGGGCCGTCACCGCGCCGAGGAAAACCGAGCCGCCCTTGCCGGACTTGAGCTCGGAAATCTCGCGATCGGCCTCCCGCATCTCGAGCAGGATCGTGCGAGCGCGGCGAGCGAGCGCCTTGCCATAAGAGGTAAGCGCCACGCCGCGTGGCAGCCGCTCGCACAACCTGACATCGAGCACTGCCTCCATCTCGGCGATCATGCGCGAGGCGGCGGGCTGCGAGATATTCATCACCTGAGCTGCCGCGCTCACTCGTCCGTGATCGTCCAGAGCGGCGATCATGCGCATGTGACGGAGGCTCAGGCCACTGCGCAGAAGCGTGTCGCCATCTCCTTGCGATTCCTCGTAACTACTTGAAGTCGCAACGGGATTTACCGATTCCGCCATGATTCCGAGCCTCCGAGCCGGGTTTCTGTCAACCTTCTAATCCATATCAGTTTCGATATAGCAATCACCAGAGATCGCATTTGACAGTTATGTCAAAGCGCCACACCCTTCGCGCGTTCCGGGGCGTGAAGGTCGGTAGCGACAAAAATCGTATCGATTTAACCAGCGTCCCGGGGCCGATTGGGAGGATACCGGAGATCGATAATGCCGACAGTGGCGCGCCAGCGCACCTGCTCGACTGCGCGGCCCGCGAAGCCCCGAGGTGTCGCGTCCATCAACCAGGGAGAGTAATCGTGAAGATCATCAAGACACTGGCCGCCATCGCGGCCCTTGGCGTCGCCGCCATGACTTATTCGGCGCATGCCGCCGACAAGGGTCTCATCGGCGTGCTGATGCCGACCAAAACCTCGCAGCGCTGGATCAACGACGGCGACGCCGTCAAGTCCCAGCTCGAGAAGCTCGGCTACACGGTCGACCTGCAATATGCGCAGGACGATATCCCGAACCAGCTCAGCCAGCTGGAAAATGAAATCACCAAGGGCCCGAAGGCGCTGATCATCGCCTCGATCGACGGCACCACCATGGCCGACGCGCTGCAGAAGGCCAACGATGCCGGCGTGGTCGTCGTCGCCTATGACCGCCTGATCAAGAAGACCAAGAATGTCGACTACTACACCACTTTCGACAATTTCGGCGTCGGCGTGATCCAGGCGAATTCCCTGGTCAAGGGCCTCAAGGAGCGCTTCCCGAACACCAAGCCTTGGAACGTCGAACTGTTCGGCGGCTCGCCGGACGACAACAACGCCTTCTTCTTCTACAACGGCGCCATGTCGATCCTGCAGCCGCTGATCGACAACGGCTCGATCAAGATCAAGTCCGGCCAGATGGGCATGGACAAGGTTGGTACGCTGCGCTGGCTCGCCGCCACCGCCCAGGCCCGCATGGACAACCTGCTCTCGGCCAACTACTCGGACGGCAGCCGCGTCGACGGCGTTCTGTCGCCTTATGACGGCCTGTCGCGCGGCATCACCGCCTCGCTGCGCGCCGTGGGTTACGGCACGGACGCTCAGCCCTGGCCGATCGTGACCGGCCAGGACGCCGAGACCGCCTCGGTCAAGCTGATCATCTCGGGTGAGCAGTATTCGACCGTGTTCAAGGATACCCGCGACCTCGCCAAGGCGACCGTCGAACTGGTCGACAAGGTGCTCTCGGGCGGCAAGCCCGATGGCCTCGACACCAAGACCTACAACAACGATGTCAAGGTCGTGCCCGCGATCCTGCTGACGCCGCATGAGGTCGACAAGTCGAACTACCAGAAGCTGGTCGTCGACTCCGGCTACATCAAGGCTGAAGACCTGAAGTAATACGGTCCCCAACGAAGGGGTCCCGCGCAACGCGGGGCCCCTTTTCGTTCACCAGCGACCCCGGTATTGTTTTTGCCGGCTTCCGCAGCGCGATGCGCCGTCATGGCGCGAAAGGCGCCGCGGCATGTTGATTTCGCGCATGGCATTTTCCGTTGACGGAAAGCCTGCGCCAGGGAGCAGAACCTGATGGCCTCAACGATTTTGGAGATGCGCGACATCACCAAGACGTTTCCCGGCGTGAAGGCGTTGTCCAACGTCAACCTCAGCGTCGAGGAAGGCGAGATCCACGCCATCGTCGGCGAGAACGGCGCCGGCAAGTCGACGCTGATGAAGGTGCTGTCGGGCGTCTATCCATCCGGCACCTATGACGGCCAGATCATCTTCCGCGGCCAGGAATGCCATTTCAAAGGTATTCACGACAGCGAGCGTATCGGCATCGTCATCATCCACCAGGAGCTTGCCCTGGTGCCGATGCTGTCGATCGCGGAAAACATCTTCCTGGGCAACGAGCACGCCACCTTTGGCGTCATCGACTGGGATGCCAACGAGGCACGCACTGCCGCCCTGCTCAAGAAAGTCGGGCTCAAGGAAGACCCCAAGACGCTGATCACCAATATCGGCGTAGGCAAGCAGCAGCTTGTCGAGATCGCTAAGGCGCTCAGCAAGGAAGTGAAGCTCCTGATCCTCGACGAGCCGACGGCCTCGCTCAGCGAAAAGGACAGTCAGGCGCTGCTCGACCTCCTGCTCGAGTTCAAGCGCCAGGGCATGACCTCGATCCTGATTTCGCACAAGCTCAATGAGGTGAACCGCGTAGCAGACAAGGTCACGGTGATCCGCGATGGCCGGACCATCGAGACCTTGCCGAGGAAGGATATCAGCGAGGATCGCATCATCACCTCGATGGTCGGCCGTCCGCTGGACGACCGCTACCCGCCGCGCGAGCCGCAAATCGGCGACGTCGTTTTCGAAGTGAGAAACTGGTCGGTCTACCATCCGATCCATGCCGAGCGGCAGGTGATCAAGAACATCGATCTCAATGTGCGCAAGGGCGAGGTGGTCGGCATCGCCGGGCTGATGGGCGCCGGCCGCACCGAATTCGCGATGAGCCTGTTCGGCCGCTCCTACGGCCGGCACATCACCGGCGATGTTTTGCTCGAAGGCAGGTCGATCGACCTCTCATCGGTGAGCAAGGCCGTGGAGAACCGCATCGCCTACGTCACCGAAGACCGCAAGACCTACGGCCTCAACCTCATCGACCACATCAAGCACAATGTGACCTTGGCCAACCTGGGCGGCGTCTCCAGCCGCGGCGTCATCGACGACATGCGCGAGATGAGCGTGGCCAACGACTACCGCAAGAAGACCAATATCCGCGCCTCCAGCGTCTACCAGCTGACCGGAAACCTGTCGGGCGGCAACCAGCAGAAGGTGGTGCTGTCGAAGTGGCTGTTCGCCGATCCGGAAGTTCTGATCCTGGACGAGCCGACCCGCGGCATCGACGTCGGCGCCAAGTACGAAATCTATACGATCATCGCGCGCCTCGCCGCCGAAGGTAAGGCGATCATCGTCATATCGTCGGAAATGCCTGAGCTGCTCGGCATCTCCGACCGCATCTACGTGATGAACGAAGGGCGTATCGTAGGCGAAATGGCGGCAAGCGACGCGAGCCAGGAAAAAATCATGCGCGCCATCGTTCGGGGAGAAGGAAAAGCATCATGAGCACGGAAAGCGCTCCCGCGCCGCAGAGCGGCGTCGCCGAGGACGTCAAGCAGGGACAGCGCGTCGCCGTCTCGGCATTGGCGACGAACCTGCGTGAATATGGCCTGATCATCGCGCTGATCGTCATCATGCTGTTCTTCCAGTACACGACGTCGGGAACGCTGTTCAAACCGGTCAACCTCTCCAACCTGGTGCAGCAGAACTCGTTCATCATCGTGATGGCGCTCGGCATGCTCTTGGTGATCGTCGCCGGCTATATCGACCTCAGCGTGGGATCGGTCGCCGGCTTCATCGGCGCGCTGGCGGCGATGATGATGGTCATCTGGCCGCTCGGGATATTCTCGAATCCGCTGGTGGTCTCGATCGTCTGCCTGATCGTCGGAGCGCTGATCGGCGCCGCGCAAGGCTACTGGATCGCCTATCATAAGATACCGAGCTTCATCGTAACGCTCGCCGGCATGCTGATCTTCCGCGGCATCTGCCAGGCGCTGCTTGGCGGCGGCTCCTCGGTCGGCCCGCTGCCGGACAGCTTCAAGGCGCTGAGCTCCGGCTTCATCCCGGACGTGATCGGCCCGCTGACGCTGATTCCGCCGACGGTGAACGCCGCCGGCAAGACCATCATAGGCAGCGGGCTTACGCTGCACATGACGACGGTCGTGCTCGGCGTGATTGCCGTACTCGCCTACGCCTATTTCGGGCTGAGGACCCGGCGCAGGCGCGAACGGCATGGCTATGAGGCCGAGCCTTTCCTGTTGTTCGTCATCAAGACGCTGGTCGGCAGCGCGCTGGCGCTGTTCCTGGTCTTCCAGTTCGCGAGCTACAGGGGCTTGCCGGTCGTGCTCCTGGTGATGGGCGTGCTGATCTCGCTGTTCGTGTTCGTGACCAAGCGCATGACCATCGGCCGCCGCATCTACGCCATGGGCGGCAACGCCAAGGCCGCGCAGCTATCGGGCATCAACACCGAAAGACTGACGCTGCTCGTCTTCGTCAACATGGGCGTGCTGTCGGCGCTTGGCGGCCTGATCATCGCGGCGCGTCTCGGCCAGGCCGTGCCCGCGGCGGGTCTGGGCAGCGAGCTCGACGTGATCGCGGCAGTCTTCATCGGCGGCGCCTCGGCGATGGGCGGCGTCGGCCAGGTGATCGGCGCCGTGGTCGGCGGCTTCATCATGGGCGTGATGAACAACGGCATGTCGATCATGGGCGTCAATGTGGACTGGCAACAGGTGGTCAAGGGCCTTGTGCTGCTCGGCGCCGTCATCTTCGACGTCTACAACAAGAACAAGGCCTAGTGCATGTTGCCCAAAAGTGCCTGGCGGTTTTGGGGAAACGACATGCATCAAGACAACGGCCAAGGCCGGAAGCGGATTTAAGGAGGCATACGGGTTCTAGATCGCGGAGCTGCCGGCAGACCCGTCGGCGCAAGAAGTCCAGGCAAGGACCAGACTCGCGAGCGCAATCCGGACGAAGAATTTCAACCGTGGCTTGGATTTCTCCACGCCGCGCTGGTCGAGGTTTGCTTGCGAGGCGGCCTCGACCAGTCAAGATGAGAGAGGGTTCAACATGCTGATCTCCCAGATCCTCGACGACGCCGAGACCATCCGCGTCGTCGCCCGCAACGGTGGCGGCAAGACCAAGGTCATCAACGGCGCGCGCAGCGTCTATTCTCTGGCAATGGAGGCCGCGCGGACAGGCACCGGGCTCGAAGCGCTGATCGAGCGCAAGGGCTATGGCGAGACGGTCGACCTCGATGCCGCCTACAAGAGGGGCAGGCTGGTGTCGCCCATCAACCATCCCGATCCGGCGCATCTGCATCTCACCGGCACCGGTCTCACGCATCTCGGCTCCGCGGCGACGCGCGATTCCATGCATAAGAAGCTCAGCGAGGGCGGCGAGGAGGAACTCACCGACTCCATGAAGATGTTCCGCATGGGCCTCGAAGGCGGCAAGCCCGCCAAGGGCGAGGTCGGGGTGCAGCCCGAATGGTTCTACAAGGGCAACGGCACGATGGCAGTGGCGCCCGGCGCTCCGCTGGTGTCGCCGGCCTTCGCCCAGGACGGCGGCGAGGAGCCCGAGATCGCCGGCATCTACGTGATCGGCGACGACGGCGCGCCGTTCCGCGTCGGCTTCACGCTGTCCAACGAGTTTTCCGACCATGTGACAGAGCGGGTGAACTATCTGTTCCTCGCCCATTCCAAACTGCGCAACGCCTCGTTCGGCCCTGAAATCCTGATCGGCGACCTTCCTGCCGATGTCAGGGGCTCATCACGCATTTGGCGCGACGGCAAGCTGCTTTGGGAAAAGCCGTTCCTGTCCGGCGAAGCGAACATGTCGCACACCATCGCCAATCTCGAACACCACCACTTCAAATATTCGGCCTTCCGCCAGCCGGGCGACGTGCATGTGCATATGTTCGGCACCGCGACATTGTCCTTCGCCGACGGCATCAGGACCGAAGCCGGCGACGTGTTCGAGATCGAGGCCAAGGATTTCGGCCTGCCGTTGCGCAACCCGCTGGAGATCGAAAAGCCGGTCAAGGTGACGGTGAAGGCGCTCTAGAACGGACAGGGCTGGATGGACCGAAAGCGGATCGGCTTTGCGTTGATGGGCCTTGGCCTTGCCTTCGCCTGTATGTCCTCCACCGCCTATGGCGCAGCCAAATGCAGTCCGGTCTCCTACCGCCAAGCCCGATCGGCGATGACGAGCCGGCTTATGGCCACCGGTTATTCCAAACCGCAAGTGGGCTTCCTGATGCGCAACACGGATCGCATGACATCGTCGCTGCAGGCCAGCGGGCTCAACGACAAGGCCAAGGCTTGCGGCATCGACTCCGCGCGAGCCTACGTCCTCGCATGCCTCGACAAGCAACTGTTCCCTTTGCAGTCCGGCACAAGCGCCTCGCTGGACGACGAGAGCCAAACAAGGGGATTTTGGGGCAGAAAGCGCCTGACCGTACGCGAACTGCTGTTCATCGGCGAGTTCCATGGCTGTCTTGGCGCTGCGAAAGCATATCTATTTCGCGGCTAACGCCAGCGAGGCTGAGCTGTCGCAATCACCGCGCCGTACGGAAATGCTTGGAGAGCTTCAGGCCCTGCGCCTGATAGTTCGAGCCGAGATCGGTGCCGTAAAGCGCCTGTGGGCGCTTCAGCATATGCTCGTAGACGAGGCGGCCGACGATCTGGCCGTGATCAAGGATGAAGGGCACTTCGTGGCTGCGCACTTCGAGCACGGCGCGGCTGCCGCTGCCGCCGGCTGCGGAGTGACCGAATCCCGGATCGAAGAAGCCGGCATAATGGACGCGGAACTCGCCGACCAGCGGGTCGAAGGGCGTCATCTCGGCGGCATAGAGCGGCGGCACATGCACGGCCTCGCGGCTGACCAGAATGTAGAATTCGTCCGGGTCGAGCACCAATTCGCCGGCGCCGCTCTTGTAGATCGGCTCCCAGAAATCGACGACATCCTGCGCGGCGCGCTTGTCGACGTCGACCAGGCCGGTGTGGTGCTTGCCGCGATAACCGACAAGCCCGTCCTTGTCGCCGTCGAGGTCGATGGAAAGCGCGATGCCGCCGCCGGAAATGTTGGGCGGCTCGGTGGCGACCAGCATCTCGGCGCGGTGAAGGTCGCGTAGCTCGTTCTCCGAGAGCATCGCATTGCCGATGCGGAAACGGATCTGCGACAGGCGCGAGCCGGCGCGCACCACGATCGGGAAGGTGCGAGGGCTGACTTCGAGGTAGAGGGGACCGTGATAGCCGGCGGCGATCTTGTCGAACTCATGGCCACGGTCGGTCATCACCCGCGTGAAAATATCGAGACGGCCGGTGGAGCTCTTGGGGTTGGCCGAGGCGGAAACCCCGGCGGGCAGGGCCAGGCTTTCAAGCAGCGGCACGATATAGACGCAGCCGGTTTCCAGCACCGCGCCCCCGGCGAGGTCGATCTCGTGCAGCTTCAGCCGCTCGAGCTTGTCGGCGACCAGATGATCGGGCCCCGGCAGGAAGGAAGCGCGCACGCGATAGGCCCTGTCGCCGAGCCTGAGATCGAGGCTGGCCGGCTGGATCTGGTCGGCGTCCGGCGCGCGCGGCGACTTCAGCGCCTTCGCCTCGAACAGCGCCGCGATCTCCTGATCCGGAAGAATGCCTGTCTGCCGCAAGGCTGGCTCCATCGAGGCCGGTCTCTTTGGGGCAGGTTCTTGCCGCAAAACCGCTGGACAATTTTGCGGAACCTGCCTGGTACAAACCTCTTAATGAAGCCGGCAATTGACGCAAGCGCCGCGCGGGTCTAAAGGGTCGTTATCCCGTGGTGATTTGGCCGGTCGGCTTGCAGCCACGTTAAACAAGTCGCTAAAGGACCGTCGAGCCGCAAGGCTATATGGACCGGTTGCGACTTCGCGGCCGGTTTTTTTGTGTCTGGAAGCAGGGCTATGAGCATCAAGAAGCGCAACTGGAAACCTCAGACGGCACTCGTGCACAGCGGAACGCTGCGTTCCCAATTTGGCGAGACGGCCGAGGCGATGTACCTCACGCAGGGCTATGTCTACGAGACGGCGCAGGCCGCGGAGGCCCGCTTCAAGGGCGAGGAGCCCGGCTTCATCTATTCGCGCTACGCCAATCCGACCGTCGACATGTTCGAAAAGCGCATGTGTGCGCTGGAGGGCGCCGAGGATGCCCGCGCCACGGCCTCCGGCATGGCCGCCGTTTCCGCCGCATTGCTCTGCAGCGTCAAGGCCGGCGACCATATCGTCGCCGCGCGCGCCCTGTTCGGCTCCTGCCGGTGGATTGTCGAGACGCTGGCGCCGCGCTACGGCATCCAGGCGACGCTGGTGGACGGGCGAGACATTGCAAACTGGGAGAGGGCGGTCAGGCCGAACACCAAGCTGTTCTTCCTGGAAAGCCCGACCAACCCGACACTGGAGGTGGTCGACATCGCCGCGGTCGCCAGGCTCGCCAATTCGATCGGGGCGCGCGTGATCGTCGACAACGTCTTCGCCACGCCGCTGCAACAGAAGCCCTTGCAACTCGGCGCCCATATCGTCGTCTATTCGGCAACCAAGCACATAGACGGCCAGGGCCGCTGCCTCGGCGGCGTCATCCTCTCCGACAAGAAATGGATCGACGAGAACCTGCACGACTATTTCCGCCACACCGGGCCGAGCCTGTCGCCCTTCAATGCCTGGACGTTGTTGAAGGGCCTGGAAACGCTGCCGCTGCGCGTGCGCCAGCAGACCGAGAGCGCCGGCAAGATCGCCGATTTCCTGGCCGGCAGGCCGGAGATCGCCCGCGTCATCTATCCTGGCCGCGCCGACCACCCGCAGGCCGATATCGTCAAGAAGCAGATGTCCGGGGGCTCGACGCTGATCTGCCTCGAGGTGAAGGGCGGCAAGCAGGCGGCATTCGCCTTCCAGAACGCGCTCGATATCGTGCTGATCTCAAACAATCTCGGCGACGCCAAGAGCCTGATCACCCATCCGGCGACGACGACGCACAAGAACCTGAGCGACGAGGCGCGGGCAGAGCTTGGCATCGGGCCCGGCACGCTCAGGCTCTCCGTCGGCCTTGAGGACACGGACGATCTGCTGGAGGACGTCGAACAGGCGCTGAAGGCGGCGAGATAGCGGACGCCACAAGGAAGGGACGGCGTGGGTGCCGTTCAGGCGCCTTCTTCCAGCTCGGTCATCGCCTTGGTGCGGATGGTCATGGCATTGCCGCGCCAATCGACCGCGCCTCCCAACCATCCCCGCACCCAGATGGCGGGCAGCATGACGTCGCGCACGATCATCGCGGTCACGCTGAGCGGCGACAGATACCAGCCTTTTGCCCAGGCGAGCAGGCATTCCGGCAGATAGGCGACGACCAGCACGCAGAGCGCCGCCGTGGGCAGGCTGACACCGGCGCTCGCCGCCGCGACCAGGCCAAGCAGCAGCGGCAATGCCGCGCCGGTCAGGATCTCCGGTGCGAAGAACAGCGGGAAGGTGACGCGGCGCAGCCTTGCCCAGCGCGCCTGGCGCGACCAGATCTCACCGAGCCGGCGCTGGCCGAGCGGCTGCTCGAACGGCGAGGCGACGAGATTGACCTTGAGACCGAGTCCGTTGACCAGCTTGGTCGCCGCCGCATCCTCGGCGATCTCGGCGGCCAAGGCATGGATGCCGCCATTGGCATCCAGCATCGGCTTGTTCCACAACATGCTCTTGCCCTGGGCGAAACCGAGGCCGAGCGCGTCGCCGGCATACTGCCAGCGCGCCTGCAGCGTGTTGAGGAAGGCACATTCGACCTCGGCCCAGAAACCGTCCGGCCGAGAGCCGATCGGCGTCGAGCAGACGAGGCCGGTATCCGGGCGCCATGCCGCCATCATCTGCTGGACGTAGTTCGCCGGCATCAGCACGTTGGAATCGGCGAGGATCGCCCAATCGTAGCGCGCCGCCTGCCATCCCTTGACGCAATTGTTGAGCTTGGGATTGGCGCTGATGCGATCGTCGCCGACCAGAAGCCGCGCCGGAACCTTGGGGTTGAGCGCGATCGCCGCATCGATGAGCTCCACCACCGGGTCTTCGGCATGCGCAACGCAAAAGATCAGTTCATAGCGCGGCCAATCGAGCGAGAAGGCGCGCCTCAGGGTCTCTTCCGTGAACGGCTCGACGCCGCGCGACGGCACGATGATCGAAACCGGCGGCCGGGGGCCGGAGGGGGGCGCAACGACACGCCGCTTCTTAAGCCGCGACGAGGCGAGCAGGATGCTGGCGAGATTGGCGAGAAGAAGGGCTGACGAACCCAAGGCGGCTGCGATAGTCAGTTCCATTGAGATATGGTCACTCCCGGTAGAGAGTTTCACCGTTTCGGCGAAACGGCGAACCACTCTATCTCTTTGTTTTCATGCAATTGGGGACGGAAAACCGTTTACACTTTTCCTGGATGCTCTGGGCCGAACGCGGCCGTTTGATCAGTCGACGGAGCGCCCGAGTCGCCCGGCATGGTCTGTGCACACCAACATTGTCGTGTGTCACTTAAATGACATTGTTTTTCGGCACGTGCGACAAAGGCCGGCGGTATGACCGGCGCCTCGCGTGATAACAGCGCAGCGCCGCGCATATTCCACGCGGCGGCAACCGGAGTAGCCCATGTATCGCGCAGTGACGCGCAACATCGAAGTGCTGGTCAGGCCGTTCTATCTGGAGGATAGATCCGACCCCTCCGAGAACCGCTACGTCTGGGGCTATCAGGTGACGATCGACAACCGCTCCGACGAGTTCGTCCAGCTTTTGTCGCGCTACTGGCACATTACCGACGGCCAGGGCCGTGTCGAGGAGGTACGCGGCGCCGGCGTCGTCGGCGACCAGCCGGAGCTCAACCCCGGGGATAGCTATCAATACACATCAGGCTGCCCGCTCTCGACATCCTCGGGCATCATGGTCGGCCATTACACGATGCGCAACGGCCGCGGCGAGACCTTCGATATCGCCATTCCAGCCTTCTCGCTCGACATGCCGGGGACAAGGCGGACGGTGAATTAAGAACTCGAGTTCCTCGAATTAAGAACTCGAGTTCCTCTCCCCCTCAAAGCGGGGGAGAGGAAGGGGACCTTCTCAATTCACGAACTCGGCCGGGTCGAAGTCGTATTGCGTCGAGCAGAACTCGCAGGCGACATGGATGCCACCCTCCTCTGTCGACTCCTTGATCTCCTCGGCCGAAAAGCCCTCGAGGATGCCGCGGATCTTCTCGCGCGAGCAGGAGCACCGGTCGTCGACCGGCACGCCGCGGAAGACGCGCACGCCGTGCTCGTGGAAGAGCCGGTAAAGCAGCCGCTCGGCGCCCACAGTCGGATCGATCAGTTCCGTCTGCTCGATCGTGCCGAGCAGCGCCAGCAATTCCTGCCAGGAATTGTCGGCCGGCTGGTCGGTCACCTCGCGGTCGTCGCCGTCACCCCCAGAAATATCGGGAATGCGCATGCGCTCCGGCGCCTGCGGCAGGAACTGCGCCAGGATGCCGCCGGCCCGCCATTGCTCACGCGCCCCGCCTGGACCTGGCGTGACCAGCTTGGCGACCGACATCCTGATATCCGTCGGGATCTGCTCCGATTGGCGGAAATAGGTGCGAGCGGCATCCTCCAGGGAAGTGCCGTCGAGCTGGACGATGCCCTGATAGCGCTGCGTGTGTGCGCCCTGGTCGATGGTCAAGGCCAGCACACCGTTGCCGAGCAGCGCCTGCTGCGAGGTCTCGCCGGCGTCGATCAGGGCCTGCAGCCGGTCGGCATCGAAGCGCGCATAGGCGCGCAATGCATGCGGCGTCGTGAAATCAGCCACCAGCATGTCGACCGGGCCATCGGTGCGGGTCTGCAGGATGAACTTGCCTTCGAACTTCAGCGAGGTGCCGAGCAGGACGGTGAGCACGCAGGCTTCCGCCAGCAGGCGGGCGACGGGCTCGGGATAATTGTGGCGGCTCAAAATAGCGTCGAGCATCGTCCCGAGCTGCACGGTGCGGCCGCGCACATCGAGCGGCGCGACCTCGTAAGGCACGACATGATCGTCGCCGGCGAAGCCGAATTCACCGAGTTGGGGTTTATGCTCAGCCAAGGTCTGGGTTTCCAACATGACAAAACTCCGGGGCGCAGCCATGCAACCCGATGAGCCGCATGCGTCCAAGCGCGTTCAATTTACGTGATGGCCCGCAAATAGGCATCACATATCCCCGGATCAAGTCGACACTCCCCGGTACCAGTCGGCGCCAGTCGTGCCGGATCAAGCGCCCAGGCACCAGGCCAGCACAGCCTTCTGGGCGTGCAGCCGGTTCTCGGCCTCGTCGAAGACCACCGAATGCGGCCCGTCGATTACTTCGTCGGTGACTTCCTCGCCGCGATGCGCCGGCAGGCAGTGCATGAACAAGGCGTCGGACTTGGCCTTGGCCATAAGCGCAGCGTTGACCTGATAGGGCAGGAAGACGTTGTGACCGCGGGCGCGGTGCTCCTGGCCCATAGAGACCCAGCTGTCGGTGACCACGCAATCGGCCTGGTCGACCGCTTCCTCAGCGGAACGCGCGAACCTGACCTTCCCGCCATTGGCCTTCGACCAGTCGACATATTTCTCGAAGGGCTCGCTGCCCTCCGGCACCGCGACATTGACGTTGAAACGGAACCGCGCCGAGGCTTCCAGGAGCGAGTGCAGCACATTGTTGCCGTCGCCGGTCCAGGCAAAGGTCTTGCCGGCCACCGGGCCGCGATGCTCCTCGAAGGTCATGATGTCGGCCATGATCTGGCAGGGATGCGTGTCGTCGGTCAGCCCGTTGATGACAGGAACCGTTGCATTCTCCGTCAGCTCGATCAGCCGGTCATGCGAGGTGGTGCGGATCATGATGGCGTCGACATAGCGCGACAGCACTTTTGCCGTGTCGGCGATGGTTTCGGAACGTCCGAGCTGCATCTCGGTGCCGGTCAGCATGACCGTCTCGCCGCCGAGCTGGCGCATCCCGACATCGAAGGACACGCGGGTGCGCGTCGACGGCTTGTCGAAGATCATGGCCAGCACCTTGCCATCGAGCGGTTTGGAACGCTCGCCGGCCTTGAGCCTGGTCTTTCGCGCCATCGCGTCGTCCAGCATGATGCGCAGGTCGCCCGCGGAAACGGCGGACAGGTCGGTGAAGTGGCGGACACTCATCGGCAGGTTTCCAGAAACTATTTCGCGGCTTCGGCCGCTATCGCGTCGGTCAGGCCCTTGGCGCCGCTACGGATGCGCTTCAGCGCCTCGCCGATCTCCTCGTCGGTGACGGTGAGCGGCGGCAGGAGACGGATGACGTTGTCGCCCGCCGGCACGGCAAGCAGGTGCTGGTCGCGAAACGCCATGTTCACCTTGGTGTTCGGCATGGCGCATTTCAGGCCGAGCATCAGGCCGATACCCCTTATGTCTTCAATGACATCGGGAAACTCGTCCGCGACGGCCGCAAGGCCCTGTTTCAACAACAGCGCCTTGTGCTGCACGTCTTCGAGGAAGCCGTCGGCCAGCACCACGTCGAGCACGGCATTGCCGACCGCCATCGCAAGCGGATTGCCGCCGAATGTGGTGCCGTGCACGCCGGCGGTCATGCCGGTCGCCGCCTCATCCGTGGCGAGGCAAGCGCCCATCGGGAAGCCACCGCCGATGCCCTTGGCGATCGCCATCAGGTCGGGCGTGACGCCGGCCCATTCGTGCGCGAACAGCTTACCGGTGCGGCCGATGCCGCACTGGACCTCGTCGAAGATCAAAAGCAGGCCGTGCTGGTCGCAAAGCTGCCGCAGGCGCTTGAGCGATTGCGTTGGCACCGGGCGGATGCCTCCCTCGCCCTGCACCGGCTCGATCAGGATCGCCGCGGTCTCAGGCGTGATCGCCTTTTCGGCGGCGTCGATGTCATCGAAGGCCACTTGGTCGAAACCCTCGACCTTGGGCCCGAAGCCTTCGAGATATTTGTACTGGCCGCCGGCGGCGATCGTCGCCAGCGTGCGGCCATGGAAGGCGCCCTCGAAGGTGATGATGCGGAAACGCTCGGGATGGCCCTTGACGAAATGATATCGCCTGGCCGTCTTGATCGCGCATTCCAGCGCCTCGGCGCCGGAATTGGTGAAGAACACCTTGTCGGCAAAGGTCGCCTCGACCAGCCGCTCGCCCAGCCGGCGCTGTTCCGGGATCTCATAGAGGTTGGAGACATGCCAGAGCTTGGCTGCCTGCTCGGTGAGCGCCGCGACAAGATGCGGATGGCTGTGGCCGAGTGAGTTCACCGCTATGCCGCCCGCGAAGTCGAGATATCGCTCGCCCCTGTCGGTGACCAGCCAGGTCCCCTCACCACGGTCAAAAGCCAGGGGTGCGCGAGCAAAGGTCTCGAAAAGCGCCGAACCGCTCATTATATGCGTCTCCGGAACCGGAAATCAAAAAAGCCGCCAATGCGGCGGCCTTTGCGGCTTATCATGTTTTTCGGCCATGAAGTCAACGAAAACGTCACGCAGAAGCGCGTGGCATGCCTCCGACGCCACGCTGGCTCATGAGCAGCACCGGCAAGTTGGGGAAAACCGAAAAAACCGAATCGTGTTGCCCTGGGGACTCTTGTCACCGAGTCAGCGCATAAGGTATTTGTAGTCGAGAAATAACTAGATTTCGTGCGGCGGATCTAAATCACCCGATATATGTGGTGTCGTTTGCCCGGCGAGAGCCGGGTCGGGAACGGATTCTGACTACCGCACGCCTCAGCAGGAGCGCGGCCCATGAATTGGACTGATGAGCGGGTAGAACTTCTCAGAAAATTGTGGTCGGAGGGCCTGAGCGCCAGCCAGATCGCCGCTCAGCTTGGCGGAGTGAGCCGCAATGCCGTCATCGGCAAGGTCCACCGCCTGAAGCTGTCAGGCCGCGGCCGCGCAACAGCTGCCCCGGCGCGACAGAAGAAGGTGACGCAAGGCGCCTCGATGCAGAAGTCGGTGACCCGCGCCGCAACAACCGCGCGTCACGTGACCACCACCATCGGCGCCACCGCGCTGCAGGTGCAGTTCGACGCCGAGCCGGTGGCGCGCCACTATATCCGTCCGGTCGAGAACGTCGTGGTGCCGATCTCGCGGCATCTGCAACTCGTCGAGCTGACCGAACGCACCTGCAAATGGCCGAACGGCGATCCGCTCTCGGAAGACTTCAGCTTCTGCGGCAACGATGCCGCCGAGACCGGGCCTTACTGCAAGTATCACGCCCGCGTCGCGTTCCAACCGGCCGCGGAGCGGCGCAGGGCAAGGTAAGGCGCATTTTGAGTAGTAAGGCAGTAAGGGAATAGGTTAGAGATTGCGCTTGAGAGCGTAGCTTTTGGCAATTTCCTCACTTACTGCCTTACTCCTCTATTCAGAGCCATCCGTTCTTCTTGAACCGCCAGTACAGAAACGCGCAGGTCAGCGCGATCACCGTGAACCGGGCCTCAAACAGCGCCTTGTCCTCGACCGCCTCGACCTCGACCTAGATCGGTTCCAGCACCGACGATGAAATCAAGGATGGCGTAAAGGACGAAATGCTCGCCCCTGGCGAACGGATGCGGACAGCATTCCCGATGCTGGCGCAGGAGCAGCGCACAGCGATTTTCCGACCGGAATTGCGCAGACGACGTCCGGGCCGCCCCGGGAAAAACGCGCCGACGGCCTTTGCCGCTTGAAAACGCGCCACGCCGCCGCATAATCATTCCGATCCCCGCAAGAAGCAGAAAATCCGGTGGGATAGGGGGAGGGACATTTGCCGTTGGGCCACACTTTCGTCATTGCCGACGATCATCCGCTTTTTCGCGGTGCCCTAAAGGAGGCGCTGGCCGGCATCGGCGACGTCGCCGCGATCCACGAGGCCGGGGATTTCGATAGCGCCAAGGCGCTGGTGCTGGCCAATGAGGATGTCGATATGGTGCTGCTCGACTTGTCGATGCCTGGCGCCAGCGGGCTCTCGGGCCTGATCTCGCTGCGCGGCATCAATCCGGCGGTGCCGCTGGTGGTGGTGTCGGCGCATGACGATCCCGTCACTATCCGCCGCGCGCTCGATCTTGGCGCGTCCGGCTTCATCTCCAAATCGGCCAGCATGGAGGAAATCCGCGCCGCCGTGCAGGCCGTGCTTGCCGGCGATATCGCGGCGCCCCCCGATATCGAGCTCGGCGTCGAGCGCGACCCGGAAATCTCCGACCTGATAAAGCGCCTGCAGGCTTTGACGCCGCAGCAGACACGCGTGCTCGGCATGCTGGCGGAGGGCCTGCTCAACAAGCAGATAGCCTATGAGCTCGGCGTCTCCGAGGCGACCATCAAGGCGCATGTTTCGGCCATACTGCAGAAGCTCGGCGTCGACAGCCGCACTCAGGCGGTGATCCAGCTCTCCAAGATCGGCAATGACCCGCTGCAGCCGGTTGGCTGAGCTGCCCCTGCCACTATTCCGCCGCCGGCGCCAGCGGTCTGACCCTTGCCATCATCGAGCGCAGCACCGCGGGCTTCAGCGGCTTGTTTATCACCGGAACGTCGAGCCGGCTTGCCGCCGCGCGAACTTCGGTGGAGCGGTCTGCGGTGACCAGCACGCAGGGCAGGTCCTGTCCGTAGGCGGCGCGCAACGCGCCAATCGCGTCGAGCCCGGTGCCGCCGTCGAGATGATAGTCGGCCAGCACAAGGTCCGGCTTTGGCGCGCCTGGCCTCGGAAGATCGCCTGATCCCGAAGCCGTCTCGACATGACAGCCCCAGCCTTCCAGCAGCAGCCGCATTCCGTCGAGGATGCGCGCGTCATTGTCGATGCAGAGCACGTTGAGCCCGGCGAGCGACGAGGCGGCGCGGGCCGGCGCCTTGCCGGTCTCGCGCGGCGGCGCCGCGACCTCCGCGACCGGCAGGATGACGGAAAAGCGCGTGCCCTTGCCCGGGTTGGAATAGATGCGAATCTCAAGCCTCAGAACCCGGGCTATGCGGTCGACGATGGAGAGGCCGAGGCCTAGGCCCTCGGCCTCGCGGGCGCCTTCGTCCAGGCGGGTGAATTCATGGAAGACGGTGTTGAGCTTGTCGCCGGCGATGCCGATGCCGGTGTCGATCACCTGGATCTCCGCCAGCTCGCCGCGCCGTCGCACACCCACCAGGACGCGACCCTTGCGCGTGTATTTGATGGCGTTCGACACCAGGTTCTGGATCAGGCGGCGCAGCAGGTTGCGATCGGTCATGACGCCGAGCGAGGACGGTATGATCTTGAACTCGAGCTTCTTTTCGGCGGCCAAAGGGCGGAAATCATTGCCGATCTGGCTGAGCAGTCCGCCGAGGCTGAAGGCGGTGTCTTCCGGCTTCATAGCGCCGGCGTCGAGCCGCGAGATGTCGAGGACCGCGCCGAGGATGGTTTCGACCGATTCCAGCGAGGACTCGATGTTGACGGCCGCCTTGCCGGCCGGTCCCTTGCCGGCCTTCTCGATCAGTGACGAGCAATAGAGCCGGGCGGCGTTGAGCGGCTGCAGGATGTCGTGGCCGGCGGCGGCGAGGAAGCGCGTCTTGCCGAGGTTCGCCTCCTCGGCCAGCATCTGCGCCTGCGCCAGTTCCTCGTTGACGCGGGTGAGCTCGATCGTCCGGGTCTTGACCCGCTGCTCCAGTGATTCATTGGCCCGCTTCAGTGCCAGGTCCTGCTCGACGCGGCCGGAAATGTCGGCATAGGTGGCGACGATGCCGCCGTCCGGCATCGGGTTGGAGCGCAGTTCCAGGATGCGTCCGCTGGTCTTCAGCTCCATCTGCCATGGCCCGGCGAAGCTGGTCAGCCGGTTCAGCATGGTCACCCGCTGGTCGGCCGGAATATCGCCGCGGTCGGCCAGATGACGCAGGATCCGGTCGAGCGACACGCCGACCTGGCCCATCTCGTCCGGCAGGTCGAACAACGCCCTATATTGCCGGTTCCAGCAAATCAGCCGGAAATCGCGATCGAAGACGGTGATGCCTTGTTCCATCTGGTCGAGCGCGATCTGGAGCAGGTCGCGATTATGCTGCAGCGCCTCGGTGGCGTCGTCGAGCAGCCTGAAGGCATCTTTTGAATCTCGGTCGTTGCGGCGGAAGAGCAGCGAGAGGATGAGCCGCGCCGAGGACGAGCCGACGGCGCTTGCCAGCAATTGCTCCGAGAAGCGGATGACATCCATGCTCGCCTGCTCCTTGCCGTGGAGCGAAACATTCGCGTTCTTCTCGAAGGACTGGAAGGAGCGCTCCGTGCGTTCGACACCGAGATAGCGCGAAATCGTGTCCTTGAGGTCGTTGACGGTGACGGCGGTGCGAAAGCGGCGCAGGCTGGGCATGGGGCTCGCCTCGCGCGGCACGAAGATCGCCGCCTGGATGCGCTCCAGGGGGACGGACGCGCGCGACAGCGATCCCAGCACGAAGAACAGGGCATTGACCGACAGGCTCCACAGCACGCCGTGGTTCAGCGGCTCGCCGACCGTGCCGAACAGCGCTTGCGGCCTCAGCGCCTCGAAGCCGAACAGGCCATATACGACGATGTCGGAGTCGGGACCGGCGAGCGAGGGCAGCAGAAGCGTGTAGCCCCAGACGGCGATGCCGGCGATCATGCCGAGCGCGGCCCCCCGGCCGTTGGCGCGGCGCCAGATTAGGCCGCCGATCAGAGCCGGCGCGAATTGCGCGATGGCCGCGAACGACATCAGCCCTATCGAGGAAAGCCGCGCGCTGTTCGTGCTCTCGCGGTAGTAGAGGAACGCTATGAACAGCAGGATGAAGATGGACGCGCGGCGCACGTTGAGGATCAGCGTCGACCAGTCCTCGTTCTCCGAAGCGCTGGTCTTGAGCACGCGGCGCACGAACAGCGGAATGATGAGATCGTTGGAGATCATGATCGACAGCGCAACGCTCTCGACGATCACCATGGCGGTCGCCGCCGACAGGCCGCCGACGAAAGCGGTCATGGCGAGCACGTCATGGCCGCCGAGCAGCGGCAGCGAAAGCACATAGAGGTCGCTGCTGGTCTTGGCGCCGACCAGCGACAGGCCGGCAAAGGCGATCGGCAGCACGAAGAGGTTGATCGTCACGAGGTAGAGCGGAAACAGCCAGGTCGCCGTGCGCAGCTCCGCCTCGCTGCGATTCTCGACGATGGTTACGTAGAATTGCCGCGGCAGCATAAGAATGGCAAAGCCGCTCAAGCCGGTCAGCACCAGCCAGGTGGCGAGGGAGGTGTTGTAGCTCATCGCCTGGCGCACCTGGCTGTTGGCGGCGAGCTTGGCGAACATGTCGGCGGGGCCGCCGAAGATCAGGAACAACACCATCAGGCCGATGGCGAGAAAGGCGGCGAGCTTCACTACGGTCTCGACCGCCACCGCCAGAACCAGCCCGTCCTGATGTTCCGTGGCGTCGGCGTGGCGGGTGCCGAACAGCACCGCGAAGAGCGCCAGAAGCATCGCAACCACCAGCGAGATATCGCTGACGAATGGATCGAAAGAGGGCGGCGAGCCGGTATAGTGTTCGATCATCAGGCTGACCGAGCCCGAGATCGCCTTGAGCTGCAGCGCGATATAGTGCACGGCGCCGATCGTGGCGATCAAAGTCGCGATCGCCGCAACGGTGAAGCTCTTGCCGTAGCGGGCGCCGAGGAAGTCGGCGATCGAGGTGATCTTCTCGCTCTTCGCCAGTCGGACCAGGCGGTTGAGCAGCGGGAAGCCGAACACGAAAACCAGCACCGGACCGGTGTAGATGCCGAGGAATTCGAGGCCGCGCTCGGACGAAAGGCCGACCGAGCCAAAGAAGGTCCAGGAGGTGCAGTAGATGGCCAGGCTGAGCGCGTAGATAAACGGCCGCGCCCGCCCAAGCCCGGTTGTGGCGGCGGCACGCCGGTCGCCGACGCTGGCAATGGCGAAAAGCAGCGTCACATAGGCGATCGCAATGATGACGACGAACCAGCCTTGCACGGCCCGTGCTTCCTCCCTGGCCGGTCTCCCATCCGGCCCGCCCAGGCAATTCCAGGAAAACTACCAGATGGGGTTTGCGTCCGGAATTGCGTGAGCACAATTACGCAAATCGGTCGAGCATCCCGATAGGGCGCCCGACCGATTTGACGCAATCACAGCTCGGTCCTCAAGTCCATCGCCGCTTTCGGCGCATATACTGATGACGATACGTAACATAAACCGGTGCCTTCGCTGTTTTTCCGGTTTTGCAGCCGGGGGTTTTTGTTATTGTGGACGCGGGGTCGATGCCCACGGATATTGGTGCGGCGGCAGCTCGGCCCGCTACGGCAGGAGGGACGAATGCTGAAAGAATTCCAGGAATTCATTTCCAAGGGCAACGTTATGGACCTTGCCGTAGGCGTCATCATCGGCGCTGCCTTCGGCAAGATCGTCACCTCGCTGGTCGACGATATCATCATGCCGTTCATCGGCGCGCTCGGGGGCGTCGATTTCTCCAATTACTTCATAGGCTTGTCGCATAACGTGACGGCCACCAACCTGGTGGATGCCCGTAAACAGGGCGCGGTATTCGCCTATGGCAGCTTCATCACCCAGGTCATCAATTTTCTGATCATGGCCTTCATCATCTTCCTGATGGTCAAGGCGGTGAACAACTTGCGCAAGCGGCTGGAGCGCGAGAAGCCCGCCGCCGCAGCGGCCCCGCCGCCGGCCGACGTGCAGCTCCTGACCGAGATCCGCGATCTTCTCGCCAAGAAATAACGCAGCCGCAAGCATTCTGGACCAAAACCCCGGCCGCTTGCGGCCGGGGTTTTCTGTTTCCCTATCTGCTATGAGCGCTGCCGGGACAGGAACGGATTTGCCATGACCTTGATCGATACCCTGCGCGCGGAAGCGCGCGCCGCGCCGGAAAGCGGCATCGTCGCCGTCATCAACCACGGCCGCTTGCGCGAAGGCCTGATCCCGCTCTGGGCCGGAGAAGGCGATCTGCCGACGCCATCCTTCATCAGCGATGCCGCCGCCAGAGGATTGGCCGATGGCGAGACTTTCTACACGTGGCAGAAGGGCATTCCCCCGCTCAGGCAGGCGCTCGCCCGCTACTATGCCAGGCATTTCGGCAGACCTTCGCGGAGGAAGAGTTCATCGTCACCGCATCCGGCATGCATGCGATCCAGCTGGCCATCGATGCCATCGCGGGAAGCGGCGACGAGGTGATCTACCTATCGCCGGCCTGGCCGAATTTCGCCGCGGCTGCCGGCGTGGCGGGCGCCGTGCCGGTGCCGGTCACGCTCGACGAGTCCGGCAATGGCTGGTCCTGCGATGTCGAAAAGATCGCCTCCGCTGTCACGCCGCGCACCAAACTTCTGTTCATCAACACGCCGTCCAACCCGACCGGCTGGACCGCCGATAGGCAGACGCTCCAAGCAATCCTCGATCTTGCCCGCGCAAAGGGCCTTTGGATCATCGCCGACGAGATCTATTCGCTGTTCCACTATGGCCATGGCCGCGCGCCGTCCTTCCTCGACGTCGCCACGCCCGAAGACCGGATCCTCTTCGTCAACAGCTTTTCCAAGAACTGGGCGATGACCGGCTGGCGCGTGGGCTGGATCAAGACGCACCCGTCCCTGCAGCAAGTGTTCGAGAACCTGATCCAATACTCGACCTCGGGCGTCGCCCAGTTCATGCAGCGCGGCGCTGTCGCCGCCCTCGATGAAGGCGACGGCTTCATCGCCGAACAGGTGGAGCGCGCGCGGGCCGCGCGCGATCTCGTCTGCGGCATACTGGGTGAAACCGGCAAGGCGCGGTTCACCGTGCCGCAGGGTGCTTTCTATCTGTTCTTCAGGGTCGACGGCATCACCGATTCCCGGTCCGCCGCCTTCGACATCGTCGACAACGCCAATGTCGGCCTGGCGCCCGGCACCGCCTTCGGCCCCGGCGGCGAAGCCTTCCTCAGGCTTTGCTTCCACCGCCGCCTCGATCAGCTCGAGGAAGCGGCGCATCGCCTGGCGAAATGGATGAAGACGATGTGAGCGAGGCGGCTTCAGCCACCTGACTTCGGCACCAGCAGTGGAATGATGCGATCGGTCTTGGCGACGGCGGGTCGGCCGGAGCCGGCATAGGGGATGCCCAGCGCATCCCAGGTCTCGACCAGTGCGTCCTGCAATTCGGCGATCAGCGCGTCGGAG
>Ga0315336_1001723_pt1 | contig 38992 bp, 31 predicted proteins | sample ASW5metaG_FD_204512 | JGI IMG/M metagenome (GOLD analysis project Ga0315336, IMG submission 204512) | Ammonia-oxidizing marine archaeal communities from Monterey Bay, California, United States - ASW #5 | ecosystem: Environmental > Aquatic > Marine > Intertidal zone | place: USA: California... | reverse complement strand
AATTATATAAAGAAGATATAGAAAGTCGCCCTTAAATTATGGTGTATTCGAGTTCGCTGGATTTGGATGACTCGGGTGTCAAACAATATTCGCTATCGCTATCGCTATCGCTATCGCTATCGCTATTCAATATTAATACGAGAGGCGCATGGTAAGTTGAGTCAATATTGGTTTCAGGATTGTCGGTTATGGGAGATACATTACGAGGTTTTTCTTTAGAAATTAATTCTAATTGTTTATTAGTAATTAATTCTAATCGTTTATTTAAATCGTTAAAAATATTATTATATTCTTCGGTGGATTTTATAAATTCTTCCTCCTTTTCTTTTTCTTCTTTGATTTTATTTTTGATAATATTTAATTTAGTCATAGTATAAATATTTATTATATTTTTAAATTATTTATTATATATATATAAATTTATGAATAATTATGATACGAAAAAAAAAATTTTGACTACGGTATTTGAAATGATTAGTGATCGTGGGTATAATAATATTAAATACGGCATATGGAACGATAGTTATTCGGGGAACACGCAGGATGAATGCATGATTAGTAGCAATAGCGTAACTATATCCGAAGCATTAGATTCTGATATTATTAAATTAGGTGATATTGTATTTGGAAACATAGAAGAAAATAAAATCGCGGTGCGATTTGTGTATGAGTATAGCGATACGATGTTCGATTTATTTCCGAAAGATACAGAATATCGTATATTGGTGATTTTCTCCGATAAAAAAATAAAAAATATAAATGTTCCCTTTAGACAAATATTCTCATATAATACGTTAATATATAATGCTACTAAACATAAATTAGTTCCTAAACACGAACTTCTTAAAATGGGCGAGGAATATTCATTTATAAAAAAAGAAATTAATAATATTCCTACAATATTAAGAGACGATCCTATTGCTAAATACTATGGTTATGAACATGGCGATATATGTAAAATAACCCGAAATAATTATGCGATTGTTTATAGAAGGTGTGTAAATTAATCAATAATCCTTAGTAAGACCCTGTGAATCCATAATTATAGTTTTAATATTGTTAAATATTCTTATTAATAGGACAAAAACATTGCTATACTCAACTTGCTTAATGCCTGAATTAATAGTAGTTTTAAGTATTTCTCCTAATTTAAACAGTGACTCGCTATAAATATGATTTTTATAGTTATCGAGAAGAGTTGGTTCTAATTTCATAATATTATTGAATACTCTAATAAATTCGTATTCGTGTTGATTATTATATACGATGCCCTTATACTTAATAATCAATGATTCTATGAGGTTCATATATGTAAGTATATTGTCTCCGTAATAACGGAGCTTCCAACAAACCATTTTATGATAATCGTCTAATTCTTCATTTAACAGTGTTTCGCGCATATCATCAATCTCCTCGTTTGATACATCGCTATCGGTAGATAGATATTTTTTGTATATGATTTTATAATCTATATTGCTAATATCATTTAATAGCGGATACAATGTACTTATTTCTTTTTTACTTGTTAATTTAGATAGTTTGCCTTTCATAATATTGGTCCAATTATTATTAATGAATATTAAATGACCCTCTTTGTCTTGACCACGCCTACCAGCGCGCCCGGCCGCCTGTTGTGCAAACAGAGTGGGAAATTCGCGCGACTCATTATAACCCATCATCACCGAGGCCCTGAATGGAAAATTGACGCCTTGCGACAACTCCCTGTCCGATATTACAATGTATAATTTGTTATTTTGACACAGACGCTGAACGATATGTTTGTACACATCGTTCATTCGTTCAGTATAAAGACCGACGCCATACTTAAGACCCTGTAAGAAAATATTCATGTACGACAATTTACATTTAAGAGCTTTACCGAGTTCTCTTCGTATATCTCGTATTTCGTCGGCGGTCATTGGATTATGTTGCGTAAAGCAAAAATCGGGGTGTTTCTCAAATACATCAATATTTGTAGGAATACAATTCATTTTCATATATTTAGTATGTTCTTTTTTAAGATTTCGCAATTGTAATTTTTTCAAGTAATCGCTTAGGTCCGCATTGGTTTCAATCTCCTTTGTATTTTTATTGTGCTGAGTTATAAGTTTAGTTTTAAAAGTGGTGAGCTCAGTGTTTACAAACGATGCCTCCATATTTTCAAGAGTGGTTATTAAATTTTGACGATCCAATCTATTTTTACAATTGGTTGATTTCGCTGATTTTTCTTTCGACAGTTCGAATTTTTTATAGTTTATTTTATAGTCGTTTATTAAATCTTGTATCAGTTCCAATGTGCTATATCTAAAAGGATAATATAATTTTTCCTTATCAACTATACCTTTAACTAAATCATTATACATTGTATTGCATGTCGGTGAATCGTGATTGAATATAATCGCCGGCAACAAGTCTTTTTGTTTCAGTAGTATTCCGAATGACGATATATCTACATTATCCTTTTGGTGGCTGGGTTTTTTATTATAGTTTTCTAATATTTTATTAATTTTATCCGGCTCGGTTTCATTAAGTTTTATTAATCCACTAACTAAATGTTCCTCGTATTTTTTAGTATCATCCAGCGTGGGTCGCTTACTCTGTATAAATTCATCTGGATCATACTCTGAGATATCGTCGTATTCAAAATTCTCTTCTAATTTATCCCATAATGACGACAAGTCATACGGAGTAAATGGTAAATTATATGTGAGTAATTCATTAATTTTATTAGTTTCAATACAATCTAATGGATGTAGTTTTTCTAAATTAGATGTATTGAAATTAAATTGCCATCTTTGTAAATTGATGAATCTTTTTTTATATGTGATAGTTTTGATTTCATTGGTATTGAATGAGGACCACCACTCCCGCAATGAGTCTATATTAGCAATCGTCGCGGACAAAGCTAAGAAATTACAGTGTGAAAATAATTTTATAATGTTTTCTAATTTTGGTCCCAATAACTCATTGTTTAGATTATGTATTTCATCAAATATCACAAAATCTATATTTTCGTAAAATTTATATATATTTGTTTCGGCTTCTTCGATAGTTGCGACAATTACACGCGTATCGCTGGAGTAAAATATTCTATCGTTTACGATAAGCGATACCTTTGTACCCACGAGTTTTCTAAACATACCCGTGACCTGCAGTGCCAATGGCTTCGAGGGAACTATGTAAAGCGTCACCTTATTTATATATTTCGTATTACGAACCACTGAATATATAGAGCACCAAGTCTTGCCCGAACTCGTCGGTGCGGACACGATAACGCTTTTATTGTCATTAATTGATTCGATGATATCTATTTGCCAATCATCTAATGTTTTCTCATAGCGATTATAAAAATCTAGCGGTGGTAATTTATTGCCTAAATGCTTTATTATATAGTATTTATAGGCCATCTCGTTAAATTTCTTCTCTATTTTAATAATAATTTTATTATATTCTGGCTTATCTTTCTTAAACTTAGAATTCTCTAATTGCATATAAAGCTCAATTAATAATTTATTATTTTTTTTATTTTTAGCATTTTTCAAAATTTCAAACTTCAAAAAATCCTTCATCTTATCCGATTCTAAATATTTTATATGCTGTAATCCGTCTTTCTCTAAATCTATTTCTGAAATATATTTATTAAATTTATACAAGTCTTTTTTTTCCATAGATTTTTGAATATCTTTCATATTATTTAGAATAATCGTTTCCTTTTTGGTTAATTTTTTATTAGATTTTATTTCGGATTTTTGTTTGTCTATATATTTAGCATAAAGCGTCACAACGTTAACTTTATCGGCCTTCTCCAAGTCAACTAAAATATTAGTTAATTCTTGATCCGTGTTGTGGTACCAGAATTGCTTTGAAATAGACAATTGTATAGGTTTTGGTTTTGGTTTAGCCTTATATTTTGAATAATGTTTTGGCTTATACTGTTTTGGCTTATACGGCGTAGGCATTTTTAACTATTATAATTTTAATCATTTTTAATTAAATAATAATTTAATTAATTTATTTATTTAAAAATTTCTTCTAATTCAGCGGGTAAATAATTAATTTGGGTGTTATAGGTCTGTTCGCACTCTCTCATAGATTTTAATTCCATAGGCGTTACTATATTCAACGCCACGCCTTTCTTTCCGTACCGACCGCTACGCCCAATACGATGAATATATGTAGTAAATTCTCGGGGAAAATCATAATTAATGATAATAGATACTTGTTGAATATCTATACCGCGAGCTAATATATCCGATGATAACAATATACGAATTGTACCATTCCGGAAATTCTTAATTGTCGTATTACGTTCTGGTTGTGACATATCACTATGGATAATATCTACATTAAAGTTATTATCTATTAGTTGATCTCTTAACCAAATCATTTTTCTTTTGGAATTGGAGTATATTATAGTCTGCGATACTGCTAAATTACTATATATATCAATCAACACATCAAATTTTTGAATCTCGTCCTCGGTATCAACATAATATTGCTTAATTCCTTCTAAGGTTAATTGTTCGTTTTTGACAAGTATTTCCAATGGGTTGTTCATTATCTGTTTTGCTAATTTATATGTTTCGTCCGTGAGAGTTGCGCTGAATACGCCTATCTGTGCTTGCTTAGGGATAAATTGAAGAATATCATATACCTGTTCCTTGAATCCGAACGATAACATTTCGTCGGCTTCATCTAATATAAATGATTTAAGATTCGATAGATTCAATACGTCCCTCTTCATCATATCTAAAACTCTACCCGGAGTTCCGATAAGAATATGCATATTTGTTTTTGATAATGTGTCTAAATCATTTTTAATATAAATTCCACCTATTAATAAATGTGAATTAATTTTCATATACGAGCTTAAACTATCCACAACTGTTTTAGTTTGAATAGCAAGTTCACGCGTAGGAGATAATATTAAAATTTGAGTTCCTTTAATATTAACATCTATTTGACTGAGTGTACCAATTGCAAACGCACCTGTTTTACCAGTACCGGATTGTGCTTGCGCTATTATGTCTTTTCTATCTAAAAGTGGTTTAATTGCTTTTTTTTGAATCTCGCTTGGTTTTTCAAACCCATAAGTATACACACCGCGAAGTAATAATTCGTTTAAACCCATATCGTCAAAATTGTCATATATTTTTATATCCGTCATATTATTAAATAATAAATATTTTTTAAATAGATATAAAAAATATTTATCATTGGCTGTTTTTAAGAATATTTAACTATAGGTCACGTTGTATATCGTTGAAACCATGACCAATCGTGTTCCGGACCTCTTGCATTAGGTCGTGTTGTCTTTTGGATTTGTCTACCGCAATTATCATAATTGGAATAATGAATAATACCATTAACGCTTTTAATATTAACGGGAATAAAAATAATACCCAAGCGACCGTCGTGTGTCCGTTTGTACATAACCAATTTAACAAATAACACCATAAACATATACACACTATTTGAACCATTAAATATAACATTTGGCACAGATAAACAGATACTTTCTTATGCAAGGATATATCTTCTCCTAATACGTATATTGAATGAATGACCGTACAAATTATAGTTATTATCATATATATTTTTGCGGGTAAACACAATTCCATTATATATATATATATATATAAAAAATTAAATTATCAATAAGTCATTTAATTCGATATTTAAATGTTTATTTAATTCATTAAAATTAATTTTGACAATATTTTCGTCAATATCTTTTAATTTAATTTTATACAATCCTCCGTAATTATCATAATTTGGACCTAAATAAGAAATTATAGTATTGTAATGACCATCGTCGTTTTTATTATCGTCCGTCGAATATATTATTTCATATCCAAGTATTGGGTTAGGTATTATTGTATTAAATTCATAATTTAATATATAATCCAGCAATTCGCGCGTAATCAAAGCATCGGCTGTATATTTTATGCGATAGGATTTTTTATTTTTACAATAATATGTTAATGTATCATCTAATTTTAATTCATCTATAATATTATTATATTTATTAGTATGTAAATAAGAATTATTTAATTTAATATAATTAATATTATTATTGATATAGTAATAAAAGTATACATAATGAGTAAACGAATCTTTCAGTAATTGAAAATTGTAATATAAATTGGTAATATGGTTCAACATTAATACTATATTATTATATTATTTAAATAATAATAAACTATAAAATTATCTAATTATTTTAGTTTAAAATATAACGTATTATATAATAAATGGACAAAGAACCACTATTAACTGACGATGGCAATCGTTTTGTATTATTTCCTATAAAGGACAAAGAGGTATGGAATGCGTACAAATACGCACAATCCACTTTTTGGACGGCCGAAGAAGTGGATTTAAGCAACGATTTGGATGATTGGAATAATTTAACCGATTCCGAGCGTTACTTTATTGAGAATATTTTGGCATTTTTTGCCGCGAGCGATGGAATTGTCTTGGAGAATTTGATTACGCAATTCTGTACCGAAGTGCAGCTTCCCGAAGCTCGGTGTTTTTATGCGTTTCAAGCAATGATTGAAAACATTCATAGCGAAGTCTATTCGCAATTAATAGATACGTATATCAAAGACGAAGACCGTAAAAAAATCCTGTTTAATAGCATAAACACTTTACCGTGGGTTAAACAAAAAGCGGATTGGGCATTGAAGTGGATTAATAATGATAATTTATTCGCGGAACGTTTAATCGCGTTTGCCGTTGTAGAAGGGGTGTTCTTTTCGGGCGCGTTCTGTAGTATTTATTGGTTGAAAAAAAGAGGATTGATGCCCGGATTAACTTTTAGTAATGAATTGATAAGTCGGGATGAATCGCTACATACCGAATTTGCTATATTGTTATATTCTAAACTTAACAAAAAACTGGATAGAAGTAAAATATACGAGATTATAGATTCGGCCGTAACCATAGAGAGCGATTTCATAGTCAATTCCATTCCGTGTAAGCTAATAGGAATGAATTCTGACTTAATGTTAGATTATATTAAATTCGTCGCCGATCGGCTAGTCGTTCAGTTGGGAGAACCGAAATTGTACAATAAAAAAAATCCGTTTGAATTTATGGATATGATCAGTATGCGCAATAAGACAAATTTCTTTGAACGTCGTGTAGGCGAGTACAGTTTATCGAATGTCACTACTGACAAAGATGCAGGGCGAGAGGAAATGAACTTCGATGAAGAATTTTAAATATATATATTATAAGTATATGATAAAACAACTTGCTAAAATTTTATTAGTTAGTTCATTTATAATTTCAGGGTTAAGTAAGTTGACCGATTTTTATCAGTTTACGGAAACGTTGAGAGATATGGGATTGAGTAATTCTAATTTATTGGGAGCTATGGTTATTTTAGCACAATTAGGTGGCTCCCTGTTGATAGTATTATCAAATAATGTTCAATCTATGACACTTACAAAAGATGGTAAAATAATTAAAAAAGATACAATAAATATAAAAAAAAAATATGGTAAATTGGGAATAATTGCGCTGAGTGTGTATATTATACTCAATGCTTATTATTTTGACTTAGGGGATAGTGCTAAATTAATCCAGGGCGTTAGTTTATTGGGTGCATTAATTATATTGTATATCGATTATCTTACGTAATATTACCTCTCGGACGAGTGGGGCGGATGTTCCCAGTGCGCCGTATTGGTGTTGTGGTCGAGGAAGTACGACTCGCCTTGGGGCGTCGTCTTCGCCTCCCATCCATACGGCAACAGTACACCGTCTACTGGGTCGGCTGACACAACGGCTACAGGGGCGGACACAGCGGCTACATGGGCGGCCTGATCCGTGTGAGTCGCCTCAAGTTTTGCCTGCCGCAGCCGGGTATGCTTATCCAAAATACGGTTACTTGCCTTACCAGTTACATTACCAGTTACATGTTTAATTTTACCCATGGTACCAAGGTCTTTCAATTCTTCAGATTTCGTATTCAAATATTCGCCAATACCAATACCAGTGAGTAGACCAGCCACTAGACTAATAATGCTCGTAATTATTGAAAAACCTCCGTTTTGTATTTTAATATTATTTTCAGTTTTATAATTGTTGTATATTTTCCAGGATTTACCTAATATCTTAATCTATATTTATTATCAACATGTTTGACGCAATGATAATAATCTTTTACGAATTTATTATACGATGACATTATATATATATAATTTATTATTTCTTTACAATATAAATTAAAAATGAATTTAATATGGAATCATTCGTAGAACTTGAATTTTTATTAAATTTATTATATAACTCGTAAAAAAGTTTATTTTTGTTAAGATATAGCTGTATAAGCTCGTTGTTGATATATGCTTTTTTGGATACAGACGGCGTGTGATGAAGTTCCTTCGCGGCTTTTTTGATACTGTCTCTAATGTTATTCAGTCTTTCTCGCTCAGTCCTCGGAATCGGTCGTGATAAAAATTCTTTTAATAATACACTATTTGCCGTCCACGTGCGAAACATTTTAACGCTCAAATCCTCGTGGTATTTCTTTAAGAACGAGTTTATCTGATTTTCGGTAACATGGATAGAACGACCATTGTTATCTTTATAGCAAAAAATAAACTCCTTATTTTGGTAAAGTTTACATAATTTACTAATTATATCAATACATTTTTTATTAGTGATGTACGATATATTGGTTACATTTTTCTTTCCTATAAAATTAATACTTATTCCGCCTTTTTTAAATATAAAGTGATCAATATTCAAGGTGGTTGTCCCATAGGTATTGTATTGTTTCTTATATTTAACCGAACCTATTCTGAAATTACACTTATCTATTAGATAGAATACCGCCCCCATAACATTATCTTTCGTTGGTACGGTATCGTTGCAAATTAATAATTTATTAATATCGCTTCTGATTTTTTTGATTTTTTTACCAAAAATTATCAATTCCTTAAATTTGATCTCTTTGCTGTGTTTTTTATAATTTTCGTGATAGATATACTGCTTTCGGCCTTTACTGTCGTCACAGATTGCTTGGTGTTTATGATACGGGTTGGTGTTTATATAAACAATATCATAATTGGGCGGTATATTAAGTTTGTTGATTCTATCTAATATTGATTTAGTCTTAATTATTTTTCTATTATTTATATTCATATATGAATATTTCTTATTACTATTGTTCTTATTGTTATTTATTCTGATGATATCCATATAATATAATTTATTATTTATTTATTAATGTTATTAATGTTATTAACTTAAAAATTTATTTAGTATATAATAAATGATACTAACTAAATTATTAGGACGAGTTACGGACAAAACACATAAGTATGTCCAAACTTCTATAAGTTTTAATTCTTTTTATAATTCTCCCTTAAAAAATAAATTAATGGTGCCGCTCTGCCAAGGGGATATAAACGAGGATAAAATTAATGAAATGAAGACTGAATACATAACTAATCCTCATTATTTCATATTTAAAAATAAAATCGTCATTGGGGTATTAGAAAATAAATGGTATTTAGTTGATGGGCAGCATCGTTTAGAAATGATAAAAGAACTATCGGATGTAAATGATAAATTACATCTCGTATGGTATCCATTAAAAAATATTAAGGAATTGAGGCAATTATTCAATAGTATAAATAAAGATTCTGCTAAAAATCAATATATTATTAATAAAGATGAAATAACTAAAATTAAAATAGAGCAATTGAAAACTATATTAAAAAGGGACTATTCAACTTATTTTTCGGCTCGGTCGTCTTTAAAAAAATACAAATATACCATTGATGAATTTATAAACAAAATACAACAACTATTTAACACACACCAAACGGATGACGAATGGAGCGCGCAAAAATTAATAGATTACCTTATGAATGAAAATGAAAGTTTTTACGAAATAAATAGATACGATATAGAGTACGCCGTAAATAAATCTTGTTTTTACAAGGAAGAACAAACATTAATAGAAGATTCAATAATTTTCTCAATGAAAAATAATAATTTCGTGGAGTGGATGTTTGATAAATCTATAATACCGTATCATACAAAAAAGAAAAATAGACATAGTATTGGCAGGGCTAAGGCTATGGCTGTGTGGAATAACGAGTGTGGGGATTTATTAGAATTTGAATGCCCTATTCCTAATTGTTCAATAAAGCTTCAAAAAGAAGCGCGTGGAACTAATACTTGTTGCGCTTGGGAAGTGGGGCATATCAAATCGTTTAAAAACGGAGGTTCCGATGATCTTTCTAATTTAAGACCTATCTGTAAGAAGTGTAATTCAGATATGTCGGACATGGACTGGGGTCAATATATAGGTTCCATATAATGTGTGAGCATATGATTGCGCCAATCGGTCGGTGCAGTTTTTTATAAACATTTTCCGTATACTCTAAGTAATAGTTATTTAGTAATACTAAACCAACGTATACGATGATATGACACATGCTTAAAAATAGTATTGAATGATATGTTAATAAACATTGTAAACGATGATAGTGAAGAGGCACGTGTATAAATGCCAGATATATAGTTTCTACGTTTATGGCTAATTCTGAATTATATACCTTCTGTAACGATGCTGGTAACAAATATCCCATCGTCCCTCTTTACATGTCTATACCAATTGGATTTATATTTTTCACTATTGTATTTTGGATCGTTTATAAATACGGCAAGAAAAGCAAGGACGGCATTATGCTACACCGCATAATGACATTTATATGGGCGCTGTATGGAATCAGTGCACTATTAATATACTTGACATATTTTCCAAGAATTTCTTCGGTATATTTATATTTTGGATGGTCAAGCAAAAACAAAAACAACATATTTAGTGGACGATTAATCTGAAGAAGATAAATTTAATTCAAATTTAATTCAAATTTAATTCATCTAATTTTTCTCCTATTTTGTTAACTGAGTCCACGATATATACTGGGGCTACCGGTTTTTGTATAGAAAAAATTAATTTTAGTAACCCATTGACTATATCACTATTTACATATATGATACTGAACTTTAAATACTGGGGGTCATAATTCCTTATTTTTTGAATGAAGGCACTCATCCTGAATGCGTATTTCAATGGCACCCATCCGACCTTTCTCGTGTTAAATATAAAATAAAATTAAAGTAAATAAAATTAAAGTACGTTTTCTTTGTATATATATCGTCCCACTCTTTTAAAAAAAATTCGTAATCATCGTCGTCTATTATATGAGATTCAAGCGTAACGATAACCGTTGGCCAAAAATCATAATTAAATGTTGCGAACATATATTATAATATTTGAATAAATATTTAAAATTTATACAAATATAATAATTATAAATTAAAGCGCTCATGCCGCTTCGTCTCCCTTCGTATGCACGGCACCCTCGCCTTCGTCATGCTGCCTTCGGTTAGAACGGCGGGATTCGCACATAAGCGGTCCCCCGGAAACACCCCGTACATTATCAGCCAATTTTTTTTCATTCTCAACCACTACTCCGAATTCCACATATTCGCCTTCGTATAGAGCCTTAAAACAAGACTCACTCGTAGTCAGTCGCGAATGATGTACGAAATATTCATCACTGTCGCCCGAATTAATATCAACAATAAAGCCGAAGCCTTTCTTAGAATCAAACCATTTTACACGTCCAGATAAAGTATTCATATTATAACAATAATAATTAAGTTATTTTTAAGTAAATATAATATTTTATATAATAAATGAAGGTTTTAGTATCATTTATAATTATTCTGGTGTCGATTATAATAATTTACAGTAATATAAAGTCTATACCTCTTAAAAAAAATGTTGAGATTATACAGTTAAAAAATTATGATTCAGTTAAAATCATAAACGAAATTCAAAAAAATCAACCTATTATTCTAATGAATACATTAACTAAGTTCAATTCGTTCGAAACGCTGTGCTTTGACACGTTAGTTAAATTAAATGATAATATAAATTTACTTCCTAAAAATAATTTATTAAAAAAATCCAGTAAATCAATCTATCGCATAGGTGAGTATATTAAAAGTATTAACAATAATGACTTAGTATTATTTAATGATGTTGATTTCTTCGATAACTATACTTTTGAAAATATAAACGAAGATATAAATAGAATATTAGGAAATAATCATATTTATTTAAAATTCATAAATATATTTCCTAATAATTCAAACACACCGATACTTAAAAATATTTACGACAGTACATATTTATTTATATACGACGGCGAAATAATGGTTAATTTAATAAATCCATATTCGAATAAAAATTTAGACAATCATAAATTAATAAAAAATAACAATTGCCATATGGTGGATATTGCTGATACCGATAAAAATACTCTTAAAGTTATACAAATAATCGGGAGAACGGGTAAAATTATATATATACCGCAGGGATGGTATTATTATTACACTTCCATCAAATCCAACATCGTAGTGACCGGCGCTGGAACAAATATATTTAAATATTATCTAAATTAATTTTGTTTCGCATGGTTCTAAACTACAATCTTTTGAAAAGGATAAGTTTTCACCGCCTAAAGTAAAATCAGATGGACGCAATACCGACCAGTCCGTATCTGCATAAATAATACCACACTTCGTATATATATATCCAACCAACGCACTACACCAGAATCTACTTGTTTTTTGCGGTGCGGTATCTCTGCGAAAAATACCATTTATCCAATCGTTGGGCACGATGTCATACGGGCGGTTATGGACTACAGCGTGAATTTCTTTCATTATTTTGTCGTTGAATTTATTGCCATTGTATTTAATTTTTCTATACGTTATGGTTTCGTTTTTATATTTATCCAAAATAATAGACAGCGGTTGTAGTTGAACTCCTAATTTTAATTCATGATCCTCGGCGTCGGGAACGCCCTCCCACGACGATTCCCATAAATATAGACCTTTTAAATTTTTATCGGTAAAGCTTGGATCTTTGACAATCATTCCAACATGCGTATAATTGCTATGTGTGAAGTATTTAATAAAGTCACTAAATATCGTCCAGTATGACGTACCATCATTATTACAAAATAATAAAATATCGCCGGTTTCTAATATTTTGTCCATTATATATTAATTATTAAAATAGTTATATATTATATTATTTTGATAATTTAGTATAATATATTTTATTCTATCCCAATCATCATTTTTATTCGGCAGCTCTTCCCTATATCTTATCGAGGAAGAATACGTCCATATAAGTTTTTTTAATAGGTCTTTGTCTAATTTAGTTTTATTATTTAAAAATCTAATCATTTCTCTATCGCAATGAAAATCTATCGCGCAGGGCATTATAGTCAATACTTTATTATATTTACGCATTGGCGTAATTATCTTACTCTTAATTTCAAATGACTTTATATATTTAGAACAACTGTAAAGCAGATCCATATCGCCATTCATCCCACCATACGATCGTCTTAGTAAAATAGAACACGAATATTCATTATCACTCCAGCTTATTGTTCCCGTTTTAATAGTGGAGTGTATTTTATCTAATTTAATATGACGTTTATCGCATATAAATTTAATAATGCCCAATACCCACGAGCGCCAACCCTTAAATCCAGTCTCTGTCGTCATTATCCATACTAAAGTACTATAATTATCACCGAGTTCTTTAATACTTTCTAATTTATCTTCGATTATAATAATACACAATCGGCGCAATAATTCTATTCCTCCTCCGTCCGCAAGCATCATATGCGCCGCGGAATTTATTGCATTGTCTACCTCATTACGACGAATAGCCTTTTGAAGATTACTTTTAATTATAGATAACTGATGTTTACTATAATTAAATACACACTTATTTATCGGAGTAAGTTCTATTTCGGGCGAGTGAGTTATAGTAATCAGTATTGGTTTTCTTAATTGTTTTATTAGAATATTATTTTTGGATTTACCCCCAACCGACCATTTGGCCGAGTGATCCCGATTCAAATTTAAGGTATCGTATTCGTCCATCCCGAAATATTTTGATATACTTTGCTGCATTAAGTATTGTAGTACTTAATCATTAATTATCAATTTTATATTTTAATAGCTTTATAATTATCTGTAAATATTTTATTTATAAATTCGTAACAATTATTCATTTGTTTTTCGTGGTTTGAACCCGTTATTATTACTGAACCACTTTGAAATATGGCTATGGTAATTCGTTTGCACTGACCATCGCCGCTACCCGTACCCTTGCCCGTACATTTACTGGTACAGCGACACCTGCCGTCTTTACGCGTATCGTTCCAAAAGTATTTTAAATTTACGCCCGGGTATATATCCGGTTCATATATTACAAAGTAACTATTATCGTATAAAAATTTATAAATATTTTCACGATTTATTTCAAAATTAGTTCTAAAGTCACTATTTATTAAAACTATTTTATAATCACTTATTTTAATCGTATCGATATCTAAAATAGTCTTATTTGAATCGTATGCTTGTCTTAATTGGTTATATAAAAAATCTATAACTAATTTGTAATGAGGGCTTGATTTAATCCCCGTCATTTGTACCTTACCGTTCCTAAAGAGTTTAATGTTTGCTTTGAGATCGTCGCCGTTTAATATATTTAAGGTATTTTTAAGCACTACGATGATGGTTAATTGATTTTGAAAATAATTTTTTTTTCCTTCTTTCTTCTTCTTAACCTTACATTTTCCTTTTGATTTTAATGAACCCAATTTTAATGTCTCTATAATCGGATAGTCGGTTGTTATTTCAATAACATCAAATAGTTCTACCAAATTTAAAAATGTATTTAAGTTACACGTTATCGTCATCGTGGAAATTCGTATATCCGTTGGTTTAGGAATAGGTTTATGGTCAATAATATTTTCGTGTTGCTTAACATCCTCCAGTAATTGTTTTAGATAAGGATTATTCGTATATTCGGATGTTATATATTTAACTATATCGGTATTGGGCATTTTAAGATTATAAAATTATATCATTTTTATTAATTTATTTTAAATAATATATGGATATTATTAATTCGTTGAATACCAATAAATATTTTTTTGGAATCGTTATGATTTTAATGAATATTGGATCTAAATATGCTGTATCGGAAATTAGTATTCTACAGCATAATTTTTTAAATCATAAGATAATTCGCAGATTATTACTATTTACAATATTTTTTGTAGCGACGCGAGATGTCATAATTTCATTAATTATGACTGCCGTATTTATAGTGGTGGCATTGGAGCTATTCAATGAAAATTCAAAACACTGCGTATTGCCTAAAAATATTACCGGTAGCGTAAATAAAAATATCAATATGAATTCGCCCAAAGAAATTGAAAAATTGTATTTAGACTATAAAAGTAAAGGAATTATTAAGTAAGTATATATTTATTTTATAAAATATATATAATTATATGAATACTTATCACAATTATATTAACAATCGTAATAAAAAAATTATTATATATGGATTAAATATAATGTGGTGTATTGGGATGGGTATTAATTTTAATAATGTATTGAATAAATATTATCAAGATAATAAATATTATCATGATAATAGAACTATGGATAATAAATTACTTCTAAATGAAATTATCGCTTATATTAAAAATAAAAATATAAGAGAAAATAAAAAAAATTATAATCAAGTATTAAATGAACTACTATATAGAAAAAATTATAATTTCGTAATAAATGAACTGGGTTTTATTAATATGAATAAAAAATATTATTTATTGCTTAATACATATAATAATAAAAAGGTATGTAAGCGCGTATTTTCAAAATTAAGTAATAATATAAATATAATAAAATCCTATAATAATACTCTAAACGAACTTAAGAAAACGGACAAATTTCAATTTAATTTGACTGAGATAAATAAAAATTATTTTTCTTTAGTGATTAAGCAAATACAGAATAAAAATTTCAAAGTAGGTACAGAATTTAATAATAATAATGATTTTTATAATAATTATATTGTCATTTAATATATGGATTTAAATATTGTAATAGGTGTTGCTGTTTTTTTAATTTTAATTTGTTTAGTAACTAAAAATAGTAAATTAGATATCAATGAGAATTTTTCAAATTTGGCCTTTTCCGGGAAGAAGAAGTGTCACCGAAAACACGCCGAAGATATTCCGAGTCAATGTGAAAAATACCTCGAAGGGATTATCAATGAAACGACCGTGAATGATATATGTGATAGAAATCCGGAATATATTAGAAAAACCGATATACCGTCGTGTCCGCGTGTTCCGGACATGTCACTGTACATAAATAAAAGGGATATACCGAGTTGTCAAAAAGGACCTAATATGGAGGATTATGTAAAAAAGACTAATATTCCAAGTTGTCCCGAAATACCTAATATGGAGGATTATATACAGAAGACGCAATTGCCGTCGTGTCCCAAGATGCCCGATATGACGAAATATATAAAGAAAACCGATGTTTACAAATTAATGGATTTGGGGCAAGATATCAAAGGCTATTCGGCGAACGTGGCGTGTATGGCGCCTATTGTGTAGTACCTTGAGGAATATGGATTTATAATAGTTTATTTTGTATTATATCAGTTTAGTACCGGTATATTTATTGTGAACGAAAACGCATTTTACGGTGATTTGTATATTGTTTCATCATATTCCGAATAAAGAATTATTTATTCATACATTTATCTTTTGTATTAAATTTTTTTAAATTACAAGGCACACATTTTTTTTTTTTTCCTTTAGTTAACATACAATCATTTCTGCCTCTGCATTTACCTTTTAGTAGTTTTGTACAATCCTTAGATTTTATTTTAGATAGTTCTTTTTTAGCGGCTTCTCTTTCTTCTTCTTTAACGGCTTCTATTTCTTCTTCTTTAACGACTTCTCTTTCATCGGTTTTTTTTAACTTTTTAGCAACCTTTGTGGCATAATCGTCAGACTTGTAATCCATATTCATTTCAAATTCCTCTATATTATTTCTTTCAAATATAGGCTCATTTCCTACTTTGCTTAATTCATCTTTAATTACATTTTCTATAATATTGCCAATAATTTCTGGTTCTTGGCTATCACCTATAACGTTAATAACATTTTCTTTAATAGTGGATATTAATCTGTTTGTAAGTATACTATTTATATTTTTGTTTTTTAATTCATTTATTTTTTCTAAAAAGCCATTCTGAAGCTCTGTTATTTCGGCGTTTCTTACACGTATTGTTTCTTTGAGCGAATATATATGTATGTCTTTGTCGTTGCCTTCGTCGTCGCCTTCTGTCAAACCATCTAGAGAAGCAGTACCGCCGCCGGCGGCCCCGCCGCCTGGGGCTGGCGGGGCGGCGCCATTTAATATATTTTTAGGACAATTAATATTAATATCGGTTTTCAAGAACTTCGGCAAATTGGCTTTTGAATATATAGAATTCTCGGTCTCATATATATCTTTATCGGGCACACCAGCTGGTGTCAGATTATAACGTAATACCCCTAATTCATAATGTATCTTATTTTTATAATTTAACAACATGTAATAAGAATAATTGTTTTCTTTCAGGTTTGATTTTGCCTTTAATAACTCGGCTTCCCAACTTTTTTTTTGACGCTTCGTCTTCTCTATAATAGCTTTATGCGCCAACTTGTCTTTAGCGGAGGTTTTCACAGAATCAATAATACGTTGGCTTTCAGAGATTCTCATATTACTCTGGGTTATGCTATATTTCAACTCAGCCTGACCGTATATATCTTTAGATAATAAATTACAATAATAGGGATATTTAGTTACTTCATTATTTGTAATTATAAATCCGATATCAAGATATCCTGATAAGATTAAAATATCTTGTTGAGTTGCCCAATGCTTATTTGTGATTAGGAATTCTTTTATATGTTTTTTTAAATCGTCCTTGAGGAGTTCGTTAATTATGTCAATCGGTTTCTTCTTTAAGAAATGATTAACAACTTCGTTATAGGTTAGATTACGCTTTCTATCACCTATATTGTAATTTTTTTTATTTAACCATTTATCCAGTTGATAAATTTCACGATTGTAATCATCGTCCGACTGTAATATCCTTAAATAATTACGTAAATTTTCATCATCATGGTTTGTTATAACGTTAGCGACATATCCTCGTAAATGTTGTACTACTCTATCTCTATATGAAGAACGTGTTCCGGTATCTGCAATTATGTCTGTAATTTGTTTAAATCCATCGAATCCTTTGAAACCACTTACATTGCTGGTAGTATTGGGATATTGTGTCCACGCCGTGCCGCTCTGTGTTATATAATCAGGATGCGATGGTTTTGTTTTAGTATATAACTTAGATATACCTTGATAAAGACTATCATAAAAACAATTTCCGCGTCCGTCGTTTTTTATTACACTATATCTATATCTATAGTCACTAGTTTCTAAAATATATTTACTGATTGGGATGTAAGTGGTTGAATATATGTTAGAGGAGTGAAGCAATTCCTTTCGTAAATTTTCTAATTTATTTGGATCACCTTTTAAAGCTTCAACTTCAAGAAAGTGATGTATTGATAATACTTTTGTTAATTTATTTAGTAAATCGGGTATATCTTTGTCTCTTTGCTGCACTTCATATAAACTTTCTAATAGTTTTCTATCATTGGCAGAATATACAGAGCGTATAGTATCAACCTTCATCTGTCTAAGAATCACGTCAAGAACAGCATGATCACTTACGACATGTGTTTCTATCTCGGCAATATACTGATCCATATTATCTAATAGTTGTTTATTGATTGTTTTAGCCTTGGCGAACTCTCTATCATTATTTGAATTTAATTGATCTATAATAATGTCTCGCTTTTGAAGTTCAATAAATAACATATCGTTTGTTTTTTGTAATTGATAAAATGTATTTGTTAAAGTTTCTAATCTATTATCACAAGTTAATATACTGCTATCGACTATATAATCATGAGCTAATATAGTAACTGCATTTCTATCTAAACAATCTTTATCAGTGACTTCACAATCTTCCAGTTGATGGTCGTCCAGTGGACTGATTATCGTTGTTTTAACTACTTGGTCATATTCATAATTCTCTAACATTTGAGTTACATTATTGGTTAAAGCTTCATTTATCGTACCATCATCCGTACCATCATTCACCTTTGTGATTTGCTCTACTTTAGCTAACTTTCTAACTAAAGTTTGATCATATAGGTCAATATTCGAATCATACACATCTATTGATGATTCCGGGTATGGTATTTTTTCTCCAGTTTCTTCATAAGCCGGTATCGTTTGATACAAATATAATTGTAATAGTTTTTCTGTATTAGTATCATCCATTATATATATATATTATAAACTATTAAATTTATTAATATTTTTTGTTAAAATATTTTGTATATCGTTAAAACGTTTTAAATTAACTGACGATTGATTAATTCTCCCACCGCCTATTTTTGGAACTGAATCAGTTAGATTAACTGGAGAACCGCCAGTTAGATTAACTGGAGAGCCGCCAGTTAGATTAACTGGAGAGCCGCCAGTTAGATTAACTGGAGAGCCGCCAGTTAAAGTTTTATTAGATTTACTATATAGATAAATACCCAATATAATAACTAAAATTAATCCAATGATAATATATTTTGAATAATTATGAGTTTTTTTTTTTGATTCGTCGGTCATATATATTTTTAATATATTTTTTTTATTTATATTAATTATATATATATAATGACTACGTTGGATATTACAACAAATACACTCGAAAGATGTATGAAAAATGCTATGATGTATTACAGTAAAGGAATAAACTATGAATCTCGTAATGAGGTTGATGGAGCGCTAATTAATTTTTTACTCGCCTTAGATAATTTTAAAAATATAACTGATATAAATAAAGAAGCAACAAACAGTTTAATAGTTGGTACAACTAGCAGTTTAATAGTTGGTAATCTAATGGAGTACGACGACGATTCGTTGGAGAATTGTGGAGCTAATTGCGAAGAATGCCTCAATGATGTAAAAGAAGAATACCCGAACACCGCGCAGCCCACGGCCCCCACCATCCCTACGATGGGGGTCGCTACGCCGACCGCGGGACCCGCACTGCCCCAGGGCGCCACCGTCCCTGTGCCTGCACCTGCCCCAAGTCCCACTCAAGCTAAAAAAAATAGAATTAATCTTAATAAAATAATAAAACAAATTTTACAAAAAGTTGTCAAATTACAGGCCCGCCTTAAAGATATTAAGAATTTAAGAAATTTAAGTGGTAGAGACGATAAAACAAATAAATGTAAACAGGTTGCCACAACTCCAGTCAACATTAAAGGTGGTTTTGCTAATATAATCGGTCAAGGCGTAGCAAAAACTCAATTAATAAATGGAATTATTAATCCACTGCTATATCCCCGCTTATACCCTTTTCTTTCGCGCGGTTTATTGTTCTGGGGACCACCCGGGACGGGTAAAACATTTATAGCAAAATGTTTTCTTAGTGAACTTCAAAAACGAGTTAGGGAAAAAAATTTAGATTATAGAATTGTATTCTATGCTCCAACTGGCGCGAATTTAAAGGGCAAGTATGTCGGAGAGACTGAAAAAAACATTGCCGCATATTTTGATTGCGCTTCAGCCGCCGCCTCCGATTGCGAAGAAAAACTGACATGTAGAAATCTCAAAGAAGACGACATACTAACTAAAAGTAAATCAAAAGTAATCGCAGTCTTATTTATTGATGAAATTGAAGCCGTGTGCGGCAGTCGCGCAAACGACAAGACCGGAATGATGACGAACAGTGTAAATACTTTTCTACAAAAGATGGACGGTGTCACTTCTCACGATAATATTGTGGTTATTGGAGCAACTAATTACCCTTGGAATTTAGATTCAGCTATTTTAAGAAGGTTTAAATCGCAAATTTTTCTCAATATCCCTAGAACCGAGCTCGAAGTAAAGCAATTAGTAAAATTACAGATAGTTGAGTATATTAAAAAATCTTTAAAAATAGACGAAGACGATTTTAACACGATTGGTCAATATTTAAAAAAAACGAATAAGAAAAGTGACGACGATAAAAAATGCGACGAAGAGAAAAATATTCAATGTGATGAAACTAGAATATGTATGCCTAAAAACGATCCATCCGAAATTATTACGATGGATATTACAAAGCTATATCAAACATATGAAGAACTAGGATTTATAACATCATTATGTACCGAATACATCGAACAGGTATTTGTACCTGAATTGTTAAAACATGATTTATCGCAAGATAATATTAAAAATACAATGAAACAAATATTCAAACAAATGGGTGAACTGGGTACAAAGGACGATGCCAAATTTAGTAAAAAATTCTTCCGTTTAGAACATATAGACGGACTGACCAAGAACACTATAACGCACTATAATGACCACCCATTGATTAATAAGGATTACTCGAAAATAAAACTAACACCAATGTCTCAAGGTGCTTCCAATGCAACATCATTAGAAATTCAATTTGAGTTTTATGATGAAGATAAGGGTACCAGTCGTCGTACCAAACGAGATAGTGATTACGAAACAACTGATTGCAAAGAAAAAATATTAATATTAAATAATAAAGGCTTAAAAGGCGAAATAAATAAAAATCAACCCTCAAAACTACACGATTACAGCATAGGTTATAATTTAGCCGTACTCAGAAGAAATTTATTTTATTACAAAAGACACTATGACCGTTTTGACATACGCAGTCCGAACCACAGTAAAAATATATATGCGCCGGTTCAAGTACTAAGCCAAGAAGATGATGGCAAGATTATTACAATAGCTGGTGAAGATATTCTAAAAACTGATCAAGTTAGTCTCCGACTGGATGAGTTGGATCAAAAGTTAAAAACGCGCAGCCGATGGCGTTTTGGTGGAGCCGAAACTGCAACTATTGTAATTGACAATAACGAATACACAATTACAGCTGTAGAAAAAGATAATACCAACTACAAAATAACGCTGGACAAAAAGGTCTATATCAGGGAAGGTGACAACTATATAACTTATAAAGAAAAAGATCCGTGTCTGATGGGACTTGATATTGAGATGAATACGGATGATAATGCGTATACAATTAAATTACAGACACGCGATTACGAACCAGTACCACATTGTATATTAAGAAGGAATTTGGCGGACAATGCCAAGGAGATAGTTATCAAAAATGTGGCTGCGCTGACGAAGTCAAAAATAAGTGGATGGGAGATGTACTTTCAGGGCGATGCCGCAAAAATCCCTGACGCGTATTATACTTCTCCCTATTTTGATTATAGTTCTCCCCATTTTGATAAGAATTCTCTCGACGTCCGTGTTTCCGACGGTAAATCACGTGATGAGTTTGAGGCTGATATAGATAGTACAACACGCGAAGCCGACACAGCCTACAAAATTCATCCCGACGGAAAACTTACCTTCACCTCACCACGGCCAGGGCAGTTTGTTCGAATCAAGGGTGACCCGGCAGTCATACAAATTATGATCGATGACGAAGTTTTAAAAGTTCAATTAATAAGCAAAGATAAATTCGTAATAATAAAACGGGGACCCGACGTCGTCACGACGACGCCGCCCACGACGACGCCGCCCACGACGCCTCCGCGCACCGCCTGCGATACTAAATTCTACAATTTGGGTTCGGGGAAGATGTGCTCCTCTCCTAAGAAACACAGTGCGGACGCCCGAATAAATATTATACCAAAATTGATGAAAGGCCTATCTGAAGATGAGGCGAGTGACATTGAGTTAAGTGATAACCTGCCGAGTATGGTATGGATCGGTCGCACGGGCAAGGATAGATATCCTGAGCGCAGCAAAGACGACCCGGGTATGCGCTTTGCAATAATTGGTGGCGAAATGATATCATTTAAACAGAACAAAAATCGTCATTTGAAGGGAATTAAGAGAGGGTATTGTCATAAAACTAATTGTGATTGGGACGAGCGGACGAGTTGGTGGTCATATTATTATAGTCAGCAGGGAGTCCATAAAGAAACACATAAAGTAGGTGCGTATGTTTATCCGAGCAAATTACATAAAGCTCAGATTGAGGAGTATATGGAATCAGAAGAAACCGACAAAAAAGATCATGAGGCGTATACCCAGATTCGAGGCGGATATTTATATTGGGACGATTTTGAAGGCGGTAGTAAGTGTTCTCCAATACGACAATCAGGAGGTGCCCCCCCTAAATTCAATGATTTAAATATAGTTAAATGGGAAGAGAACGATAATTACGACCACGCGTCCCAAGAATATAAACTTAGAAAAATAAAAATTAAAAATAACAACAGACTTGTATATGAGGAGGCCGAGCCTTCGGAAGTCCTGGAAATTATACCAATTCGGGATGAGGAGTATGCCCTCAGAGTAAAGACTGGCGACGATTATGATAACACCTTTGATAATATGACAGTGGAGGAGCAGATAGATTATATAAATACCTATCTTAAATATTCCAATTTAGACGATTTTACAAAAATACATGATAAACAATTAGACGCATTCTTCCCTAGTAGAAATACTTATGTAACTAAAACAGGAACAGTAGCAGTTACTACAGGTTCAGCAACAGTTACAGGAACAAATACAGTATTTACAACTGAGTTTGATATGAATGATAGTATTCAAATTAACTCTATTAATTATATAGTATCATCAATTAAAAGTGATACAGAATTAATATTAGATAGTAGTGTACAAACAACAGCTTCAAGTCAAGATGTAAAAAAAAGTGAAATAGCTGAATCTTTGGTAGCAGAGAAACTGAAACTTGATATGCGGGTCGGGAAAGGAAGTAAAAAAAAAATGCGGGTCGGAAAAGGAAGTAAAAAAAACATATACCGGATTTATATACTAGATCAATTAGAGGATCAGTCCACACTTCAAGCATCATCGCCTAGTTGCGAAATGGACGAATTAATAAAATTTAATACCAGTGTAGACATCAATTATAAAACAACTGGGTCGACGCGTGAACCGCCACCTGGTCATCCAGATCCAAACCTTTCAAAACGTCGTAATGAACTCTTGCCGCCAGACGGCATTAAAGGTTATTACATAGACGTAGACGGAACGACATCCCGACAAGGTGTAGACCCAAATAATGACAATTTTGTTTCTAAAATCAAGGGTTCGCATGAGTATGCTGATTCTGAGAATTATGACGAGTATGTTAAATTTTATTTAAATTTAGGCAAAATGAATGCACGTGAAATGGCCCAATTATATTTGATGGCGTCGGATGTGCGTGATGAGACTAAATATCAGGAGTGGAGCAATATACATATATTTAACCAGATAGGACAGAAGAGAAGTGGGAACTACAGCCATATTGATACAATAGAAGAGTATATTGGTGAAATATTATCATCTGTAAAGTTTGAAGGACAATCTGAATATTTAAAACAAATCGACAATAAAGACACATGTATGTTTATCAATGCTATTGATTTATTTAAACATATTTATATAAGGGAGATTTGTGAAACTCGTACTAATACTTGTAACCCAACCACGCTATTCGAGTTATTCTTAGGTTTCACCAAAGGTTTAGAGGAAGATGAAAACAACGCGGACCAAAAAAAAGTAATAAAGGTAATAAAGAATGTAATAAGTGACTTATTTGGTTTAAGACTTTTAGTTAAAATAGAAACTAAATGGACGGATAATTCAAGTGTTCGAGTAAAGAGTTTAGGTTCATTTCTAAATAAGCACTACGGAAATAAAAAATTAAATACAATAATGTTAGAATTAAATAACCCCTTATTATTCGTAGATATAAAGCGTTTACCAAATTATAAGCAGAATGAATCTATGCGATATGTCACGCTACTGATGAGATCTGAGAATGTAGGTACGCCACAGATTAGTAGACCTTCCTTTATATATAATTGTATACCACCCGACTGGGGTAACAAATCGGTCGGGTGGGCCAAGAATAACAAAAAAAAAATAGCCGCCTTCGCCGCTTTTGCTTTTTTGATGGCGACTTATACTTATCGTGGCCGGACTCAACAACTGGCTGAAGCAAGTGAGTTGGCCGTTCATGAGGAGTCTGTCGGGAAAGTAAACGACTTAATAAGCGAACAAAAAGTAACAATAAAAGAAAATAAGGCCCTATTAGAAAAGGGAGTGCGCGAGGGCCGCCTGCAGCCGCTGGTCCGGTCGGATTTACAAACGTCGGCATATGGTATTGCGTTGAACAATGCGGCACGAGTTGAAGCAGAAATAAAAAAACTTGAAGCGCAAAAACAAATACCGGATATACCACAGAGATACGCACAAGATATAACGGCTCAAATAGAAAGCCTAGAAAGGCAGAGAGTCGCGCACCGCGCAGAGCTCACCGCGCATGATGGCCAGCGGAGTACCTTACATAAATTGAGCGACACCGCCGCCGCCGCGGCCGCCGCGGCCGCCGCCTTAGCAGAGAGAAATAAGCAGTGTCTTACTGATGTTGTGCACGAGCGGGATGAGTTGTTAAGTCAAAATCGGGACGCACATATACAAATTATAAACCAAGAATCTATACTAAGAACTATGGAACAAAATCGGCCGTCCATGCAAACTATCGTAGCGGCGACGGCTGGAATAGCGCAGATGGGGTGGGTGTATCAGGGAATGGCTTATGGGGCGGGGACGGTTGCTTCCGGGGTAACAGCCGTGGCGGCATCGACTGTGGCGGCGCCATTAGCAGTAGTAGGAGTTGTTGTTTGTGGATTGGGTTATCACAGGAATTGGATAAAGAAGAAGGCGAGAAGAATGTTTACCGATCAGGGCAAACTGGAAGCTGAAATAGAAGAGTCAGTGAAGACAATCACAGCGAGGGGACAATCACTTAGTGCTGAGGAAGAATTTAATAACCAGATTGAGATTCCCAATGCATTAGAAAGAGCTAAATATAGTATATCTGAAGAAATACAGAATAATATAAGCAACTATATGTCAATATTAGGTACTGTTGAAAATATATATGGTTATAAACCCGTCAGGGTGGATGAGCATACGGGTGGTATTGATCCCGGATATGGTAAATTATATAGAGTGGATATTAAGAACAGTGAACAATTGAAAAAGAACCCCAATAATAAGAATTGTTTATATTCGTTCTTATTAGGTTTAAGTCAAGGCGTTATATTTAGTGAGGTACATGAAGTATTCGGCACAAAAGTAAGTAGGCGATTCGATCCGCTCAATTCAGATAATTGTATTTATGAGTTCGGTCTTAAATTAGTCCAAAAGTCCCAAAAGTACCAGTCATCGCAGGACTCAATAGTCAATTCATTTTTTAGCAATATGTTAAACAAGAAACCTGAGGAAATAAATTATATTATAACTAGTGATGAACGAGTATGGCCTGAATTTAAAACAGTTACAAAGCTTATTAATGACGCGTGGGTCTACCAGGTGGATCCCGAAAATCCAAGGGACGATTACGAACCCTTTGATTATCTACCTAAGCATAGATTAGAAGAACTTACACGTAAAGTTAAGACAATGCGTAGGTCCACTTGGGGTCGCCGTCTTTCGCGGATATTAAAGTCGTCAATCAAGATAGGACAATATTATGAGAGGTATATAAAAAAGTCTAGAAAAGATTCTGGCGATATTGATTTTAACCCAGACTTAAAGCAAGCAGATTATCTTCAGTCCGTCCTATCAAGGAATTTGGAGTATGCTATGGAAGTTTTATTTATTAATAAAATAATAACTAGGTATACCGACGAATTAAAGCAAATAGCCACACTTAAACAATCGAATGCCTCAGAGAAGGAAAAATGCCACGAGAGTACGCCGAAGTGTGGTTACACGGATCAGTATTTTATAGACATAGCTGACAAATTGGAGGTTGCCCACGATGAAATCACCAGATTACAACGTTATTTTACGGAGGAGGCCGGAATTAATGATCAGGCGGTTTTACTAAAGAAAATTTATGAAAGGGGGTTTGCTAATAATTATGATGATCCCGCCGCCACCGTAACTGCTGCTGCTGCGATTGGGAGCAAGACTTTACAGAAGCTCCATAATATCTGGGAGAACACCGACGCGTACAAGAGCAAATACGGGACAACATCCGCGCAAGCCAAGTATATGATGCGAGATGGGGAGAAGGGCGTCCGTTGGAACGAAGCTCAAAGAAGGATGATGCACAAGGTTAAACCAATGGAAGATTTTATCAAAGAATATATAGCTTATAATACGCCTGTTACACGTAAAGAAACTCTGAACCATATTGAACGATATATTGAGAATTACGCCAGCACAGAAAACACTGATCGTAAAACTGCTAAGGAACATATGCTGACACTATCAGCACGGAAACTTAAGCGGGAACTCTATATCATGGATTACCTAGAATACCATGCCGACGATTTAAAGCAGACTATTTCGCATGAAACAGCTGAAGACGATATTGACAGATATGTCACGAGCACAACTAATGATGATGATGATGAGACTACTGCTGAGAACAACATGATGAGACAACCACCACGGAAAATTAAAATGGAACTCTATATCATGGATTACATAAAATACCATGCTGAAGATTTAAAGCAGCCTATTACGCGTGAAATAACTAATGGCGATATTGACAAATATATCGAGTATTACACGAAGACGACAATAAGTAAGACTGTTGCTGAGAACACGATGATGACACTCACACCACGGGAACTTAAAATGGAACTCTATATCATAAATTACATGGCCGTAGTAGGCGTTACGTATCAAGCAGCTGTGAACGATACGGCATACTTTATCGTTCATAAGACCACCGAAACAGGTGATGCTGTTATGGCTGAGGACGAGATGATGAAGCTATCACCGGTTCAACTTAAAGAAGTGATCACTAAGGCTGCTGCTGCTAAGGATACTGCTGATAAGGCTGCTGATGCTAAGGCTGCTGCTGATAAGGCTGCTGTTGATGCTGCTGCTGCTGCTAAGGATGCTGCTGATAAGACTGTTGTTGCTGATACTCTTGCTGTTGTTGCTAAGGATGCTGCTAATAAGGCTGCTGTTACTGAGGCTGCTGCTAAGACTGCTGTTCCTGCTGCTAAGGCTGCTGCTGATGCTGCTGCTGCTGCTGATGCTGCTGCTGCTAAGGCTGCTGATGATAAGGCTGCTGCTGCTAAGACTGCTGCTGATAAGGCTGATGCTGATGCTGCTGATGCTACTGCTGTTAAGGATGCTGCTGATAAGGCTGCTGCTGCTACTAAGGCTGCTGCTGCTAAGGCTGCTGCTGCTAAGGCTGCTGCTGATAAGGCTGCTGCTGATGCTGCTGCTGCTGCTGATAAGGCTGCTGCTGGTAAGGCTGCTGCTGGTAAGGCTGCTGCTGCTGCTCCTAAGACTCCTGCTGCTAAGACTCCTGGCGCTCGTGGCGCTACTGCTGCTACTAAGACTCCTAAGACCCAGCCAGGCCAGCCAGGCCAGCCAGGCCAGCCAGGCCAGACAGGCCAGCCAGGCGGTGGACGTAAAAAATGTACTAATGTCAACGAAACCATTAAAGCACAAAAATTTAAACAGGTAGATCATTTCATAAGGGTTAATGTTAATTTTAATAAAACCTATTTTTGTAATTATTTAGATCCAAAAAATAAAGAGTATTTTGTCCATGGTTCGTCGGGTCCTGAGGAACTACAATGTATGGATGTATATGCTCAAAATAATAATGCAACTGACGCTATAAAATGCGTAAGAGAAATGAATGAGAATAAGACTAAATAATAAATAATATATTATAATATATGTTTGACCAAATAGCACCCCAGACTCTTTTTAAATTATTTGGTAAACACGATGTTTCTATAATAAATACATTATCTAATAATTTTATTATTAATAAAAAACCATTCAGTGAGAAAAGCACCGCATATGAACGAAAAAAATAAAAATATTAGATATGGAAAAAAATATAATAATAAATATTTTTTAGAACATTCAAATAAATCATCTAACAATATATTTACAAATTTAAAATAATAATTAATAATTTAAATATAAAAAATGATTATTAATAAATATTATCAATAAAATGAACCCCGAGTTTAATTATTTAAAATATAATTGGTGCGTTATTAAGAAATTTTTTAGTAGTATAAAGAATAATCTAATAAGTCATCAAATAGACGGATATAATGGTTTTATTGATAAATATTTAAATACAATTATAACTGAGTATAATCCTATTAAAATTGAGTCAAATAATATAAGGATTGAAATAATTTTTGGTAAATTCTATATAATTAAACCAATCATTCACGAAAACAATGGCGTACAAAGCGATATGATGCCCAATAACGCACGGATCCGATCATTTACATATCATAGTGAAATGCTAATAGATATTTCCATAAAAGTTGTAAATACAAAGACGGGTGAAGAATATAATAATAATTTCAGCAAAATTTCATTATGCTACTTACCCGTAATGGTCGGTTCTTCTCTATGTAATTTAGTATTGAATAAAGATTATACCAACGAATGCGCATATGATTTAGGTGGATACTTCATTATAAATGGAAGCGAAAAAGTATTAGTTTGTCAAGAAAGGCGTGCCGAAAATAAAATCTATGTATGCCAAAATGTTAATAAAAAACTAAATTCATATATCGCCGAAATTAATTCGTGCGATGTTGATAATTTTGGGTCGGCGAAAACACTACACGTCAAATTGCTTAATAAATCAAATACCTATTCACTGTCATTGAATTTACCGTACATCAAAGCTAATATTCCCATATTCGTTATGTTTAAGGCATTGGGGATATTGACGGATAAGGCAATATTGCATTATATATTCAATGATATTAATAATGATCATATGGAAATGGTCATCTTTTTAATGACGTGTAATAGAGACATAGATACAATATTGACACAACAAGAGGCGGTTGATTATCTGAATTCAATTATATCAAATAATAATATTAATTATCTAATTACTAACGATTTTTTGCCACACGTGGGAACGACTTATCATAAGAAAGCATTATTTTTAGGACTTATGATAAAAAAAATATTATTGGTGTATTTTGGACATTTGCCTCACGATGACCGCGACTCATATATTAATAAAAGAGTTGACCACGCGGGAATATTGATGGGTACTAATTTTAAATATAATTATAATAAATTAATGAAAGAGATAAAGAGCATATTGACGAAAGAAATAAATACAAATTCTTGGAATATTAATAAAAATTTATCCAATCTGATTAATAATTCCAATATTCATAAAATTATAAAAAATACTACAATAACTTCCGGACTAAGATATTCACTATCCACTGGTAATTGGGGTAATAAAAATGCTAGTAATAAGCAAGGAGTCGCTCAAGTACTCAGCAGACTTACTTCTAATTCAACGCTTTCGCATTTAAGAAGAGTAACTACGCCTATAGAAAAGAATGGGAAATTAGTAGGTCCGCGTAAATTACATTGTACGCAGTGGATGGTGTTATGTCCACACGAGAGTCCGGAAGGCGCGGCGATCGGAGTTGTTAAAAATTTAGCGGCATCCTCCATCGTAACGCTTCATTCTAATTCAAGTGTAATAAAACACATAATTGATAATATGAAAGACGTGTATATAATTAATAATATCGATGTATACTCAATTAAAAATAATACAAAAATATTTATAAATGGCGATTGGTATGCAATTACTCATAATCCCGAGTATATTGTTAATAATTTGAAAAAAAAAAGAAAATTATCGATAATCAATGAACACGTGTCCATTGTATGGGATATTGAAAATTATGAAATCAAGATCTATACCACGGCGAGTAGATTGACGCGACCACTGTTTATAATAGAAAATAATAAATTTATAATTACAGATGAGATGTGTGAAAAAATAAAAAATAATCAACTGTCGTGGAGAGATATAGCGGTTGGAGATAATCCGTGTATAGAATATTTAGACGTAGAAGAAGCAAACACTATGATGATTGCTCTGAATCATACGAAATTAAATACAAATAAGAAAGTAATTAAATATAATTACACGCATTGCGAACTGGATACTTCGTTAATGCTGGGAATCATGGCGTCGAGTATTCCATTCCCTGAACGCAATCAAGCCCCCCGTAATCTTTTTCAATGCGCAATGGGGAAACAAGCCATGGGTATCTACTGTACTAATTTTAATGATAGAATGGATACACTGGGTCATATTCTCAGCTACCCTCAATATCCATTAGTAAATACAAATTCTATGAAAATGTTACCCAGTAATGATTTACCTTCGGGAATGAATGTAATTATCGCAATCGGTTGCTATGGTGGCTATAATCAGGAAGATTCATTAATATTTAATAAAGGAGCCATTGATAGAGGATTATTTAAATCTACATTTTATAGAACGTATAAAGATCAAGAAACTAAAAATGTATGCAATTCGTGTAATTCGTGTTTCTGTAAACCGGATAAAAATATAAAAAATTTAAAAGTTAATAATTATACAAAACTAAATTCAAAAGGATTTGTCGATGAGGATGTAGCGGTGGATCATAATGATATAATTATAGGCAAGGTTAATTCACTAAAAGGTAAAAATAAATACACCGATAATAGTATCTCGATGAAAACAAATGAATATGGTTATATTGATAAAAATATTATATCTAAAAATGGCGATGGTTATAACTTTTGTAAGGTAAGAATTAGAAGTATGCGTAAACCAGAAATCGGGGATAAATTTTCAAGTCGTCACGGACAAAAAGGTACCATTGGCATGGTGATGAATACTGAAGATATGCCAGTTACCGCGGATGGATTAGTTCCAGATATAATTATGAATCCGCACGCTATTCCCAGCAGAATGACTATTGCTCAATTAGTTGAATGTATCAGCGGAAAATTATCATCGGTTACCGGAAATAATGTAGATGGCACACCGTTCAATCGTTTAGATATTTCCGATTTAACAGATATATTAGAAAAAAATTGCAATCTGCATAAATACGGGAATGAAATATTATACAATGGTATCACAGGCGAACAACTTAAAGTTAATATATTTATGGGACCGACTTTTTACCAAAGGCTTAAGCATATGGTTAACGATAAGATACACTCGCGCGCCAGTGGACCGGTCGTGACATTAACCAGACAACCGTCGGAAGGGCGTACGCGTGACGGCGGATTAAGATTTGGTGAAATGGAAAGAGACTGCATTATATCACACGGCGCCTCTTCGTTTCTAAAGGAAGTCCTGTACGATAAATCTGATAAGTATAACTTGTTTATTTCTAAGACTTCGGGTCTTACGTCGGCCGTAAACATAGAGAGAAAAATTTATGATACTTTCTCAGACGATGCCGATGAAAAAAATAACATAACAAACGTAGAGATACCGTATGCCTTCAAATTATTTTCACAGGAATTACAAACTATGAACATTGCTCCAAGATTCATAACTTTATAACTAATTAGTATAATGAGTACTTACTTACTTAGCCTATTCCATCTAAATTATTAAATATAGCGCTTTCCAAACAACTGCCATCAAATACGGACGAATTAGTATATTCATGTATTTCTATTAAATTATAACAATCATTACATAAACATATAGTAGATTCATGCGTAATTTCTTTAGTATTGTCTATCCATTCAATATATTTTGGTATAACGCCCGTGTCCTTGTTTTTTTTACAATAATAACAAATATTATCAATAGTTAACAAATCTATTTTACGTGCGGAGGATAATAATTGCCACTCGTAACAATCACCATAGCTCAAAAAATACCTATAATAATCCTCCCAGTCATTTCCAATATCGATATAGAATAAAGATCCTAATAATTTTTTGTATAAAATTATTGATTTTAAATTTGTTCTAAAATAAATATCTAATTCTTGTAATATTTTACTATGGTTTTTTTTGGCTGGTAATTTTAATAGGTCTTTTAGCTCTAATTTAATCTGAACATCTTGGGAAATTCTATTAAAGTTAAATATTATTTTTTTAAGTTCACTCGGCAAGCTTGACCAATCGAATATATTCATAGTTTATTATAGTATAAATAAAATCATTTTTAAATAATATATGAGTGTATTATTAATTCATTACAATAGTGTAAAATCTAAATTATTATTAAAAATACTGAAGAATAAAAATTACTCTATTATAGAGTATAATCCGTATACTGAATATTTAACACAAAAAAAATTATATAATTATTCTCTTTGCGATTCTTTAATATTGTCTGGTATGAATGTCAAAATGAAAACCATTAAAATACCATTATTGACGAATGACCGATTTGGAAAATCATTCTTCGAAAGGATAAGTAAAATAATAAAGTTATTTGAAAAGAAAAAAATATTAGGCATTTGCTACGGTTCGCAATTATTGTGGCATTATTATGGTGGAAATACGCTATATTATAAAAATATTTATGGCTATACCAGCAAAGAACATACTAATAAAATTATATTTACTGAAAATATCATATTTAATAATTTAAAAAAAGATAATTCATTCGTATTTAATAGAAATATATTATTAGATAAAATGAATATTCCTCATAAATGTAATATTTTGGCAAAGGACAAACAATCAAATATCGCAGCATTTGTTATAAATAAAAATATATACGGAGTTTTATTTCATCCCGAAGTATCGGGCGAATACGGCGATATACTTTTAACTAATTTTTTAAAATTAAATATTTATAAAAATTGAAATGAATTAATTATTATAAAATGAACTATTTATATTTAATTTATCTGGTTATTCTGTTAATACTTTATAGAACCTTCAAAATATTATATACAAATTTTAATATGCGAACGTATAAGAAAACAGACCAACCAATTCAAATGGACAGGTATACCGATCGTTATGTATAATGTTATTTATATATATATTTTATTATAGATATATATATATATAAAATGCATTATGGAATATACGAAAAACCTAATAAACTGTATGCATTTGGCGATATTCATGGCGATTATGGATTATTGAGAGTATTGTTGATAGATTGTGCACGCGTAATGGATGATGACGATAATTGGATTGGTAACGATTCGGTTGTGGTATTCGTGGGTGATTTAGTAGACAGATCACGCGTAGGATGTATACTCGAAAATACGCAATTAGAGGATGGTACTATAGTTAAACGAGGCGTCGGCGAAATCGTCGATGAAGAATTACATATATTTAAACTCATTGCAAAATTAAATGAACAATCCCATGCCTACGGAGGCGGAGGATTTATTCTCCCATTATTTGGGAATCATGAAATAATGAATTTCAGCAAACAAGTCCATAATTTCAGCTCTGAATTTTGTTTACATCACGATCACCAACGATCGGAAGAACACTTTAATAGTTATGACAATATGAATAACGGTTCAACCCACCACGGCCGCCATAGTAGATTCAAACCCAGAAATAATACGCATATAGGAGATATACATCAGGCGGTATTAGACTGCTACAAGTATATCGGTCCAATAAATATGATATGTAAATTTGGGGAATGGATATTCGTGCACGGCGGAATCGTTAAACGCTTTTTAAAGACATTTAATATAGATTTATTAGAAAATATCGATACTCCTCATTTAAAACAAAATTTAAAACAAAACCGAGGTGAAAAAACTATTCAAATTCTAAATTATATCGTCGACGCAAAGTTTAATAATCTACCATTGGAGGGCACGTATGCGAACCATTTAGAAAATATTTGGAAAGATATTAATACCGAGGATGGCCCTGTTTGGACCAGACGATGGGGTCAAGATTGCTGTGATGCTGAAGGCAGTGACTGCGCCGAACTAAAATCAACTCTTCTATATATGTTTGGGCAAACGAATGAGAACAATAAGCCATATAAATTAGGAGTAGCGCATTGCACGCAGATTAATCGCGGTCCTTCCCGAGGCGGTAATATTTACACCTATAATTATTTTACAAAGCCGTGCGTCATCGAAGAGAAAATATCTAAATATTGTAATGTATGTAATCGCAATCGCGACAATATCGTGCGAGCGCGAGATTCGGAGCGCTATCCGGGCATTACGTTCGATTGCGACGAGACGCTGTGGAGATTGGACGCGGCGATGAGTAGGGGGTTTGATTTTGCCAATACCACAGATGATGATGATATGATGAACGCCCGCAGACCACAAGGGTTACTGATAGATAATTCATCCCAAACAGAACGGCGATGCGTAATTAAGGCAAATTATAATCTAAATAGAAATAATTAAAATATATACAAAAATGATTAATTATTCGTTTAACAAAAAAATGTCAGTTAATTCATATAATCATTGTCAAGCTGTGCTTGGTTCAGGTAGTAGGCGAGGCCAAATATGTAATCGTAGATGTGCTGGCGAATGCTGTGGCTATCATATAACGAATAATCGCGTTGCGAATAATCGCACTACGAATAATCGCACTACGAATATTCACACTACGAATATTCACACTACGAATAATCGCACTACGAATAATCGCACTACGAATAATCGCACTACAAATAATCGCACTACGAATAATCGCACTACGAATAATCGCACTACGAATAATCGCACTACGAATAATCACACACATGTACATTTCGGTATATGTAATAACTTATCAGTTAGAATATTTATTTACTGGAAACTGAACAATACTCTTAAATATTTGACAACGATTATACCTAATGGCAGTATTCAGTATAAAACATATATCAATCATACTTTTATAATATCATCTAAACAATTAAATCATACAAATTATAATAATCCGATAAATAAGTTTTATATATTAGATGAATGTAAAGTTATCCGTGATTTCGTTATAGATATAGGACATTTACACTATATAAATACATATTTAAAAATAATAAGTAACGATAGTAGTATAATTGATAATTATGTATCTTCCTTAAATAATGAAGATTGGAAAAAACCCTGTATTAAAACCCTGAGTTTATTAAGAAATATTAAAAAGTTATCTTCAAACGATACCGTTAATTCCTTATGCGAAATGGAGGAATATATTGATTTTCCCAAGGAATTAACAATAAGGGATTTTCAGGAAGCTGGGGCGGCATATCAATATGAACATAATTACAATAGTTAATATTCCGTATATAAGGAATTTAATATTACTAAATTCATTATATAAAGATATTAGTTGTCTGGTAATTACTATTTTTTTATACATATAATCGTTTTCTCCTAATAGATAACCTCGTTTAGTATAATAATTTCTAACCCCGGTTCCAGATATGACCGCTATTTTGTCAATACCTTGCACCATACACGCCGTCTCGGCGCATAGAAGGAGTTTTTTCCCTAATCCACGATGCTGGGTGCCACGATATTTGGACCCACGATATTTGGACCCACGATATCTATCTTTACTATCAATTGGACTATGTTCGCCGTAAACGTGGAGTTCTCTAATTAAACCATAACCTCGCAAGCAAGGCAGCACATCCTCAGTCTCTTCGTTTAGTCGTAGTCTAATAAATCCGTATAATTTAGATTTATCCTTTGAGGTATAATTTATAAAGTATTCAGTTCCAGACGAAGCCCTATACCGTATAACATTCAGACGAATATCATTTTTATCAAAATCCGTATATTTTACCTCTCTTTCTCTAATATCCTTGCACACGATATTTTCACGGTCCATTTTATTTTTAAGGACCTGTCTAAGATTAGAGAACTTCAAGCCACCCACGATTGATTTGTGCGGAATGTCCCGCACCACACGATTTATTCTAATGTATTCGGGAACATTCGCCATCGCGTGAGTAACGACTCGTATAAGTTCGGCGCTATTGTCTATTTCGGCGTAGGGTTTATAAATACCCTTGTCATACCACTCTCGTATCTTCGTGAATGGGGTTACCTCGGTTGGATATATTTTCCACTGGTCCGCCTGAAGATTAGGTTCTTTTATAATTCTATCAAGGACCTCTATATCCTTTTCTGGCGTCGAATAAGGCAAATCCAGCATAATATGAATATCGGTTTTGAAACCATTTTGCTTAAGCCGACGTATGCCTATTTCATTATCGTCATTTGTACATTTTCTATTAATTTTCTTTAAAACGAGGTCGTCCGTACTCTGAACACCGATCTGGACGCGCGTTACGCCTATTCTTCTAAATAATAGAATTTGACTAAAATCAATAGTTCCGTATTTATCCGTCGTGGTTATATAATCCGGTCGTGTTTCTATCGTCAATCCGATTACGCGGTGCGACGCCGTGACATTTATGTTTTTTTCTTCTTCTAAACTTAAAATATCTCTCAGTTTTTCATTGTTGTTAATGTTGTTAAATGTATTGAACGCGTAATACGCGCATTGTGAAAACCACTCAATATATTTATCCGGATAGAAATTAAATGTGCCGCCCGAAATAATCAACTCTATTTTAGAAGTATCGTATTCGTTAATATGGCCAGTTGCCCCCAATGACTTTAGGCGATCATACACTTGTGCGACAGGGTGGTGCTTATTCTGCGTCGCGCGCATATTTCCGGGTTCGGTGCTGAGATATGAACGCGGTTGCGTCGGAACGCCGTTCTCGTCTTTTTCGAATGGGCAATAGTGACAGTTCATCGGACAGCCGCCGCGTTTAATGCCATCTTCTATATTCAGAGGCTCGTCGTTCGCGCCCAGTAATTCGCCCGCCGTAAAAATCGTCACGGACACAACGCCCGACCTACTACGTGCCGCCTTTACCTTTAGAAATCTCTCTAAATTGTAATTTCGTTCAAGCATATTCGTCTTAATAAAATGCTTGTAGTAATTATTAAATGTGATTTTAGATAGATGCTCCTTGATGGCGTGTCTCTTGCGTTGATTAGTGACGAATGAATTAAAGTCTTTGAAACTGCGAAATTCCTTTAATTTTGCTTCATCTAATATTTTTAATATGGTGGGTTTCAATAAATCATCTAATATGACCTTATTATATTCGCCGTGGAATATTCGGTCAATGTCGGTTGATTTGAAATTTAAAGCGTATGTCGGATGATACATTTCGTAATTATTTTTTTAATAGAATCAATTTTATATTATTCAGTGAAGAGATTAAACAATTGGGAAAAGATGCTAAACGTTGTCTATTAAATTAATATATTCTATATAATATAATGACTATATCATATCAGAACTTTGTAAAGATGAATTACGACTCGGTGCGTCATTTAGAACGAGGAGATAGAATGAAAGTAATAGGAATGATGTGGCGAAATGAAACACAACAGGGTGGTTCAAAGTTTTCATCTAAAAAGCTTATTAAAAGCGCAACAAAACATCTTGGAACATTTGGAGCTGAAATTACTACGAAAGGAAAAGCTCTTGGAAAAACATTTGGAGCTGAAATTATTACGAAAGGAAAAGCTCTAAGAGAATCGGCAAACAAGAAAATATTTAACCATATTCATGGTAAATTTGTGCTGAAACAAGCATGTAAAAATTCCGATAAGTATGACGACTATAGAGAAGAAATAAAAGACATACTAAAACATTTAGAAATCAGAGAATTGACACCAAGTGAGTGGGAACAGGTATGCGAATTGCCCGAGCCACGGACTATTGCTAATGTAATAAATATTATAAATTCTAATTTGGAAAAACCGACGACTATAGGGAGAGAGATAGAGACAGATACAAAGACAGAGACAGAGCCGTATGGAACCACAATGCCGACGGTGCCGACGCCGACGCCGACGCCGGTGCTGGACCGCAATGGCATGGGCCAAGTCGCCACGAATAAAGTTACAGATTTTTTTGGAACACTTAGACAATCAATACGCGACGCGTCGCCGCGCGCGACGCGCCTCTCCAGAAATAGGTCCAGTAAACGAGGCGGCAATCGGTCCAGTAAACGAGGCGGCAATCGGTCCAGTAAACGAGGCGGCAATCGGTCCAGTAAACGAGGCGGCAATCGGTCCAGTAAACGAGGCGGCAATCGGTCCAG
>Ga0315336_1001722_pt1 | contig 39007 bp, 38 predicted proteins | sample ASW5metaG_FD_204512 | JGI IMG/M metagenome (GOLD analysis project Ga0315336, IMG submission 204512) | Ammonia-oxidizing marine archaeal communities from Monterey Bay, California, United States - ASW #5 | ecosystem: Environmental > Aquatic > Marine > Intertidal zone | place: USA: California... | reverse complement strand
CTGAACTGAAAAGAACCGACTCTACATCCGGTGTATCCGGCACCATGATAATCACGACGCTGGCCTTCTCCGCGATCTCCTTGCCGTATTTGCAGGCAACGGCGCCAGCGGCAACGAGGTCCTTCGATGCGGCGGATTTCTCCAGCACAAACAGCTGATGTCCGGCGGCCTGAAGGTGGCCTGCCATTGGCCGTCCCATGATGCCGAGCCCGATGAAACCGATATCGGTCATTTTGATCTCCCAGATTCTTTTTGATTATGCATCGACCGTATGCGGTTCGTACCACCCAAGACCTTCCAGGGTGGTGGTCTTCGGCTTGTACTCGCAGCCGATCCAGCCACGATATCCGATCTCGTCGAGATAGCGAAACAGGAAGGGATAGTTGATTTCGCCGGTGCCGGGCTCGTTCCGGCCGGGATTGTCGGCCAGTTGGATATGCGCGATCCGGTCCAGATGCTTCTTCATGGTCGGGGCGAGATCGCCCTCCATGATCTGCATGTGATAGATATCGTATTGAACAAACAGGTTCTCCGAGCCGACTTCGGAAATGATCTGGATTGCTTGTTCGGTTCCGGTGAGGAAGAAACCGGGAATATCGCGCGTATTGATCGGCTCGATCAGCAGTTTGATGTGCTGCTTCGCCAGAGCATCTGCAGCGTAGCGCAGGTTTTCGACAAGAACGGCACGAAGCTCCGCTGGATCGGCGTCTGGCGGTGTTATACCGGCAAGGCAATTCACCTGCCGGCAGCCGAGCGCCGTGGCGTAATCGATGGCGCGTTGGACGCCGTCGCGAAATTCGGCAACGCGATCGGGAAGGATCGCGATGCCGCGTTCGCCTGCACCCCAATTTCCGGCGGGGAGATTGTGCAGTACCTGGGTGATTCCATGTTGCTGCAACTGTTCACCCAGCACGGCTTTTTCGAAATCGTAGGGAAACAGATATTCGACGCCTGTGAACCCGGCAGATTTGGCTGCCGCGAAGCGGTCAAGGAACGGCAACTCGTTGAACAGCATGGTCAGGTTGGCTGCGAATTTCGGCACGCGAATCCCCTTTTTTGTCGTCTTGTGATGGCGGCCGTTAAACCGGCAGCAGCTTCCCGCGGGACGTCTTTTCCGGGCCGGCAGGTGTGTCGTCGAGCGGAAGATCCAGCACCTCCTCGAACTCGACGATGTTGTCGATCTCGGTCCCCATCGCGATATTGGTGACCCGTTCGAGAATGAATTCGACCACCACCGGAACGCTGTGCTTCGCCATCAGTTCGCGCGCTGTGGCGAAGGCAGTCTGCGCATCTTTTGGATCGCGAACACGGATCGCTTTGCACCCGAGTCCCTCTGCAACAGCGACGTGATCGACGCCGTAAACGCCGAGTTCGGGAGCATTGATGTTCTCGAACGACAGTTGGACATGGTAGTCCATCTCAAAGCCGCGCTGCGCTTGCCTGATCAGGCCAAGGTAGGAGTTGTTCACGACGACGTGGATGTAAGGCAGCTTGAACTGCGCGCCGACGGCCAGTTCCTCGATCAGGAACTGGAAATCATAATCGCCGGAAAGTGCAACGATCTCTCGCGTCGGGTCGGCAGCACGCACGCCGAGTGCGGCGGGGAGGGTCCAGCCAAGCGGACCGGCCTGACCGGCGTTGATCCAGTTGCGCGGTTTGTAGACGCCGAGGAATTGCGCACCGGCAATCTGCGACAGGCCGATCACGCTGACGTAACAAGTGTCACGACCGAACGCCTTGCTCATCTCTTCATAGACGCGCTGTGGCTTGATCGGCACATTGTCGAAATGGCTCTTGCGCAGCATCGTGCGTTTGCGGTCCTGACATGCTGACGGCCAAGCCTGGCGTTCCTTGAGCTTGCCAGCCTTGCGCCACTCTTTCGCGACCGTAACGAACAGTTCGAGCGCGGCTTTGGCATCGGAGATGATGCCGAAATCCGGATTGAACACGCGGCCGATCTGGGTCGGCTCGATATCGACATGCACGAAGGTGCGGCCCTTGGTGTAGGTCTCGACCGATCCGGTATGGCGGTTGGCCCAGCGGTTGCCAATGCCGAGGACAAAATCCGACTCCAGCATCGTTGCATTGCCGTAGCGGTGGCTGGTCTGGAGGCCGACCATTCCAGCCATCAGCACATGATCGTCCGGGATTGCGCCCCAGCCCATCAGCGTCGGTACCACGGGAACATTGACGATCTCGGCGAACGCCACGAGAAGATCGGACGCATCCGCATTGATGACGCCGCCGCCAGCGACGATCAGCGGGCGCTCTGCGGCGTTGAGCATATCGAGTGCCTTCTCGATCTGCCTGCGCGTCGCGGCCGGTTTGTAGATCGGCAACGGCTCATAAGTCTCGTCATCGAATTCGATCTCGGCCAGTTGCACGTCGAGCGGCAGATCGATCAGCACCGGACCGGGACGACCGGAGCGCATGATGTGGAACGCCTGACTGAAGACGCGCGGCACCAACGCCGGTTCACGCACCGTGACGGCCCATTTGGTGACGGGCTTGGCGATCGACTCGATGTCAACTGCCTGGAAGTCTTCTTTGTAGATGCGAGCACGAGGTGCTTGCCCGGTGATGCACAGGATCGGAATTGAATCGGCAATTGCCGAATAGAGCCCGGTGATCATGTCGGTTCCGGCCGGGCCGGAGGTGCCGATGCAGACGCCGATATTTCCTGCCTTGGCGCGGGTGTATCCCTCGGCCATGTGAGACGCGCCTTCGACGTGACGCGCCAGGATGTGATTGATTGATCCGCGCTTCTTGAGCGCTGAGTACAATGGATTGATCGCGGCGCCCGGAACGCCAAACGCACAGACGACGCCTTCCTTCTCAAGGATACGCACCGCCGCATCGATTGCTCTCATCTTCGCCATGTCACACCTCGAATGATTAGGTTCGAGTGCAATCATCACGAGGACGGCGGATCGCCTCAATGGTCTTGAATTTGTTTCCCGCGGTACGACGCGTTTTAGAAATTCTTTCGTGCGATCAAATGGCTAGGGAGAAGTAAAAGTGAAATCGCACTGTGCAGATTGAACTCAGTTGCGTTCAGCTCTTGCTGTAGGCGGGCGGCATGACACCGCCAAGCGCAACAGTCAGTTCGGCTGCGACATCGCGCACGATGTTGCCGATCACGGATACGCGCTCGTCGGTGACGCGCGATGTCATGCCGGAGACCGAAATGGCCGCAAGCGGTTCGCTGCAATCATTATACACCACCGCAGCGATGCACCGAAGGCCCATACGTGCTTCTTCGTCATCGACCGCGTAGCCACGCTGCCTAACGATCTGTAGCGCTTTGAACAGTTCGCCGGGCCGTACGATGGATTTCTCGGTCAATCGCGGCATGCCCTGACGATGAATGATAGCATTGACGTCTTCGTCGGAATAAGTCGCCAGCACCGCCTTGCCGACGCCGGATGGCACCATAGCCACGCGGCCACCCACCTTGGTGAGTGAGCGCATGATCTCGCGACTCTCCATGCGGGTTAGAACAATGATTGTCTCGTCATCGACAACGGCAAGGTTCGCCGTCTCGCGTGTCAGATCGCGCAACTTGCGCAGATAGGGCATGGCGTGAGCCACGAAGTTCCGGCGCCGTGCGAACGTCGATCCGACAGCGAAGCTGCGCGCACCGATGTGCCACTTGGCCTCGCTGCGGTCGAACTGTACGAAGCGGCGCTTCTCAAGCGTTGTCAGCAGTCGATGAACGGTCGAAGTGGACAGGCCGGTGCGGACCGCAAGGTCGGTGAGCCGGTAGCCTTCATCGTCCTCGGCAAGGGTTTCGATCAATGTCAGCGCGCGGTTGACGGACTGAACGCCGCCATCCCTGCCTTCGGTTTCCACCTCAACGCCGCTTCGCGGTTCGACAGGTTTTCGCCGGATCACACTTTTCTTCATCGCTACCTACAGTCGTCGATAGAAGTGAAGGCCGTGCTGAGAAGGAGAGGTGCCGCCCTTTTGGGACGGCACCTTGATCTTGGGTTACAGCAGGCCGGCGCCGCGTGCCCACTTGTACTTCGCGCCGAGGACTTCGACGGGGAGTTCAGTGGAGTAGGCATAGGCCGGAATGCCGTTCTGGTAAAGATATTCAGCGGCTTCCTCGACCTCGACATCGCCGGCAAGCGAGGCGACCATCGGCTTGCTGATGCCTTTCGCTTCCATTTCCTTCTTCACTTCGACCATGTTCCTAGCGAAAACCATCGGCGGTGTAACGATGGTGTGCCAGTAGCCGAGGATCAGCGAGTGAATGCGCTCATCGTTCAGGCCGAGCTTCACGGTGTTGACGTAGGTGATCGGTGGCTCACCGCCGGTGATGTCGACTGGATTGCCGGCAGCGCCAAATGGCGGGATGAACTTGCGGAAGGCCGCGTCGAGATCCGGCGGCATCGCCATCAGCGACATGCCGTTATCGACGACCGCGTCAGACAGCAGCACGCCTGAGCCGCCAGCGCCGGTGATGATGAGGACATTCTCGCCTTTCGGCGTCGGCAATACGGGGATGCCGCGTGCGAACTCGAGAAGCTGCCGCAGCGAACGGGCTCGAATGACACCCGACTGCTTCAGCACGTCTTCATAGATCTTGTCGTTGCCGGCCAGTGCGCCGGTATGAGACGAGGCTGCCTTGGCGCCGGCCGACGTGCGGCCAGCTTTGAGGACAACGACCGGCTTCTTCTTGGAGACGCGCTTGGCGGCTTCCGCGAAGGCACGGCCATCCTTCAGATCTTCGCAATGTTGCGCGATGATCGTGGTGTTGGGGTCCTGCTCGAAGAAGGCGAGCAGATCGTCCTCGTCGATGTCCGACTTGTTGCCGAGACCGACGATGGCCGACACGCCCATCTTGGCGGAGCGGGAGAAGCCGATGATCGCCATGCCGATGCCGCCCGACTGGGATGACAGCGCTGCGGAGCCCTTGACGTCATAAGCCGTACAGAAAGTCGCGCAGAGGTTGGCGGGTGTATAATAGAAGCCGTAAATGTTCGGCCCCATCAGCCGCACATTATACTTCTTGCCGATCTCGACGATTTCTTCCTGCAACGCTGGTTCGTTGGCTTCGGCAAAACCCGATGGGATCAGAACCGCACCCGGAATTTTCTTCTCACCGCACTCGGTGAGCGCGCCTGCCACGAATTTTGCGGGAATTGCGAACACGGCGGTATCGATGGTGCCCGGCACATCCTTGACACTCTTATAGGCTTTGCGGCCCATGATCTCGTCAGCTTTGGGGTGGATCGGGTAGATGTCGCCTTTATATCCGCCGTTAATGAGATTCTTCATCACCGAGTTGCCGATTTTGCCGTCTTCGGCCGAAGCGCCGATCACGGCAACTGCCTTCGGCATCATGATGCGGTTCATCGCGGTGACGATTTCGTCATTCGAACGAGGAGCAGGACGCGGCTTGTAGTCGAAATCGACGACGATGCGCACGTCGGCGGCGATTGCGTCTTTCTTGGTGGCGAATACCGGGTTGAGATCGAGTTCGACGATTTCAGGGAAATCGCTCACCAGTTGCGACACGTTGACGATGATGTCGGCCAGCGCCTGGCGGTTGACTGGGTCCCCGCCGCGAACGCCTTCCAGCATTTCGTGCGCCTGGATGCCATCGAGCATCGAGAGCGCGTCGGCATTGGTTGCAGGCGCGAGGCGGAACGTAACGTCCTTCAGCACTTCGACAAGAACGCCGCCGAGGCCAAACGCCACCAGCTTGCCGAATGAGCCGTCGGTGATCGAACCAACAATGACTTCGGTGCCGCCCAGCAGCATCTGCTGAACCTGAATGCCTTCGATCTTGGCGTCGGCTTTATACTTCTTCGCATTTGCGAGAATGGTCTCGTAGGCCTTTTCGGCATCAGCCGCGGTTTTCACGCCAACGATCACACCGCCGGCCTCTGTCTTGTGGAGGATGTCGGGTGAGACGATCTTCATGACGACGGGAAAGCCCATGCCGGTCGCGATTTTGGCCGCATCGGCTGAGGACTTGGCGACGCCTTCCTTCGGAACCGGAATTCCGTAAGCATCACAAACCAGTTTGCCTTCCGGCGCGGTCAGGCTGGTGCGTTTGTCTGCCTTGACGGCGTCGAGAATTTTCCGGACGTCGGCTTTTGCCCGCTGTCCGACGTCGATCTTCCGCGCTGCGTCCTGCGAATGAGCCATTACTTCCTCCTGTCACGTCCATTTTTGAAATTTGGGTCGCGCGCGAGTTGTCGGACGGTCGTCCCGAGCGCTTGAGCACCCCGTTTTAGTGTTGGCTTGCGGGCTTTAAGAGGCACGCAGGCGAAATGTCTACGATTGGCATTTGGCATACCAAGAACCATGTTTGTCAAGCCTGTTTGAAGGGCTTTCTGGGTCTAGCCGAACCGCTTGACACCTTGGCATTTGGTATGCCAAGAACATTAACAACGCTCCCGTGGTATACAGCCCTCAACCAGAGAGGGAGATGATTCATGGCTACTCAGAAAATTTCAAAGGTACCGCTGAACGAGCAGGATATCGCGATCGTCCGTATCGCGCCCGAAGCCAGTTTCAAAAACAAGGCTTATGATGCGCTGAAGGAAGCTATCCTCAAGATGGATATCTACGCCAGCCCCGAGCCGGTCATGCTCGACGAGCGCGCACTGTCGGAGCATCTCGGTGTCAGCCGCACGCCGATCCGCGAAGCGATCGCGATGCTGGAACAGGACGGTTTCGTCAAAACGGTTCCTCGCCGCGGAATCGTCGTTGTGCGCAAGACCAAGGCGGAAATCGTCGACATGATCCGGGCATGGGCCGCTCTTGAGAGCATGGCCGCACGTCTGATCACTACGACTGCGCGCAAGAAGGATATTTCTGCGCTGCGTAACTTCTTCAAGGACTTCAACAAGGATCGTTTGCCGCAGGATCACATCGCCGAATACTCGAAGGCGAACATTGCGTTTCATCAGGCGTTGATCTCGCTCAGTGAATCCCCGGTGCTTGTCGACATGACCAACGACATTCTGCTGCACGTGCGCGGCTATCGTCAGTTGACGATCGGTCGAACGGACCGCACCGCAGTCTCGCTGCCAGAGCATCTCGCGATTATTGAGGCGCTCGAAGATCGCGACACTGAACTCGCCGAGAAGCGCGCGCGCGATCATACACTTGGGCTTGCGACCTATGTCGAAACCCACGGACAGGAAATCTTTACGTAGGCGAACAAACAAAAAATTCCAGGGAGACCACTGATGCTGACGACGGCAAGCAAGATAGAGACGACGGCTGCAAACGACGAGCAGGAACTGACCGATGGTTTTCACCTGATCATCGACGCGCTCAAGCTCAATGGTCTCAATACCATCTACGGCGTGCCGGGTATTCCAATCACCGATTTCGGCCGCATGGCGCAGGCCGAAGGCATTCGTGTTCTTTCGTTTCGTCATGAGCAGAATGCCGGCTATGCCGCTTCGATCGCCGGCTTTCTGACCAAGAAACCCGGTGTTTGTCTTACGGTTTCGGCGCCCGGCTTTCTTAACGGCCTGACCGCACTTGCCCATGCCACGACCAACTGCTTCCCGATGATCCTGATCTCCGGTTCGTCGGAGCGCGAGATTGTCGACCTGCAGCAGGGTGACTACGAAGAAATGGACCAGCTCGCGATTGCGAAGCCGCTGTGCAAGGCGGCGTTCCGTGTGCTGCACGCTGCCGACATTGGCATCGGTGTCGCGCGCGCGATTCGGGCGGCGGTTTCGGGTCGTCCGGGCGGTGTCTATCTCGATCTTCCGGCTAAGTTGTTTGGACAAGTGATGAATGCGGAAGCCGGCAAGAAATCGCTGGTGAAGGTCATCGATGCGGCCCCAGCCCAGATTCCGGGTCCCGATTCCGTCAAACGCGCGCTCGATGTACTGAAATCGGCGAAGAAACCGCTCATCATCCTCGGTAAGGGCGCGGCTTACGCGCAGGCCGATGATGCGATCCGCGGTCTGGTGGAAAAAAGCGGCATTCCTTTTTTGCCGATGAGCATGGCCAAAGGTCTCCTGCCGGACACACATCCGCAGTGCGCCGGTGCGGCACGCTCGACAGTGCTGAAAGATTCCGACGTTGTCATGCTGATCGGTGCGCGGCTGAACTGGCTATTGTCGCACGGCAAGGGCAAGACATGGGGTGATGCCCCGAAGAAGTTTATCCAGATCGATATCGAGCCGAAGGAAATGGACTCCAACGTCGAGATCGTGGCGCCCGTGGTCGGTGACATCGGTTCGTGCGTCGCCGCTCTTCTGCAGGGCGTGGGCGGCAGCTGGCCCACCCCGTCAGCCGACTGGACCAAATCCGTTCAAACCAAGCGTGACGACAATGTTGCCAAGATGGCGCCGCGCCTGATGAACAACAACTCGCCGATGGATTATCACGGCGCGCTCGGTGTTCTGCGCACCATCATCAAGGAGCGTCCGGACGCGATCCTCGTCAATGAAGGCGCCAATACGCTTGATCTGGCGCGTGGCATCATCGACATGTACCAGCCGCGCAAGCGCATCGACGTCGGCACCTGGGGCATCATGGGTATCGGCATGGGTTATTCGATCGCCGCTGCCATTGAGACCGGCAAGCCCGTGCTGGCGATCGAAGGCGACAGCGCTTTCGGCTTCTCCGGGATGGAAGTGGAAACGATCTGCCGCTACAAGCTTCCCGTCTGTGTGGTGATCTTCAACAATGACGGCATATATCGCGGTACAGACGTCAATCCATCAGGCAGCTCGGATGTCGCCCCGACTGTTTTCGTGAAGGGTGCCCGTTACGACAAGATGATGGAGGCTTTCGGCGGCGTCGGGATCAATGTGACGAGCCCCGATGAGTTGAAGCGCGCGGTCAACGCGGCGATGGATTCCGGTAAACCGACCCTTATCAATGCGGTCATTGATCCCGCTGCCGGCAGTGAAAGCGGCCGCATCGGCAATCTCAATCCGCAAAGCGTCCTGAAGAAGAAATAAATCCACACGGTCGGAAGCGCTTCGCGACCGGCCAATTTAGTTCTCGAATTCGGCGTCAGAAGGCGTCGATTGATATGGAGTAGATGACAATGACACAGGCGCTGAAGGGCGTTCGCATTCTCGATTTCACCCACGTCCAGTCAGGACCTACATGCACGCAATTGCTGGCATGGTTCGGCGCCGATGTGATCAAGGTGGAGCGTCCGGGTGTCGGCGATATCACCCGCGGTCAGCTCATGGATGTCCCGAATGCGGACAGCCTTTATTTCACGATGCTCAACCACAACAAGCGTTCGATCACGCTCGACACCAAGAACCCGAAGGGCAAGGAAGTCCTTACAGCCTTGATGAAGTCGTGTGACGTCCTGGTCGAGAACTTCGGCCCCGGTGTGCTCGATCGCATGGGCTTTCCCTGGGAGACCATTCAAAAGATCAATCCGCAGCTGATCGTGGCGTCGATCAAGGGTTTTGGCCCCGGACCTTACGAAGACTGCAAGGTCTACGAGAACGTCGCTCAATGCACCGGCGGTGCGGCTTCGACCACGGGCTTCCGTGATGGCCTTCCTCTGGTGACCGGTGCACAAATCGGCGACAGCGGCACCGGTTTGCATCTGGCGCTCGGCATCGTGACGGCCCTCTATCAGCGCACGGCGACCGGCAAGGGTCAGAAGGTTACTGCGGCAATGCAGGACGGCGTCCTCAATCTCGCCCGCGTCAAGATGCGCGACCAGCAGCGGCTCGCCCACGGGCCGCTTAAAGAATACAGCCAGTTCGGCGAAGGCATTCCGTTTGGTGACGCGGTGCCACGCGCCGGCAATGATTCCGGTGGTGGCCAGCCAGGCCGCATCGTGAAGTGCAAGGGCTGGGAAACCGACCCGAATGCTTATCTTTATTTCATCACCCAGGCGCCGGTGTGGGAAAAGATCTGCGACGTCATCGGCGAGCCTACGTGGAAGACCGATCCGTCTTATGCAAAGCCACCAGCACGTCTGTCCCGCCTCAATGAGATTTTTGCGCGCATCGAACAATGGACCATGACCAAGACCAAGTTCGAGGCAATGGAAATTCTCAACAAGGATGACATCCCTTGCGGTCCGATCCTTTCGATGAAGGAAATTTCCGAAGACAAGTCGCTGTATGCAACCGGCACACTGGTTGAGGTCGATCATCCGACACGCGGCAAGTACATCTCGGTCGGCAATCCGATCAAGCTTTCGGACAGCCCGACCGTTGTGACTCGTTCGCCATTGCTTGGCGAACACACCGACGAAATTCTGAAAGAAGTGCTCGGCTTCAACGACAATCAGATTGCCGAAACGCACAGTTCGGGAGCGCTTTCCCCGCCCCGTAAGGTTGAGGCAGCCGAATAACAACGCGCAGCTGTATCTGCTCCAGGCCGGCAGTTCTCCTGCCGGCCTTTTTCTTGTGATTGCGATTGCAGTGCGCATTCAGACCGTAAGAATATTGCGGCATTTTGTCGCAATTTGGCCTTTTATTGCGATGCATCAAAATAATTGCTGCTATGCAAAATCCGACATTGAGCTTGGTATCTGGTATGCCTAGGTTAGGGATAACGACGCGCCGGGTTGCGATCCGGGGCTCAGTTCATCGGTTTAGAAAGGTCCCCAAATGTCCAAAACAGCCTTCGTCGGCACCCCTTCCGCAGTTGGAATTCTCCATCAGCTGATTGCTTTCATTGACGATTTCCTGATGAAGAGTGCTCAAATCTCCATCCGGAACGGGGACTTGCCGCGGTTCGGCCTCTAAGGAGCGCGCCTCTATCCAGTTTCGAGGTCGCAACAAAAAGAGTTCAGATGCTTATTAAAAAGGCCCCGATTTTCGGGGCCTTTTTCTTGTTCGACCTTCACACGATACCGCACTGCGCAAAGTCGATTCTTAGAATTCCTCTTGTGGTCTGGTATATCGCATACAAGGATGCGTCTCAGGCAGTGTTGTCGATTAGCAAACAGAACAACGCGCCGTGGGAGGGGAAGTGGCCAATATCATCCTGACGGTTATAGCCATTGCAGACCACAGGGTCGACGTATGTCGGCCTAGCTATCAGCGCGAACTTCCTCACAATGATTACGATGGTCGCCGCGGGCCGCGTGCTGCGCATGCGAGCGTCTTGCGTCATGTACATCGCAACTTCGTTTAACGAGGGGCATGAACGGGCGCAATAAGAAGAAGAAAAGCCGGGACTGTGCAAAGCAGATTTCGGAACCAAGCCGCCATTGAGCGGCGTGAAACAACGGGTGGGAGAAACGCGATGATGTGGTCGTCTAATCGAACGTTATGTCTTGCAATGAGTGTTGGATTTTCAATGGGTGCGGGTTTCGCATCCAGCGCCGCTTTGGCGGCATGGGAGCCGACCCGGCCGGTCGAGATCGTTGTACCGGCAGGCACCGGCGGCGGCGCGGACCAGATGGCTCGCACCATTCAAGGTATCATCACCAAGCACAGCTTGATGAAGCAGCCACTGGTGGTAGTGAACAAGGCTGGCGGCGCAGGCGGTGAAGGCTTCCTCGATGTCAAAGGCTCAGCTGGCAATCCGCATAAGCTGGTTATCACCCTGTCCAACCTCTTCACGACTCCGTTGGGAACCGGCATTCCGTTCAGCCATAAGGATCTGACACCGGTTGCCATGATGGCGCTCGACGAATTCGTCCTGTGGGTGAACGCAGACAGCCCTTACAAGTCCGTGAAGGATTATATCGCGGCTGTGAAGGCGAAGCCCGGTGAATTCAAGATGGGCGGCACCGGATCGAAACAGGAAGACCAGATAATCACTGTTGCGGTCGAGAAGGCGTCCGGCGCCAAGTTCACCTACATTCCGTATCGCGGCGGTGGTGAAGTGGCGGTTCAACTCGTCGGCAAGCACATCGATTCCTCGGTCAACAATCCGATCGAAGCTGTCGCGCAATGGCGCGGTGGAGCCGTCCGTCCGCTTTGCGTGTTTGACGCCAAGCCGCTTCCTTACAAGGACGCTATCGCCGGTGGAAAGTCATGGAATGATATTCCGACCTGCAAATCGGAAGGACTGGATGTTGAGTACGTGATGCTGCGTGGGTTTTTTACCTCACCGAAAGCCACGAAAGAACAGGTCGATTACTATGTCGACGTGTTCAAGAAAGTTCGTGAAACACCTGAATGGCAAAATTTGATGAAGGACGGTGCCTTCAATCAGACCATGATGGTCGGTCCTGAATATTCAACGTGGGTCGATAACGAGCAGAAGCGGCACCAGGCGTTGATGAAAGACGCCGGCTTCCTCGCTGCAACTCAATAACTTCAGGAATAGATGCTGCCGGCGGACCTCGTTCCGCCGGCAAAGGCTTCAGCGTGGGGAAAAACATGAGCGAGCATTCTTCTGGAGTTGATCAGCGCGGGCCATCGCATCGATGGACAGAGTTGGGCGTCGGGGTGTTCTGCATCCTGTTCGGCGCGATCACGATTGTCGGCAGTATGAAGGCAGGGGCGGGGTGGGGGCCGGACGGTCCTAAATCCGGATTCTTTCCCTTCTATGTCGGCGTTATCATCGTGCTGGCGAGTTGTGTGAACTGCATCCAGCTTCTGATGGAGCCAGATGACGGCCGGCTTTTCGCGGAATGGGGACAGCTTCGTCAGGTGCTCTGCGTTCTGGTTCCAACCACCATCTACGCATTGATGATTCCCTATCTCGGCATCTACGTCGCGTCGATCATCCTCATCGCTTTGTTCATGAAGTGGCTCGGAAAATATCCGTGGACCACCACGGCGGCCGTGGCCCTTGGCGCGCCGTTCGCCGTCTACATGTTCTTCGAAAAATGGTTCCTCATCCCGCTGCCCAAAGGCCCGTTGGAAGAGTTGCTTGGTCTCTAGAAATTTTAGCTACGGCAGGCTGAGGACATCGATATGGAAGAAATTGTAAATCTGTTTCACGGCTTTGCGACGGTACTGCAGCCGTTCAACATTCTGGTCATGCTTATCGGGATCGTTCTCGGCGTGGTGATCGGGGTGTTGCCCGGTCTCGGCGGAGCGAATGGTGTGGCGATCTTGCTGCCGCTGACATTCAGCATGCCTCCGACGTCCGCGATCATCATGCTGTCGTGTATCTATTGGGGTGCGTTGTTTGGAGGCGCCATCACGTCGGTGCTGTTCAATATTCCCGGCGAGCCGTGGTCAGTGGCCACGACATTCGATGGCCATCCGATGGCGCAAAAAGGCAAGGCCGGCGAGGCGCTCACCGCAGCATTCACATCGTCCTTTGTCGGCGCGCTGTTCGCTGTGATCATGATCACCTTGGTTGCGCCGTTGGTCGCGAAGTTCGCGCTTCAGTTCGGTCCCGCAGAAAAATTCGCGGTATTCTTCATCGCGTTCTGCAGCTTTATCGGAATGGGCAAGGAGCCGCCATTCAAAACAATTGTCGCGATGATGATCGGTTTCGCATTGGCGGCAGTCGGCCTCGACAGCATCACGGGACAGCTGCGTTTGACGTTCGGATTCTCCGAAATGCTCAGCGGATTCGACTTCCTGATCGCGGTCATTGGTCTGTTCGGGATAGGCGAGATTCTCCTCACGATGGAGGAGGGACTGAATTTCAGAGGCAAGCCCGCCAAAATCAACGCAAGGGTGGTGTGGGAGACATGGAAAGAACTCCCGCGCTATTGGGCGACCTCATTGCGTTCATGCTTCATTGGCGTGTGGATGGGAATTTCGCCGGCCGGTGCGACGCCTGCGTCGTTCATGAGCTATGGCATCGCCAAGCGCATGTCGAAGAACGGAAAGAACTTCGGTAAAGGCGAGATCGAAGGCGTGGTCGCGCCCGAGACTGCCGCGCATGCGGCGGGCACTGCCGCGTTGCTGCCGATGCTGTCGCTCGGTGTTCCGGGTTCGCCGACTGCTGCGGTGCTGCTCGGCGGCTTGCTGATCTGGGGATTGCAGCCTGGGCCGCTGCTGTTTGTCGAGCAGAAGGAATTCGTCTGGGGTCTGATTGCCAGCATGTATCTCGGCAATTTCGTCGGACTGCTCGTTGTGCTGACCTGCGTGCCGCTGTTCGCTGCGATCCTGCGCATTCCGTTCAGCATCATCGCCCCCGTCATTCTAGTTCTGTGCGCTATCGGCGCGTACACGGTGCACAACAACACCTTCGACGTCGTGATGATGATGGTGTTCGGCGTGGTCGGTTACGTGATGAAGAAATGCAACTACCCCATGGCGCCGTTGGTTCTTGCGATCGTGCTGGGGGACAAGGCGGAAGAGGCGTTCCGGCAAGCATTGCTGGGGTCGCAGGGTAGCCTCGGCGTCTTCTTCTCCAATGGCCTCGTTGGAACGATCATGACGTTGGGACTGATTGCGCTCTTCTGGCCCCTTATCTCGAACGGTTGGACACGTTTGTCGTCGCGCGCGCCGAAAGCGGCGATGTAAGAGTAAGAGAAGGAGATCCGCGCGCAGCCACACTTCGTTTGAAGAGCGTCAGATTTTCAGAAGACTATGATCCTATTAAAAGGCTCCGGCGAACAACCGGAGCCTTTTGTCTTTCCAAACTCATGTCAGTTGCGCATAGCTAAAAATCGCCGAACCTCCGAATACCTCTTGCGCTCTGGCATATCATATACCAGTCTTCGCGCCGGTAGCGCCTGTCGCAATCTCAACAGAACAGGGCGCCTCAGGAGGAACGATGACTGATGCAGTTCAAACTGCGGCCCCGCCGGCCGCTCGCGTAAGCGATACCTATCGATGGGTTCAGTTGGCTATTGGCGTTGGTGCCATGGTCATGATCGCGAACTATCAATACGGCTGGACGTTCTTCGTCCCGGACATTCAGAAGAAATTCGGATGGGATCGCGCGTCGATCCAGTGGGCCTTCACGTTGTTCGTTCTGTTCGAAACCTGGCTTGTCCCGGTTGAAGGCTGGTTTGTCGATAAGTACGGTCCACGCATCGTCGTTCTTGTCGGCGGCGTTCTTTGCGCGATCGGCTGGGCTATCAATGCGCAGGCGACATCGCTCAATGGATTCTATCTCGGCATGATCATCGCGGGCATCGGTGCCGGCGGCGTTTACGGCACTTGCGTCGGCAACGCACTGAAGTGGTTTCCTGACAAGCGCGGTCTTGCTGCAGGCATCACCGCAGCGGGATTTGGCGCTGGCTCCGCGCTGACCGTCGCACCAATCCAGGCGATGATCAAAAATGATGGCTTCCAGACCACCTTCTTATATTTCGGTCTGGGGCAGGGCATCATCATCGTGATCCTTTCGTTCCTGCTGTTTGCGCCGAAAGCTGGACAGGTGCCGCCGGTCACGCAGAATGCGAACGTCATTCAGACGCGCCGGAATTACGCGCCGACCGAAGTTCTTCGGCAGCCGATTTTCTGGCTGATGTACTTCATGTTTGTCATTGTCGGCGCCGGCGGACTGATGGTTACCGCCAACCTGAAGCCGATCGCGGCGGATTGGAAGATCGATAACGCACCGGTCACGCTGATGGCGATCACGATGACCGCTGTGACGTTCGCGGCGACCATCGATCGCGTGCTCAACGGATTGACGCGGCCGTTCTTCGGCTGGGTTTCCGATAAGATCGGCCGCGAGAACACGATGTTCATCGCCTTCGGCATGGAAGGCGTCGGCATCTATCTTCTCTATCTCTGGGGTCACGATCCGCTTTGGTTCGTGTTGCTGTCCGGCTTCGTGTTCTTCGCATGGGGCGAGATTTATTCGCTCTTCCCATCGACGTGCACCGATACATTCGGATCGAAGTTCGCGACCACGAATGCGGGCCTGCTTTATACCGCGAAGGGAACAGCGGCACTGCTCGTTCCCGTCGCGAACTATATGCAGCAGTCGTCGGGCAGCTGGGACAACGTGTTCCTTATCGCTGCGGGCGCGAACATTCTCGCCTCGTTGCTTGCGATCATGGTCCTGAAGCCCTGGCGAAAAAATGTTGTTGCCCAGGCGCAGGCCAGCTGAGCGACGGCCCATCTGCAAAATCTAAATGCGCCTGCTCCTTTGGAGCGGGCGCATTTTTCGTTTCAACCACCGGAAATCATGGGGTGTTTTGATCTTAGGCAAAGCCAGGAAAAGATCCATGGTTCGCCGCATTGCAGCAGACTGAGTAGCGGTTTTTCAGAAGATCGGCTTGCAAATTGGAATATAGTATACCAGTCTCCGAGCAGCGCTTGCGACAATAAGTCTCACCCATGTGACGCCACGTCACAACATGAAAATGCGCGCCGGAGGAAACATGGTCTCGAACACCGAAGTGAATCCATCTCAAGCGATCTCTCCAGATAGCTCTCGCTGGTTGCAATTGGCGATGGGCGTGGTGTGCATGGCGATGATCGCGAACCTGCAATACGGATGGACGTTGTTCGTCGATCCGATCGACGCAAAACATCACTGGGGGCGCGCAGCGATCCAGTTGGCCTTCACCCTTTTTGTGCTGACGGAGACCTGGCTGGTGCCGGTCGAGGCATGGTTCGTCGACCGGTATGGTCCGCGTGCTGTGATTATGTTCGGCGCGGTGATGATCACACTCGCCTGGGTTTTGAACTCGCGCGCTGACTCGCTTTTCGTTCTGTATGCAGCGGCCATCGTTGGCGGCATCGGCGCTGGCTCAGTCTACGGGACATGCGTTGGCAATGCCTTGAAGTGGTTTCCCGACCGTCGCGGTCTCGCAGCGGGTGCCACGGCCGCTGGTTTCGGTGCGGGTGCTGCGATCACCGTTGTTCCCATCGCCCACATGATAGCGACCAGCGGATATGAAACCGCATTTCTGGATTTCGGTATCGGTCAGGGCATTGTCGTATTCGTGCTTGCGTTCTTCCTGCGCAGGCCAACGCAGGTGTTTCCGGTCCAAAAAAAGAAATTGAATCTTCCGCAGACAAAGATCGATATCACGCCGCCGCAAACGCTGCGGAGCCCAATCTTCTGGGTGATGTATCTGGCTTTCGTTATGGTGGCCGCCGGCGGCCTGATGACGGCCGCGCAGATCGCGCCGATTGCGCACGACTACAAGATCGCGAGCTCACCGGTAAGTCTTGCCGGATTCCAGATGGCGGCACTGACCTTCGCGATTTCGCTCGATCGTATCTTCGACGGCTTCGGCCGGCCGTTCTTCGGCTGGGTGTCCGACACCATCGGACGCGAGCATACGATGTTTATCGCGTTTGGCACCGCAGCTTTGATGCTGCTGACGTTGGCGACATACGGCCACAACCCGGTGGTCTTCGTGCTTGCGACGGCAGTGTATTTCGGCGTGTTCGGCGAAATCTACAGCCTGTTCCCCGCAACCAGCGGGGATACATTCGGCTCCAAGTACGCGACGACAAACAACGGCATGCTTTACACCGCCAAGGGAACCGCTGCATTGCTTGTTCCGTTGGGGAGTCTCGTCGCGGCCAAGTATGGATGGCAGTCGGTTTTCGTGATTGCCGTCGCGTTGAATGTGGGTGCGGCGCTTCTTGCGTTGTTCGTCATCAAGCCGATGCGGCGGTCATTCATTCTGGGGAACGAGACCGCATCGGCCGACGTTGCTGGCCAAAAAGCTGCGGCTTAAACGAGCGCATTTTGAAGAGGCGTCCTTCGGGGCGCCTCTTTTATTCTGACAGAATTCTTGGTATACATAATACAAGAAGTCAGGGTTTCTGCTTAAGGCCCAGAAATAGGGTGTTTTCAAAAGCGGTCATCATCGGGAGGACGACATGAATATTCACGAGTACCAGGGCAAAGCCGTCCTGAAAAGTTTTGGAGCGCCGGTGTCGGCTGGCGCGCCGGCCTTCACGGTCGATGAAGCGATTGCCGCGGCAAAGTCATTGCCGGGTCCGGTGTACGTTGTGAAATCGCAGATCCATGCCGGCGGTCGCGGCAAGGGCAAGTTCAAGGGATTGCCGCCGGATGCGAAAGGCGGCGTGCGGCTGGCGAAGTCGATCGATGAAGTCGCAAGCTTCGCCAAGGAAATGCTCGGGCGCACGCTGGTGACCGAACAGACCGGCTCTGCGGGCAAGCAGGTCAACCGGCTCTATATCGAAGATGGCTCCGATATCGCCAAGGAATTCTATCTCTCGATGCTGGTCGATCGCGAAACCTCGCGCGTCGCATTCGTGGTGTCGACCGAAGGCGGCATGGACATCGAGAAGGTCGCGCACGATACGCCCGACAAGATCGTGACGTTCTCCGTCGATCCTGCCACCGGCGTGATGGCGCATCATGGCCGTAAGGTCGCGCAGGTGCTGGGTCTGACCGGCGATGCCGCCAAGCAGGCTTCGAGCCTGACCGCGCAGCTGTACAACGCGTTCCTGTCGACCGACATGGCGATGCTGGAAATCAATCCGCTTGTTATAACGAAGCAGGGCGAGCTGCGTTGCCTCGATGCCAAGATCAATTTCGATTCCAATGCGCTGTATCGTCACCACGAACTGGTGAAGCTGCGCGATCTTTCGGAGGAAGACGAAAAGGAAATCGAGGCGTCGAAGTATGACCTGAACTACATCGCGCTCGAAGGCACCATCGGCTGCATGGTCAACGGCGCGGGACTGGCGATGGCCACCATGGACATCATCAAGCTCTATGGCGCGACGCCGGCGAACTTCCTCGATGTCGGCGGTGGCGCGACCAAGGAAAAGGTCGCAGCCGCGTTCAAGATCATTACGTCCGATCCAAACGTGCAGGGCATTCTGGTCAACATTTTCGGCGGCATCATGCGCTGCGACGTCGTGGCCGAAGGTGTGGTCGCCGCCGTGCGCGAGGTGGGTCTGAATGTGCCGCTGGTGGTGCGCCTCGAGGGCACCAATGTCGAACTCGGCAAGAAAGTCATCGCCGAGTCCGGACTGAATGTTGTTGCTGCCGACGATCTCGACGATGCCGCGCAGAAAATCGTTCGCGCCATACGGAAGGAAGCTGCGTAATGTCCATTCTCATCGACAGCACCACAAAAGTCATTTGCCAAGGTTTTACCGGCAAAAACGGCACTTTTCACTCCGAACAGGCCGCACTCTACGGCACCCAGATGGTCGGCGGCACCTCGCCCGGCAAGGGCGGCTCCTCGCATCTCGGCCTGCCGGTGTTCGACACCGTGGCGCAGGCGCGAGAAGCCACCGGCGCCGACGCCAGTGTGATCTACGTGCCGCCGCCGGGCGCCGCGGATGCGATCTGCGAAGCGATCGAGGCCGAAGTGCCGTTGATCGTCTGCATCACCGAAGGCATTCCGGTCGCGGACATGGTGCGCGTCAAGCGCGCGCTGGAGGGGTCGTCGTCTCGGCTGATCGGACCGAATTGTCCCGGCGTAATGACCGCGGGCGAATGCAAGATCGGAATCATGCCCGGCAATATTTTCAAGAAGGGCAATGTGGGTATCGTGTCGCGCTCCGGCACGCTGACCTACGAGGCGGTGTATCAGACATCCGCTGAAGGCCTCGGCCAGACCACGGCGGTCGGCATCGGCGGCGATCCGGTGAAAGGCACAGACTTCATTTCGATGCTTGAACTTTTTCTCGCCGATCCCGCCACCAAGTCGATTGTGATGATCGGCGAGATCGGTGGTTCGTCGGAAGAAGAGGCCGCGCAGTTCATCAAGGATGAAGCAAAGCGCGGACGCAAGAAACCGATGGTCGGTTTCATTGCGGGCCGTACCGCGCCTCCCGGCCGCCGCATGGGCCATGCCGGTGCGATCATCTCGGGCGGGAAGGGCGATGCCGAATCCAAGATCGCTGCGATGGAAGCCGCAGGCATTCGTGTCTCACCGTCGCCCGCGCGGCTCGGAAAAACATTGGTGGATGTGTTGCGGGGATAACTCGCTCACGCAACGCACGTCATTCCGGACAGGCCGCATAGCGGCCTGATCCGGAATCTCGTGGAGTTCATTGCAGACCATTTCTGGATTCCGGGCTCGCTCGCAATTGCTCGCGCCCCGGAATGACGAATGCGGACATCATGCTTACGCGAGTCGTCCCGACGCAGGCCGGGACCCATACTCTCTAGCGTTCGATGTTGTGCACGATCGCGCCAGTATTTTTCTGTGAGTGCGGTGGTTATGGGTTTCGGCCTTCGCCGGGACGACAAACCAGAGAATCCAACACGATCTCAGCGCCTTGCTTGTCCATTCACCGCTTCCATCGCTGCATAAGGCCAAACGGTGACGAACTTCGCTGCAAAAGGCAGGACGGTGACGGCATGGTGTTCGTTGCGTCGGGACGGCTGACGCCGGAAACCGGGCTGTAAATGTGCGCCGCCGGCGGTGGTCGACCACCGCAAAATAGGAATTCTTTCCGATTGACTCTTGGTATTATGTATACCAATATTCGCGGGTCAGCGAGGACATCGATCCTCTGACGGAATCGCCCCAGGGGAAGACGTCCCCGTCCACGGACCATGGAGGTTGTGATGAGAGTCGGAGAGATCCTGAACAGGAAGAGCACCCGTATCGCCACCGTCCGCATGAATGAGACCGTCGCCACGGCCGCGCGGCTGCTGCGCAACGAGGATGTCGGTGCGCTGGTGGTGAAAGACGTTTGCCGCACCGAAGGCAACGTGGCGATCGGGATGTTTTCTGAGCGCGACGTGGTGCGCGCCATCTCCGAACACGGGCAGGCCGGACTCGCAATGAAAGTTTCCGCGCTGATCTCGGTGCAAAAGCTCATCTCGTGCAACTCCACCGATACGGTCGAGCATGTGCGCACTCTGATGAATGAAAATCACATCCGGCACGTGCCGGTGATCGACGACTACACCCTGATCGGCGTGATCAGCATGCGCGACATCAATGCCATCACCGGCTTCGGTGAGGTTATGGGCACTGAATCCACACCAACCGAATACGCCTTCGTCTGACGGTTCTCCCTGCAGAGCGCAATCTCATGTCCTCCCCGGTCTTGGGATTGCGCTCTGCTCTTTTTTCTGTGCGGCACTGCAGGAAACCCCAGGAAACGCGATGAAGATTTGTATTTACGGCGCGGGCGCGATTGGCGGCTATCTCGGTGTGCAGCTTGCACTGGCGGGCGCCGATGTCAGCCTGGTGGCGCGGGGCGCGCATCTGGCCGCGATGAAGGCCCATGGCCTCAAGCTTCTGATCGGCGGCGAGGAGCGCGTGGTGCATCCGCGCTGCACGGATAATCCCGCCGAACTCGGCGTGCAGGACGTCGTGATCATCTGCCTGAAGGCCCATTCGATCACCGGCGTGATCGAGGCGATGCAGCCGCTGTTGGGGCCAGAGACGCGCATCGTCACCGCGGTGAACGGCATTCCTTACTGGTACTTCTACAAGCACGGCAACGAATGCGAAGGCTCGGCGCTGGAAAGCATCGATCCCGGCGGACGCCAGTGGAAAGAACTCGGGCCGGAGCGCGCCATCGGCTGCGTGGTCTATCCCGCAACCGAGATCGAAGCGCCCGGCGTCATTCGCCATGTTTACGGCAATAACTTTCCGCTCGGCGAGCCGTCGGGTGAAAAAAGTGCCGACGTTCTGGCGCTCGCCGCGTTGTTTGAAAAGGCCGGCCTGAAAGCGCCGGTGCTCGACAATATCCGCGATGAAATCTGGCTCAAGCTGTGGGGCAATGTCTGCTTCAATCCGATCAGCGCGCTGACTCATGCCACGCTCGATGTGATCGGCGGCGATCCGGGGACGCGCGCGGTGGCGAAGTCCATGATGGTCGAAGCGCAGACCATCGCCGAAAAATTCGGCATCAGGTTCCGCGTCGATGTCGAACGGCGCATCGAAGGCGCGCGCAAGGTCGGCGCGCACAAGACCTCGATGTTGCAGGATCTCGAGCGCAGCCGCCCGATGGAAATCGATCCGCTGGTTACCGTGGTCCAGGAAATGGGCGCGTTGTCGAAAATCCCGACCCCGTCGATCGATATCGTGCTGGCGCTTGTGTCGCAGCGCGCGAAGATCGCGGAGCTTTATTGAAGGGTGAAGAGGGCGCTCCCTTTCCCCGCAAGCGGGGCGAGGTAAAGATGCAGCAACGCTCTTACATTTTGGAAGATTAACGCCGTGACGAGTTGGGTTCGCTTTCGCCATCAGGATCAGATCGGGTTCGGCACGCTGTCGGGCAACACTATCACCGTGCATCACGGCGACATGTTCAATGGCCCGAAGGCGAACGGCAAAATGCTCGCGCTGTCCGATGTCGAATTGCTGTCGCCGACGGTGCCCTCGAAAGTCATTGCGCTGTGGAATAATTTCCATGCGCTGGCCGCGAAGCTGAATGTCGCAGAACCCGCCGAGCCGCTCTATCTGCTGAAAGCGCCGACCACCGTGACGTCGCCGAACGCCGTGGTGCAAAAACCGAAATCCTACGAGGGCAAGGTGGTCTATGAAGGCGAACTCGCCATCGTGATCGGCAAGACATGCCGCGCGGTGTCGGTGGCCGAGGCCGACGATTTTATTCTCGGCTACACCTGCGTCAACGACATCACCGCCGCCGACATCCTCAATAAGGACCCGACGTTTCCGCAATGGGCGCGCGCCAAGGGCCTCGACGATTTCTGTCCGTTCGGCCCGGTTGTGGTCACCGATATCGATCCGGTTAAGCTTACGGTGCGCACCATTCTCAACGGCGCGGAGCGGCAGTCCTACAAGATTTCGGACATGATCTTCTCGGCGCAGGAACTGGTCAGCAAGATTTCGCACGACATGACGCTGCTGCCGGGCGACATCATTGCCTGCGGTACGTCATTGGGCGTCGGCGTGATGAAGGAGGCGGTGAACAAGGTCACCATCGCCATCGACGGCATCGGCGAACTGACCAACGAGTTCAGGAATTGAGCTCCGCCGTCATTCCGGGAAGCGCCCTTCGCACGGACCCGGAATCCATCTGACATTGATGCAAGCTTGATCTGGATTCCGGATTCGCGCGCTGCGCGTCGCGCCCCGGAATGACGGGGAGGGACTCATCGGCACCTATTCGCAACAGGACGATGCGTCTCAGCGCGAATCCTCGCTCGCGGCCTTGGGCGGCTTGGTGCCGGTGAGTTCGGCAAAGGCCGGTCCCATTCCCGCCATGCGTACCAGAACCGAAATGTCGTTCTTCTGCGTGCCGTTCAACTGCGCATAGAGCGCCCGTGTCGCGGTTTTCAGCCGCACGATGGCGTCGCTGTCGGTGTCGAACGAATCGTCGCGATTCTTTTTTAGCCGCTTCTGATAGTCCTCGATTTGCAGCGTGACCTCGCGCATCGCGTTTTCCACCGGCGGCCAGTATTTCTGCTGCGAGGCGGTGAGGTTCAGCCGCTTCTTGATGCCCGCGATCTGGGTGTCGTTGAGGAACAGCCGCGACGGCTTTTCTGAGCGCGCGGTCATCCGGCGCGGCAATGTCACCGGCGCTTTGAGCCAGGCGCGCGCGGTCTCGTACATGTCGTTCGGCGGCGCGTCCTCGACGGGCGCGGGCGGCGCATAGGCTGCGATGATGCGGTCCTGTTTTCCCATCGTATTCGCAACCGGGTAGCGCGCGCCGGCCGCCGGCTCATCCTTGGTCAGCGACGCGGAAGCGCTCTGGAAGAACAGCTGGTCGCCGATCAGCCAGCCGCCGACGCCGGCAAGGATGCCCGCGCCGCAGATCAGCACGATATATGTCGTCCGAATCGCCAACCGTGGTCTCTGTCGTGGTTTCACTGTTGCGGAAAGTCGCCAAGTTTCGCCCAAATTGTTGAACAATTATGGCTTTCCGAGGCTCCATTCCTCACAGGCGTAAGCGCAGGGTTGCCAATATCGGGTGAATTGAAGCTATGCGGCGGCTTTCGCGATGCAAGACTTCGCAGTGCAAGGCATCGCAGTGCAAGACATGGCATTCCGGATCGGCTAAAGGGGACCGCTGCGGGAACAGGCCCCTTACTGGAGAACAACAATGAGCGAAAAGCCACAGGGTCAGAAGCCGGGCGGCGACAAGGCCATGGCGCAGTACGATGTGGAAGGGCGCGCGGTGCGCGCCAATATGGAAAAGCTGCGGGCGCTGCGCCTCGCCAAGGAGGCTGCCGAGGCGGCATCGGCTCCTCCGCCCAAGGCGAAGAAGGCGGCGGCGGCAAAATCCACCAAAAAAGAAGCCCCGGCGAAACTCTCCGACTGGCTCGCCGACCAGCGCAAGGGCGGCTTTCGGACTTAAGGGCACGATCCCGAAACCGCGTGAGGCGGGAGAACTGCATTGACCACGGTTTACGATTTTTCGGCTGCGACGCTGGACGGCGAAGACCGTCCGCTGAAGGCTTTCGAGGGGCAGGTGCTGCTGATCGTCAACACCGCCAGCGCCTGTGGCTTCACGCCTCAATATGCGCAGCTCGAGGAGTTGCAGCGCGCGCTCGGTCCGCGCGGATTTTCGGTGCTCGGCTTTCCGTGTAATCAGTTCGGCGGTCAGGAGCCGGGCAGCGCGCAGGAGATCGCAACATTCTGTTCGCAGAAATACGACGTGACGTTTCCGATGTTCGCCAAGATCGATGTCAACGGCGACAAGGCGCTGCCGCTGTTCGATCACCTGAAGACCGAAAAGCCGGGATTGCTCGGCAAGTCGATCAAATGGAATTTCACCAAGTTTCTGGTCGATCGCGCCGGCAAGGTGGTTGCGCGCTACGGTTCGACCACCTCTCCCGGCGCTTTAAGCCGCGATATTGAAAAGCTCCTGTAAGACGGGACACCGCGGCTTCCGCCTCAGAATTCAAGACCAACATCAATCAGGATACGACGATGAGCCAATTGCCCGACCGCCTTTCCACCGATCCCCGCAGCCCGTTTTACAATGCCGAGGTGTTGTCGCGCGATGTCGGCATCCGCTTCAAGGGTGTCGAGAAGACCAATGTCGAGGAATATTGCGTCAGCGAGGGATGGGTGCGCGTAGCGGTGGGCTCATCGAAAGACCGTCACGGCAATCCGGTGACCATGAAGTTCACCGGCGCGGTCGAGCCGTATTTCCGCGACGAGACGTAATATCACACGTCATTCCGGACAGGCCGCGCCAGCGGGCTGATCCGGAATCCAGAAAATTTTTGGTGAGCGATGTCTGGATTCCGGGCTCGCTCGCAAGTGCTCGCGCCCCGGAATGACAGGAGCGACGAAATGGCTCAGCCCGCGATCACAATATGCTCGGGCTTTTGCCCCGCCTTGCGGCGGGCGTGCATCGCGCTATAGGCCTGCTCGAGATTCCGCGTGAAGCGTAACGTATCGAACAGCGGCGTGGTCAGGCGATTATCGGCGAGTTTCTCTCGGAGCGCCTTGAGCGTGTCCGGCTGTGCTGCCAGTTCAATAGCAAGGCGTTCGTAGTCTTCTTGCGATGACGCGATCAGTTCGGGCAGGTTGATGTTCGTCAACAGGCTTGCCGCGACGCGCCCCGCGAAGGTCTCACCTTCGCATGTCAGCAGCGGCAGCCCGGCCCATAGCGCGTCGCTTGCGGTGGTGTGCGCGTTGTAGGGCAGGGTATCGAGAAACAGATCCGCGCAGCGATGCCGCGCCAGATGCTGGTCCGGCGGCATCCGCGCTGCGAACACCAGCCGCTCTGGATCGACGCCGCGCGCGGCGGCCTCCTTGCGCAGGTTGGCGCTGGCCAGCGCGTTGTCCTCGATCAGCCACAACACGCTGCCGGGCACGCCATTCAGAATTCGCATCCAGCCGTCGAAGGTCTGCGGCGTGATTTTGTAGTTGTTGTTGAAACAGCAAAACACAAAGCCGTCGGGCGGCAAGCCCAACTCACCGCGGGTGAAGTTGCGATCAGCGATCGCGCGTGTGGCGTCGTTGGCCTGATAGCTGTCCGGCAGATACACGACTTTTTCGGTAAAGAATGGCCGCTGTTGATCCGGGATCACGGTGGCATCGGCGACGATGTAGTCCATGTAGGCCGCGCCGAGTGTGCCGGGAAATCCGAGATAGTTGACCTGCACCGGCGCCGGGCGCTGCGCAAACACGCGGGTGCGGTCGTCGCCGAAATAGCCGTTCAGATTGACCAGAATGTCGATGCCGCTGTCGCGGATCGCGGTTGCTGCCTGTGCGTCGTTCAGGCCGCGAATATCGACAATGCGATGGACCGCGGCATCGATGCGCTTGCGGGTGTCGCTGCCGTCATCCCAGCCGTTGTCGAACGCAGTAATCTCGAAGCGTGCGGCGTCATGCTGCTCGAGCACGCCCGCAAAAAGAAATGCGGTGGCCTGCGCGCGAAAGTCGCCGGAGACATAGCCGATCCGGATTTTATCGCCGTTGTTGGGCCGCGCCACCGGCGCGCCGCGATGGTTCGCCGGAAACATCGCCGCGTTGTAAATCTCGGCACACCTTTGCAGGCTACGGTCCGAGGTGGCGACGCCCTGCCAGCCGAACGGCTCGGCTGACAGCTTGCCCGCCGCGATGTCGCTTTCGATTTCGGCAATCAGCGGTTCAATGCCGCGCCAGTCGCAAGCCAGCATCCGCTGATGCAGCAGAATGCCTTTGAGAAACGGATACGCCGGATTGAGTTTTCGTGCGGTCTCGTAGGCGCTTGCAGACTCGTCGTGGCGCTTGAGCTTGTGCAGGGTGAGGCCCGTGCCGGTCCAGCTGTCGGTAAAATCCGGCTTCAAGGCCAGCGCCTGCCGATACGCCGCCAGCGCGTCGTCGTAACGGGCGAGGCCGAACAGCGCGTTGCCCCGGTTGTGATGGGCCAGCGCATAGTTCGGCTGCAGCGCGATCGCCTTGTCGAAATCGGCTATCGCGGCCTGATAATCTTTCAGGTCGTTATGGACCGTGCCGCGATTGCTCCAGGTCTCGGCATCGTTCGGCGCGATTGCCAGTGCTTGCGTAAAACGCGCAAGCGCCTCGCTAGAGCGGCCCAGCGCTTTCAGCGCCAGACCGTGATTGTAAAGCGCTGCCTGCGAATTCGGATTGAGCTTCAGCGCCGATTGCAGCAGCCGCTCGGCTTCGGCGTAGTGTCCAAGGCCAGTGAGTATCGCGCCCAGCATGCTCAAGCCCAGCGGATGCGCCGGTTGCTTGCGCAGCAGCTTGCGGAATGACTTCTCGGCTTCGGACATCCGCCCGGCCTGAAAGAACGCCATCGCCTGTCTGAAAATGTCGTCGGTGGGAGCGGCCAAATCGATCTCGCAGTTTTAAGGACAGCGCCTTTTATCCGCACGGGATCGTGCGCGCCAGTCTCTCGCATAACTGGCGTCGCAACAGGTCGGACGGTTAATGGATCAGCGTTTGGCCTTGTCGACCACTTCGGTGGTCGGGCGGTCGTTGCCTCGTGCGGTTTCCTCGCGCCAGTTGCCCTGGCCGTCCTCGAACTGGATCGCCTCGGTGCGGCCGGGCACGCGCTGCTCGGCTGCGGCGCGGGCGGCAGCGGCATGGGCGGCCTCATGGCTCGGAAATGTCTCCGAAAACACGTTGTTGAACTTGTAGGCCCAACCGCCATCGTGCTCGACCACTTCGTAAACAACCTTGACCATTCTGGCACCCTTAACGTCTGCGGCCTGATTGCCGACTGGTTTCAACGCACCAGCGCCCCGGAGCGTTCCGCCCCAAATGACCGGTCGGCACACGCTACCGTCATCGTTGGATGATGTAACCTGTTGTATTAGTGTAGCTGTAGCGCAATCGCATAAGCTGATCGAGGCCAAGGAGGCGGATCGCATTCGTGCCATCCTGGTGGACGCTGGCCGCGCTCGATAAGGGCAAGCCTGCGGGGGCGTGAGAACTTTGATTTTTTGGGCGATGCTTCTCACCTCTCCTCGTTTACGGGGAGAGGTCGACGCGCGAAGCGCGGCGGGTGAGGGGCATTGGGTGGCCCCATTACCGACTTCTCATTTGCCGAAAGTTCGCCCCTCACCCCAACCCTCTCCCCGCAAGAGCGGGGCGAGGGAGTAGATCGGACTACCCCAACTCGTTCAGCACGCCTTCGACGATCTTGCGTTCCTCAGGCGTGAGCGGCGTCTGCGGCGCAATTGGGTCGCCGACGGCATAGCCTTGAATTTCAAGTCCGGCCTTGATGCAGGCGGCCAGATTAAACCGCGCGAACACCTCGTTGATCCGCCACAGCTTGCGCTGGAGTGCGATGGCTTCGTCCCAGCGCCCGGCCTTGCACAACTCGTAAAGCTGCACGCTCTGGCGCGGCACGATGCAGGCTGGCCCCGCCATCCACCCCTTGCCGCCGATCAGCATCACCGCGGCGGGAATATGCGCAGACGCCGCGAACACTTCGAGTTTGTCGCCGCAGCGGTTCATGATCGACAGCAGGCGGCCGGTGTTGTTCGACGCATCCTTGATGCCGACGATGCGCGGATGCTCGGCGAGGCGTGCGATCACGTCGAGGGTCAGATCCGAGCGCTGAAAATTCGGATTGGTGTAGATCACCACCGGCAGATCGACCGCATCGGCGATGGCGCGGAAATACGCTTCGACCTGCGCATCCTTGACCGGGAAATACGCTTCCAGGATCGCCAGAATGCCGTCGGCCCCGAGCGCCTGATACGCCTTGGCCTGCGCCACGGCGTCGGTGACGGATGTCGAGGCCACGCCCGCGATCACCGGTACACGTTTGGCGGTGGCGTCCACCGTCGCCTGCACCACGGCGGTGCGCTGCTCGCCGTTGAGATAGGCGAACTCCCCGGTCGAGCCGAGCGGCGTCAGGCCGTGCACGCCTGCCTTGATCAGATCGTCGCAGAGCTTGCCGAGCACATCGGTCTTGATGCGGCCGTCGGCTGTGATCGGTGAGACGAGGTAGGGAAACACACCGTGTAAATCGCTCATTGCGGGCTTCGCTCTTGGTTGGTCTTTGGTCGGCGGTGGCGTTAACGATTGATGCCCTGTTTTCGGTGTTTCGCTTGATCGGCGCAACCCTCGAAAAGCATGATCTGGATGCGCTGCGCTCATGCGACACAAGATGTCGGTGTGCGGTCAGGCGATCATGGTATGAATCGCTGATTCGGGCGCGTTTCGTTCCACCCGCGTTCCAAATCTTAAGATCGTGCAACGTCTGCGTCACCATGACCGTTACGTTATGAGACAGTTTGCGCACAATGCGCCGAAACGTGCACGATACAGCAAGGCATCCATGAGGCTGGACATGATGAGACTGACGATCGCTGCGGTTTTGCTCGCGGTTCTGCCGCATGGCGCCATGGCGCAGGATGTGCCCGGCATCGAGATCTGCACCGCCGAGAAGACCATGGAGCGCCGCACCGGTTGTCTTCAGAGCAACGTCAATTTCCTTAAAAGCTCGCTGACCAAGGCGTCGCTGGACAGCCAGCAGAAGCTCGACGCGGCCAACCGCCAGATCGATGCCTTGAAGGCAGCAATGATCGGCTTGCAGAACACGGTTACGCAGTTGCAGGGTCAGGTGCAGGCGCTGGGTAAGCAGAACGGCGCTGCCAAGGATGCGCCGAAAGCGCCCGCCGCCAAGTGACGAAGGCGGTTGCCAAATCGCGTGCGGTGAAGTCCAAGCCTCGCGCAGCGAAGCCAAAGCCCCGCGCAGCGAAAGCTAAACCCGCAGCATTCGTCTATGTGCTCGGCTGCTTTCACAAGGGCCGCTACGTGTCCTATGTCGGCTGGACCAACGATGTGACGCAACGGCTTGCCAAGCATAACAACGGCACCGGCGCGCGCTCGACGCGCGGGCGGGCCTGGACCCTGCTGCACACCGAAGGCTTCAAGACGCGGAATGAAGCCATGAGCCGCGAGTGGCATCTCAAACGCGAGCGCGCGTTCCGCAAGAAGCTGGTGGATCAGATGCGGACGGCGCAAGGGATGTCGTGACCCTAGATGTGTGACCCTGGATGCGTAACCCAGAGGCGAGCGCGATGCGCGGCTCTTGATGAGACCTGAGATAAGTCCTGGCCGGTCTAACGTCCGAAGTCGAACGGTGTCTTTGATCGTTTGGGAGGTGTGTACTCGCGAAGTGCTTTCCGCAAATGCCGCGCGTCGCGAAGCGCCTTTTGGACATTTTTGTCCGGCGTGTCTTCCTGGAAGAACAGGACACGCTCGCACATGGGGCATTGCCGGGAGTATCCATTTTGGACTCTCCGTGCCTTGTCCCGGAAACTTCCCTTACATTTTGTGCATCTGACCAGAAAAGAGTCGTCCACGGTAAAATACTCCCTTGGAGACAGTCTCGCAGACAGACATTAACGTGGATTTTAGCCGACGTGGAGAATTCGCGACGTGACCCCGACACCATCCCCCATCGTCATCGATGCCGCGCGCACCCGCGCCAGCCTGCCGTTCGACCGGCTGATCGCGGCATTGCGCGAGGCGTTCACGGCAGGGGCGGATGTGCCGCTGCGGCATCATCATTTCATGCCGCAGCCGGATGGCTCGACGGCGACCATTCTGATCATGCCGGCGTGGCAACGCGCATTTGTCGGCATCAAGATCGTGACGATTTTTCCAAACAATGGACAGAAGGCGCTGCCGGGGCTGTTTTCGAGTTACTTGTTGTGTGACGGCGACACAGGTCAGCACATCGCCCTGATCGATGGCAACGAAATCACCTCAAGGCGCACGGCGGCTATCGGCGCGCTCGGCGCATCGTTTCTCGCGCGTAAGGATGCAAGCAAACTGCTGATCTGCGGCTCGGGCCGGATTGCGAGCCTTCTTGCGGATGCATTCCGCGCAGTGCGGCCGATCGACAAGGTCGCGGTGTGGAATGTCAACGCGGCGGGTGCTGCGCGGCTGGTGTTTGACCTGCGGGCGAGGGGCATCGACGCCTCCGTTGCGTCCGATCTGGAACGCGCGGTGGGAGAGGCGGATATCGTCAGCTGCGCCACGCTGGCGCAAGCGCCGATCATCAAGGGCGCGTGGCTGAAGCCCGGCACGCATCTCGACCTGATCGGCAGCTTCACGCCATTCATGCGCGAGGCCGACGACGAGGTGTTTCGCCGTGGCCGTGTCTATGTGGACACCTACGACGCGCTGAAGGAAAGCGGCGAACTGCTCGATCCGATCCGCGACGGCGTTATCAAGCCGGACGATCTTGCGGGTTCGCTGGCCGAACTGTGCCGCGGCGAACGCAAGGGCCGGGGCAGCGACAGCGAGATCACGGTGTTCAAGGCGGTCGGCAATGCGCTGTCGGATATCGCGGCGGCCGGGCTGGTGTATCGGGATATTGGCGAGAATCGATAATCTTCCAACGGCGTCATTCCGGACAGGCCGCGCAGCGGGCTGATCCGGAATCCAGAAAAACTCATCGGTGGATTCCGGGTTCGCTCGCAATTGCTCGCGCCCCGGAATGACGATGGCGTTCGGCAGGACTGGGTTGCGCAGGCACACTGGTCATTCCCGAACCCGCGCGATAGGTTTCGCGCGTTAAAAATCAAAAACACTCACCGGGAGGTCTTTAATGTCAAACATCCGCGTGCTCGCAACCGATCTCGAATTCCCCGAAGGTCCGGTGGTGATGCCCGATGGCTCGGTGGTGCTGGTGGAAATCCGCCGCCAGACATTGACCCGGATTTATCCGGATGGGCGGAAGGAGATCGTCGCGAAGATTCCGGGTGGGCCGAACGGTGCGGCACTCGGCCCCGACGGCAAGATGTACATCTGCAACAATGGCGGCTTCTCATGGGCGCCGGGTCCGCGCGGCAACATCATGCCCGGCGGACCGAAGCCGTCGGAATATATCGGCGGCTCGTTGCAGCGCGTCGATCTTGCTACCGGCAAGATCGAAACGCTGTTCACCCATTGCGGCGAACATCCCTTGAAGGGACCGAACGATCTGGTGTTCGACAAGCAGGGCGGGCTCTGGTTCACCGATCTCGGCAAGCGCCGCGCCCGCGATATGGATGTCGGCGCGCTTTACTACATGAAGCCGGGTGCGACCGAACTGATCGAGGCGGTGCATCCGCTGCTGCCCGCAAACGGTGCCGGTCTTTCTCCCGATGAAAAGACCGTCTATGTCGCCGAGACGCCGACCGCGCGGCTGTGGGCGTTCGAGATCGGCAATCCCGGCGAAATCAAACAAGGCCCGGTGATCTATCGCGGCGAGATGGGCAAGCCGATTGCAGGTCTTGGCGGCTACCAGATGTTCGACTCGCTCGGCGTCGAAGCCTCGGGCAACGTCTGCGTCGCAACGCTGATCACCGGCTGCATTTCGGTGATCGCGCCGGACGGCAAGCTGGTTGAGCAGGTGCCGACCGGCGACAACGTCACCACCAACATCGCGTTCGGCGGGCCTGAACTGAAGACCGCGTACATTACGCTGTCCGGCAAGGGCGAACTGATCGCGATGGACTGGCCGCGCGGCGGCCTGCCGCTGAATTTTTTGAATAAGTGATTTTTCACTGTCATTCCGGGGCGCGAGCGTTTGCAAGCGAACCCGGAATTCAGGAATAGGGCCGCGAACTCTTCTGGATTCCGGATCGGCCCGCCGTTGGCGGTCCGTCCGGAATGACATAGTGCTTGGACGAGACGCGCAGCGGGGGGCTGCTGAATATCGCGCAAGATCGAAGGACAAACATCGATGCCGTGGCTTGAACCTCTTTCGTTAAGCGGCCCCCATGCGCGGCTCGAGCCGTTGTCGCGGGATCATCGCGATGGTCTTGTCGAGGCCGTGCGTGACGGCGAGCTGTGGAAGCTCTGGTACACCGCTATTCCGTCGCCGGAGACGATGGACGCCGAGATTGCGCGGCGTCTCGGTTTGCAGCAATCCGGCGCGATGCTGCCGTTCACGGTGAAGGATGCTGGCGGCAAGATCGCCGGCATGACGACCTACATGAATGTCGATGCCGCCAACAAGCGCGTCGAGATCGGCTCGACCTGGTATGCGCAGCGTGTCCAGCGCACGCCGCTCAACACGCAGTGCAAGCTGCTGCTGTTGACCCACGCGTTCGAGACACTGAATTGCATTGCGGTGGAATTCCGCACGCATTTTTTCAATCACCAGTCCCGGCGCGGCATCGAGCGATTAGGCGCCAAGCTCGACGGCATCCTGCGCAGCCATCAGATAGCGTCCAACGGCACGCTGCGCGACACGGTGGTCTACAGCATCATCGCGTCGGAATGGCCGACGGTGAAGGCGCATCTGACTTATCAGTTGCACGAGAAGGCGCGGTAGCCGCCACCTGACGCGCCCGGTTCCGGAATTAACCTGCACGGCGGACGTTAAGGTTTAAACGCAGCAGTCGTTGCGCGCGCAAACCGTCGCGCTAGCGTTCGGTTGCGGACAATTGCCCCCGTCCGCAAACACCACGACGGGGCCGTTGGGCGGCATACTGCGTTCAGCGGCCCTCATTTCGTGAGGCAGCGATGTTCGAAGCTTTCTCCGTTCTTGCTTTGGTGTTCGTCACCGGCTTTGGCCTCGGCTACGGCGTGCGATCCCAGATGGTCATCACGCGCAGAGCAAGAATCCGCCGCAGGATGTAAGCCGCGTGCGGCGTACATGGATCGGTCACGTCGCCGCCGCCGGTGGTGTCGGCGCCACAATCCCGATGAGCCGCCGCGTTCGCGGATTGCCATGGGTTTCGCATGGATGAATCGATTGCACCTCATCTGAAAATGTTCGAGATTTGCGTCCGGCTATAGAAGGACGCTGATCACACAGGATGAATAAAGCTCACCCATCGCAAGACGCCTTCGGGCCGCTGCGCGCGATCCCGCCGCTGCCAGCACTACTGGCGTTTCAGCGGGCTGCCGCGCAGCTCAGTTTCCGCCGCGCAGCGCGCGATCTGGCACTCAGTCCGTCGGCGATCAGCCATCAGATCCGAGGACTGGAGGAGCGTTTCGGCGTGCGGCTGTTCGCGCGCGGTGGGCGCGCCGTGAAGCTGACGCCGGACGGCGAACGCTATTTTCAGGCGGTGTCCGGCGCGCTGGCGCTGCTGGAAGACGCCAGCCGCGATCTGTTGCGGGAGGCGCGGGGGGGCCAAGGCGAACTGCGCATTTCGTCCATGCCGTTCTTTACAAGTGCGGTGCTGATCCCGGCGCTGCCCGCGTTCAAGCGCGACCATCCAACGGTCACGCTGCATATCGAGGCGACGCATCAGTATGCGGACTTCGATCGTTCAGGCGTCGATGTTGCGATCCGTTACGGACGTGAACGCACGGCGGGCTTGAAGCTGGAACCGCTGATCGATGTCGGCAGCCTGCCGGTGTGCGCGCCGCAGCTGCGGCGCGCGTTACGTCATCCCGCCGATCTTGCGAAGGCAACGCTGATCCATGTGTCGGCGCAGCCGCGGGCATGGCCCGCATGGTTCGCCGATGTCGGTGCATCGGATGTCGTTCCGGCGGCGCATATCTGGTTCGACAGCGTGCCTGCGGCACTGGAAGCCGCCGAGCAGGGGCTTGGCGTGGCGCTGGCGATGAATCCGCTGATCCGCGGCCGCAAGGGGTTTGGCCGCACGCTGGTCGCGCCGTTCGACCTGCCCGCGCCGCATATGCAGACGCTTTATGTCGTGACGCGCACCGAACAGGCCAAGGACAAGCGCATCGTCAGCTTCAAGCGCTGGCTGGCGGCTGCGGTAAAGCAGGCGAGCGGGTAGGGCGGAAAGAGAAAGGCGAGAAAGCCTGTAGCTTTCTCGCCTTGATTCAATTCAGCGATTGAGACGTCGCTTTAGACTTCGCGGCGGCTGAGGAACGCAAGCCGCTCGAACAGATGCACGTCCTGCTCGTTCTTGAGCAGCGCGCCGTGCAGCGGCGGGATCAGCTTGCGCGGATCGCGTTCGCGCAGTTGTTCCACCGTCATTTCTTCGTTCAACAGAAGTTTCAGCCAGTCGAGCAGTTCCGAAGTCGAAGGCTTCTTCTTGAGGCCCGGCACATCGCGCACCTCGAAGAAGATCTTCATGGCTTCCTGCACCAGACGCTTTTTGATGTCGGGGAAGTGGACCTCGACGATCTGCTGCATGGTGTCGATGTCGGGGAACTTGATGTAGTGGAAGAAGCAACGGCGCAGGAATGCGTCCGGCAGTTCCTTCTCGTTGTTCGAAGTGATCATGATCAGCGGGCGCTGCTTGGCCTTGATGGTCTCGCCGGTCTCGTAGACGAAGAATTCCATGCGATCGAGTTCGAGCAACAGATCGTTCGGGAATTCGATGTCGGCCTTGTCGACTTCGTCGATCAGCAGCACCGGGCGCTTCTCGCTGGTGAACGCATCCCACAGCTTGCCGCGCTTGATGTAGTTCGAAATGTCGGAGACGCGCGGATCGCCGAGCTGGCTGTCACGCAGACGCGACACGGCGTCGTATTCGTACAGGCCCTGCTGCGCCTTTGTGGTGGACTTGATGTGCCAGGTCAGCAGCGGCGCACCGAGCGCCTTGGCGACCTCTTCCGCCAGCACGGTCTTGCCGGTGCCGGGTTCGCCCTTCACCAGCAGCGGGCGCTCGAGCACGATCGCGGCGTTGACCGCGACCTTGAGATCGTCGGTGGCGACATAGTTCTTGGTGCCGGTAAATTTCATCGAAGTTTGCCTTGTGATTTCTTGTTCGCCACACGGAACACGAAAGGTTTCAAACAAGAAGCGACCGCTTTTAGCGGTCGCTTCTGAAATTGGGTTAGATCGTCACGCCCGCCGGATCAATGCGAGGATGACCAGCACGATGATGCCGCCGATCGCCGCGTTGATGATCTCGCCGACCATGCCGGCACCGAGCCGGATACCGAGCTGCGGCAGCAGCCAGCCTGCGACCACCGCGCCGACGATGCCGACGACGATATTGCCGAGCAGTCCGAAGCCCGCGCCCTTGACGATCAGGCCGGCCAGCCAGCCCGCGATCGCACCGACGATAATCCAAGCAATAATGCCCATGGACAAACCCCTTGTTTTAAACGCTGCGACCCCGCTTCGCGGCGCCGGCGTTCCCCGGTCAACGCCGCGAACTGTCTCCGGCTGGAGCAGTCCGGGTGGCGTCAAACAACAGTTTAAATGAAATGGCACAGCGCGCTAGCTGGTGCTAGTGCTGTTTTCGAACGCATTCCTGCTTTGCGGGGCTGTTTTCGCGGCAGGCGCGGGCAGACGACTGCCCCGTAACCCTGTAGTTTCATTCCTCTATCCCGTCAGAGTGGGCGACAGCCCGCACTTGACGGAAGCGGCTTCGGAGGCGATTGAGGTCCCATGTTTCTGCAATTCTTCACATCGCTGCGCGACGCGCAGGTTCCGGTCACGCTGCGCGAATATCTGACGCTGATGGAGGCGCTCGACGCCAACCTCGCGGACCAGAGCGTGGAACATTTTTATTATCTGTCGCGCGCAGCATTGGTGAAGGACGAGCGCAACCTCGACAAGTTCGACCGTGTGTTCGGCACGGTGTTCAAGGGGCTGGAAAGCCTGCTCGACGCCATGGACAAGGCCGAGATCCCAGCGGAGTGGCTGCGCAAGGCGGCCGAGAAATATCTCACCGACGAAGAAAAAAAGCAGATCGAGGCCATGGGCTGGGACAAGCTCATGGAGACGCTCAAGAAGCGCCTCGAAGAGCAGAAAAAGCGCCACGAAGGCGGCAGCAAGTGGATCGGCACCGGCGGCACATCTCCCTTCGGTGCGGACGGCTACAATCCCGAAGGCATCCGCATCGGCCAGGAAAAGAACCGCAACTTCTCGGCGGTGAAGGTCTGGGACAAGCGCGAGTTCAAGGATCTCGACGGCAATGTCGAACTCGGCATCCGCAACATCAAGGTGGCGCTGCGCCGCCTGCGCAAGTTCGCGCGCACTGGCGCGCCGGACGAACTCGATCTCGACACCACCATCAAGGAAACCGCCAACCACGGCTACCTCGACGTGCACATGCGCCCCGAGCGGCGCAACGCGGTGAAGGTCCTGATCTTCTTCGACATTGGCGGATCGATGGACGGTCACATCGCGCAGGTCGAGGAACTGTTCTCGGCAGCGAAGACCGAGTTCAAGCACATGGAGTATTTCTACTTCCACAACTGCCTCTATGAAGGCGTGTGGAAGAGCAACAAGCGCCGCTTCACCGACCGCACCCCGACCTGGGACATCATGCACAAGTATCCGCATGACTATAAGGTCGTGTTCGTCGGCGACGCCTCGATGTCGCCGTATGAGATCGTGGTGCCGGGCGGCTCGGTCGAACATGTCAACGAGGAGCCGGGTTCGGTGTGGCTGGAGCGCATCACGCGCACCTATCCGCATGCGGTCTGGCTCAATCCCGTCGCGCGCAAGCACTGGGATTATTCGGAATCCACCACCGTGATCCGGCGGCTGTTTTCCGAGCGCATGTTCCCGCTGACCCTCGAGGGGCTTGAGGGCGCGATGAAAGAATTGACGCGGTAGTTCTGCTCCCTCGCCCCGCCCTTGCGGGGAGAGGGCCGGGGTGAGGGGCCGCTCAATCACGCGATGCTCATTGCCCCTCACCCGAAGACTTCGCTACGCTCAGTCTTCGACCTCTCCCCGTAAACGGGGAGAGGTGACGAACAACGCTTCGTACAGGAATGACGCCCATGCCCTCCACAATCACCCGCGGTTACAAGAAACTTCTCGACGAGGCCAATGCCCAGATCGAGACCATCAATGCGGCCGAGGCCGTCGAACGGTTTCCCAAGGGCGGCGAGGGACAGAGCGAGGTCGTGATCGTCGACCTGCGCGATCCGCGCGAGATCGAGCGCGAGGGCCGCATCCCCGGCGCGTTTCATTGTCCGCGCGGGATGCTGGAATTCTGGATCGATCCGGAAAGTCCCTACGCCAAGCCGATTTTTCAGGAAGACAAGAAGTTCGTGTTCCAGTGCGCGTCCGGCTGGCGCTCGGCGCTGGCCGCCAAGACCGCGCAGGATATGGGGCTTGCGCCGGTTGCACATCTCGGCGGCGGCTTCACCGCATGGAAGGCCGCTGGCGGTGCGATCGAGAAGGTCGAGCCGAAGAAGTAATTCAATCATGAACCGTCACACGCGGGCTTGACCCGCGTGTCCATCTTGAAAGATGGATTGCCGGGTCAAGCCCGGCAATGACAATCTTGGGATTTATCAATCATGACAACCGATCCTCTCGTTTCCACCGAATGGCTTGCCGCGCACCTGAACGATCCGCGCGTGAAAGTTCTCGATGCGTCGTTCAAGCTGCCCGGCGTTCTGCCGTTGCCGAAGGATGATTATCTCGGCGCTCACATTCCGGGCGCGGTGTTCTTCGATGTCGATGCGGTGTCGGATCACTCAAGTTCATTGCCGCATATGTTTCCCGGCGCCGGGCAGTTCGGTCGCGATGTCGGCGCGCTCGGCATTTCCAACGACGACACGGTGGTGCTGTACGATGGCGGCGGCTGGGTCGCTGGCCCGCGCGCATGGTGGATGTTCCTGTCGTTTGGACATCCGAATGTGCGGGTGCTCGATGGCGGGTTGAAAAAGTGGCTCGCGGAAGGCCGTGCCGTCGAGAGCGGCGAGGCGGCTGTGAAGCCCGCGACCTTCAAAGCCACATTCGATGCCAAGCGCGTGCGCAGCATGCAGCAGTTGATCGGAAATCTTGAAAGCCGCGCCGAGCAGGTGATCGACGCACGGCCCGCGGCGCGTTTCGAGGGCAGTGTCGCCGAACCGCGTCCCGGCCTGCGCGGCGGACATATTCCAGGCAGCCGCAGCGTTCCCTATGCGGGGCTGTTCGATTCCAATACGGGCGCGATGAAATCGGTCGATGAGTTGCGCGCGGCGTTTTCCGGCGCGGGTGTCGATCTCGACAAGCCCATCGTCACCAGTTGCGGCTCGGGCGTCTCGGCGGGCGTGCTGACGCTGGCGCTGTATCGCTTGGGCATCGCCGACAGCGCGCTTTACGATGGCTCGTGGGCGGAATGGGGCGAGCAGGGCGGACCGCCGGTCGCGACCGGTCCGGCGTAATTTTTCCCGGCTGGCGAAAAGTTTAGCCGCCGAACAGTGGAAACGCAGCCTGCTGCTTTCGCAGTTGCTCGGCCTGCGCGCGTGCTTCGGCGCGGGCGCGGGCGATCTGCCGCCGCCGCGCCAGCGTGCGGACACTCGGGCGCTTGGCTTTCTTGACCACAGGCTGCGGCTCGACGGCGAAGGCTGTTGCTTCCGACGAGCGTTCGATCGATGCGACGGTCTCGGTCGAGATCGGTTCCGAGGCTTCGGTGTCCGATGCTTTCCGCTGGACCGGCTTGACGTCCGAGGATTTCAGTTCAGCAGACTTCGCTGCGGCTACGTTGATTTGGGGCAGTGTCGTCCCCCGTGCTGCATTCGACGCCTTGATCTCGATCGTCACTGCGTCGGGTATCA
>Ga0315336_1001721_pt1 | contig 39008 bp, 37 predicted proteins | sample ASW5metaG_FD_204512 | JGI IMG/M metagenome (GOLD analysis project Ga0315336, IMG submission 204512) | Ammonia-oxidizing marine archaeal communities from Monterey Bay, California, United States - ASW #5 | ecosystem: Environmental > Aquatic > Marine > Intertidal zone | place: USA: California... | reverse complement strand
CATCGCTGTCGTTGTTGGGGTCATTGTTTCTGCCCTCACTTACGCCTGGAACAATGCAACGCGAATCCAGGCCAAGGCGGAAATTAATGACGACGGCGCGAAAGTGTATCGTATCGAAGGGCCGTTGTTCTTTGGTTCTGCCGATGGATTTGGTGAAATTTTTGATCCAAAATCTGACCCTGACCTGGTTATTGTTGATTTTCTGGATAGCCGCGTTGTCGATCAATCAGCCTTACAGGCCATTGAGGCGCTGGCGTTAAAATATGAGGCGCAGGGCAAATCACTTCAATTGCGGCATTTGTCCCGGGATTGTCACCGGTTGCTTCATCGTGCAGGTCAGTTAATGGTTGATTCCAATGACGACCCGGATTACGGGCTGGCCGTGGAATATTCAATCAAGACCGGCCCCATGGGCGGGGGGCATTGAGCTAACTGAAGGAAAAGGATCCATCTTGCCTTTCTCATATGAGGCCGTATTCTAAGTTCTGAGATATAATAACGGGGCTGGAATAAACCGGTCCCGCTTTTTCGGGACAATAATAATGCTTAAAAATAAAATCATCCTGATCACGGACGCCCTGCATTTCCTGGGAATTCCCGGATCGAAGGCTATGACAGCGGAAGGGGCGAAAATATATGCCCAGGACGCTGCTTTCGAAAATGCCGACAGTCGTGCCGCTTTTGAGTCCGAAGTGCCCGGTGCCATAGCTCTTTCCATACAGGAGCCTGAGGCTATTGTTGAACAGGTTGTCGCCGCGGAAGGCCGTCTGGATGTCATGATCAATAATGATGCCTTTCCAGCCTTGAAAGCGGCCATTGACGCAGCGAGTATTGATGATTTTCGGGAAACAATTGAAGCCCTGATGGTGCGCGGTTTTAGATATGCCAAAGTTGCCTCGAAACATATGAAGGCGGCGTCACAAGGTAAGATCATTTTTGTTTCTTCCGCTGCGCCGAAACACGGAATACCTAACTATTCCATGTATGTGGCGGCGAGAGGCGGGACCAATGCTCTTGCTCAAACTTTAGCTAAAGAGCTCGGCCGGTATAATATTCAAGTAAACGCGCTTGCGCCGAACTTCGTGGAAAGCCCAACTTATTTCCCCAAGGAATTAATTGAAAATGAGGCTGCTTATAAGAAGATTACAGCGCAAATTCCGTTAGGCCGTCTGGGCAAGCGCGAAGAAGCGGGCGATTATCTGGTGTTTCTGGCGTCTGACAAATCCAATTTCATTACCGGACAGGTTCTCTATTTCGCCGGGGGATGGGCGTAAGCTAGAAATTTAGGTTGTTGGTTTTTCGTCAATCGGTAATAGCTTTGTAACATGGCCCATTTTTCGACCGGCACGGGATTCCGCTTTACCATAAAGGTGAAGACTGTTTTTCGTGTCGTCCAAGATTTCCGACCATTGATCAATGTCGTCGCCAATCAGGTTTAACATGGTTGCATTGGAATGACGAACCGGGTTCCCAAGCGGCAATCCGCAAACTGCTCGAATGATTTGTCGAAACTGGCTTGTGGCGCAAGCTTCGATTGTCCAATGGCCAGAATTATGGGGCCGCGGCGCCAATTCATTGACCAGCACGTCATCCTCAGCTGTTACAAACATTTCAACGGCAAGAAGTCCAATAAGGTTTATTTTCGCAGCAATCGTACGAGCAATTTCCTCCGCTCGTTTCGCCACGGCTTCAGAGATATCAGCAGGGGCCAGCGTGATATCCAGAATATGATTTTTGTGACGGTTTTCCACCGGAATGTAGGTCTCGATATCCCCGTTAGCGCCCCGTGCTACAATGACGGAAATTTCCAGCCGAAAATCGACAAAACCTTCCAATATGGAAGGTGCATTTTTCATTTCCGCCCAAGCAGTATCAATCTTACTCGCATGATCTATTTTGGTTTGGCCTTTACCGTCATAGCCAAGGCGTCGGGTTTTCAAAATAGCAGGCGTTCCAATATGTTGCACCGCGTTAGTCAGTTCCCCGATGTTTTCGACATTGGCAAAAGGCGCCGTACCGACGCCCAAATTATTTATAAAACTTTTTTCTAATAAACGATCTTGTGTGACTTCCAATACCTTCCGGCTGGGACGGACGGGCACAAAATCATTGAGGAAAGAAATTGTTTCAGTGGGAATATTTTCGAATTCAAGCGTGACCACATCAACGGAATTGGCGAAGTTTTCCAAGGCAATTTTGTCGTCATAGCGTGCGATTGTCGACTGATGACTGACCTGGGCAGCTGGGCTATTATCTTCCTGGCCGAAGATATGGACATAATATCCCATCTCCGCAGCGGCGAGGGCCATCATTCGGCCGAGTTGGCCATCTCCGAGAATACCGATACGACCACCGGGTGCGATCAATGTCATGGAAAATCCTTACGATCAGGAATGGGGTTCGTTTGCGACAGATTCAGTTTGTTGTTCGCGCCAGATTCTGACCGCTCGCGCATAGTCTTCATTTTCCAGCGCGAGAATTTGAGCAGCAAGCAATGCGGCGTTTATGGCGCCCGCCTTACCGATGGCTAAGGTCCCTACAGGGACGCCACCAGGCATCTGGACAATAGACAACAGGCTATCCATTCCTTTAAGAGCCTTGCTTTCGATTGGCACACCGAGAACCGGAAGGGGTGTCATGGATGCCGCCATGCCGGGCAAGTGGGCAGCGCCACCAGCGCCTGCAATAATGACCTTGATTCCTCGACCCTTTGCACTTTTTGCATATTCATACAGACGGTCCGGCGTCCGATGGGCTGAAACGATTTTTGTTTCAAATGGAATATCCAATGCTGTCAAAGTTTCAGTCGCATTTTTCATGATCTCCCAATCCGATTGACTCCCCATGATAATGCCGATGCAGATGTCTTGCGTAGTCATTGAAAACTTTCCGATGTAAATGGCTGTTTTTGAAGGAGCGGATTATAGGCGAGCTTCAAAAAGACGCAAGTAAAGCGTTCCATAACATTTGAGTAGATTTTAAATCATATTTTTATAATAGATTCTTTTGAGTTTTGATTTTAAATACCGTATTCTTCGTTACGTTATTTGGTTTGTAGCAGTTAGGTATATTCGTGAAAATTGGCCCAACAAGTGCATCGCGGGCGACTGACCGTTCGAGCAGAGCAGCTAAATCGAGCGTGCAAAGCACGTCGTCGTCTATATCGTCGCCACGCGAAATCAACGATACCACTTCTATCATGGGTATTCCAGAAGAAGAACTGACCCCTCGGGTCCGAGACGCGATTATGACGCTGATGGCGGAAGTTGATAACCTGCGGCAATCATTGGGTCAGGTTAATCGGCGTCTCAATGATACGGAACAGCTAGCGGATCAGGATCCACTGCTTCCCATTTATAACAGGCGAGCCTTTGTGCGCGAACTAACTCGCGTGCAGGCCTCAGTGGAGCGATACAAGACGGAAGCAAGCCTGGTTTATATTGACCTGAACAAGTTTAAGGCAATCAATGATAATCTGGGACATGAAGCAGGTGACGCTGTTTTGTCCCAGGTGGCAAAACGGTTGGTGGACTGTGTCCGTGAAACAGACATTGTTGGACGGTTAGGAGGCGATGAGTTTGGCCTTATCCTTTCCCGTACGGATGTGGATAGCGCCCGCATGTTGATAAATCGTATTCCGGTGTTGTTTCAGCAGCAGCCGATCATCTGGAACGATGAAACTCTGACAGTCGGTTTGTCTTCGGGGGTCGTTCCTATCCAATCTGGTAATAATGCAGAACAGGCTCTCAACGCGGCGGATGCTGCCATGTATGAAAATAAAAAGTCGGATATTTCTTAGAAAATAGGCTTCTGAGATTCGCGCGTCGACGGAAAATTACGCAATGATATCCGGTAGCAGCGCATTCTCCGTGGTAAAGATTTGATCCTTCAATACCAATTTACGCTTTTTGAGGCGCTGGAGTTGTAACGTATTGTAATTACCAGACAAAATCAGGGCATCAATGGCCAAATCCAGATCGCTATGCTCCGCTTTCAAGTGGGCCAGCCGCATTCTAAGTTGCTCGTATTCGTCTATTTCTGACATGTAATTACAGCTGCTCCGGCAACGAATTTTCCTGCGTAGGTAAAGGATATGCTAGACTTCTGCGTCAATAGCATAAACAACAACGTTATTTTAGCACTATTTAGGCTATAAGCCTAGACTCAGCAAGTTATGTATGGCGATTATTCCTTTCCGATCGCTCTTTAGGAGATAGCGATTTTGGCTATATATAGTACAGCATCATTTCCCCCAAACCAGCTGTGGGATTTCGCAACCAAAATTTATAGCTCGCCGGAAGTCGAAGAAGCCTGCCTCAGCCTTCAAGATCGACGCGGCTTGGATGTAAATTTAATAATTTTCTGTATTTGGGTTGCAGCTAGCGGGCGGGGAACTCTGACTGAAGAAGAAATGACAACCGGAATTGATGCCGGCATTGTCTGGCAATCTCAAGTGGTTGGTCCCTTGCGGCATGTACGGCGATTTCTAAAAGGTCCGATTGCTCCCGCCGACGGCAGGCTTGGAGCCGAATTGGCGCGCGTTGTTTCGGAAAGTGAACTTTACTCCGAGCATATGGAAATTCAGATATTAAGCGATATCCTGGTTCGACCGGCAACAGGTTCATTTGATATGCAGGAGAGGGGTCAGGAAGCTGCCTCTAACTTACAGGCTTATCTGGACCGAATGATCGAAGATATCAATAATGAAGACCGCTCCGCCCTTCTGGTCATTTGGCAGGAATCGTTTCCTGCAGCCAATCCCAAATATACGGATTTGTTTTTTCCATTAATGGCGGCTTAAGTCTATTTACCCAACCCGTTCCATTGTTTGGATAATGAATTCTCCACACCAAGTAAATTTAGAGCATGTCCGGTGAATTGATCAACAATATCCTCGACAGTTTGTGGCTGAGTGTAGAATGCTGGAATCGGTGGCGCGATGATAGCGCCCATTTCCGAGAGCTGAGTCATGGCTCGAAGATGACCAGTATGAAATGGTGTTTCCCTTATTGCTATAATAAGCTTACGTCTCTCTTTTAAAGTAACATCTGCTGCGCGGGTAAGCAGGCTACTGGTTACGCCTGTCGCAACTTCTGACATCGATCGAATGGAACAGGGAAGAATGACCATACCGATCGTTTGAAAGGACCCGGAAGCAATGCTTGCACCAATATTCAAGGGATTATGGTTTTCTGTTGCTAAAGCTTTGACGTCAGCAACAGAATATTTCGTTTCCTGAGTAATTGTGATTTCGGCGGCCTTGCTGATAATCAAATGGCTTTCCAGATTGAGAGCCTGACAAGCTTCCAATAGGCGAATACCGTATTGTGCGCCGGACGCACCACTAATACCAATTATGAGCCTTTTTTGTTCCGTCATTTTGTGCAGCTTTCTCAAAAAATAAAAAGACATGAGCTATTGAAACATATCATGTTGCTTCATAAATCTGTAATATGGAGTTGTCCATCGCTGGTACGCCGGCGTCCTGTCTTTTTTAGCTTAAGGAGATATACTATGAGCACAGCAGACCATGTTTCACAGCTGACTGAAAAACATAATCAGATTGAACAAAAAATTCAGACTGAAATGTCCAGCCCGTCTGCAGATCATGTGCAAATTAGTCATCTAAAACGAGAGAAACTCAGGATAAAGGAAAAGATATCGAGTTTGTCTTTGTTATCTGAATCAGCTCATTAGGAAAAATGGCTTATTATTAGGGTTATATAACAAGCTTGACGCACGAGGCGCTGAATTACAACTTCAGCGCCTTTTTACTTGCGGTGCTTATGGCAAATAAAAAGTGTAAGAATTGCGCGATTAAAAAGGAGGCAGTTTCTACATTTTGGCTTGTTGTGCCGGGAGGGCACAGAAGTGATATGCCCCAAGAAAAATTGAATCGAAGCCGAATTGAGCTTTATCGATTCGTCAAGAAATTTTTTTTACAAAGTATTTCCACAAGCTGTTGACGCGGAAACATCATTTATACAATATGTAGTGGCTATTCGCGAAACTGAGGACGTTAAAGGCTCATCAAAGAAGCCCAAAATAGCGAAATACCGCAATATTCGGGAAGAAGGTTCTGTCTGGCATGCAATTATTGCAAAAATATGGCAGTGATATTGAAATAATTGGCTAAGTATATATTTTGGTCAAAACGAAGAAGAAGGGGAAAGTTGGATGCTTGATACGGTTGATATGCTGACAGACATCGTTCAGGTCAAAGGCGGTGCACGTGTTCATATTGATCATAGTCGCGACAAGTATTTAACAGATTTTGGCAAGGCCGTGTTGACGGATCGGTATTTACTCCCGGAAGAAAGCTTTCAGGACCTTTTTGGTCGCGTTGCCAGTGCTTATGGAGAAGGGGACGCCCACGCGCAGCGGATCTATGAATATATAAGCAAATTGTGGTTTATGCCGTCGACTCCCATTTTGAGCAATGGTGGATCATCTCGGGGGCTTCCGATTTCATGCTTTTTGAACGAATCCAACGATAGCCTGAAAGGTATTGTGGATTTGTGGACGGAAAATGTCTGGCTCGCGTCTAAAGGCGGCGGAATCGGCAGTTATTGGGGAAACTTGCGGTCGATCGGTGAAGGTGTTGGCGCCGTTGGCAAAACTTCTGGCGTGGTTCCGTTTATGCGCGTTATGGACAGTTTGACATTGGCTATCAGCCAAGGCAGCCTGCGTCGGGGATCCGCAGCTGTTTATCTGCCTGTTTCGCATCCGGAAATCGAGGAATTTATCGAGATCCGCCGGCCGACGGGCGGCGATCCAAACAGGAAAACACCAAATCTTCATCACGGTATACTTGTCTCCGATGCTTTTATGCGCGCAGTTGAAGAAGACGGTGAATGGGGATTAACCAGCCCGAAAGATGATGCAGTTGTTCGAACCGTAAGTGCCCGTAGTTTGTGGATACGGATTTTGACAGCACGTGTTGAAACGGGCGAACCCTATATTATTTTCAACGATCGAGTGAATAGTCTCGTACCGGAGCATCACAAACTGGCCGGTTTGTCTGTGAAAACATCAAATCTTTGCGCCGAAATTACACTGCCGACAGGCATCGATCATTTAGGTAATGACCGGACCGCAGTTTGCTGCTTGTCGTCTCTCAACCTGGAAAAATACGACCAGTGGGAGACCCAGGACGGCTTTATCGAAGATATAATGTTGTTCCTGGATAACGTATTGCAGGACTTCATTGACCGGGCACCGGATGAAATGGCGAGGGCAAAATACGCGGCCATGCGTGAACGCAGTGTCGGTCTGGGTGTGATGGGCTTTCATTCTTTCTTGCAGGCAAAACGCGTTCCCCTGGAATCTGTTATGGCGAAAGTCTGGAACAACAAGATATTCAGCCATATTCAGGAGGGTGTTGACGCTGCCTCGAAATCTTTGGCCGATCTCCGCGGTGCCTGCCCGGATGCGGCGGATTACGGTTTCGATGAACGGTTTTCCAATAAGACGGCGATTGCACCGACGGCTTCCATATCCATTATTTGTGGGGGCGCCAGCCCGGGAATTGAACCTACGGCGGCGAATAGCTATACTCATAAAACGCTATCCGGATCGTTTAATGTCCGTAATCCGCATTTGAAAGCGTTGCTAGCAGAAAAGGGCCATGATAACGACGATATCTGGAGCTCCATTACAGTGAGTGAAGGATCTGTTCAACATTTGGATTTCCTTGATGATCATGAAAAAGATGTGTTTAAAACAGCCTTTGAGCTTGATCAGAGATGGATTATCGAGTTGGCCGCAGACCGCACGCCAAAGATTGATCAATCTCAATCGGTAAATATTTTCCTGCCCGCCGATGTCCATAAGCGGGATTTGCACCAGATACATTTCCAAGCTTGGAAACAGGGTGTGAAAAGCCTTTATTATTGCCGGTCTAAATCCATACAACGTGCGGAAGTGGTTGCAACGAAAGAAGAATTACCAGCTGAGCTTAAAGAGTTGGCCAATAGTCTGGCAATTGCCGCTAAATCGTCCCTTGTAAATGTCGGTGAAACCACCGATTATGAAGAATGTCTTGCCTGCCAATAACAAGCTAGCATTCCCTATTTTTGACCTTTTTATTGATTGAGTCTGCCTATGTCGTTGCTTGATGCGAAGCCGGTCTATAAGCCATTTTCCTATCCCTGGTGTTACGATGCCTGGTTGATGCAACAGCAAATTCACTGGTTACCTGAAGAAGTGCCTCTGGCGGATGATGTCAAGGATTGGCACAATAATCTCACGGAATCAGAGCGGCATTTACTGACCCAGATTTTCAGATTTTTCACGCAATCCGACATTGAGGTGAATAACTGCTATATGCGGCACTATACCCGTGTCTTCAAACCAACAGAAGTCCAGATGATGCTGGCGGCCTTTTCCAATATGGAAACAGTACATATTGCCGCTTATTCCCATCTTCTGGATACTATTGGTATGCCGGAATCAGAGTATTCTGCATTTCTTCATTATAAAGAAATGAAGGATAAGTATGATTTCATGCAGCAGTTTAATGTGGAAAGCAATACAGAGATTGCCAAAACGCTGGCTGTATTTGGTGCCTTTACGGAAGGATTGCAGCTATTTGCCAGTTTTGCGATTCTTCTCAATTTCCCGCGGACAGGAAAAATGAAGGGAATGGGGCAGATTGTAACCTGGTCAGTCCGCGATGAAACCCTGCACTGTAATTCTATCATTAAATTATTCAAGACGTTCCTTTCTGAAAATCCGGAAATCTGGACGGACGATTTCCAGCAGGATTTATATGCAACCTGTCGCGAAATCGTCCATCACGAAGATGCTTTTATCGATCTGGCGTTCAGCGCCGGGGAAATTGAGGGCCTGACGGCTGACGAGATTAAGGGCTATATCCGGTATATTGCAGATCGTCGTCTGGTTCAGCTAGGATTAAATCCTATTTATCTTATTGAGAAAAATCCCCTGCCTTGGCTCGATAGTATTCTGAATGCGGTTGAGCACGCAAATTTCTTTGAAAACCGGGCAACAGAATATTCCAAAGCGGCGACCCAAGGCAGTTGGGAAGATGCGTTTAACTAATTCTTTCTATAATCCGTGCAATTCCAGCACATTTGTCCGAACGTTTTGGGAAGAGGTGGTTTCCTAGTCCGGGATTTGAAGAACGATTTTCCCGATATGCCGTTTCGTTTGGAAAACCGTTTGGGCTTCCCCTATTTTCGCCAAAGGAAATACTTCTGCGACAAGCGGTTTTATGGCATTTGTTTCAATGAGATGAATGAGATTACCAAATACGTTTGGTTCCAAGACGGTGCAGCCAAAAAAGCTCAGGTCTTTAAGATATAACGTTCTTACATCCAATTCCACCAAGGGCCCCGCAATGGCCCCGGCAACTGCATACCGTCCAAAGGGGCGAAGGGTATCCAGCAGGCTTGGCCATGCGGGACCCGCAACCAAATCAATGACCACATCCACACTGTTTTCGCCCACGGCGTCTTTCAGGTTTTCGTCTCGTCCAATAGTCTGAGTAGCTCCCAACGATATCAATTCTTTGGATTTAGCAAGGCTGGTAACCGCAATTACTTCTGCGCCGCGGGCTTTTGCCAATTGAACAGTAGCAGAACCAACACCCCCCGATGCGCCGGTTACAAGGACCCTGTCGCCCGCAGATGTCGCTGTTCTCGTCAGCATGTTTTCAGCAGTTGAATATGAACAGGGAAAAGAGGCGAGTTCCACATCGGTGAGATCACTCTCAATCTTACAGGCATGGCGGGCTGCGACCACTGTATATTGAGCAAAGCCGCCGTTGCATTCGGAACCGAAATACCAGGGATGGGTTGGGTATTGTCCACTGATTTCTGTTAAACAAGGCTCGATAAGGATGCGCTCTCCAATGCGAAGCTGATCGACAGCAGAACCTGCGGCAACAATATAACCCGCGACGTCAGCGCCTTGTATTCTTGGAAAATTCAATGCTTCACCGGACCAACTCGCGTCCTCAGCATTGCCTTCTGTTTTTGCATACCATCCAATACGTGTATTAATATCTGTATTGTTCACACCAGCGGCGGCAACCCGTATCATGACATCTCTTTCGCCCATCACTGGAAGAGGGATGTCCGAACGAAATTCAAGTTTCTCGGGGCCGCCATGTCCAGTCATGAGCACACCCGTCATTGTCGATGGTAGTTCAGCCATTGGAAAAATCCCATCACTAATGCATTTGCCGAAATATTCTCATAGGGATTAGTCATTGTATAATTTATTCTCATGAGGGCCGTAATTTTATCCTAGTAAGCGTTAGGGGAAATATATTCAACCAAATGGTTGACAATTAATTTCAGGGATATATATTCAACAATATGGTTGAATATAATACAGACACTTTAGACGCGACGTTTGCGGCCTTGGCTGATCCAACTCGCAGAGCAATCCTGGAGAAATTGGCGGAAGGAGAGCACACCGTTAGTGAGCTGGCGTTGCCGTTTGATATGTCGCTTGCCGCAGTTTCCAAACATATCCAGCTGCTGACCCGGGCAAATCTGATTTCGCAGCATAAAAAGGGCAGGGTTCGACAATGTCGCCTGGAGCCCGAGGCATTCGAAGCCGCTGTAAATTGGATTGAACATTATAGAGATTTCTGGACGGAGAAGTTTACTGCTTTGGAAGTGTTTCTTGAAAACGAGGCGAAAAATTCCAATACGAAACCCAAACAACGAAAGAGGAAAAAATGAATATACAAGCCGTAAAACCGGAATTACACACGTTGACATTGTCTCATCTTTTTCACGTCTCGGCAGATCGTTTATTCGATGCCTGGACAAATCCGGCTCTTGTAGCGCAATGGTTTGGGCCATCAGGATTTACGCTTCCCAATGCTGAAATTGATCTGGTGGTTGGTGGCTCGTACCATTTTCTGATGCAGCCACCTGAAGGTGACGCCATCGTGCATCAAGGAGCATACACAGTTATAGATCGGCCAACACAATTGGCTTTTACCTGGCTGCTCGAAAATCAGTCCTGTGAAGGAACCGATGGGCTTTACTGTGAAACTCTGGTTACCCTCGATTTTGTCGAGAAGGGATCAAAAACGGAATTGATCGTTACCCATGAGGGCTTGCCGACGAAACAGTCTGCAGAAGCACATAATTTTGGCTGGACAAGTAGTCTGGATTGCCTTGAAGAGGCGATGGCGTAGATCAACTTACTGAAAATAGGAGACTTGTTATGACAACAGCCGCAATTGTTAGCCGTGACGAATGGTTGGAGAGCCGTAAGGCTCTCCTCGCGCAGGAAAAAGAATTCACCCGACAACGGGACGCGTTGAGTAAAATGCGTCAACAGTTGCCTTGGGTCGAAGTAAGTGAAGACTATCTTTTTGACACCAACGATGGGCCAATGCCTCTAAGTCAATTGTTCGGGGAGCATAGTCAGCTAGTTGTCTATCATTTCATGTATGGTCCTGAGTGGGACGTTGGATGCAAAAGCTGTTCATTCTGGGCGGATAATTATAATGGTGTGGTTGCCCATTTGGCCGCGCGCGATGTATCCCTTATCGCCGTGTCAAGAACGTCGTTGGACAATATCAATAGTTTTTCAAAACGTATGAACTGGTCCTTTCCCTGGGTGTCGTCGCTAAACAACCAGTTTAATTTTGATTATAACGTTTCTTTCACTGAAGGCGATAGAACGAGTGGGCATGCCAGCTATAATTACAAGGCGGGTCCGATTGGCATGGACGAGTTGCCCGGGGTCAGCGTTTTTTCGAAAGATGAGGCTGGGCTCCTCTATCACAGTTATTCCACATATAGTCGCGGGCTTGATTTGATGAATACTGCTTACAACATTCTTGATTTAGTCCCGAAAGGCCGCGATGAGCAGAATTTGGATAATACGATGGCCTGGTTACGCTTACACGATAGCTATTAAATGTTGGGATCTGAAATCCGTTATACTTCCTTCTCCCATTAATAAATACCGCCAAGATTTTGTTGCAATGTAAACAAATACGTGAAGAATGGAGGCGAGGGGCGCTAACTTTTAAGATCGCCCGCTAAAAGCCGGTAATTGCTGGCAAATATTTTATATTCTGGGAGGAATAGACAATGCGTAAAACCATGTTGGTTGCTGTAGCAACAGCAGTATTAATCGCCTCTGGCTCAACGGCCTATGCGAAATGTGACCCTGGTGAAATCGTTATTAAATTTAGCCATGTTACAAATACGGATAAACATCCAAAGGGTATCGCTGCGACATTGCTGGAACAGCGTGTTAATGACGAAATGAATGGGAAAGCTTGCATGCAGGTTTATCCGAATTCTACTTTATACAATGATAACAAGGTTCTGGAAGCATTACTTAATAATGACGTTCAAATGGCGGCGCCGTCGTTATCAAAGTTTGAAAAATTCACCAAGAAATTCCGGATATTTGATTTGCCGTTCATGTTCAAGGACGTGAATGCGGTTGATGCGTTCCAGAATTCGGAAACTGGCCAAGCGATGAAAACGTCGATGGTCAAGCGTGGATTGCTTGGGCTGGAATTTTGGCATAACGGCATGAAACAGTTTTCTGCGAGTAAACCACTTTTGGTCCCTGGTGATGCCAAGGGCTTGAAATTCCGTGTGCAGTCTTCAGACGTTTTGGTCGCAGAGATTGAAGCAATGGGTGGGGTACCACAAAAAATGGCCTTCTCCGAAGTATATGGGGCTCTGCAGACTGGGGTCGTAAACGGACAGGAAAATACCTGGTCAAATATTTACGGGAAGAAATTCTTTGAGGTCCAAGATGGAACGACGGAAACCAATCATGGAATTATTGACTATCTTGTCGTGACTTCAACGGAGTTTTGGGATGGTCTGCCGGACGATGTTAGGACACAGTTGACGACAATTTTGCAGGAAGTAACTGAAAAAAGAAACGCAGAATCAACAGCTGTCAATAATGATGCGAAAGACGCAATCATGAAAGCTGGCGGTGTGGTTCGTCAATTAAATGCGGAGCAGCGTCAGATGTGGGTTGAAGTAATGAAACCAGTCTGGACACGCTTTGAAGGTGATGTCGGTAAAGACAACATTATGGCGGCTCAAAAGTTCAATATGAACTAAGACACCTTTAGCAGACCGGTATTGAGGGGTATCGGTCTGCTTCTACCTATAGCGCGGGAGGGGGTCTTTATGTCGGATACAGGGCATCATAGACAAAGAACTTTTACGGACAAACTCGAAGAAACACTGATTGCTATAATCCTCGGATTGATGGCGATTATTACTTTCGTGAATGTCGTTGCTCGATATGGCTTCAACGAAAATATCCTATGGGCATTGGAAGTGACATCAATTCTTTTCGCATGGCTTATTCTGCTTGGCGTAAGTTATTGTGTAAAGATCACTGCGCATCTGGGAGTTGATGCAGTTGTTAATCTAGTTTCCGCACCAGTTCGAAAGATCCTTACCCTTATTGCCGTTGTTCTTTGCATAATTTATGCGCTGCTTTTGCTTAAGGGCGGCTGGGATTTTTGGGCGAACTTTGCCAATTTACCGGAGACAGAAGGTCGCTGGTTCTTTATGGGCTTTGAAGAAGAATTTCTGGCAAAAGGATGGTACGAGACGGACGATGTCATCATGCCGGAAATGTTCCAATTTCTTGCTGTTTGGTTTAATGAGGGGGAACCTTACGAAAAGATTCCACGGCTCATTCCATATGTCATGCTGCCGGTTGGTATGGCACTCCTCTTATTTCGCTTCCTGCAAGCGGGTTGGGCCGTCTGGACGGGCAACAAAACATTGATCATAGTCAGTCATGAAGCCGAAGAAGCGGTTGAAGAAGCTGCCGCCAAACTTGGCAAGGAGACTTAGTAGATGGAGGTCGTCCTTCTTTTTGCTTTGATCATTGGGTTGTTGATGTTCGGAGTGCCCATTGCTGTAGCGCTCGGTTTGAGTTCAATCCTTTTTCTCCTTGTTTTTTCCGATAGTTCGTTAGCATCAGTTGCGCAAACATTCTACGAAGCCATGGCGGGTCATTATACTCTTCTTGCCATTCCGTTTTTTATTCTGGCTTCGAGTTTTATGTCTACCGGTGGCGTCGCCAAGCGTATTATTCGCTTTTCAATCTCACTTGTCGGGCATTTTAGCGGCGGCCTCGCGATTGCCGGTGTTTTTGCCTGCATGTTGTTCGCCGCTTTATCGGGGTCCTCTCCTGCGACTGTTGTTGCGATCGGTACGATCGTTATCGCGGGAATGCGTCAGGTTGGCTATAGCAAGGATTTCGCAGCAGGCGTTATTTGTAACGCCGGAACTCTTGGAATCCTAATTCCGCCTTCCATTGTCATGGTGGTCTATGCGGCCGCAACCGATGTGTCCGTTGGGCGTATGTTTCTCGCGGGCGTTATACCAGGCTTGCTTGCTGGCTTTATGCTGATGGTTGGAATCTATGTCGCAGCTAAATGGAAAAACCTGCCGAAAGGAGATTGGCTAGGATGGGTTGAAGTCTTTTCCTCCGCAAAAGAGGCAGCGTGGGGTCTGTTCCTGATCGTAATCATATTGGGCGGAATTTACGGTGGCGTTTTCACGCCGACGGAAGCCGCGGCCGTGGCCTCTGTATATGCGTTCTTTATTGCAAACTTTATATACCGGGATATGGGGCCTTTGCATCGGGAGGGTGCAGAACCAATCTCGATATTCCGCAAACCACAGGCGTTGGTCACTGTGTTTTTCCATCCGGATACCCGTGACACGCTGTTCGAAGCCGGAAAACTGACCATCACGCTACTATTTATTATTGCCAATGCCCTCATTTTGAAACATGTGCTGACCGACGAGCAAATTCCGCAACATATCGCCGGTGCGATGCTGGAGGTTGGTTTAAGTTGGTGGTCTTTCCTGATTGTCGTGAATATTATTTTGCTCGTGGGCGGACAGTTTATGGAACCTTCCGGGCTGATTGTTATTGTTGCGCCGTTAGTCTTTCCCATCGCCATAGAACTTGGCATTGACCCTATTCACCTCGGGATTATCATGGTTGTTAATATGGAAATAGGTATGATAACACCCCCGGTTGGATTGAACTTATTTGTAACTTCCGGCGTCGCAGGTATGCCGATGATGCGTGTGGTGAAGGCGGCATTACCCTGGCTTGGAATCCTGTTTATTTTCTTGATTCTGGTGACATACATACCAGCCCTGTCAACATGGCTGCCAACCAGCTTTATGGGGCCAGAAATAATAACGAAATAGGGGTCAGCTATCCTTATGAAGTCGTTTTTTGAAACGACGCAGGGCCCACCAAACACCGAACAGCACAACCGGAATAGACAAGCCCTTGACCAGATCAGTGTTAAGGGACAAACCAACGCTGTTGCCTGCTTTGGCTGCGTATCCCACCAAGCTTACCAGATAGTATGAAATTGCGGCAATAGACAGTCCTTCGACAGTTTCCTGCAGGCGTAATTGACGTTTCGCCCGTTTGTTCATCGACGTGAGCTGTGCTTGATTTTGCTCTGATAGCGCAAAATCTGTTTTGGTCCGCAATAGATTTGCTGATCGTGTTGCCCGTCGAGAAAGATCGGAAAGTCGATCGGCTGCGGAATTACATGTTCGTACTGCAGGAGTTAAGCGGCGATCTAAAAATTCTGATATTGTCTGATAAGGTGCTATCTGAACTTCTTTAAGCTCGGTAATCCGCGACAGAATTATCGGGTAATAGGCGCGTGTTGCACTGAACCGATATGCTGTTTTCGCAGATAAGGTTTCAATGTCGGCCGAAACGCGCGTGAGGTTACGAAGCAATGCTGCCTCTTCTTCGCGGCTGTTGACCAGACTAAGCTGTTCGGTCAATTCGGAGAGTTCTGTATTAATGGAAGCAACTTTTCGGCTAACATCCCAAGCGAGGGGTAGGGCAAGCAATGCAAGACTTCTGTAGACCGCAATTTCGAAAATCCGTAATATTACGCGCCCGGCCTTTTGAGGTGGCATATCGTGATCATATATTAAAGTACGATTATACCCGTCCTTATCAATCCGCAAATCCGTCCAAAGTTGCGCTGCATCGCCGCCGATGATACTGCTGACGAGACTCTCTGAAACAAAGTAATCGTTCAATTCCGTGTCGGTAGGTTTAGGACCTGCTGTGCCCAATAATTCGATTTTAACAGCGGTAAGCAGGACACCAGGAAGGGAGCTGAGCCAGTCTTTAGGAGCCTCCTCGCAGGCGCTTTTGGAGAACGGCACATGGTCGTGGTTCGTACGAAAGAAAGTATAAGTCGTGAACTCGGCATGACGTTCCCAACGTAACCGAAATGCACCAAAATCTGCGGAAAAATGGTTCGTGTTTTCACGCGGTGGATGTACTCCATAGCGATTGCAGATGTCGCTGATATGTCGGTAATCGTCTTCTTCGCCATGCTCTTCGCGGAACATGGCATACATCGTGCCGTATAGGGGAGCAATCAGCTGTTCGAAGGGCCTGGCGTGCAATTCATTGCTGATATCAAAGCGTAAAGGATGAGGTGTTAATCCAGCACAATCTCTTCGCCCAGCCATGTCAGTTTGCCCCATTTATCCTCCCAGAAAAAGCAGGTCCGACTAAATTTGGTCGGCGAGAATTGTAGTACGGTATCTCTTTATTAAAGTCAAATATCGGAGAGGTTGCATACTCGAACTTGTGCTCATTTTACCGTTTTTAAGTAGAAAAATTCTATGGAACCGTAACCCCTGTGATTTCCGAGTAATTCATCCATAAATTAATAATAAAAATTGCGACTTCGAATAAATTCATACAATATGTCAAGTGGGCGCGTATTTAATGTTGAAGCTAACATGGAAACTCTGAAGGCTAATGTAACAACAACTGATAATTTGCAAGATAAAAGTGATCCTTTATCCGGTACTTTTACTCCTAAAGTACTGATTGTTGGTGCGACGGCTTTTGAAGCTGTTCCTGAATATAATCCGCTTGATGCTTTCCTTTATGATGATCAAATTGTCGATTTCCTCCAAGCAGAAAGTGAAGCTGAAGCGCTATCCCTTTTGGTCGAGCAGGAAGACATAGCTGTCTTGCTGGTAGATGTGTCGCGTGAGAACAAATTGAACGGAATCGCATTTGTTCAGAAAATCCGCCAAGAGCTCGAAAACAAAACGATCCGAATTATTTTATTTGGCGGATATACGGGATATTTGCAAGATTTGAATATTTTGCGTCAGTACGACATCAGCGACTTTTTGGATATTTTGAACCTGACAGTTCCTCAGTTGTTTTCCAGTTTGACCATCGCTCTTCAATCCTATGAACGTGTAAAAACAGATCAATCGAGTAGACAGTCTTTGCAGACGATTTTGGATATTACCAAAGAGCTGTATGGCGTGCGCTCGGTTAAGGAATTTTGCCTTACCATTTTGACGCAGCTTCAGCTTATTCATGCCGATACAGAGCACTGCTTCTTCTGCGTTCCTGACGAAAAATCCGGCGAACTGGTTCTTGCCGCAGGCAAGGGGAGTTACGAGGAATTAGTGCGGAGAAAAGTCGCAAATGTCGTTGATAAGCAGTTACTTGCAACCATTGGGCATGTCTCGCGCACAGGAACAAATGAACACGGCGAGGAAGTAAGCGTTTTGCCGTTGCTTCGAAACGGAATTTTTAAAGGGGCTGTCGTTTTACACACCAATAGAGGCGTAACGGTTATCGAGAAGCGTCAAATTGATTTAATATGCGCAAACGTAACTCTGGGACTTGAAAATGCCGATATGTTTGAGGAGATTAAACGGTTGGCGTTTAATGACTCGCTGACAGGACTGGATAATAGGGCGAAATTCCGATCAGATGTTCAAACATTCATTGAAGAAATTGCGCGACCGTCTAAAAGCCAATTTATTGTCGTACAGTTTGTTTTGGATTATTTGCCAGAGCTAAATATTGCTTTGGGGCATGAAGCAGGAGATGACTTGCTTCAATTTGTCTCGGAACAGTTGACGTTGCTTTTTCCGAACGCTATTTCTCTCGCGCGGACTTCTGGGGACGGCTTCGGATTATGTATCCCGTATGACGCGGATCTCGGGCTTCAGCTAATTCCCAAAACGATACATAAGCTTTTTGAACGGGGACCAACCGGTCGGGTGAATTTACCACATGTGACGCCGCGAATTGGCCTTGCTATTTATCCCGAAGACGCCGACAACGCCGCTATGTTATGGCGGAGCACAAATATTTCTCTGGCAACGCTTTCAGGTAAGGGCGGCGCGTATTTTTGTTATTATAACAAAGAAATAGCGGGAAAAATTAATGCAAGAGTGAAGTTAAATAATGCTCTTAAAATTGGCATAGGCCGTGAAGACCTATCGCTAGACTATCAACCCCAAATCGATCTTGATTCGGGAAATATAATTGGTGTTGAAGCCTTGTTAAGGTGGGAGCGGGAAAACGGAAAATTTGTATCTCCAGATGAGTTTATTCCTATTGCAGAAACGTCAGGTCTTATCGCGCCTATAACTGAGTGGGTTTTGCGAGAAGCTTGCCTGCAGCGAAAAACCTGGTTGGATACAGGGAACGCTGATTTTAAAGTTGCAGTCAATTTATCTCTATCCGTTTTTCAGGATGATGATTTTGTTGATCTGGTTCGCACTATATTGGCAGAAACAGAATGCCCTCCAGATTTGCTTGAGTTGGAGATCACGGAAAGTGTGATCATGGAAGATCCTGAGCAAGCGTTGCAAAATTTCCTGAAAATTGGCGAGATAGGTGTCGGTTTCTCTATCGATGATTTTGGAACAGGATACTCGTCATTGAGCTATCTGCGAAGGCTTCCTGTTTCTGTGCTGAAAATTGATAAAGCCTTTATAGACGGTATGACTGAAAATGCAGATGACGCAGCAATCACACAAACTGTCATCAGCCTCGGACGAAATCTTGGACTGAAAGTTTTAGCTGAAGGAGTTGAAACGAAGGAGCAAGTTGCATTTTTGAAAAAATCTGGTTGTCATCACGCACAAGGTTTTTACTTTTCGCGCCCGATCTCGGCAGAAGCGGTTTTGCCTTTGATTGCAAAATACTCTTGAGTTAGAAGGCCTACTTTAAGAGCTTGCCGGGATTCATAATTCCATCTGGGTCAAGGGCGTTCTTAATCCGGTGCATTAGGTCAATTTCGATTGCTGGTTTGTAAAGTATTAAATCATCTGATTTTAAACGCCCAATGCCATGTTCAGCACTAATGCTTCCACGCATGCTCACCGCAATATCATGAACGACCCGGCTTACTTCCTGCCAATGTCCAAGATACTCGTCTTTATCCATATCAAGTGGTTGCATCGGATTATAATGGACATTGCCATCACCAATGTGGCCAAACGCGACCGACCGGAAATTCGGAATTATTTTACGTACCGCAATATCAGCTTCCCGGATGAAATCAGCAAATCGAGATACGGGTACGGAGATATCATGTTTAATACTGCCACCTTCCGGTTTTTGGGCTCCAGAGATTTCTTCGCGTAAACTCCATAAATGGGCTTGTTGCGCCTCGCTGGTTGCAACGACGGCGTCGATGACAATGTCTTGTTCAAATCCGGCCTCCAGGATTGCCTCCATGAGGCCGCTTAAATCTTTTGTACTGCTCGAAGAAAGTTCCACAAGGATTTGCCAGTCATATTTATCCGGCATTGGGTCAACAAAATTTGGCACATGGCGGCAGACCATATCGATTGCAATGCGCGGAATAATTTCGATTGCAGTTACCTGATCGCCGCTCATCGTCCGTGCCAAATTCAAAAATTCTACGGCGGCTTCGACTGAGGGAATAGCGGCCAAGGCGACTTGTTGATATTTTGGTCGTGGATACATTTTGACGACGGCGCCGGTGACAATACCCAACGTGCCTTCCGCCCCGATAAATAACTGCTTCAGATCATAGCCCGTGTTGTCTTTGCGAAGGCTGGTCATACCATCCCAAATCTGACCGTCTGGTAAAACGACTTCCAGTCCCAATACCTGTTCCCGGGTATTGCCGTAATGCAGAACCTGAACACCGCCAGCATTGGTTGAAATGTTGCCACCGATCTGGCAGCTTCCTTCTGATCCAATGCGTAAAGGAAAGATACAGCCAGCATCCTCTGCTGCTTGTTGTAAATTGGCCAAGACGCATCCGGCATCTACCGTCATCGTACCGTTTAAGCGATCAACATCACGGATGCTATTCATGCGGCGTAGGGACAAAATGATCTCGTCGCCTTTTGTGAAAGGAATGGAGCCGCCCACAAGGCTTGTATTTCCACCTTGCGGTACAAGGGGTGTTCTCGTTGACGCACAGGCTTTTACAACAGCGGAAACTTCATCCGTAGACTTTGGCAAGACGACAGCGCGGGCTTTTCCAATAAATTTATCACGCCACTCGACAACAAAGCCCTGCATGTCTACCTCATCCAGCAGAATGCCTTTCTCGCCGACTATTTGGGTCAATTGCTCAATCAGGTCCACGGTCATGTCCTTTTTCAGTTTCTCGGAGCCGCAGCTCTGCGCAGCCGATCGTTTATGGCAACTCCTAATCCTATTTCCGGAATAGGACCGACGGCAATTGCTTGAACCTGCATTTCATCGAGCATATGGAATGCCGCAAATAACTTGGCTGTTGCTTCCGTCAGGTCACCGGCTTCGCTCAAATTTATATCTGACAACTTATCTTGCTCTCGCCCGAAACCCAAAAACATCTCTCCAGGTTTCTTGTCCGTTGCATTAAGCCGTACCGGGCAGGCCGGCGCATAATGGCTGAGGAGCATTCCGGGGCTGCTTATGGTGCCATTGTCGCTGTGAAGCAGAACTTCACCGACAGCCGCTTCCAAGGCTTCCTTGGTTACGCCACCTGGGCGCAAAAGGACAGGGCTATTATTTTCAAAACCGACAACCGTACTTTCAACTCCGACAGGGCAGGCGCCACCATCAAGAACTCCGGAAATCGCATCGCCGAGACCGTCGATGACATGCTGGGCTGTCGTGGGGCTGATACGCCCGGAAGGATTAGCACTAGGCGCCGCTAAGGGGCGGTCACATTCGGCCAGAAATTGCAAGGCAAGCCGATGCCCTGGAATACGGATCGCCAACGTGTCGAGCCCGGCACTAGCGAGTTTGGATATGGCGCAGTCCGCTGTTCTGGGTAACACCAGTGTTAAAGCCCCAGGCCAAAAGCTATCGGCAAGCTGGCGTGCGATTTCGCTGAAAACAACATATTTCTCGGCAATGGCAACGGTCGGAACATGAATGATAAGAGGATTAAAGCTCGGACGGCCCTTTGCCGAAAAAATTCGAGCGACGGCGACATCATTCGAAGCGTCGGCCGCCAAACCATAGACGGTTTCCGTCGGAAAAGCGATCAGGCCCCCGGATTGAATTTTCTCTGCCGCTCGTTTAAGCCCGGCGGGATCAGGCTGCAATAATTCACTCATAACTTTACTCGTTCCTGGGCCGTGAAAGCTCATTTTACTCCATTACTTGAATAGGTCGAGTGTGATTGTTGGATCGCGTAGGGCTTTTTTCTCCGAGCCTGATATGTCATAACGGGTAAAACAAACGAAAATCGATTTTGGAAGGAAGCTCAGATGGGCGAATATGTGGCGCCACTCAAAGATATGCGCTTTGTGTTAAACAATATCGTTGATCTTAATGCATTGTCGAAACTTGACGGGTTCGAACATGCTGAAAGCGACGTTGTCGACGCTATTCTGGAAGAAGCCGGAAAATTTGCGACGAATGTGCTCTCGCCTATCAATAAATCAGGGGATTTGCAGGGGTCTCACGTTAAGGACGCGGTTGTAACGACGCCAGATGGCTGGGTTGATGCCTATGCGCAATTCGTGGAAGGCGGATGGAATGGGATCTCTGCGCCGGAAGAATTCGATGGCGGCGGGTTGCCGAGTGCCGTCGCTCTGGCAACCGTTGAGATGTGGAATTCCGCAAATCTGGCATTTTCGCTTTGCCCGCTTTTGACACAGGGAGCAATTGAATCTCTGCTGGCGCACGGGACGGAACAACAACAACAGACCTATTTGAAAAAACTGGTGAGCGGTGAATGGGCAGCAACAATGAACCTGACGGAAAGCCATGCCGGTTCTGATGTCGGTGCCCTGCGTTCAAAAGCCAAGCCTGCGGAAGATGGAAGCTGGCGTATTTCGGGTCAGAAAATTTTCATCACTTACGGAGATCATGAACTTAGCGAGAATATCATTCATCTTGTCCTCGCCCGTACACCAGGTGCTCCAGCAGGAACCCGCGGCATATCTTTGTTTATTGTGCCAAAATTTCTTGTGAACGAAGACGGCAGTCTTGGCGCTCGAAATGACCTTAAATGTGTTTCTCTGGAAGAAAAGATCGGTATTCACGCAAGTCCGACTGCGGTGATGTCTTATGGCGACGAGGGAAATTGTGTTGGCTACCTGATTGGCGGCGAGAACAAGGGGATGGCTTGCATGTTCACCATGATGAACAGCGCACGGCTCAATGTAGGCGTTCAGGGGTTGGCTATTGCAGAGCGGGCATATCAGCAAGCCGTTGAATATGCACGTGACCGGAAACAGGGGCAAGGACCCGGAATGCCAAAAGGGGAAATGGCCCCAATTATCAATCATGCAGATGTCCGTCGCATGCTTATGACGATGAAGGCAAATATTGAGGCAATGCGCTGTCTTATTTATCTTAATGGGGAATGCCTGGATAAGGCACATCACCATTCAGACGAGACCGTCCGGGCCGAAAGCATGGGTATGGCCGAATTATTGACGCCAATGTCAAAAGGATGGTCAACTGATCTCGGGGTAGAACTGGCATCTATTGGCGTGCAAATACACGGCGGCATGGGCTTTGTCGAAGAGACCGGTGTTGGTCAATATTATCGCGATTCTCGTATTTTGCCAATTTACGAAGGAACCAACGGTATTCAGGCGTTGGATCTTGTTGGACGAAAACTCGGCCTTAACGGTGGTGCGCCGGTAAAAACGATTTTAGCTGATATGGATAAAGTTGTTCAAGAATTAGCGCAAACCGGAAATGAGTTTACGGCGATGTCCTTGCATCTTGGGCTGGCCGTTTCCGCTCTTAAAGAAGCAACTGACTGGCTTTATACCAATGCCCCAAATGACCCGAACGCAGCACCCGCCGGAGCAACACCTTATTTGCGGATGTTCTCAACCATCGTTGGCGGCTATTTGCTAGCGAAATCGGCTCTAAAGGCGAAAAGCCTTCTAGCTGAAGGGGATAGTGACAAAGGTTTTCTGAACGCCAAGATTATCACTGCGAACTTTTTTGCGGCACAAATAATGCCGCAAGCAACGGCTCTGCTTGGCCCGGTTACTGAAGGCGCGGATACATTGTTTGCCATTTCGGAGGAGCTACTTTCTGCCTGATAGGGGCATAGTTATTGACGTTTACGTTAAGGTAAAATGGGAGCCGGGTAATGCTTGGCTTCTCTTGCGATTTAAATAGGGTTCACAATGAATAAACAAGAAATAGAATACCCGCTTGCAACGCGACCGAAAGATGGGGAAGCCCTTGAAGTCAAGGAAGGTCTACTTTGGGTTCGGATGCCAATTCCGATAAAGGGTCTTGATTATATTAACCTGTATTTGATTGAAGACGAAAATGGCTGGACCATGGTGGATTCCGGTTTTAATTCAGAATTGATCAAAGAATTATGGGAAAACATATTTCAGACAAAACTAAAAGGGAAACCGGTAACTCGTTTAATTTGTACGCATTTTCATCCTGATCATATGGGCTTGGCAGGCTGGATAACCGACCGATGGAATATACCTCTCACCATGACATTTGGTGAATGGACCTTCGGCCGCATGTTGTATCTTGAAGCAACGGAGCAGACACCGGATTTTGTAATTGATTTCTACCGGTCTGTAGGGTTCAACGATAAAATGTTGGAACGCGTTAAATCACGTGGATTTAATCAATTTAGTCGAGCGATGACTGAAGTGCCCATGGGTTTCGACCGCATTGCTGATAGAGAAATCATTCGAATTGGGTCGCGTGATTGGCAAATCGTCGTCGGACGCGGGCACTGCCCGGAGCATGCCTGCCTGTATTCTGAAGCCGACGGCATTTTGATATCGGGTGACCAGGTGTTACCGCGTATAACACCTCATATCGGCGTTTATCCTGCGGAACCGATGGCAAATCCATTGAAAGAATTCATTCAATCCATTGATACATTTATGAAATTACCAGCGGACACGTTGGTTCTCCCAGCCCATAATGATGTATTTACCGGCTTACATAATCAACTGGAATTTTATCAAAGTCATCATAACGATAGACTAAACCGGTTAAAGACTGCCTGTGCGTTGCCACAATCCGCCATCGATTTACTCCCCGTTCTTTTTGATCGGGAATTATCGGATTCTGACAAAGGTCTCGCCATTTCTGAAGGCCTTGCACATTGTCACTATTTGGTGGGCGAGGGAGAACTTGATCGGGAATGCGGGGAGGACGGAATTTGGCGGTTCCGCCGCGCCGGCGCTATTCGCGTAGCCGTCGCCTGAAAGAAAAATCTAATAATAAAAAACGGAAAACGGAGAAATAAAAATGACTGACCATTTGCTCGTAACAAAGGAAAATGGCATTGCCACAATAACCATGAACCGGCCAGAAGCTCGAAACGCCTTGTCTCTTGAGATGCGCGAAGCGTTGTTCCTGGCAGTAACCGGTATCGAAACTGATGACAGTATTCGTTGTGTTGTTATCAAGGGCGCCGGAGATCACTTCATGGCGGGGGGTGACGTTAAATCTTTCAATGATTTTGTAGATAAAACACCTGAGGAACGCCGGCAGAATTTTGAACGGAGAATTCATAACCTTCATCCAACCATGTTCACTCTGCAACGGATGAACAAGCCGGTCATTGCAAGCGTGCAGGGTGCCGCTGCGGGCTTTGGATTGTCGCTGATGATGGCCTGCGACATGGTTATTGCCGCTGAAGATGCGTTTTTTACACTTGCTTATATTGGCATTGCGACGACTCCAGATGGCTCAGGGACCTATAGTCTGCCGCGTATTGTCGGTCTGAAAAAGGCGATGGAAATAGCCATGCTGGGGGATCGCTTTGGCACGGAAGCAGCGCGTGAATTGGGTTTGATCAATTTTGTTGTTCCAAAAGGAGATCTTTCGGCCGAAACTGACAAACTTGCGGCACGGTTGGCGAACGGGCCAACACTAGCACTCGGGCGGACAAAAGCACTTCTAAATGCTTCTTTAGGGAACAGCTTGGAAAGCCAGCTTTCTCTGGAAGCTCAGAGTTTCGCAGCTTGTGCTGCTAGCAGTGACTGGGTTGAAGGTGTCAAAGCTTTCAAGGAAAAAAGAAAACCCGAATTCAAGGGCAATTAGGACTATTTTGGAAAGGTGGATGTAAATGGCTGATTTAAAGGGAAAGACACTTTTCATTACCGGGGCAAGTCGCGGTATCGGTTTGGCGATTGGTAAGCGGGCGGCAGCCGACGGCGCAAATGTTGTCATTGCGGCGAAAACCGCAGAACCACATGCAAAACTGGCTGGAACCATTTACACCGCAGCTGAAGAAATTGAAGAGGCTGGAGGCAAAGCGTTACCCTTGGTGGTAGACGTACGCGAAGAAGAGCTGGTCGAAGCGGCTATGGAAAAAGCGGCTGAGGCATTTGGCGGTATTGATATTCTGGTCAATAACGCATCCGCCATCAGCCTGACCGGAACTCTTCAGACCCCGATGAAACGTTATGACCTGATGCATCAGATCAATATTCGTGGCACGTTTTTATGTTCTCAAAAGGCGATCCCTTATCTGAAAAAGGCGGAAAACCCGCATGTGCTAAACTTGTCGCCACCTCTCAATTTCGAAACCCACTGGTTCTCCCCTCATGTCGCTTACAGCATGGCAAAATATGGCATGAGTCTTTGCGTCCTCGGAATGGCGGAAGAATTCAAAAGAGACGGTATCGCCTTTAATGCTTTGTGGCCAAGAACTGCGATTGCGACGGCAGCAATGGATTTAATCGGCGGAGGGGATGTTCAGAAAAAATGCCGCAAAGTCGAGATTATGTCAGATGCCGCCCATATAATTTTGACGAAGCCATCCCGTGAATTCAGCGGAAATTTTTGCGTTGATGACGAAATCCTGGCTTCAGTTGGCATAACAGATCTATCTAAATACCGCTTTGACGGCGTTAGTGAAGAAGAACTGCTACCTGATTTCTTCGTCTAACGGGTTACGCTGCCTGGCGTAAATCCAGGCGGTTCCAGACATCTTTCAATGCCGCTACCAGATCCGACATCATGGCATCGTCATGAAACGGCGTCGGGGTGATACGCAAGCGCTCCTCGCCACGCGGCACCGTCGGATAATTAATGGGTTGGAGGTAAATGCCATACTCCTCAAGCAGCATATCGCTCGCCTGTTTGCATAAATTGGCGTCATAAACCATAACTGGGACAATATGCGTGACAGATGGCAGGACTGGCAGGCCCGCGTCCACTAGAAGACCTTTCAAAGTCGCGGCGCGTTCCTGGTGTTGATTGCGTTCCGACTGGCTTTTCTTAAGGTGTCTTACACTTGCCAAAGCGCCCGCTGACATGATGGGGGACAATGTGGTTGTGAAGATAAATCCGGACGCATAGGACCGAATGGAATCGACGATATTCTGGCTCGATGTAATAAATCCACCGACGACACCAAAGGCTTTCCCGAGAGTGCCTTCCATTATGGTAATCCGATCCATTAACCCCTCACGCTCGGCGACGCCTCCACCGCGTGGGCCATATAGTCCGACCGCATGGACTTCATCAAGGTAGGTCATCGCGCCATATTTGTCTGCTAGATCACAAATTTCTTTTATCGGGGAGATGTCTCCGTCCATGGAATAAACTGATTCAAATGCTATAATTTTTGGCCGCGAAGGATCGATAGATTTAAGCTTTTCTTCCAAATCCCGGACATCATTATGACGGAAAATTCGCTTTTCGCATCCCGAATGGCGAACGCCATCAATCATCGAGGCGTGATTGAGCTCGTCTGACAGGATAATACAATCGGGAAGTAATTTCCCCAGTGTGCTGAGAGTCGCATCATTTGAGACAAATCCTGAGGTGAAAACCAATGCACTTTCCTTGCCATGCAAATCGGCAAGTTCACGTTCCAGCTCACAGATCATATGGGTATTGCCCGAGATATTTCTTGTTCCTCCTGCCCCAGCACCATAACGATCCGCCGCGTCTTTGATAGCGGCCAAAACAACAGGATGCTGTCCCATGCCCAAATAGTCATTGGAGCACCAGATCGTGACTTCTTGGGTTTCGCCGGAGGGTAGGTGACGCGTTGCCTTAGGGAAGTTACCCGCGTGACGGCCAAGCTCCGTGAATACGCGGTATCTGTTCTCGTCTTTAAGCGATTGGATCGCCTGCGCGAACACATGTTCATAATTCATGTTTGCTGCCCTCAGCTATTAGCATCGTAACGACGTATGCCCATAAATACCGACAATGCCGTTTCTTTGACAAGGGACAAAAGGTCGCAATCACCCAAAGTTGCCTGGATCGTGATCAAGTTTGAACAATCCATTGCCGTTAATGCGGACGGTTAGTGAGCCATCAGGACAGGTATTGTACAGTTTTCCATAATTTCCTCGGTGACTGCACCGAAGAATAATCGCCGTAGCCGGCTTCTAGTAAATGCTCCCATCACCAATAAATCAGCGTCGCAATTTGTCGCCTGAGCCAGTAATGATTCGGCCGTTGATTTCCCATTGCTGCCCTTTATTTCACAAGTCGCGGCAGTGATTCCGTGTAATGCCAGATAGCGAACGGCTTCATCAGGGTGAATTTCCTCATCCAAATCATCTATTGCGGAAATCAACGTCACTTTTGACGCCGTTGTTAAGAACGGCAGGGAAAAGGTCAACGCTCGGCTTGATTCAACGGATCCATTCCATGCTAGGGCAACATTTTTACCGATAGTGCCTGAATACCCAGAACTTAGAAGTAAAACGGGCCTGCCAGTTTCTCTTAGCGCCGTATTGATCATCAACGTGTTCGCGGCGTCTTCTTCTTGCGGCGCTTTACCAATGATTATCAGGTCATAAAGACGGCCAAATGATTCGAGGACATCTTCTCGATTTCCCTGCTTTTCAATAAACCGAGCCGTCGCCGCAGATCCGCTTTGCTCCTCAGTTCCCATGGTTACAAGAATACCTGCTTTTTCCCGCTGCGTTTCAAATAATTCCCGTGCAACTTTTTGCCGGTTCTTCCCATCCGCTTCCGCCATATCGATAATGCTTTCAATCATTGTCGATGTCATTCCTTCGCCAACAAATGCAGCTGCGGTACGAGGATCTATGCTGATATGGAGTGCGTCGACATGCGCATTAAAAAGAGCAGCAAGGGAAAGAGCTTGCTCGAGAGCAGGTGTATCACTTTTGCTATCGGCCCCAGTTAGCGGGACCAGAATAGATTTAATCGTCATGTTATCCCCATCCGTTAAACCAGATTAGAGTATAATCATAACGCCTTAAAAAATAAACACTTTTGGTTATAAAAGTAGCTGTGACAGGCTTGTGTCTATACCTGTCGGTACCATCAACCCAAATAATGGGTGTGGCTCAATGTATAGGGTCCTGATGGATAATAGCCTCAGCTTCCGGAAATTCTGCCATCAGTTGTTGTTCGACTTCATCAGAAATCTTATGGGCATCATGTAACGTTATGCTTCCCTCCATATCGAGATGCATCTGGATAAAGACCTGTTGACCCGACCTTCTCGTACGCAAATCATGGATGCCTAAAACACCTGGATGGGCTGTAACTAGGTCAATAATTTTTGCTCTTTCCTTATCGTCGAGTTCTTCGTCCATTAAATCTGAGAAAGAGGCGCGGACGATTTTCCAAGAGCTAAAAAGAAGGAATACCGCAATTCCGACCGCAAAAAGGCCATCTGCATAGACCCAGTGAAATACACCTCCAAGAACAAGAGCAATGATGACGCTGCCATTAATGAGGACGTCACCGACATAATGTAAGGAATCTGCAGAAATCGCGACGGATCGCGTTTTACGGATAACGTACCGCTGATAGGCGACAAGAAAAAGCGTCAGGATAATTGACACGACCATTACCGCAATCCCCAAATTGCTTGAATTGAGTGCTTTGGGGTTGAGAAGGCGTTCAGAGGCTTGAAATACAAGAAATACACCGGAGCCCGTAATAATCGCCGACTGGAACAAGCCAGCCAGTGCTTCTGCTTTACCATGTCCGAAACGATGGTCATGATCAGCGGGAACTAAAGCATGGCGGACAGCTATAAGATTAATAATGGAGGCGACCATATCCAAAAGGGAATCAACCAGAGTTGATAATATTGCGACGGAATTAGTCGATAGATAAGCCGCTAATTTGATGCAAATAAGGATAACGGCAACAGTCACAGAGGCATAAGTCGCCGAGCGCATTAGCCTACCGTTTTCGCCAGCAGTTGTACTTGAATCAGAAGTTTTGAATTTTTCTTTCACAAAATCAATCGCTTAGTAGAAAATTTTAAAGTTGAAACTATGGTTAAGGATATAGAGTACTTTCCGCCCAACTATCTCCTCCCAAATTATATTGCCGGCGTTCATGAAGTCTGAAGGGGCGATCCCGCCAGAATTCAATGCGTGAAGGGATCACACGAAATCCCGACCAATAATCAGGCCGCGGTATTTCGCCGATGCCGAATTTTGCCGTATATTTAGCCACCGCTTTTTCCAGTTCAAAACGGCCTTTCATTGGCCGCGATTGCTGACTTGCCCATGCTCCAATTCTGCTGTCGCGGGGACGGCTTTGAAAATAGGCATCTGCTTCAGCATCCGTAACTTTTTCAATTTCCCCCTGAATCCGAATACTACGGCGCAACGATTTCCAGTGAAAACAGAGACCTGCACGAGGGGTAGACAGAAGTTCAGTACCTTTCTGACTTTCAAAATTTGTATAGAAAACAAACCCTTGAGTATCAGCATGTTTAAGCAGAACCATGCGGACAGAAGGCTGTCCTTGCGGGTCAACCGTCGCCAATGCCATTGCGGTCGGATCATTAGGTTCTTTTTCTTCGGCTTCAAGCATCCACTGCTGAAATTCATGGAGAAGCTCGGAAATTGTTTTCACAGTCATATTGGCCGACTCGTTTATTGGAATAATGAGAGAAAGTAGTCCATAGCTATGTTTACCCGCCTGTATTGAGAATGTCGATGCTTTGTAAAGCGGTGAAAAATAACAAATTGTAATCTTTTGTGATCTGTCTTTTGCTATCAAAGTTCAAAATGCCCATATATACTGGAGTATATAATTTAACCGGGGCAATCCCTGGGTTCGACTTTGAAAAATTAAGGACGAAAACATGATTAAATCGAAATTCACGTTAATTGTAGCGATGACGGCGCTTTTGGCTGTAACTGGCTGTAGTGCAAATCAGGATAATGAGAAACAAACAGCCGGCACGGTTATTGGTGCAGTTGGCGGCGGGCTCGTTGGCTCATTGTTTGGCAGTGGAACTGGCCGGCTTGTAGCGGTTGGAGTTGGGACGTTGGCGGGCTCAATGATCGGTTCAAATGTGGGTAAAACGCTTGATGCGGCGGATCGGGCCCAACTGGACAGGGCGGAAAAACGTGCAACCAGTGCTCCAATCGGTCAGGAGATTACCTGGAATAACCCGCAGAGTGGAAATTCTGGTTCAATTACGCCGGTACGTGACGGGAAAGATAGTGGTGGTCGTTATTGTCGTGAATTCCAACAAAATATCGTTATTGGCGGGAAAGTTGAAAAAGGCTACGGACAGGCCTGCCGTAAACCGGATGGATCATGGGAAATCATGAGCTAGTTGGAAATAAATTTGGTTCGAAAGAAAACTGCGTGGATAAGAAGGATATTAGGGACGTTTTGAAGATCAGGTTACGAGAGAGTTCTTTGGGTATGGCTATGGTGGTATCGCTCGTTGCGACAACTGCTAATCTCGTACGGGCAGATTTTTCGGATGGCGTCACCGCTTACGAGGCGGGAAACTATAAAGCAGCATTCGACGAATGGTTGCCCCTCGCTCAGAATAACGATCCGGCTGCGATGCGGAATGTTGGTCATATATACCGGCGCGGTTTAGGGGTTGATCAAGATTATAAAAAAGCGCTGAATTGGTATAAGAGAGCGGCGACGCTTGGTTTTGACCGTGCGCAAGCCAATGTCGGCGACATGTACCTGAAAGGTGAAGGTGTCCCTCAGGACTACGAACAGGCAGTTCAATGGTTTGCGAAAGCCGCGCAGCAAGGGCATGTGTTGTCACAATATAATCTAGGTCTTTTGCTTGAAAATGGCCTTGGCGTAGAAAAGAATAATGAACTGGCTTTGGGTTGGTACGAAGCCGCAGCGCAGGCCGGCTATACACCGGCCATCGAAAAAGCTGCCGCCTTGAAGTCAGGGTCGGCGGTTGCGAACAATGATGTCCCTGAGGAAAAAACGGAGCCTCCGGTCAAGGCTCAGACGCAGAGTAAAGTAGTGGAACCTGAAGAATCGCTAAAGGTTGCTCCGGTCGCCGCAGCTGCGAGTGCCGTCGTTGCTACAGAAGTTATTCGGTCCTCAGACGAGGCAGATACTGAAACGTCTAAATCAGCGGATTCCGCATCTGAATCTGTTCAAAAACAAGGCTTCTATGATGCGCTGAAGTCCTTGGCAAAAGAGAAACCAGCGGCAGTTGCTACGACAGCAGTTGCCGTGCCCGTCGTGGCCGCTAATCAAGAGAAAGATAATTCGGCAGCAGCAACGGCAGAAACAGCAAATACAGAAAATCCAGAAATGAAAGTTGCAGCTGTGGCCGCCGTTTCGGCAACGGCGATTGTAACCCAACAATCACCAGCACAAGAAAAAGTGGCTGAAGTTGCTGTACCAACACCAAAACCAACGGCTGCGACAGTCCCAGAGCCAATAAAAGTGCCTGCTGCAGCGACAGCAGCTACTGTTTCAACGGAAGCGAAAGTCCAAAAAGGCCTAACTCTTGAAGAGAAACTGGAAATGGCAGATTTAGCTTATACTTTAAAAGAATACCAACAATCATTGAGTATATGGGCTGTTCTGGCACAACAGAATAATGCTGAAGCACAGTATCGATTGGGAAAGCTATTCTATAAGGGACATGCAGTGCCGATAGACCGGGTTCGCGCCTACTATTGGTGGGAAAAGGCAAAGGACAATGGGTCGGCGGATGCGAGTATCGCCCTTGCTAATTTGGAAAAGTCATTGACGCATATGGAAATACGGCAAATACAGAGGACAAATTAACGCAAGTAAGTGTTTTTACTAGAGATGGAGGGCTGAATTTGAGCCCGTTTTTCGATTAATGAGCGGTTGATACGATAATCAATGAAAGATTTATACACGATACTCGGCGTTGCGAAGGCGGCCAATCAGCAGGAAATAAAATCTGCTTATCGCAAACTCGCTAAGAAGCATCATCCGGATGCCAATCCCGGTGATACAAAAGTCGAAGAGAAATTCAAAGAAATATCCGCTGCCTATAATATTCTCGGCGATGAAAAATTGAAGGCCCGCTATGATCGGGGCGAAATTGATGGATCTGGCCAGGAAAAACATCCTGGTTTCGGTGGAGATCGTTCAGGCCCATTTCGTCAATCGGCGTCAGGCTTTGGCGGTGGTGCGGAAGATATTTTTTCGGAAATATTTGGCAATTTTCGCCGTGGTGGCTTTCAAGGAGAAACTGTCCAGAAAGGCCGGGATCGCAAGTTTGCTATTGAAATAACCTTTGTTGAAAGCGCTCTGGGAGGTACCCGGCGTTTGACCATGGGGGAAGGTGGAAGAACATTGGACGTCAATATTCCCGCCGGAATTACCGACGGTCAGCAAATTAGATTGAAGGGGCAGGGCGATAAGGGAACTGGGGGCGGTCCCTCCGGTGATATATTGATTAACGTTTCCGTCCGAACCCATGCTTTTTTTAAACGTGAAGGTACGAATGTACTGGTTGAACTGCCAGTTAGTTTGCCTGAGGCGGTCCTGGGAGCGCAGGTTAAAGTGCCGACAGTAGATGGAACTGTTAATTTGAAGATCCCGCAAGGTTCAAATACCGGTACTACTCTCCGTCTAAAAGGAAAGGGCATTGGTGCAACGAATAAAGGGAAAAGAGGGGACCAGCTTGTAAAGTTGAAAGTCGTTCTGCCAGAACAACAAGACGAAGAATTACAAGATTGGGTTACAAAATGGTCGGAGAAACATGATTATGATGCACGATCAAAATTAAAGGACCAGTAGTTGTAGATTTTAGGTCCAATAAGTCTTTTGACTGTGTTTCTCAGTCAAGTTAGAACGTAAGATGGTTACGGTAATTGTGATGATGGGGTTTCGTTGATGACACAGCAAAATGGTCTAATGACAGGCAAAAGAGGGTTGATTATGGGGGTTGCCAATAATCTTTCGCTCGCTTGGGGGATAGCGCGGACATTACATGAGCATGGCGCTGAAATTGCTTTTACATATCAAGGCGACGCTTTGGGCAAACGGGTTATACCACTCGCAGCAAGCCTTGGGTCAGATACAGTTCTTGAATGTGACGTATCTGACGATGCCTCGATGGATTCCGTTTTTGCCGCCTTGGAAGAAAAATGGGGCAAAATTGACTTTTTTGTTCATGCAATTGGGTATTCTGACAAAGCACAGCTGCGCGGAAATTATTCTGATACGACTAGGGATAACTTCCTGATGACCATGGATATTTCCTGTTTTTCATTCACGACACTGGCAAAGCGTGCAGCGCCCTTAATGTCGGAGGGTGGCAGTATGGTTACCTTGACATATTTTGGTGCCGAACGTGTAATTCCGCATTATAACGTGATGGGTGTCGCCAAGGCTGCCTTGGAAGCGTCGGTTCGTTATCTTGCGATGGAAATGGGGAAAAACAATATTCGAGTGAATGCATTATCCGCCGGGCCTATCAAAACGCTTGCGGCCTCCGGCATTGGCGATTTCAGATATATTCTCAAGTGGAACGAATATAATTCTCCGTTGAAAAGAAACGTCACCATCGATGATGTTGGCGGATCAGCGCTATATTTATTGAGCGATATTGGTGCCGGCGTGACCGGTGAAACCCATCATGTTGATGCTGGATATCATGTGGTCGGGATGAAAGCTGAAGACGCTCCGGACATAGAGAAGTGACCCCCTCTTTTCAGGTGAATTTAGACGGAATTCGTTATGTCACATAATAGTTTTGGCCATCTTTTTCGGGTTACAACCTGGGGCGAAAGCCATGGTCCGTCCCTTGGCTGCGTCATAGACGGTTGCCCGCCGCTCATTGATATAAGCGAAGAGGAAATTCAGTTCTGGATGAATCGCCGCAAGCCCGGACAATCGCGTTTTACAACGCAACGTAAAGAGCCGGATTTGGTGAAAATCCTGTCGGGTGTCTTTGAAGGGAAAACAACCGGGACGCCAATCAGCCTGTTAATCGAAAACAAAGACCAAAGATCCAAGGATTATGGTGATATCAAAGATAAATTTCGCCCGGGGCATGCGGATTATACCTATCAGACGAAATACGGTATTCGCGATTATCGGGGCGGTGGCAGGTCCAGCGCACGGGAAACGGCAGCGCGTGTGGCGGCTGGCTGTATCGCCAGAAAAATACTCGGCCCTTCAGTTAATATTAAGGGATATTTGACGCAGATCGGCGATCGTGTCGTCGATCGCGAAAGATGTTCCATGGATGTCATAGATACTAATCCCTTCTGGTGTCCGGATCCAGATATGGTCGATAACTGGACGGAGTATCTTGATGGTATCCGAAAAAATGGCTCCTCCGTGGGGGCCGTTATTGAAGTGGTTGCAACGGGTGTACAAGCTGGTCTTGGCGCACCTGTTTACGGTAAACTAGATTCCGATCTTGCCTGCGCAATGATGACGATCAATGCCGTTAAGGGTGTTGAGATCGGTGATGGATTTTCCACAGCGGCGTTGACAGGTGAGACCAACGCGGATGAAATGCGGCGCGGCAATGAACCCGGCCCAAGATTTGTCAGTAATCATGCCGGTGGTATCCTTGGTGGAATTTCAACAGGGCAAGATATTGTTGTTCGGTTTGCTGTAAAACCGACATCGTCCATTCTTAAACCTCGTGACACTGTGGACAAAGATGGTAATGAAACGGAAATCATGACCAAGGGGCGGCATGATCCGTGCGTCGGAATTCGCGGTGTTCCCGTCGGAGAAGCGATGATGGCCTGCGTTCTTGCGGATCACCTTCTGCGCCATCGCGGGCAAAACGGCTAATCAGTAAAAGAACAACGAAAACGGAGAGTCGATTATGTCTCAGCCTAAATATATTCACGCCTTAGATCTCCCGGTACCTGAACGAAAAGACCTGGACGCGGGGACACGAAAATACTTCGATATTTGCGACGAGAAACTTGGAATGGTACCAAATGTTCTTGCGTCCTACAGCTTCGATTCCGCCAAATTGCGGGCTTTTTCGGATATGTATGGTGACTTGATGCTTGGCGATTCCGGTCTATCCAAACTGGAAAGGGAGATGATTGCAGTCGTTGTGTCGTCCGTAAATAAGTGCTTTTACTGCCTTACGGCCCATGGTGCCGCTGTTCGGGAATTATCGGGCGATCCAATTCTTGGGGAATTGATGGTGATGAACTATCGGGCAGCCGATCTTCCAACAAAACAAAAAACGATGCTTGATTTTGCCAATAAATTAACGGAGGCGCCCGCCAAGATGGCGGAAGAAGACCGCCAAACACTTCGGGATGCGGGCTGGTCGGATCACGATATCTGGGATATTTCGGCGACGGCCGCTTTTTTCAATATGAGCAATCGAATGTCAGCGGCTATTGATATGATGCCGAACGACGCGTATCACGCGCAAGCACGATAGACGTTTATCCTTTAATTAATTTGCGGAGGAAACTTCAAGTGGAAAAATTGAACCCCTTATTTGTTCTTGTCGGTCGTATTCTTATTGCCGTCCTGTTCCTGCCAGCCGGCATTAGCAAAATTGGTAATTATAGCGGTATGCAACAGTATATGGAATCAGGCGGTGTTCCCGGTATCGTACTTCCCCTGGTTATACTTTTGGAAATTGGCGGTGGCTTGGCACTTATTGTTGGTTGGCAAACACGTATTGCTGCGTTTCTATTGGCAGGATTCTGTGTGGTATCCGGGATCCTGTTTCATTTTCAACCGGAAGATCAGATTCAGATGATCTTGCTGATGAAAAATATCGCTGTTGCTGGTGGTTTACTTGTTCTTGTTGGGGCCGGCGCTGGTGCCATTAGTCTAGATCACCGTAAAAAGACCGGTGATTGATTGATCTTAAGGCCACAATCAGCGTTAAAGGGCATTTTCCGCTACCGCGTTTTTGCCGCGGCGTCCTCTAAAAGAGACGGAGCCGCGCCGTCTAAATGGGCATTTTCCGAAATATGGCGGCGCCAGGCTTTCGCACCGGGGCGTCCCTGGAATAATCCGAGCATATGGCGGGAAATGGATTTAAGTGGGACGCCTTTGGTCATTTCACGGTCAATGTAAGGAAGAATCCGCTCCACAACTTCTTTTCGCTCCGGTGCCGTTTCCTCAAGGCCGAAATATCGATTATCGATTTCTGCAAGAAAGTACGGATTTTGGTACGCTTCCCGACCAATCATTACGCCGTCTACATGCTCAAGATGGCGATCAATTTCGTCTGTCGATTGAATGCCGCCATTGATAATGATCTCCAACTCTGAAAAATCCTGTTTAAGCTGGTAAACGCGGTCATAATCTAGGGGTGGGATCGTCCGGTTTTCCTTGGGGCTCAATCCCGTCAACCAAGCCTTTCGTGCATGGATGATAAAAGTTTCGCATCCGGCTGCAGCGATGGTTTCAGTAAAATCCGTTAAATGCGCGTAACTGTCGAGATTATCAATGCCAATACGGTTTTTAACTGTGACGGGAAGGGACGTCGCCGATTTCATGGCAACGACACATGCTGCAACCGTTTTTGGTTCTGCCATCAAACAAGCGCCAAACCGTCCATTTTGAACCCGGTCCGATGGGCAGCCGACGTTAAGGTTTATTTCCTGATACCCATAGGCTTCGGCGATTTCGCAACATTTTGCGAGATCTTCAGGCGAACTACCGCCAAGCTGTAGCGCAACGGGTTGTTCCGCCGGATCGAAACGTAGATGCCGATCCGCATCTCCAAACAAAATTGCTCCAGTTGTGACCATTTCCGTGTAGAGCAGGGCACGGTTCGTGATTAGACGCAGGAAATACCGATCATGTCGATCTGTCCAGTCCATCATGGGGGCTATGCTTATGGTGCGGTCTAGTTTGGTCACGTGGATCCTCAGCTTTCTTATCACGCCCTTGATATAAGGATTTGGAAATAAAACCAAAGGAAAAACGAGATTTTATTCTTTAACATTGAAGATATGCGAAAGCTCACATCCCGGTTTTAACAATATGCCTGAAACTGCCTCGTAGTATTTTATATTTATGCAGTCAGATGTTGGGCTTATTTAGTGCATACCTTGAAGATTTGCCAATGATCATTGCCTCAGGTCATGATGGCTTTGCGGAGGGCATGTGCCAGCTCGGACATATTGTAGGGTTTTCCCAGTAATTGTTCGTTCAATTCTATCAGGTATTTGTCATCGCTTTGATTGAGGGCTTCTTCTTTCTTTGTGAAACCGCTTGTCAAAAGAATTTTCAACGCAGGCCAATGTTCGTGAGCCATAGAAGCTAGCTGATATCCGTCAATACCTCCCGGCATGACAACATCGCTAAACACGAGGTCAATTTCCCGATTGTTTCCAAGAATTTCAAATGCCTGATCTGCATTCTCTGCGGCAATTGTCGTATAACCGAGCATTTTCAAATAAGTCTCAGCGACATCTCGCAGCCCTTCCTCATCATCGACGATCAGGATGGTTTCGTTCCCAGTAGGCAGATCCGTGATTTTATTGTCGTTGATACTGATATCAGCACCACTAGTCTCGGACCTTGGAAGGAATAAGTGAACTGTTGTTCCTTTCCCCAGTTCAGAATAAATACTGAGATGACCACCGGATCTTTGAACAAACCCATAGACCATGCTTAATCCAAGGCCGGTGCCCCTACCTTGCTCCTTGGTTGTGAAAAAGGGTTCAAGTACCTTGTCCTTAATATCAGAGGTCATTCCCACGCCTGTATCACTGACCGAAATCATGACATATTCACCGGTATGTATCTCTGGAAGTAGTCGCATATTTCCTTCATCAAAAACCTTGTTCGCTGTTTCGATAGACAACGTTCCTCCGTCCGGCATCGCATCCCGCGCATTGAGCGAAAGATTGAGGACCGCGTCCTCAAGATCACCCGGGTCAACAGCAGCAGACCAAAGATTTTCTTCAATATGTGTTTCAACGTTAATCGAAGCAGTGAGAGATTTGGCAATCAGGTCTTCGATGTTTTTAAGGAATGTATTGATGCAGGTTACCCTGACTTCACTGGCTTGCTTGCTGGAAAATCCAAGAAGCTTTCTTGTGATGTCCGTTCCGCGTAAAATACCCTTTTGCGCTTTTGACACCCGCTTTAAAGCACTCTCATTATCAAAAACAAGATCCTCCAAAAGTTCCAGATTGCCTTGAACAATACCCAATATATTGTTGAAATCATGGGCAATTCCTCCGGTTAACTGGCCAACAGCCTTCATCTTTTGCGCACGGCGAACCTGCTCTTCCAGGTGTCTGTTATAGGTGACATCGCGCCCGGCTCCGAGATATCCCACAAAAGTTCCCTTATCATCAAATCTGGGACTGCCGCTCAGGCTGATATGTTGGTTGTTTCCGTCTGGTTTCGTCCAAACAACTTCAACAACCCGGTAATGACGATGATCACTGATGTCCTGCAAATGCTGTTGCCACGCGAGAGATAAATTATCTTGTGGTCGCACAAGGATTTCCTGCCAAGTGTTACCGATAATGTCTTCCTTCGGCACGCCTAACACGTCCTCAAAATTACCGCTGAGCTGA
>Ga0315336_1001720_pt1 | contig 39018 bp, 38 predicted proteins | sample ASW5metaG_FD_204512 | JGI IMG/M metagenome (GOLD analysis project Ga0315336, IMG submission 204512) | Ammonia-oxidizing marine archaeal communities from Monterey Bay, California, United States - ASW #5 | ecosystem: Environmental > Aquatic > Marine > Intertidal zone | place: USA: California... | reverse complement strand
GCCAAACGGACTTCTGACCACAGGGCACACACACGAACCGAACGCTTCCTTTCCTCAGAATTCGTCGGATCAACAATACAAAGCGTTCCGGTTAATCCGACACCTTTAGCTCGCTCAATAACTGCATCTAGATCTAAGGAAAAAGCTTCATCCGCAAGATGGCAATGAGAATCGATCATAGCAAAAGAGATAGTTAATTTAAAATCCTTAGTTTATGTGAAGTTAGTATCTATAAAATAGAATTCTCTGTAGAACAAAAAACTTTTAACGCTCTCCTCAACTAGGAAACTCTCGTCCCAGGCATTACTGAAACAGCGTTATCGACAGTCAAAAGAGCTGGTTCGCCAGAAAGCGATGTTGCTGCTAATACCATACCGTTGGATTCAATACCCATTAATCGTGTTGAGTGAAGGTTCGCCACATACACCACCATCCGACCTATAAGCGATTCAGGCTGGTAGGCTCTAGCTATACCAGCAACAATCTGCCGCTCGCCAGAACCCGTATCGAGCTGGATCTTTAGCAACTTTGTAGACTTAGGCACAGGTTCAGCATTAATGACACGTCCAACACGAAGCTCAACTAGAGAGAATCCATCAATCGAAATCCTTGTCTCTGCTAGAGTGGATTGCGACAACTCGCGCGATGGAATTTCTGGTTGTTCAGACTGTTCCATAATTTATGCTCCTCTGTTATAAAATTTTAAATTCAGCTCCGTACTGGCTGTGAAAGTGGTCGGTCGAGATCTAATCTCGGCCATAACGAAGTCCCTTGAATGACCGTTCGATCTCCAGTATTTGACCATGTGCCATCAGAGTCCAGACGCAGAACATCAACGGAACGGTTCTCGCCAACACGTTTAAGAATTTCAGCACACGATGTCGGCATGATTGGCATTAATAAAAGAGCAGCGATACGAACTGCCTCGCCAATCTCATATAATTGTTGATTGAGTTCTGAAGCTCGAGCAGGGTCCTTCGCAACCACCCACGGCTCAACCTTCGTAATGAATTCATTAGTAGCGTCAATAAGATCGAAAGCCGCTGATGCCCCTTGATGAAGCAGGAATTGGTCCATTGCCTGTCGATACTGCTTTAAAGTCTCACTTGCCCGTTGCGCAAGAGGCCCTGCTATGCCTGTCGGTGGTGTCAACTGTCCCTTGCGATAACGACATGCCATTGAGACAAAACGACTCACCAGATTGCCAAGATTATTGGCTAGGTCAACATTGTATTGTTCCTCGAATCGCTCCCAGGAAAAATCACCATCCTGCCCACAAGGAATTTCTTTGGTCAGATAAAGTCGCAACGGATCAGGACCAAGACGATCGGCAGCCTCTAATGGATCGAGAACCGTACCGAGCGACTTACTCATCTTTTGCCCTTTCCAATGAACCCATCCATGACCAAACACTTGTTTTGGTAGTTCTAAGCCAGCACTCATGAGCATCGCTGGCCAAATCACACAGTGAAACCTGGTAATATCCTTGCCAATAATATGTAAGCCAGCCGGCCACCACTTTTGGAATCTATTATTATCTACACCATACCCAACCGCAGAAAGATAGTTGATTAACGCATCGACCCATACGTAAACAACGCTACTCGTATCAAATGGAAGCTTAATCCCCCACGCCTGCTCAGTCCGGCTTATTGAAATATCCTCTGGGCCGGCCTCCAAAAATCTAAGAATCTCATTTCGTCGAATCTCTGGTTGCAAGAAATCTGGATGAGTTTCATAGTGCTTAAGTAGACGGTCTTTATATTTTGATAATCTAAAAAAATAATTTTTTTCTGTAATCCACTGCGCCTTGGTTAGATGAACCGGACAATCTCCATCTACAAGATCTTTTTCCTGTTTAAATGCCTCGCAAGAAATACAATACCAGCCTTTGTAAATACCTTCATATATATCACCAGAATCAAAAATTTTCTGAACTAATGTTGTAACACCAATCCGATGTCGCTCATCGGTTGTTCGGATAAAATCATCAAATGAGATGTTTAAATGCTTCCAGACTTTCCTGAATTCTTCCTCCATCTGATCGCAAAAATCTAATGGTTCAAGACCTAACTCTTTAGCCTTCTGGTAGACGTTCTGTGAGTGCTCATCGTTACCCATTACAAACCAAGTCTCAACGCCACTGAGTCGTTTATAACGGGCTATTACGTCAGCGGAGATCTTTTCGTACGCAGTACCCAAATGAGGATGACTATTGACGTAATCGATTGCTGTTGTTAAGTAAAAGGCAGACATACGCGATTAACCAACCATTAAATCGCCTTGTTCTTGTTGTTAGAATTTCTAGAGAACAATTAAAAGGCTTTCCCGAATACCCCAAATTCTTTTAAAGAAAACCCTAGCAAATAATTTCTTTCATGCAACATAAATTATAAGTCATGACTTTTCTGTTGAACGCCTGGTGTCCAGATAGGCTTTCGTAGAAACAGCCTGCACCTCTTTAACTGAAAGGCCTTTCTCTTTAGCCACACGTACACAATCGTCGAATTCTGGAGAAAAATTAACTACGAGACCATCACGTCGAGCCAATTTAAACCGTATCGAACCAAGTGGTGTTTTAATAATTACTTGCTCCCTATCGAGACACTCACGGTTTACTTCTTGAAATCTAACACCGAGCGTTGTTGTTTCTAGAAACAATACATTACTAATGGCTTCTCGGTGCTCTGGAAACGCTAGAATAGACACCAGAGTACCTGGTCTATTCTTTTTCATCTGGATAGGAGAATAGAACACGTCTAATGCACCAGACTCGTATAGACGATCCATGAGTGCTCCGAAGATCTGAGGGTTCATGTCATCGATTTCGGTTTCTATGACAACAACCCTCTGTAGAGATGTTGATTCACTATCGTCACCAATCACAACCCGAAGCACATTCGGTGTTCCGGAAAGGTTTCTATCTCCAGCTCCATATCCAATTTGTTTCACTCGCATGGCTGGCATTGGTCCATAATTGCTCGCATAATCCGTCACTAAGAGAGCACCTGTTGGCGTTAAGAGCTCCGCTTCTATGCCACTCGAATAGACAGGAAAACCTTCGATCAACTTGGCTGTAGCAGGGGCTGGAACAGGCATAACACCATGGGCACACGTTACTGTTCCTGAGCCCACATTAAGCGGAGAAGAGAAAACCTTATCGATACCCATCCATTCCATTCCAAACACTACCCCACAGATATCTATTATCGAATCAACTGCACCAACCTCGTGAAAGTGAATATCTTCTACTGATTGCTGGTGAATCTCTGCTTCGGTTGTTGCTAAACGATTAAACAAATGCCTGGCTCGAGTTTTTGCAGAAGATGAGAGAGAAGAATCTTCAATCATACGACAAATTTCGCTTAGACCCCTATGATGGTGTTCTCCGTTAATTTCTAGATGCTCATGCTTGTGATCGTGAAGAGGTTTAACAGTATTGTTGCTTGTGTGAATTTTATCCTTATAACTATCTTTTGTTTTTACAATTTCTCCTGTCACGACATGAAAACTAGTAGCAGCAATCCCTGAGCGATCAACGCGTTCTGTTTCTAGTCTCACATCTTCCACTATCAAACTTCCCAAAGCATGCCTAAGTTCATCCAGGGGAAAGCCCGCATCAATCAACGCACCTAGAATCATGTCACCCGATGCGCCAGCGAAACAGTCAAAATAGAGAATCTTCGACATTAGAAATTATCTAGAACCTTGCAAGAAATCAAAATCTCAAAAACAAGAACATCGAACAAACTATCGATCGACATTTCTCGAACCAAACCACTGGCCTTTTTCAGTGACTTCAGCCCATCCAGTAAGGTAAACACCCTCAGTAGACCACTCAACTTTCTGCGATCCACCAGGTGAAATTACATTAATTACCTGAGCTCCTCCGCCATAAGCTGCAGCGGCAACGGCCGATGCACAAGAGCCAGTTCCAGAAGAAGTCGTAGGACCTACACCACGCTCCCAAATGAGAATTCTTATTTTATCAGGCCGTTCAACTTCAACGAACTCTACGTTAGTTCCGCTAGGAAAGAAATCATGTTTTGTTAGCAAAGGTCCTAGTCGACCAAAGTTGGCTTCGTTAAGATGTTCTGTTAACACAACACACTGAGGGTTACCCATGGATAGAACCACAACTTCAATTTGCTGTCCGTCGAGATCCAACACCTGCTTCTTAAGACCATGCGGTTTACCCATAAAAGCCCTAAAGTAATAACGTGGCGGATCAACATTAAGCAAGGTAAGTGTTTTTATGCCTCCATCGGTTTCAACTACTACCTCTTGAATTTGCTCAGTAGTTGTACTCTTTTGAAATCTTTCTTCTCCATCAACAAGAATAGCTGCCATGCATCGAACACCATTTCCAGAGACCTCAGCCATTGTGCCATCAGCATTAAAGAGCTTAGTTGCTGAACCGGTATCAGTCCTGCGATAGAAGATAAAACCGTCTGCGCCAATCCCTTTAGAACGATCGCAGGCTTCGCGAACTAATTGAACTACAGCATGCTCAGTCTTCGCAGTGCTTTCCTCAACAAAAAGAAAATCATTGCCGTAAGCTTGAGCTTTAGTAAAGTTGATTAACATGTATACACTGCCTCGAAGCTAGCAGACGCGGCACAAGAAAAGCTAACTAAAATAATTTAAAAAGCAAGGCTAGTTGTTATTAACATGCCTAGAAACTATATAAACGATCTGCTTCTAAATATTGTCATCAGAATTTCGCTTTGATGTTGCTTCTCTAGGCATACCCTTAGGGCACATTTAACCCTCTAAATATCAACGTGAGACCAGCTGATAAACCAATGTTCGCATCTCTGGGAGTCAATCCAAATAAAACAGAACCGTCGACGCGAATTAGACCACGTGTATACCTAGTGCCCAGGTTAATAAATGCCGAACTTTCACCAGACATACCTAGTGTCGACTCAGTCCACTTATTATTAAACCGACCATTAACCTCAGCAACTAATTCAGCTCTTTGAGAGATTTTGCTCGCAACCGAGAGACCATATATTAAAACTTTGTCTTGTCTATTACTAATTAACGGATCATCCAATATGCCAAAACCTATGTTTCCAACAATACGTGATAGCGAAATCGTTTTTCCAATTAACAATGAATTAAAGAAACTCATCGTATCAGACCCCAGGCCAGTTTCACTGCGAGCATTTGGAAGACGTGTTACAAAACGCACACCGACTGCTGGACGAACTCCCGCCTCACCAAATAGACGAACTTTCGCTCCGACAATGATGTCGTCCATGTCTGATGTCATGTCTCCATTGATATTAAGGAGGGAAGAAAGCGAAGCATTTTCTTGTCCAATGATATTCAGTCGACTATACGAAATGCCTCCGACCTGGACTTCTGCAATTGAACTCACACCGATACTCAAGCCAAGTTTTGGCGCTCGAATTAAATTCCCCCTAAGACCAGATGCTGGAAAATGCTTGTCTCGTAAATAATCTACACCGACTTCAACCAGAACCAAGCCTTCTCCAACAGACTCTGGGTCTTGGGTTACTAACGGCCGCTGTTGCGCAATCACAGGCACTGTCATTGCTAAGCTTATAAATATGCCAACGACAACTATTATCGGACGTGAAATCATGAGAAACTTCTCTATGTTCTAACTAAGCCATCCTAAGTAGTATTCAAGTATTAACTTGAACCGATACTGGATCCTAGACAATCCGTTGTCCACCGAATATATAAAATCGCTGCGGTGACAGCCAACAGCACGCGAGAGTTTTTATTATGTTAACTGTTAATTTGTTTTATTCTCATTAACTCTATAGAACCCGATTGCTATCGATAATTAAAGTTACAGGTCCCTCATTAATTAGCTCAACATCCATAGTTGCCTGAAATTTACCAGTCCTGACTTTCACGCCCTCTGAACGCAAACTGGCCACTAAACTGTTATATATTTCGAGTGCTGTCGATGCAGATGCCGCCTGATCGAACGATGGACGACGACCACGTCTACAATCGCCATATAAAGTAAACTGCGATACCAACATTATCTCTCCATCCACGTCGACAACTGAGTGACACATGCTACCCGAATCGTCATCGAAGAGCCTGAGATTGCAAATCTTACCCACAACGTACTCTACGTCGGCCTGTTTATCATCGCGTCCAATACCAACAAGGGCCAAAAGACCTCGACCGATACGAATAACTTGGTGTCCTTGAACAGTAACACTGGCTGATCTAACTCGCTGTAGAACGACTCGCATGTAAAATGGAGACCTAGTCCTTGTGAACGGTTAACTAGAATTGAAGTCTACACAAGAAGCAATTGTGACAAAGTTTGTTGCCAGGTAAACGCTGTGACTTCACGCTGAGCCACAACACCCAGACGCTCTGCAAGATCTCGTTGTTCAAACATTACCCTAAGCGCTTTAGCTATTGCTTTTGGCTCCGGAGTCACAACTAACCCATTTTCGCCATGACGAACTAATTCGGCGGGCCCACCACTATCTGTGCATGTTATAACTGCCTTTGCTGACGCAAACGCTTCAACTGTAACAAGGCCGTAGTCTTCCTGATAAGCTGGAAAGCAAACTGCCCGACAGCGTGCAAACTCACTAATTAGCTTGTCTTCACTAACAGCACCAGTAAATCTTATCCGTTGTTCGAGACCACACTCGGCAACTTGTTGTTTAAGCCGAGCTGCTTCTGGTCCGTCACCTACAATGACACAATTAACTTCTGCTGCTTCAGGCTCAACAAGAGCCTTAATCACCAGATTAATACGTTTAAGTGAAGTTAATCGAGAGACCACTAAAATATAGTCTCCGTACTCATCACAACGATAGTCGCGCTCTGGTGGCGGTGGATATACCACTGTCGAAGATAAATTTCCCCAACGTTTAAGCCGTTCCTGAATCGTTCTTGACTGCGCAAATAATTTTTTTACGTTATGTGTAAGCAAAAAATGATCAACCGTGTGAACCAACTTTCTGCGAACCTGCTCTTTCAAACGTCCTCGATACGACAAAGACTTTTTAAAGCTAGGCCATAGATCGTAGTACTCTCGCATCCGGTGATTAAGCCAGCAAACATGTTCCGAATGTCTGACTGCATAACTCGGAAAGCGTAGGCTAATAACCTGATCTATTGAACGACCATCGTGAGTAAGCCCGACATCAGTTAACCAATTCGAAAGGTAAGCAGTTGATTGACGACCAAAACGGTTCTGCGGCGTTAAAAGCACCGTTGCTTCGTGCCCAGCTAGTCGAAGGGCAGAAACTAGTGCATTGGCGATTACAAGGTGACCGCCGGAAGCAAACGGAGGATGCGATGTGACAACAGCTATACGGGACAGACTCTAATCACCAGTAATGTACTAAAACGTTTACATTCAAATTGTGGAATCATACAAACCGCCAGATGCTTAACACAGTAAATACCTACACTAACTAATCTTAATAATCGAAAGGTTAAATGCTATTATCATCAGAAAATAGAACTTTGGGTCGGTCGGTTCAATTGTGAACCTAAAAAACCCTGTGCTGTAAGTAGTATTCCTAACATCTTATCGAATAGAGAGTTAAACAATAACTAAAATAAAAAATATAATAGGTCCGTTTAATATATCAAACCGTAGTCCTTGCTTACACAAAACACGTTTTCTCTCCTATGAATACAAGACTTTTAATGTTCCGCCCTGGAAAGCCAGTCCATATGGAGATATCCTGTAATTCTTGAGAACAAGCTAATGATCCCATTTATTGACCTACAAGCACAATACGCAGAGACCGGAATCGAAGTCGAAAACGAGATCCTCCGTGTATTACGGACTGGTCAATATGTGCTTGGGCCTGAGGTTCAAGCATTCGAAAGTGAATTTGCAACGTTCTGTGAAACCAAACACGCAGTTGGGGTTAATTCCGGAACTAGTGCTCTGCATATCGCACTCAAGGCTTGCGATATAGGTCCTGGAGATGAAGTAATTACAGTTCCGTTTACTTTTGTTGGAACAGTAGCTGCAATTAATTTCTTGGGAGCATACCCAAGACTTGTCGACATAAATCCTCAATCTTTTACAATGGACCCTAATCAAATCGAAGCCAAAATTACGAAACGAACTAAAGCCATTATCCCAGTGCATTTATTTGGACAGGCTGCAGACATGGATCCCATCCTTGCGATAGCCAAAAAATTTGGATTGAAGGTTATTGAAGACGCATGTCAGGCACATGGAGCAACCTATAAAGGCCAGCCAGTCGGAGGCCTTGGAGATCTAGGCTGCTTCAGCTTCTATCCTTCAAAAAATCTTGGTTCGTTTGGGGAGGCAGGCATAGTCGTCACAAACGACTCTAATCTGGCCCACAAGATACAGATGCTGAGAGACTGGGGCCAAGACAAGCAAGGGCACTACGTGATTAAGGGGGGAAATTACCGACTAGATACAATCCAAGCAACTGTCCTTAGAGTAAAACTCCCACACACTTTAGGATGGAATGAGACAAGAAGAACACTCGCCTCTCGTTACAATGAACTATTAGCAAACAGCGATCTCCAAACGCCAGCCGCCATGCCATATGCCAAGCATGTCTATCATGTGTACGCTGTGCGAACACGGAAACGAGAAGTGCTCCGTCAGGGACTCGAAACCCATGGTATTGGTGTCAAAATTCACTATCCTCTACCGATCCATCTACAGCCAGCGTACGCGGAACTAGGTTACAAGGAAGGCAGCTTTCCATATTCGGAAAAAGCTTCAAAGGAGGTTCTATCTCTTCCTATCTATCCACAACTCTCGAACACTACGATCGAAAAAATTGTTGACGGCATTAGAAACAGCATGTCATGAAAAATAGTTACTCTCTGCGTTTAGAACCTTTATCTCAAACTAACCAAACCTGCCAGCCTTCAATTAGTCCTTTCTTTTTAGCAAATTGTTCGCTACAAAGTTACGTATAATTTCACACATCTGACCGTGAAGGGAACAGTTCGAAGCTAGCACATCACCAATCCTGATATCTAGATCCTTACCACTTAAATCTGTCACACAACCACCTGCTTCTTTAACTAATAGTGCTCCTGCAGCAATGTCCCAAGCTTGTAGACGTTGTTCCCAAAAACCATCTAATCGCCCTGCAGCTACATAGCAAAGATCGAGAGCAGCTGATCCTAGCCGCCTGACGGCTCTCGCTTGTTTTACAAAAGCACCAAACAGACTAATCACGTCGTCACCCATGTCGTGAATGTCGTAAGGAAAGCCGGTACAAAGGATAGAGTCCAACAAAATTGGTGTAGAAGATACTAATAGCGGAGTCCCATTAAGACTAGCGCCAGACCCGCGCTGAGCCACAAACAGTTCCTCACGAGTAGGATCGTACACCACACCGATTTCCACGTGTCCATCAACTTCTATTGCTAGAGACGAACAAAAAATGGGAAGTCCGTGTGCATAGTTCACTGTTCCATCAATTGGATCAAAGATCCAACAGTAGCCAGACGATTCAATTTCACTTGACGAAGAATCTGACAACTCTTCCGCTAACACTGCATGCGAAGGAAACTTCTCGCCGATTTTCTTTCGAGCCATCTGTTCGATTTCTATGTCAACTTGAGTGACAAGATCGATAATCCCTTTTTTTCTAATCTGTACATCACGACCAAAATGCATCATTTGCATCTCACCCGCTCGCAAAACAATTTCTACCGCTATCTTTAAGAGTTCTGGATCATTAGGCATTGATACTAATCGAAAGAGATAGATTTCAGGGCAACAAAGCAAGTTTGGAAACCAAACAAAGTTGCATGCCAACCTTCTTTAAATACGCTTAACCTTAACGCACAAGCACCATAATTCCCAGCGAAGTTTATTAGCAACCACCTATTAATTTCTCTCAAAACCCTTAGAAGAATTAATTGTTGATGTATAGTTCGCCTGTGAAGAATTTTGGCTCAACGGCCACTACGATCGAACCCGCCCGTCATGTCCTAGGCCAACTATGTATGCCAGGAGACAAATCAATCTCTCATCGTTACGCTTTGCTCTCAGCTCTAGCTGATGGCACATCGACGATCAAAGGCTATGCGCCAGGAACTGACTGCCAGACGACCCTGCAATGTCTTAAGAATCTCGGAGTAAAGATTCAAATTGTCGATCCTATGAATGAACATAACGAAAACATAGTTTCGATTACGGGGTGTGGTCTTGGTGGGTTCTCTCCTACGACTTACCAACTTAACGCCGGAAATTCAGGCACAACAATTCGCCTGTTAACTGGTGTGCTAGCAGCACACGTGTTTAAAAGTGAAATCACCGGTGACGTTTCCCTTCGCAATCGTCCTATGAATCGAGTGATCGACCCGCTTCAACAAATGGGTGCCACAATCAAATCAACCAAAGGATGTCCGCCCCTGCAGATTCACGGATCTTCACTGAGAGGAATAACATATACACCAGGAGTTGCCAGTGCCCAGGTAAAGAGTGCAATTCTATTGGCCGGCCTACACGCAAGCGGAGAAACCCGTGTTATTGAATCCACACCGACACGTGATCACACTGAACGAGCTTTGTTAGCATTTGGTGTCACTGTTAATCAGTCTAAACTCAACATCCATATTTTCGGTGGCCAGCATCTAAGCGCCACCTCATTACAAGTGCCAGGTGACCTATCATCTGCCGCATTCTGGGTAGCCGCTGCCGCATCATTACCAAAATCAGAGATCGAAATAAATGAAGTCGGATTAAACCCAAGCCGCACAGCTTTTCTTGATGTGCTTAGGACAGCAGGAGCCAATATCACCGTTAAAATTTCTGGTGAAAGAGCTGGAGAAGCATTTGGAACCATACGAGTGAAACATAATCCACTAAACCCATTCAAGGTAGGCTTGGACACGGTGCCAGGACTAATCGATGAATTGCCAGCACTGGCCGCGTTGGCAGCAAACGGTGGCAACCTTGAAGTTAGAGGTGCGGCAGAACTTCGAACTAAGGAAAGTGATCGCATAGCCATTCTTACATCAGGTCTACGAAAATTAGGAGCAACGGTGGACGAATACCAGGACGGATTTCATATCCACTCGACGAGACAGTTAACCGGTGGAACTGTCGATGCAGCTGGCGATCATCGCATGGCTATGGCATTTGCAATTGCTGCACTCGGAGGCAAAAGACCAACTACGATTACTGGATCTGAGGTAGTAGATATTTCATATCCTGGATTTTTTGCCACGCTTAAATCGCTTTGTCAATAATCTAACGCCCTGAACAAATCAAAATGCTAAATAACTTCGTTTAACTTACTACATAGAAATTTTGTGAAAACAGATAAGATCTATCTCGTCGGTTTCATGGGTGCCGGAAAAACCTCTGTGGCTATCGCACTTGGCAAACGTTTAAATTGGCATGTAGACGATATCGACGAACTCATCGAAAAGAGAGAGCGCCGTTCAGTTGCAAGTATCTTTAAACTTGAGGGCGAAGCGTACTTTAGAAAGATCGAGCGCTCGATTGTAAAAGATTTGCTTCCGAAACGACACACGATCGTGGCTACAGGTGGAGGAACTTTCGCCGACTCTCAGAATCGTGCTGCCATCATCAGAAATGGCGCTACGGTTTGGCTAGACGTATCCTTAGAACTAGTGCTTAAACGATTAACCCTGAACAAAAAACGTCCACTGGCAAAAGATCTAAAAACCATACAATCACTATATAAAAATCGTCTAGCTGACTACGCCTCTGCCCACCTGAAGCTTGATGCTAATTCGTTGCAGGTAAATGAATTAGTTGAGTGTATTACTCAATGGTTATGGGACTAGTTCTATGTGCAAGTTATTTTTAAAACGAGATCCATAAGATATGAAAAGTAGAATTCAATTAAGGCATCCAACTTAACACTTTACTGATCAACCGAACGCTGAGCCATCTTGCGAACGTTGCGTTCTTGACTACGCTTGAGCTCAGTCGCATAAGCATCAGCAGCCGCACGTGAGCCAAAAATCCATCCAACAACAATTCCAAACAGCAACACGGCCGGAATAAAAATAAAGTGTCCGGCAGTCATATCTAACATCTATGGTTTCCATTTCTAGTCATTGTGAAGTCGATTCGAAATAGTCTTTAATTCATTCTCTACACTCGATAGACGTTTCCAGATTGACCAAAGATATCCAAAAACCACCAACCAAATAATTCCATAAGCAGCAACTAGAAGTGGAGCTGCCGGTAATTGATCTTCTGGAGGTAACTGGTCGATAGGAACAAACTCTTCCTGTGGCTCTCCTAGTAGCGGTGGTTGTTGATCACCTATCAGATTACCACCCTCTTCTGACAACACTAAAATGAGAAATACAACCATCAAAATCAAAATACCGCTTCGCCATTTTTTTTGTTTCGGTGTAACTGACATCTTCGTTACTCTCCTCATACATCCTCGAGTGAAAGGTACAGCTGCTCTACCTCTGCACGCTTCTCCTCAAGGCGAGTACGGGCAGCTAACATAACAATGAATAGAATCAGAAATGCTACCATGCACCAAACAAACGGTACAAACATCCCAGGCGCTGATGTGGCGAGAGATGGCACAACGTTAGTGGTCGGATGAATAGTTCGCCATACGTTCACTGATATATACACAAAAGGAACGTTGGCCATAGCAAAAAGCCCAAGCCCAGCGGCCAACTTATCGGACCCAGGCCCACCATACCACCTCAACAAGAGATAAGCTAAAAAGATCATCTCGAGAATGAGTGCCATCGTTAGGCGTGGATCCCACGTCCACCACACACCCCAAGCTTTTCTAGCCCATAGTGGCCCAGTGGTTAAACCAATAACACCAAAAAGCACTGCGATCTCAGCTGCTGATTCCGCAAGGCGATCAGCTACAGGATTTTTTCGGAATAGATAAAGTGCGCTTGAAACACCACATACGAAAACAGCCAAAAACATCGCGAACCATGCAGGCACGTGAAAATAAAAAATCTTCTGAATGAGACCCATCGTGGATTCATAGGGAGCTTGTGCAATCATTACAGGTGCTGCGACAAACATAAAAGTCCCCACTATCATCAGTCCGAGGAAAAGCTTGCTATTCATTGTAGGCTCCTAATTCTCAACACAGAGTAACCCTCATTCTGTCATGACTAGCTCGAATGTCCATAATGCTAGAGTTAAAAACACAACATCAAAAAAAACCATAGTAGCGATCCAAAATCTAACGAGGTCAAGATTAGGATCTGCTTGAATCAGGGCAAACGTTCCTCCCACGCCAGCGATCAAAACAGGAATAGTTATAGGATAGAGCAACACAGGAAGCAAAACACCACGACTTCGAGTACGTACAAGCATTGCGGCAAAAAGTGTACCAACAGATGCAAATCCTACAGTTCCAGTAACAAGCAGAGCTATTAAATACAAAGGACGTTCAAAAAGTGTAACTTGAAACATTAAAGCTACAACAGAGACAATGATCAGTTCGGTTATTCCCATTAATAATAAGATTCCAAGTAGTTTTCCAGAGAAGATCGCAGACCTCTCAACTGGTGCCATCATCAATCCGCGTAAAGCATCATAGTGACGTTCACGCTCAAATGCCCGTCCAAGCCCCAACGTGCCAGCGAACGCAACTGAGATCCATATAATACCTGGAGCCACCCCTTCAATCGGACGTCCTTCTCGAACCAAGGCAAACGAAAAGACAAGAACACACGATGCCGCAAAGAATACGATAGTAGATATCATCTCCCAACTTCGAGACTCTATCCTGAGATCTTTGCACATCACTAACCAGGTGATTCGAAAAAAATTACTCATTTATCACCTTGTCTAAACTCCTGACGATACCTTTGTTTTAACGAGCCAATGTTATCCTTTAACTCACCCATCTTTCCTTCACGAAGGATAATAGCCCTATCGATTAAACCATCTAAGGCATCTAAATCATGCGTTGCTAATAGCACTATCCGCCCATCTCGCTTTAATGTCTTAAGTCGAGAAGCTAATGCTGAACTCGAATATTCATCAAGACCAGTGAACGGCTCATCCAATAAAATTAGACGCGGTCCGTGTAGTAGCGCACGCTCAAGAGCAAGACGTTGTCTCATCCCACGAGATAAACTCTGAACAAGATCAGCCGCCCTCTCTTTTAAACCGGCTCTCTCAAGAGCTAATGCAATACATCCTGCAGAATCAGGCAACCCGTACAACTTAGCAAAAAAGTCTAAATTCTCTTGAGCTGTAAGCTCGGGGTAGAGTTGTAAATCATGCGATAGAAAACCAATTTGAGATCGTAAAACTGTTCCAGCTTCGCTAGCACTTTTGTGTCCGTATAGAACAGAACCTTTGGACGGTTCGATCAAAGTTGCTAGAAGACCAAGAAGTGTTGACTTTCCGGAACCATTAGGACCAAGCAAACCAACAAGTTCGCCCGTATGTAGCGTAAGAGACACGCGATTAAGTGCCCGTCGACGTCCATAATGAAAAGAAACGTCAAGAATAGTTAGTTGATCAAAATCAAATACTTCTGGATGACTTGATTGCATAGTTCGAACGGCCTACTCAAAGATTAAACCCGCTACTAGTGACCTATTACCGCCGAACCCTTTGAATCCGAAGGAGCTGGATCAAACAAGAACACGTTTCGTTCCTCATCGAACTCACGATAGACACGCTCTAGAACTGCAAACAACTCACGACGACGTGTTGAGTACTTAGTCGACCCAATCTTGCCTGCCTGATGTTGGCGCTCAACTTTCACAAGTTCAGCAAAAAGATGTTCCTTTCTAACTTCTATCGAGTGTAGGTATTTGGGCGAACCAGAGGGTTCGACTGGCATGGCTACCACACCCACTCCAGTTAAAAGAATAACGAGCGTTAAACTCAAGGTAACAACCATTGGTACGGTGCTATGATGAGGAAGTCCAATTAATTCGAACGAAACAGCAACACCAGCAGGAATAAGTGGACCGGCACCAACGATATAGGTGCCCATTCCTGTTTCCTCAGGTCCCATCTCTATTTGGCGACTAACTTGAGATGAAACAACGTCCATCTCCCCCCACTTTTCTGTTGACAGTAATAACGTCTCTAAATTTACTGGAAACGATTGAGCAACGACCAAAGTATCACCTGAATACGGAAGAACGTAAGCAACGCGTAAAGACGTGCTTCCTGGTTGAAATGGTCCCGGCAACTCAACGTGACCTCCTTCATCTACTGTCCCAGACATTGAACCAGAAAGCACAGTGGCAGAGACAGCTCCTGATGGTAAATTAAAATTCATCGGATCGATAGGCTCGACTGGAACGGAGGATGTGTTAATAATATCGAGTGAATAATAGAGCTCAACACTTTCCTCGCCTAGTTCCACCTGTATATAGGAATCCCCCCCGAACGTTAAACTCCTGAGCTCAACTGGCAATGTATCCGCTAACGGATCAGTTGCCCCGACGAGCATCATACGAACACCACCCTCTGCTGGTATTGGAAAATGTTGAGATTCAATCCGCTGACCATCAAGTTCAGTTACGGCATACACATCAACCCCAGAAATTAAGTCGACGAAAACTGCCCGTCCTTCATTATCAGTGTTAACAATAGAAACCTCGTCGTTATGATGTAATTCGACCGGTTGATTGAGTACATTATTAGAAAGCTGGCCACGAATTACGCGTACCGTGAGGGTTCCATTCGGAAGCTGCGCATCTGGAAGAGGAAGTCCAGACATTTGCTGAGGGTCGGGTTGCGCAATAAGAGCCACCCCGAACACGACAGTGCTAAATAGAGTTACAAAGATCTCACGGAACTGGTGATGCACGCTCAACCTAATCCTGAGAATGGAGATGCAATCCACAACTTTTGCAGAACCTAGCATCGATATCATTACCCGCCCCACACTCATCGCAAACCTGACGAGCTTCGAGCAAGCCTGGATCTACGCCTTGATCAGTTTTAACCAAACGCTCTGCAAGCTCACGCTCGATGAGATCGTAATAATTAGGAGTATCGATATCCAGTTGTTTCATAAGTTCAATGGCTCTAGCACGAAGGCGACTGCTCAGTTCTTCAAAGTCCGACGTTGAAACCTTCCCCATTGCACGGTCAAATTCTAATTCTTTGATCGACCGTAGTATAAGGGTCTTTTTTTGATCCAGAGCCGCCCGAGTTCGACTCCCCACCATTTCCGTGCGTTCGCGAAACTCACGAGTTGCTAAAGGCCACACAGTTCGATAAATACCTAACCCAACTACTGCGACAGAACCACAGATCGCAACTAACAACACTAACAATGCAGGCGAATCTGGACGAACCATGACAACACCCACCGCAGAAGAAAAAAGTGCGACCAGAACAAAAACATGCCACTGACGCAAACTGCCACTATTAGTCGAGATCTCGGAGCTCATTATCTAAACGGGTTTCGAGTTTGGCATCTTCCGGTTGTGCCAGAGACACTTTGGATTCTTTGCGTGACCATCGAACGGCAACCGTAGCGAAGCCCAACAGAAAAGTTGCCCCTACTCCGTAAGGAAAAAGCCAGGCGAGTCGATTAAAACCCTCATCAAGAGGAGCGCCTAAAGGTTCTTGGCTTCCATATTGATCAATAAAATAATGAAAGATCTCGTTCTTCGTCTTCCCTTGCTTGACTTGTTCTTTAAGTTCACCACGCATATACGCTGCAGTAGCACATTTGCAGTCAGCAAGCGTGTAATGCGGACAAGTCCCACATACACACACTAATTCACGCTGAAGTTGCTCTTCAAGCTCACTCTCAGTAACGTACGATTCTGGTGTGGGCTCAGCCACCTGAGCATTAATCGGTATAGAAAAAGCAGCTAACGACAAGGCTAGGATAAAAACTGAAGTTGTGACAGCACCTGATGGTACTTGAGCAGCCACGAAAGCAAAGGCACTCTCCGGCAACAAAGCAATGCCCGTTCCAAAAGCGAGCACACTGAAGCCAAGCCAGATCCAATTCACTAAAGGATTCACGGTTACCTGGAAGCTTGCTGACTGATCACCAAGTTCGTACGCCGCTAGGGTGACATACAGATCTTCGGAAACCGAACGACGAATAGCCACCTCAGTAGTGGGCTCAGTTTCGTGCTTACGATAAAACCACCGCGCTGGAAATAACTCGCCGACTTCCTGGTCGTCCTTGAAGACAGTCATATGAGCTGTAACCATTTGCTTGCGTCCATCGTCAGATTCGCTCAGTCGATCGTGCCTAACAGAAAATCTTCCTACGTCAACCTGTTCACCTGGGTTTAATAGAACTTGCTCGCTCTGCTTAAAACCAGCACCCGCGAAACCAAGAAACATCAGGACAATACCAACGTGCACGACATATCCGCCGTACCTCCGTCTCGAGCGCATCACTAAACCGATCATCGCTGTAAAAAGATCGGTTCCGGTTACATCTCGTCGGACATTTGCTCCCCTAACGAATTCCTGACTTATTGTTCCAATTACAAAGGCACATAATCCAAAACAAAAACCTGACACCCAGACACGAAACCCGATGGCATATAACCCAACCATCGTCACTATTGAGAGGAACATTGGCCATTGCAACTGATATCGTAAGTTGTTAAATGTTGATTTTCGCCAGGCTAAGAGTGGTCCAACTCCAGTTAGAAACAACAAAGCTAGACCGATAGGAATCATCCACTTATTAAAAAATGGTGGACCGACTGTTATCCTTTGACCAGTAACCGCCTCACTCAACGTCGGAAACATCGTAGCAAAGAGAATAAAGAACGCCGAAAAGAGTAAAATCCAATTATTTAATACAAACGCACCCTCACGCGATACCCATGTTTCAAGCTCGTTTCTAGAACGCAGAAGTGGTAGACGGTATATCACGAATCCAAAACTTATAACCAAGATCGCAACCATGAAAATGCTGAATAGCATGGCTAACTCTGGGTCCTCTCCGAATGCATGAACTGATTGCACGACACCGGAACGCGTCATAAACGTACCAAAGATTGTCAGAAAAAACGTTAGGATGACGAGTGTGATATTCCAAATACGAAACATGCTACGCTGTTCCTGCACCCTAACCGAATGCAAAAATGCCGTAGCTGTAAACCACGGAAGAGCACCGGCGTTTTCGACAGGGTCCCAACCCCACCAACCACCCCACCCCAACTCTTCGTAAGCCCATATCATTCCTAACGTTAGACCAAGTGAAAGAAACAGCCATGAGAACATTGTCCAACGTCGAACAGCCCGTAACCATGAATCGTCGAGATAACCGGTAATTAGTGCTGCCATCCCGAAAGCAAACGGAATAGTCATACCAACAAATCCGGTGTACAACGATGGTGGGTGAATCGCCATATATGGATTCTGTAGTAGTGGATTGAGTCCTCTGCCGTCAATCGGAATCTCGAGCAAATAAGTTGCAAACGGATTTTTATGAACGATCATTAAAAACAGAAAGAACATTTGAACAGACGCGATCACTGCAACGACATAAGGGATAAGTTCTCGCTGGCGTTCACGATTAGAATGCACAGCAATCGCTCCAAAGACCGACAGCAAGAAGACCCAGAACATGATTGAGCCATCTAATCCACCCCAATAGGAAGTTAACTTGTAAAAAAGAGGCTGGCTGGAATCAGAGTACCGGTCGACGTAACGGATGGTGTAATCATGCGAAACGAAAGCGTAGACAATAATTGCTGACGCTAAGGTCATTAACCCCGTTACGAGATAGAACGCACCAATACCACTCTCGATAACACGAGCTGATCGTCGACGTGCACCGGCAACCGAAGCTGCCAGAGCATACGCACAAGCAACGAACGCAGCATATAATGTAAAGGAACCGAATAAAGACATATTTTAAAATACCGTATTTTCAAACAATACCAATACTTAACACCTATGGTGTGAACTTAAGTGACAATGATGGGATTCATCTCCATAACCAGACTGAGACTAATGGTTTAAGAGACAACAAAACGACTTTCCTTAAATTATAGTGGTCGCCTAATTATTAGGAATACCCGATCCGCTTGAGCCTACTCCAGAACTAATCGCGGACTTCTTTAGAACAGGTTTCGGTTCATACTTAGATGGACACTTCGCCATGATCCCGTCTGCTTCAACCATCAGCACGTTTCCATCAAGAAGACCAGAAGCAACCACCTCCGCCTCATTTTTAAAGGTATCTGGCACAATGCCGGTATACTCAGCGTGTATTACATAACCATTATTGTGTATCTCAAAACGGTAATCTAGACTATCAGGACGACGTCTAACGTCTGCAGCGTATCCATGAACCTGCAATCGCTTGCCATGCCACACTTCGGGTTCAACCATAACTTCATCGACGTGGATATAGTACTCGGTACCATCAGCCATTGTCGTCCACAACAAACCAACAAAAGCCGTGGTTAAAGCGGCAGTCGTTAAAGTAATTTTCAAGGTCTTACTGAGCATGTATCTTAATCCTTCCTCTACAGGTAATTAAAGGATATCGCCCTATATGAAGACAGTCAATCCATTCACTAATTAAGATTAAAAGTTTTGAATTGGTGATGTCACGAGCTTTCTGAGTAACCTTTCGACAAGTTCGATTGGCAGACCCACCACATTTGTATACGATCCTTCGATTCGAGTCACAAATCGTGAAGCAATTCCTTGAACCCCATAGGCTCCAGCCTTATCAATTGGCTCTCCAGTACTAGCATACCATCCAATTAAATCATCAGAAATACCAGTAAAACTAACACTTGTAACCTCAGTGGCCGCTAAATATGTTTCGCCAAGTCTTAGAGCTAAACCCGTTGTAACTTCGTGAGTGCGCCCTGCAAGCAACTTCAGCATCCGAATAGCATCAGCTATATCCTGAGGCTTTCCAAGCATGACCCTGTCGACAGACACAACAGTATCTGCTCCAATCACCACCCTATCTCTATGATTGGAAGCCACAGCTTCCGATTTCTCCAGCGCAAGCCGCCTCACATAGTCACAGACAGATTCCATTTGCCGTCTGCTCTCATCCACTGCAGCCGGAATTATGTCAAAAACGTAGCCGGCTCTTTCTAATAATTCAGCACGTCGCGGTGAAGCAGATGCCAATACGAGCTTAGGATCTAAACTAGGCACTAAGAGAAGAATATAGAATAGAAGACAGGAAAGACAAAAATAGGGTATTAAATTGAACAATTCGATCGCAACTTAATAAATACTTCGAGCTTCTAAACAGACTTCACGAATTCTTTTGTATACTTTCTAACTTCTGTATTCTTTGTGCCTATATGATCCCTGTCCGAGATTGTGGACTCAAAGTGCTTGGTGAGCAGTTGCGGCGACAACCTTTGTCCGCTGCTAAGATTCAGTTTGCTTGGCGTATTTCGGTTGGTTCATCAATGGCTCGTGCTACAACGATTACGCTTGCACCAAACGGCACATTATCCGTGCATGTCAATAGCGAACATTGGCGTCGTGAAGTAGTTAATTCGGCTAAAGTTATTAGAGAACGCTTAACGGCACTTCTCGGACGAAAAGTCGTAACACGAGTGACCGTTAAGGAAAGAGGATGATTATGCAAGAACCAGTCATTGTTAGCGCCGTACGGCTGCCCTCAGGAAAATTTTTAGGTTCACTGAGAAGCCTTCCGGCTACTGATCTCGGAGCACGAGTAATTCGAGAAGCAGTACTCCGTGCCAGCATCGATCCTAAACAAGTAGACGAATGCATCATGGGTAACGTTGTTACGGCTGGACTTGGTCAAGCACCGGCCCGTCAAGCCGCTCTCAGTGGCGGACTCTCAGAACATGTTGGGTCCTTAACAATTAACAAAGTGTGTGGCTCAGGCCTTAAGGCTGTTATGTTAGCTGCTCAGGGTATCGCAACAGGAGATATTGATATTGCTGTAGCAGGTGGAATGGAATCGATGAGTAATTGCCCATATCTTCTTCCGAAAGCCCGAGAAGGAATGCGCATGGGAAATGCCGAAGTTGTCGATTCAATGATCCACGACGGACTTTGGTGTGCACACGAAAATTGGTCAATGGGATTGGCATGTGAAGCTATCGTGGACAAATATCACATTAGCCGAGAGGACCAGGATAAATTCGCCGCTGCAAGTCATCATAAGGCAGCAACGGCAATTCGTGAATCCTTGTTTAAAAATGAAATTCTTACCGTTGAAATCCCACAACGTAGAGGTGATCCGATTCTACTAGAGCATGACGAAACGGTACGCCCAAATAGTTCTGTTGAGGCACTTTCCAAACTAAAACCGGCTTTTAAATTGAACGGCTCAGTAACTGCTGGTAATGCTCCAGGTGTGAACGATGGAGCTGCTGCGCTTGTTGTAATGGCTAGCAAGAAAGCTTCTGAACTTAAAGTGACGCCTGTAGCACATATCGTTGGACAGGCTATCAGTGGACTTGCACCCAAATGGATGCTAATGACACCTGTTCAAGCAGTTCAGAAACTCCTAAAAAAAGTGAACTGGAAATTAGATGATGTTGACCTTATTGAACTAAATGAAGCATTTTCTGCACAGGCACTCGCAGTAATACGAGAACTAAATGTTGACCCAACCAAAGTGAATGTTAATGGTGGTGCCGTAGCCCTCGGTCACCCAATTGGGGCAAGCGGTGCCAAAATTCTCACAACATTGTTGTATGCACTCAAACAAAAAGACTTAAAGCGAGGAATCGCAACACTTTGCCTGGGCGGCGGCAATGGTGTCGCACTTGCAGTAGAGCGAATTTAGTTATCATTCTTATTCCTAGCACGTATCCCCAAAAATGACTAACAGCTAAAAGGGCAAGAAATACTAGTTAGTTAAAATTAAGTTTTGCTAAGGTGTCCTTGCATCAAGGGCGAAAGTCCAATTTCATGTAACTTTATGATATAATTAGATATATCTCTTTAATATTATTAATTTTCGCTTGACAAAAGTCCCCCTTGGTCCCTAGAATCCATCATCAACATGCTTCAAAAACGTATAGCCAATCAAACCAACCAGTCTAAATCTCAACGTAAATCGACCAATCGCCAGAAACCGGAGCCACCAATGCCTACGGAACGCGACCAACGAGAACGCGCCAAGGCCGTCGATATCGCAGTCGGCCAGATCGAGAAGCAATTTGGAAAGGGCTCGATCATGCGACTCGGACAAACAAATATAAGTTCAATACCAAAAATTTCGACAGGTTCTATCAGTATTGACTTAGCCCTTGGTATTGGTGGAGTTCCTCGAGGACGAGTCGTAGAAATCTATGGGCCAGAGGCCTCTGGGAAAACCACCCTTGCCCTTCACGTCATTGCAGAAGCCCAACGTGCTGGAGGTAATGCTGCGTTCGTTGATGCAGAGCACGCAATGGATCCAACTTACGCAAAGAGACTAGGTGTCGATCTTGAGAACCTTCTGGTTTCTCAACCCGATAATGGTGAGCAAGCGCTTGAGATTGTTGAAGTCTTAGTTAGATCAGGTGGAGTTGATGTTGTTGTCGTTGACTCTGTGGCCGCATTAGTTCCTCGTTCAGAAATAGAAGGTGAAATGGGTGATGCACAGGTTGGTTTACAGGCAAGATTGATGTCTCAAGCACTCAGAAAGCTAACTGGTGTTGTCGCAAGATCTCACACATGCCTAGTTTTTATTAATCAGCTCCGTGAAAAGATCGGTGTAATGTTTGGGAATCCAGAGACTACCACCGGAGGACGAGCACTAAAGTTTTATTCATCGGTCCGTATAGATATTCGTAGGATCGGAGCTATCAAGGACACAGAAAAGGTCGTCGGTGGCCGCACGAGGGTTAAAGTAGTTAAGAACAAGCTTGCACCTCCTTTCAGAGAAGCAGAATTTGACATCATGTACGGTGAAGGGATTTCTCGAGAAGGTGACTTGTTGGATCTTGCTGTCAACCAAAATATTATCGAAAAGAGTGGAACTTGGTTCTCTTATAGCGACGAACGCTTGGGGCAAGGCCGAGAAAACGTAAAACGCTTACTAAAGGAAAAACCAGAATTATTTGCAACTATCGAGCAACGCGTGCGAAAAGAACTTGGACTAGTCCACGAACCAGAGTCTAAATCTGCACAACCATAACCCTTACGTTATCATTTGGCTTACTGATACTACAGATGCTAGTTCCGCATTCAATAAAAGAGAATTTTAAAAACTAATTTATCTCAACAAGATCTGAACCGTTGAAATCTTGAATGTCATCAGTTTACTTTTGACGCACTATAAACAACTTCTCTCCGGGTTTGATTAAACCCAATTCCTGTCTTGCTAACTCTTCGATCGTCCATGGTTCTTCTTGTAGCTCTCGAATTTCTTCCCGTAAAATTTTATTCTCAATTCGTAAAGAAGAAATTATTTGAGACAAAGCACTAACCTCTCGATTCGCACGAAGCATAACGATAAGGCCACGTTCACCTACAATTGAATTCCCAACAAGGACCACGGCTATTAGACTGATTAAGAATCTTGTTTTTCGCCGTTTTGGCCGTTTTCGCCTTGGGATAGACGTAGCAACATTTGCTTGTTCAGTTCGAAAGATATTCACGTTCTTCCTATAGTGCCAAAATTTAATAAAAAGTACAAATTAATTCAGTCATATACCTGACAGTCAAGATTGAAACTCATTTCAAGAGTAGCGCACTTAGAACTAAAGTACAAATTAAACTTATGCCAAACAGTTATGCACTCTGACAAGTAATTCGACGGATACTCCATCGTAAAAGGATTTGAAAGGGAATTGTTTTGACAGGCCCTGCAGTGCAACGCGGGCATCGCTGTCGTCTACTCCGCCTTCACCCGCAGGTTTCGCCACGAGACCGGCGCTCCTTGTCCGTGAAGGATCGCCCCAAACAGAAGACCTGTGAAGACACCAGCGAGGACATTCACAGAGAAATACTTGTACATTTAGGACCTCCAACTCAGAATACCGACGGGTATTCCATTGTAAAAACATCGGGCAAGGGGATCTCGACAACCTCCGTGTAACCAAGGTCTCCAAGCGTAAACCCTGGAGTGTCAGGATCACCGGATTCGATCGTCTCACGGTTACCCACGACTAGCATCACCAGATTGTCCGGATCGAGATACTCACGTGCGACTCGCAATACATCATCGCCCGTCACTTCACTGATCCGATCTCGATAAGTTTCAAGATACGACGAATCCCGTCCGGTGAATTCGTCAGTTGCAAACAAGCCCGCAGTTGACCCGGCATTCGAAAAGTTACGACTGAAGGTCTCAACAAACGACGCTTTAGAAGTCCGCAGCTCGGCCTCCGACACCACACTTGCACGAATCCGTTCAATTTCATCCAGCACGATCGATGCCGCACGGGCCACGGTCTCACTACGAGACTGATAACTAACACGAAACACCCCTGGGTAATAGGTCCCGAGTCCAAACGAGGAGTATGCACTGTATGCAAGACCTTCATCAGACCGAATCCGCGTCAGTAAGCGTGCCGTAAACCCTCCTCCACCCAGAATGTCATTCATTACCATCAACGCATATCGATCGGGGTTATCACGAGTGGTCCCTAGATGCCCAATAGCCACACGGCCCTGGTTTACATCAGGTTTATCCACAATGTAGAGGCCGGGTTCCAACTGATGATTCGGACTCGGCACCGGAGTCGAGACAGCAGCCTGTGCAGGCCAATCCGACATCTTGGCTTCGAGCTTCTCCACAATCGTATCCGGGACAATATCACCAGAAATGGCAAAGATGAAATTGCCCGGGTGGTAATACTCGTTGTGAAACGCAATTAAATCATCACGGGTAATCGCTTCAAGTCCGGCACGTGTCAGTGACAGCGTCGTGAAATGATCATCACCCCGAAGCAGTCGATGCCACTCACGAAACTCAATGCTCTGCGTGCTGTCGTTTCGACGTTCCATTTGTTGGAGAGTTTGACTTTTCGCCAGATCTAGCCGTGCCTGATCAAATCGCGGGTAGCGCAGCATCTCAAACAACAAGTCAAGGGACGCATCAAGATCCTTCGTCAGTGTATTGACGCTTGCTCGTCCCGACGTATCACCAATGCCACTCGCAATCTCGGCTGCAAGAAATGCCGCCTCTTCGTCGTACTCTGTAGGCGATAAATTCCGTGTTCCCCCTGCACGCATTTGACTCCCCGTAAGCACTGCGATGCCAGGCTTAGCCGCTGGATCAAGATAGCTACCAGTCCTCACCAACACGGATACCGTCACCAACGGCAGCGCGTGGTCAGGTACGACATACATCACAACACCATTAGAGAGTTCATGCCGATGCGTTCCCGCCGCCGGCGGCTCAAAAGACAGCTCATCGAACGTCAATTCTCGGGGATGAGCAACAAGAGACTGACCATCGGCCCCCGTCGGCAGCAGCCATAGGAACGCCCCCACAACGATGGCCCCAATCGAAACGCGTTGCGAACGATACATCATCACTGCCCCCCCTCAATTTCGTCGAGTCGTTGACGAATGACCGCCACCATAGCTTCTGCCGCATCCCGTGCTTCTAGTGGCACCTGTGTGATCATTTGCTCGGCCCGTGCAAGAAACTGATTCAACGCATCTACGTCCATCTGCGCAATCATCGTTCGCATCTGACGCACTTGCTGTTGTTCCTCATCACTCAGCCCAGCAAGAAGTGGATCGTCCGTCTCCTGATCCCCGTCCTTCCGGTAATACACGGCAACGGCTCGTGTCTCCGGCGTAAAGTACGTATTCGCCACCCGGAGGATGTCTTCCGGTGTTACCGCCTCATACACCGCCGGGTCTGTATTGATGTGCTCCCAACCTCGATTGCTCTCGCGCAGCAACAACTGGATCATTAACCCAAAATTGCTACGCAGATCGCGAAATGTACTCGCCGCATTCTGATTCTTGACCTTTTGGAGTTCGCGCTCAGACACAAGTTCAACTTTTAGTCGTTCAAGCTCAGCGTAGATTCCAGCCTCTACTTCCTCAGGCATGCTTCCTTGCTTGGCGGTCCCACGCAGTTCAAACATCCCTTCATACTTAAATCCAGACTGGCCGCCAAACGCCGCTGTTGCAATCCCCTGATCTTCCACCAAACTCTTATACAGCCGACCCGTTCGACCGTTAAGAAGTTGCCCGAGTACAACAAGCGGCGGTTCATCAACGTGCCCATCCCGAACGGAATGGTAACGAACCACGACCTGTGGGTTTGTCTCAGCGTAGGCAACCATACGTTTTTCCGCAAGCTGCGGCATCTCACGCGTCCTGGGCTCAAGAGGTGGACGTGCTCCCCTAGTGAGCCGTCCAAAATAGCGCTCCGCTAACTCAATCGCCTCATCTGGATCAAAATCCCCCACCAACACGGCAGCTAAATTATTCGACGCGTAATAAGTATCAAAAAACGTCAGTGCCTCTTCTCGTGTCATCCCCTCAAGATCACTGGGCCAACCCACCACCGGCCAGCCATAGGGAGACGACTGCCAAAACATGGCTTCAAATTGTTCCTGAAATTTTCCGATCGGCGTACTGTCAGTCCGCAACCGTCGTTCCTCATGCACAACACTTCGCTCCGAATAAAACTCTCGAAACACGGGATTCGACAAACGGTCACTCTCCATCCAAAACCAGAGTTCTAGTTTGTTCGCCGGTACATTAATGAAGTAAACAGTTACGTCGTAGCTTGTGAAGGCATTCATCCCAGACCCGCCTTCACCGGCATAGACCCGACTAAAGTCTTCCTTAATCAGTAGCTCACTCTGTCGCGCTAGCAAGGTGCCAAACTCCTCTAATAACTCTTGATGGCGCGTTGTCCGTGCCGCGGGATCATTCGGCTCGTCAAGTTCCCCAAGCTGATAGCGACGATCCAGCGCTATTTCCTCTTCCTGGATTTCTACACGCAAGGCATCAAGCTGTTCGATAATCTCGAGGTCTTGATCAATGTCCCGCGTCCCAAGGGCATGCGTCCCTTTAAACATCATGTGTTCGAACAGGTGCGCTACGCCAGTAATGCCTGGTCGCTCATTAACTGAGCCTACCTTGGCGACCCAACCAGCAGCAACGTTAGGATCGCCTGACCGTGGAACCATCAAAACAGTTAAGCCATTATCTAATTGGTGCTCGATTACCTGCACTTCCTGAGCAATAGCTGAAACAGGAAACCCAAGAAGAAAGATGAACAAACAACGAAGCCATAACTGTGTCATGAAAAATCCTTGTATTCTTAACATCTCAGAATGATGCATCAATTTCACATAGTTGGCAACGAACAGTCAAACCCAACACCCTTTTCACTCGAACTCCTTGCGTCTGACCCACTACCTGCGTTATTTTTGCTGTTCTGGTTAGATAATAGGACCTGATAAGCCGAGGTAGCTCAGTCGGTAGAGCACATGACTGAAAATCATGGTGTCGGCAGTTCGATTCTGCCCCTCGGCACCACTCTTCTTAACAATTGGCTGGAGGCGGGTTTCGCAGACCTTGAGCAACGGCTAAGAAACCCCGAGGCACTCACGCTCCAGTGTAGTTGGTGGTTGATGACACCTCCGCAGTTGGCTCATGAAACAACCTTCTGATTTCACACGGGATACCCGATCCTTTTCTTAGGTTTTACTCCGTCAAGTGACCGCCAACAATACCAGCTCGCCACCGAAGCGAAGGGACTCCACTTACCACCGATCCTGTGACATTCGGATTCCGTTGGCAATTTACTCAATGCGTAGTTGTCGCGTATTGCTGCCCGGATACCTAAGTCGGTCACCGGAAAAACATCTAGCCTACCCAACGAGAAGATCAGGAACATTTCTGCCGTCCATCGTCCAATTCCTCGAACTTTAGTTAGCAACTCGATTGCTTTCTCGTCGTTCAATCTACCGATTATTGCGAGAGGAATGTTCCCAGTCTCAACCTCCCGAGCAAGTCCTAGAATGTACTCTGATTTGCGAAGTGACACTCCAACTGTTTGAAGTTGTTCGATAGTCAGACTGCTCACCGCATGCGCAGTTTTCTTGCCATCAAGCAGCAATTCAACACGTGCACAAATTGTTCGAGCCGCCTTGGTAGATATCTGCTGGGAAAGGATCGATCTAACAAGCAACCAGAATCGGTTGCGCTCGAGCTTCATGACAAAAGGACCCACGGTGCGAATCATTCCTGCCATTACAGGATCAATAAATCGAAGCTGACGGAGGCCATCTTCTATACGGTCTTGTCGCTTTGGCACACGATTAGGGCTGATTGAGTTGCAACGACTCTACCGATTGGAATCTCTCATCTTAAGGACTTACCTAAATCAAAGAACTCAGCAACAAACTCTGTGGCAGGTCGCTCGGCCAGCGTTTCAACGAAACCATTCTGCACGAACTTACCATTTTCCATGACGTACACCCTGGCGTTAATAGCGAGAACATCTCTGACATCGTGCATTACAACTATTGCTGGTCTTGCTCGATCAGCTAAGTGTTTGGCAAGATAGGCCCTCAGCAACCGACGCATGAGAACATCCAACCCTGACATAGGCTCATCGAGTAGTAACATCTGCGGGTCAATCATCAACGCCCTAGCAAGAGCGACGCGTTGTTTCTCACCACCGGATAAAGTAGAGGGATAGCGAGTCGCAAGATAGGTACATTCCATCTTCTCTAGAATTTCTAAGGCAGAACGTCTTCGAATATTTTTTGCAATCCTTGGTTTACGCGCAAGCCACCCAAACGCAATATTGTCAATGACATTAAGATTCGGAAAAAGCCCATAACCTTGAGGTAAATACCCCATTTGGCGTTCCTCAAGCGGAAGATTAATCCTTCTCTTGTAATCAAAGAGCACCTGATTACCGACGCTAATGTGGCCAGAAGCAGGACGATAGGCACCCGCAATCGCTCTTAGCAACGTTGTCTTACCAGAACCATTCGGTCCGATCAGTACAACGGGAGTGTTATCCCCATTGAAATCAACGTTCACTTCAAACGAACCTAAACGCATGCGGCATTGAACATGCCAATTTATGTTCATTCTTCACCAGTAATTCGGGAAACATTCAAGAAGTTTGTAGTGTAGTAGCTTGACCAAATAGTCGGAACCAAACGAAGAAATAAGAACAACAGGACCGAAATTCCGGCTAGCAATAGCGCAAAAACAAGCGCAACCCGAACATCAGATTCTAAAGTCATGTAAATGGCTAAGGGAATCGTCTGAGTAGTGCCTGGGAGATTTCCTGCAAAAAGCAGGGTTGCTCCGAACTCACCCAGAGAACGTGCCCATGAGATAACGGCACCACCAAATAAACCAGGAAGTGCTAACGGAACTACAACACGGAAAAATGTGCCTGTAGGCGATTGTCCGAGAGTTCGTGCCACAATTAACAGGTCATGATCAACTCTACGAAAAGCTGCCACAGCTGCTTGAATATAGAACGGTGCAGAAACAACTACCTGAGCTAAAACAACCGCCGCCGTAGTAAAAGGCACTTGTAAATTTATAGATGCAAGTTGGGCTCCAAACAGGCCACCACGGCCAAAGGTATACAGTAAAGAAATACCTACAACAGCTGGCGGCAAAACAATAGGAAGAGCAACAAAGAGCTCTACCAATCTTGTCCAACGACTACTTGAAACGGCAAGCCACCAAGATAATGGGGTCCCTGTCACAATAACTATTGCTAAACTGAACAAAGTCGTACGCGTGCTCAACCAAAGTGCGGGCATAAACAAAGGATGATGCACACCTTCTAAAAGATCCGCCGGTGAAGACGCTACAATAAGCGAAACCACAGGCAACACCAGTAGCAGAAGCATAGGAATCGCAACTAAAAACACGGGAAAATGTTTAAATTGATAGTTATCTGCTGAATTCATGGCTCAATTATGAATCCGTGATCGGATAAAATCGTCTTGCCTTCCTGGGACAATACGAACATAACCCATCGATCTGCCAATGCTTGGTTTTCTGAGTCGTTCACAACTCCAATTAAATAGTCAGTCCGTACGTTTATCCCAGTAGGGATTCGAATGCTTCTCACGCGTTCTGACAACAATGCATCGGTGTGGTACACAATGCCAGCATCGGCCTCTCCCAGCTCGACCTTGGCTCGAACAAGACGAACATTGTTTTCTTCAGAAACGACATTGCTAAGAATAGTCGCTTCGAAATTCAGTCCAAATTGACTTGCACCTCGACGAAGGACTTCGCGAAAATAGATTCCCACTGGAACATTCTGATTGCCAACAACTAATCTTGTGGATTGAATTAAGTCAGCGAAAGAATGGATCTGTTTAGGATTGTCTAGTGGTACGATCACCGACAGTTCCCCATGAGCAAAAACTTGGCTATCCCTAATCTTTTGCGAATCACCTAGAGCATCTATGTGAAGCTTGTTGGCCGAAGCAAAGATGTCTGCTTTAGCGCCTTGTTCGATCTGCAAACGTAAAACTTGGCTTCCTGCAAAAACTAGTACAACGTTCGTATTAGGATTGTTGCGTTCAAAACTTTGTTCAAGATCCCGAAAAACTTCGGCAAGTGATGAGGCAGTGTAGATATTAACTACCTGTTTTATTGGTCTACTACGATTACAGCTAAAAGAAACAAGTAAGGCACCTAAAAGACATAAGGTGCCAAAGCTAACATTTCTACGAATCGAATATTTTTTACGACGATACAAATAACAGTCATTCCTTGCATTTACCATCTAAACCATCGATAGATTGGACACAGTTATTAACTGCTTCTAAAAAAAAGTGTCACGCTGTTAAAAGTGTCCGAACATACTCTGGTGTCAACGGGATTCTACGTGGCTGAATACCAGTTGCGTCGAAAAATGCAGCTGCAACCGCAGAAGTTGAAAGCGCATTAGCCGCTTCTCCTCCTCCACCCATTCCTCTATCGTCATGTGATCTATACACAGTCTTAATTTCAGGAGTTTCCTCCATCGTAAGAATTCGATAACGGTTCCAATCATTACTAGTAACATTCCGGCTATCAAATGTGACTTCTTCCTTCAATGCCTCACTAAGCCCCTGTACCACACCACCTCGCATGGCCGACTTGAGGTGCCTAGGATTGATGACCTTGCCAACGTCGACACCAATAACAAATGTCGTTACACGGATTACGCCAGTATTTGGCACAATTTCGATCTCGGCAATCCCAGCCCAATGTCCACCTGAACGGATGATCACACCGATACCACGCCCTTTAACAACCGCCGACCCGGTGCTTCTCGCATCCGGTTGAGGTGATGGCCTCGATTGCCATTTTGCCTCCTCGGCAGTGGCTTTCATGATCTCAATGAGTCGCTGATTACTCGTATGATTAATACGAAACTCAATTGGGTCGGAGCCAACTGCCGAAGCTACTTCATTAATAACAGACTCCAAAGCGAAGTTCTGTTGACGTTGATATGGTGTACGCATGATGTTGCCGCGCAAGCCACCGGTCGAAGGTGCGTCAGCACCAAGATTTGGCATACTGTAACCCTGTTCTAGAACAGCAGGAACCTTATCGTATGGCCATACCGTTGAAATCAATCTGTTGTTCAATTCAACCTTTGGAGTCACCGTTGGCATTCCTGCAAGCACGGCACCAAGCAAACGCGCATCGCTCTCGTGCGGTGAATACCAATCGCTACGAAATGCGATCAGAGATCCTTGAGCATCAAGTCCGGCTTTTATATCGGCAATCCAACCAGGCGATGTAGTGGACCATGTGAGGTCCTCTTGGAGTGTCCACTGCACACGTACCGGTTTGCCGACTATTTGCGAGAGGATCGCTGCATCGGCTTGGGCCCCATCTCCACCATATGTCACTCGACCATATTGACCCGAGTGTTCAAGCCAACGAATAATCACCTTATCGACTGACGTGCCTAATGTATTCGCGATCTGTGCTCGTAGTCCTTGTGGTTGTGACGATTGTGACCAAACTGTAACTGTACCATCTCCACTCACGTCTGCAACGGCTACATACGGCCCGATTGGTGCATGCCGGACATACGGCTGTTCGTAACTAACTGAGATCGTCTTCGTTGCATTCGCTAACCCTGCGTTCGTCTTGTCTACATCACCTCGACTCTCCAACGGTTGCCCCCAATCACGAGCACGAAATTCCTTCGTCAGATTATTGCTACTAGGCAAACCTGACCAATCCGTCCATTTCGTATCTTCAGCGACCGATCTAGCAGCCTGTACTGCTTCCCATTCGTTGGGAGAAAGCACAGCGACAAGATTCTCTCTGGTGACAACTTCAGCGTTCGGAAACCGACTCTTATCTAATTGACCAACTGAGACCAAAGTTGAGCCAACCGTTGCTGGGCGAATCATTCTCGCATGCAACATTCCCGATAATCTAACATCGCAACTCCACTTGGTCTTACCTGTCACTATGTCCGGAATACCAGACGATGGATGCGAAACTCCAACAACGGTGTAATCACTTATAGCTTTTGTCGGTGGATTTCCAGAAACGCTGATACCAGCAAGACCTGTGATACCAATTGGATTCGTAGGATCGATACTAGGAAGATCTCCACTAACAGGGATTATTAAGTCAAGTTGCTGACCTTCAACTAATTGCCCATAGCTTACGCTCTTACCGCTACCACTAACGGTCCCATTCATAACAGAAAGATCTGCAATCGGAACGCCTAATTGTGCCGATGCAAGTTCGAGAAGCGCTCGGTACGTATACGCAGCGACCTTACGAAGATTAGCAGCGCCGCCAAGGAATCCAGCAGAATACCCACCGTCAGGAGTTTTGTCTGTATGTCCCAAAACAAGCGAGACTGATTCCGGTTGAATACTCAGTTCCTCGGCGATAATCTGAGCGTACATGGCTGGTGCCGATGTGCCAGTTTCAGTCTTTCCAGTACGTGCAAGAATCGTATTATCTGACCGAACTTCGAGCCAAGACGAAAGCTGAGTAGCATCCAGTGTGTTCTCCTGAGCTGCTTCAACCGTAACGATACCTCCACGTAAGACCGACGATAATCCGAGTGAGACAACAAGCCCACCGCCAGCCTTCACGAAGGCACGGCGCGTTAAAGTTGGCCTAGTCAATGGCATGATAGTTTTGCTTGTACTTAAAGTCATAGCGTCTCTCTCCTCAGTCGGCCATCACATTGGCAGCACGTTGAACCGCTTCGATAATCGACGTATACGTTCCACAGCGGCATAAATGTGGAGAGGGCGGAGTATTAGTAAACGCGTCTTTGATCTGCTCTTTAGTCGGTCTTGGAATACGCTCGAGAAGATCAGCGGCTGCAATCATCATTCCACTTTGGCAATAACCACATTGTGGGACCTGAACATCTATCCACGCTTGCTGGATCGGATGCAGTATCTCCTCAGCTTCAGTCTTGCTTAAACTTTTGCGCTGCGCCCATAATTCAGACAAACCTTCAATGGTAATAATTGATTTTCCGACGACACTCGATGGCCTCGTGATACAAGAACGAATTTCCTTTCCATCAACCAGAACAGAACAAGCCCCGCATTGACCCAGCTCACACCCCATCCGAGGACCACTTAGTTCTAATTCATTCCGTAGCACATAAAGCAAAGGGGTATCCTCTGCCACATCCACAGTGTGCGTGTTTCCATTCACCTTCAGAGTGAAGTTAGACATTTTGCCTCCATCCCAGATATTACAGGAACAGACTGGTTATATCAGACATCCCCACCGATACGTTAGAAATTTTTCCTGGTGCGTTCAAGAAGGTTGAATTCTCAGCGCCCGAAGATCAATAGGGCAATACAAGAGAATGCAAATCACGACAAACTTAAGACTCTTACGTTTATCCCAGGATCATCGTATGCTCTAGGTTACATATGCTATCCTCGCGTCCTAAAAACTAACAATGAGGAAATGATGACACCATTGAGAATGATATCTTTATGCACACTTATTAGCAGTGCTCTGACATTCATTAGTTGCACTAACAACTCCGACACTTCTGAAACAAACCTACCAAATATGACAGAAGTCGCTGACGAACAAAGCGAGCAAACGTTCGATCAGATGCCAATGTTTGAATACGACCCCACATGGCCAAAGATGCCACTACCCAACCAATGGGCACTAGGTAATGTCACAGGAGTTGATGTTGATCCAAATAATCATATCTGGATAGTTCATCGAGCCCATACTCTTCTCCATAATTTCGAAGACGGACTCGAACACAATCCACCGACTGCGGAATGCTGTCGAATGGCTCCTCCGGTGATCGAATTTGACTTCGAAGGTAATGTAATCCAATCGTGGGGTGGTCCAGGAGAAGGTTACGTTTGGCCTGAGAATTCATTAGAGGATATGCACAATCCACCACTAGGGCGCCTTAGTCAGAGCTGGAATGGTGAACACACCATCTACATTGATCACCACGACAACGTATGGATTGGAAATAACGGAGCTACAAACGATGCTCATATCCTGAAGTTCTCACGAAACGGCGAATTCTTGCTAATGGTAGGACGCCTCGGAAAAGGTGAAGGTAGCAACGATATAACAGCGCTGGGAAAACCCACTGGGGTGGTAGTTGATCCGGAAACTAATGAAGTATTCGTCGCAGACGGATACATAAACCGTCGAGTTATCGTTTTCGATGCCGATACAGGTGAGTATAAAAGACACTGGGGTGCCTACGGAGACCCTCCAGATGATTCGGTTAACGAACCGTACGTGCCTGGAGGAGAACCACCTAAACAATTTAGAACTCCACACGGTATAGGTATGAGTAACGATGGCTTAGTGTACGTTACCGATCGTGGCAACTGTCGAATCCAAGTATTCGAAAGAGACGGAACCTATATAAAAGAGGTGTTTGTGGCACCAAACACGCCACAAGGCTCGGCCTTTGATGTAGCATTCTCTGCCGATAGTGAGCAACAATTCCTATATATGTTGGATGGTCGTAGCAATCGGATCCGCATTCTCCGTCGTAGCGATCTTAAACATCTCGGTGATTTCGGATATGGCAGCCGTTTTGCTGGCGGCTTAACCACACCACATAATTTATCTGTCGATGATTACGGCAACCTTTATGTCACTGAGAGCGGTGAAGGCAAGAGAGTGCAGCGCTTTCTCTACAAAGGACTGGGGCCAGCAACATTGCCTTAATATTTTTATATCTGGATCAACTTAAAAACAACGTAACACATCAAGCGCGATACTACCCTTCAAGGAGTGCACAGATGAAGATTAGATACCAGATGGGAGTAATGGTTACACTTTTTATCTTCTTCCTGGCAGCTTGCAACAACAACGAATCTGTCGATCCGGTTAACCAGGTAAAAAATCAGTCTAGTATCCAACTTAATGACGGTGTTCCTTACTTTGAGTTCGATCCAATGTGGCCAAAACAGCCGTTCCCAAATGAAGATTGGGTTATTGGCAATGTTATTGGCCTCGCGATCGATTCAAGAGACCACATTTGGGTGCTTCACCGTCCCTCTTCCGTCACTGAACAAGCGCAGGGTGCAGCGTTCACTCAAGCCGATGCCCCATGCTGCCGTCCTGCACCCCCGGTCATCGAATTCGACCAGGAAGGGAACCTCATTCAAGCGTGGGGAGGAGATGGTGAAAGCTACACTTGGGTAAACAGTGAACATGGAATTTTTGTCGATCATAAAGATAACGTCTGGATTGGAAGTCCCAACGATTCACATCTGTTGAAATTTACACGTGATGGAAACTTTCTAATGCAAATTGGAGAACCAGGACATACGGAACCTACTAGCAATAATCCTGGCATTTTAGGTGGACCTGCCCCTTGGGTCGATCCTCAGACGAACGAACTCTACGTCGCTGACGGATACCGAAACAGACGAATTGCTGTCTATGATGCAGATACTGGCGAGTTTAAACGTCAGTGGGGAGCCTATGGCAACATACCAGACGATGACATGCCCTGGGCTTACAACCCTCAAGGCACTGATCAAGAACCTTCGCAGCAATTTCAAACAGTGACAGGAGTAGCGGTAAGTAACGATGGACTTGTGTATGCAGCAGACCGTAGTAATAATCGAGTCCAAGTATTCGAAAGAGACGGAACTTATCTACAGGAACAATTTATTCTACCGCGAACTCCGAGAGGTACTGTTGATACGCTCTCATTCTCTCCGGATCCTGAACAGGAATTCTTGTACAACGCGGATCCCAGGAACATGAAGGTTTGGATCTTGCGTCGTTCTAACCTCGAAATTCTAGGATCGTTTGGTCACGGTGGTAGTTTCGCAGGCGGATTCACTTCTTCAGCTTATGTTGTCACTGACTCTAAAGGTAATCTTTATGTTGGTGAAGGCGTAGGTGGCCAACGTGCTCAAAGATTCCTATATAAAGGCTTAAACCCCACATCTACAGAATGAACCCAATTAGACAAAACTGACTGGTTGGACTTATTGTCGAACACCTACATGCTTTCGCTAAGCGTGACAAAAGGATAAACCTAACCTTCTCTAGAATTGAAGGAGAGAACAAAATGAAATTTTTTAAGTTATCCATTCGAAGCTTCGCCGCAGGCACATTATTATTCAGCGTCGTGTTATACGTTCAAGAACCATCACCTGCGGCGAACGCGCTTCAGGAACAGTCTGACGAAGTCCCAGTATTTGAATTCGATCCAACATGGCCCAAAAGACCGCTTCCAAACCAATGGATCTTCGGTAATATCGCTGGAGTTGACGTAGATGAGCAAGACCAAATTTGGGTTCTTCATCGAGGCCTGACAATCCCTTTAGATTTAGGTGATAACAATGCTGCACAGGACCCACCAGTTGGTGAATGTTGCAGATCGGCTCCCTCAATTGTAGTTTTTGATCAGGAAGGGAATGTACTGCAAGCATGGGGTGGGCCAGACTCAGCTAATCCAAAGAGCAAACGTGCAGCTGAGGGATACGATTGGCCGAGAGAGCATGGTTTATTTGTTGATCACAATAACAACGTATGGATTGGTTGCGATGAAGGCTCACAGAATGAGGTCATTTCTTCAGAGAACTGTGCCACTGTTACAAAGTTCACTCAAAACGGACAATTAATCTTTCAAAAAGGAAAGTTCGGCCAGAGTCAGGGCAACACTGACACTAATAACTTTAATTCTCCATCTAGCATCTTTGTTGATCCCAACACTAACGAAGCATTTATCGCCGACGGATACCGAAACCAACGCGTGATTGTTATTGACGCAGAAACAGGTGAATTTAAACGGCTCTGGGGTGCGTACGGCAATCCCAATCCAGAAGACATCCCTCGTGCTCAACGTGGACATCGTGGTGAATTTACTGAAAAATCAAGAGAGGAACAGCTCGAATATGACCCAACGGATCCAGCACGAAAAGTATTCGGCGATTCCGTACACTGCATCGAACTTAGCCGTGACGGCCTCGTGTACGTTTGTGACCGTGGTTATAACCGGATTCAAGTGTTTGAACGAGACGGAACTTTTGTACGTGAAGGATTTGTGGCACCTCAAACGCGCATCTACGGATCGGTGTTCGACATTGCTTTTTCGCCAGACCCGAACCAACGATTTCTATACGTTGCAGATGGCGCAAATCACAAGGTGCATATCCTACGTCGAAACGATCTGACCGTTGTCGGATCATTCGGAAACGGGGGACGAGCTGGTGGAGAATTCGGTGTCGCCCATCAACTGGCTAGCGACTCCGAAGGGAATCTCTACGTCGGGGAAACTGTTAACCGTAATCGCATTCAAAAGTTCAAGTTCGTAGGCATGAGGCAACCTGGATCATAACAAGTACCTCGTTATAATTAATTTCTTGACTGAAGCTTAAGTTCACTTAAACAGGAACAAATTTATATAGCCTATCGAACTTTATCTTTTTAGTTGCGAGGAAGTAACGGAAGACCTAGCAGTTTTGCTGGATTCTCCTTCACCATCATGTCAAGTTCCCTATTTGAAAATCCTTGATCATTCATCGCCTTAACCCACAAAGCCAGTCCATCAGGATCAGCATACTCACGACGTCCACTCTCAGATTCCGTCCAAAATTCATCAATAATGACATGCTCAGGCCCGAGTTTTCGAATCATCTCGAGTTCCCCAGGCTCAGTTAATACATTTCTGAAATCAAACTCAAGAAAGGCACCTAAACTGGCTGCCTCTTGCATCTGAGCTTCATTCATTTTAATAAATGAAATCATTGGATGAGTGACAATCATGTGTTCTACGCCCTGCTTATTGGCTTCTCGAAGAACCAAAAGGCTTTCTTCCGAAGACAAGTGGCCTGTTGCAAGAATTAAATCATGCTCTGCAATTAAACCAACCATCATATTCACTTCCGGCAATAATTCAGCATCTATACAGCCTTGGGCATCACAGCCTTGAGAAACTTTAACAGACGGACGGTCAGGTTCGTCCGATCCCCGAACCATATGTTCTGAGTCCATCGTCGGCATCCAAACAAAACGGAAGGGCTGCCCCTTAATTTCCTTAGCCATATACTCCACTGCCGAGAGATTAATCCCACCTTGGTTATGATTCAGTGCAATACCTCCAAACACTTCGATACCAGGTATTACTTTGCGAAGCAGGTATGCCACAGATCCACTAGTTTCAAAGTGGTTCTTAGCCACAAACCCACGAAGACCTCGTTTTTGTGCTAGTTGCATTTCAGGAATCTCAATAGCATCAAAGGCCCTCGTATCGCTATCAGGATCGATATGCAGGTGCAGGTCAATCGCACCATCAAGCAAGGAATAACTATCGTCTGAGTTAGTTCCTTGTTCAGAAGATATTCCCAAGACAATTAATGAGCCAAAACTAAACACGATAAGGACTATCGATACTGTCACAGTTGCCAAGATCGAACCCTTGATATTTGCACCTACCGATCCTTCTTGCATTTTTTCCTGCCTTCCTAGGGCTAATTCCTAGTGTGCCAACAAAACCAGCATGCATTCTGTTTAGATCAACCGAACATAGAGCAATCTAGTCCATTTCCATACCATACTCGTCGTAATGGCGTGTCGGAGGACCTGTGCCCTTATAAAGAAACCGTTGGACCCGATTGCCTGTCAAACTCTCGCCGGCGTAGACATTGTTCTGACTGTCGGCGGCAACTGCGTGAATAATAGTGAACTGGGGC